>Ga0182736_1000205_pt1 | contig 115564 bp, 105 predicted proteins | sample eDN5th30CKraftBY_FD_128882 | JGI IMG/M metagenome (GOLD analysis project Ga0182736, IMG submission 128882) | Enriched backyard soil microbial communities from Emeryville, California, USA - eDNA 5th pass 30_C Kraft BY (version 2) (version 2) | ecosystem: Environmental > Terrestrial > Soil >... | reverse complement strand
CCGCGTGCTCGATGCCATGCGCGATGCCGGGCTGGTCCCCGAGACGCCCGATTTCCCCGCCTGGCGCAAGGAACGCCGACAGTGGTTCCAGTCGCCCGAGGGGCGCGAGGAGAGCTGGCGCCTGCGCGATGGCGTGCATCTGCGCGTTTATGCGCAGCCGCTGCCGGACGGCGGACTGCTGCTGATCTTCGAGGATCGCACGGAGCATATGCAGCTTTCCAGCGCGCGCGATACGCTGCTGCGCGTGCGCACCGCCACGCTCGACAATCTGTTCGAGGCGATTGCGGTCTTCTCGTCGGACGGGCGGCTGCACCTGTGGAACAGTCGCTTCCGTCAGATCTGGGCGGTGCCGGAAGCGCAGCTCGCAAACCATCCGCGCGTCGATGAATTGATGGCCGGGCTGGCCGACCGGCTGGCCAAGCCGCAGCAAGCGGGCCTCGTCCATCAGTTGATCCGCGCCGCCACGGTCGAGCGGCGGCAGCGCGGCGGGCGCATCGCCTTTGCCGATGGCCGCCATTTCGAATTTGCCGCTATTCCGCTGCCGGATGGCAATGCGCTTTTCGTCATGCTCGATACATCCGACAGCCGCCGTATCGAGCAGGCGCTGCGCGACCGGAACGAGGCGCTGGAGGATGCCGATCGCGTCAAGACCGCCTTCGTCTCCAACATGAGCTATGAACTGCGCACGCCGCTCACCTCCATCGCCGGCTTCGCCGAGATGATGCAGGCGGGCTATGCTGGCGAGCTTTCCCCGCAGGCGCGCGATTATGTGGAGGCGATCATCGCCAGCACCACGCGGCTTGCCCGGTTGATCGGCAATGTTCTGGACCTGACGCAAGGCGCGGCGGGCGGTCTGCCGATCGAGCGCAAGCCGGTGGATATCGCGGCGCTGGTGCGGGAGATTGTCGGCCGGTTCGAGGCGGCAGCGGCCGCGCGCGAGGTGACGCTGGCGCTGACCATGGCTGCCGATCCGGGCATGGTGGAGGGGGACGGGCGGCGCATCCGGCAGGCAATCGAGAATATCGTCGATAATGCCGTGCGCTATGTGCATGCGGGGGGGCGCGTGCTGGTTCATGTCGAAGCGACCGGCAAGAGCGTGCGGATCATCGTCTCGGATGATGGGCCGGGGATCGACGGCAAGATGCAGGTGCGGCTGTTCGATGCATTTGCGCGGTTCGGACGCAACAGCGAGGGGCAGGCCTCGGGCCTTGGGCTGCCGCTGGTCCGCCAGCTCATCGAGGCGCATGGCGGCAGCGTGGACCTCCAGTCCGAACCGGGCAGCGGGACGATCGTGGCGATCGATCTGCCGCGGGGAACGGCGCGATGATGGTTTTGCGGCCGGCTGACGAAGCCGCAATGGAGGATATCGGGCGCGAGATTGCCGCACGGCTCCGCGCGGGCGATGTGGTCACGCTGGAGGGCGGGCTGGGCGCGGGCAAGACCACGCTGGCCCGCGGCATCCTGCGCGGCCTCGGTTTCCCCGGAGAGGCACCGAGCCCGACCTTCGCCATCGTGCAGGGCTATGAGCCGCCCGAGACGCGCTTGCCGCTTGCCCATGTCGACCTGTATCGGCTGGAGGATGCCGGCGAAATCGAGGAGCTGGGGCTTGGCGATTGGCTGGACGGCGGCGCGCTGATCGTCGAATGGCCGGACCGGCTCGGCGGCCTTTACGCCGATATCGCGCTTGCCATTCAGATTGCGGTGGCGGCGGACGGTGCGCGGACCTTGACAGTGGCCGTGCCGGGGGCTTGGAAAGAGCGATGGTTCCAGACATGATTCCACCCGCCGGCGCGCCCGCTTTCCTTGCCGCTGCCGGATGGCCCGGCGCGCAAATCCTCCCGCTGGCCGGCGATGCCTCGTTCCGGCGCTATTTCCGCGTGGTCGATGGCGCGCGCCGGGCGGTGCTGATGGACGCGCCGCCACCCCATGAGGACCCGCGCCCGTTCATTGCGGTGGGCGAATGGCTGGGCGACCATGGCTTTGCCGCGCCGGCCATTCTCGCGCGTGATCTGGATGCCGGGCTGGTGCTGCTGGAGGATTTTGGCGACGCGCGGGTGCGCGAGCGTCTCGACGCCGCGCCGGAGGAGGAAAGGGGCATTTATACCCGCGCCGTCTCGCTGCTGGCCGATCTGCACCGCCTGCCCGCCGCCGATGGCCTGCCGCCCTACGATCGCGCCGTCTATCAGCGCGAGGTGGCGCTGCTGACCGAATGGTTTTGCCCGGCGGCCGGGCTGACGGTGGACGAGGCCGGTTACAAAGCGGCATGGGATACGGTGCTGCCTGTCGCCGAACAGGACGCCATGCCGGCCGTGACGGTGCTGCGCGATTATCACGCCGAGAATATCATGCTGCTGCCGGATGAGCGCCGCTCGCGCGGGCTGGGGCTGCTCGATTTTCAGGACGCGCTGGCCGGCCATCCGGCCTATGATCTCGTCTCGCTGCTTCAGGATGCGCGGCGCGACGTGTCGCCGGCCATCGAGGCGGCCATGCTCGCCCATTATGAGGCGAGCGCGCCCACATCGCCGGATTTTCGCGCGGCCTATGCGGTGCTGGGCGCCCAGCGGAACGCGAAGATTATCGGCATCTTCACGCGCCTGTGCCAGCGCGACGGCAAGCCGCGCTATCTCGATTATCTCCCGCGCATGTGGGGGCTGCTGGAGCGTGATCTGGCGCATCCGGCGCTGGAGCCGGTGGCGCGCTGGTTCGCGGCCAATATCCCGGCGCAGGCGCGCGGCATGCTGCGTATCGGTGATCGCGTGGCATGAGCCTGCGGCTGGAAACGGCGATGCTGATGGCCGCGGGCCTTGGCAAACGTATGCGTCCGCTGACGGCGACACGGCCCAAGCCGCTCATTCAGGTGGCCGGCCAGGCACTGATCGACCATGCGCTCGACCGGATCGAGGAAGCGGGCATTCGCCGCACCGTCGTCAACGTGCACTATCTCGCCGACGCGATCGAGGCGCATCTGCGCACACGGGCGCGGCGCACCGGCGCGACCTATGTGATTTCGGACGAGCGGGCTAAGCTGCTGGAGACGGGCGGCGGGCTGGTCAAGGCGCTGCCCTTGCTCGGCGACCAGCCCTTTCTCTGCGCGGCGAGCGACAATCTCTGGCTGAACGGCCCGTTCGATTCGATCCGCCAGCTGGCGGCGCGCTGGGACCCGGCGATCATGGATGTCTTGCTGCTGATGGTCCCGCATGCCCATGCGACGGGTCACAAGGGCCCCGGCGATTTCCATATGGACGGCATGGGGCGCGTGACGCGGCGGCGGCCGGGGCGCGTGGCGCCCTTCGTGTTCACGACCGTGCAGATCATCTCCCCCGGACTCATCGCCGATCCCCCATCGGACCATTTCTCGACCAATATCTTCTGGGACCGGGCGATTGCGGCGGGGCGGGCCTATGGCGCCGTGCATCCCGGCCTGTGGTTCGACGTCGGCACGCCGCAGGCCATTCCGCTGGTCGAGGCGGGCATCAATAATGGCTGAGCGGCGGGCACCGGCGCTTTACACGATTCCGGCCCACCGGGCTTTTGCCGATTCACTCGCCGCCGGTCTGCTCGCGCGCCATGGCCGCGGCGATGGCGGTCTGGCGCTCGCCCGCGGCATCGTGCTGTTGCCCAATAATCGCGCGATCCGGGCTGTGCGCGACGCTTTTGTGCGCGCATCCGGCAATGGCCTGCTGCTGCCCCGGCTGGTGCCGGTGGGCGATATCGATCTGGGGGAGACGCTGGGGAGCGCACTGGCGCCGATGGGCGGCGACGCTGCAATCCCGCCTGCCATCGCGCCGGCCGAGCGACTGATGATCCTCACGCGGCTGGTCGCCGGTGAGCGGGCCCGGCGCGGCGAGCGGCTGGAAGTGGGGGAGGCGTATCGGCTGGCGAGCGCACTGGCGCAGACACTCGATCAGCTTCTCGTCGAGCGCAAGGGGCCGGCCGATTTGCAGGCGCTGGCGCCTGACGATCTGTCCGGCCACTGGCAGGCCGCCTTTGGCGAGTTCATGGCGCTGATGGAGCTGTGGCAGCGGGAGCTGGCGATGCGCGGCTGTATCGACATGGCCGAGCGGCGTAACCGGCTGCTGGAGCATGTCGCCGCGCGCTGGCGGGAGACGCCGCCGGATCGCTTCGTGGTCGCGGCCGGCATCGTCACGAGCGCACCGGCCGTCGCCGGGCTGCTCAAGACGGTGGCGGGGCTGCCGCAGGGGATGGTCGTGCTGCCCGACCTGGACCTTAACCTGACGGCGGAGCAATGGGACGCCATCGGCCCGGTCAAGCCGCCCGCGCCGGGGGAGCCACTGCCGCCGCCGGCCAATGAGGCGCATCCGCAATATGCCCTGAAATTGCTGCTGGAGCGGATGGACGCACACCGTGACGAGGTCGCGTTGTGGCGCTGGGGCAGCGAGCATGATGCGCGTGCGGCGCGTGGCCGGGCGATCAGCAATGCCATGCTGCCGCCCCTGCTCACCGGCGGCTGGCCGGACGTGCCCGCTGCCCGGCGCTCGCTCAAGGATGTGCGCGCTATCGAGGCGGCGAACCCGGCCGAGGAGGCGCAGGCTATCGCCATCGCCCTGCGTGAAACCGTCGAAACGCCGGAGCGCACGGCCGCGCTGGTGACGCCGGACCGGTCGCTCGCCACCCGCGTTTCGGCGCATCTGGCGCGTTGGGGCATTGCGGCGGATGACAGCGCCGGCCGTCCGCTGGCGCAGCTTCCGCCCGGCACATTGCTGCTGGCGCTGGCGCAGGCCGGGGCCGATGAGTTCGCGCCCGTGGCCTTGCTCGCCTTGCTCAAGCATCCGCTGGTGATGACGGGCGAGGGGCGCCTGCCATGGCTGGAAGCGGTGCGCGGACTGGACCTTCTGTTGCGCGGCCCCCGGCCGGGGGCCGGTCTTGCCGGCATCACCGCGATGCTGGCGCAGACGGGCGGGCGGCGACAAAGGCTGCGCGCGGCCGTGCGGGACTGGTGGCCGGATGTCGTGGCGATGCTCGCGCCGATCGAGGCCGCGTTCGCGCAGGCGCGGCCGTTGCCGGCCTTGTTTGCAGCCGTGCGCGAGGTGGCCTCCACGCTCAGCGGCGAGCGTGTGTGGGCGGGCCATCAGGGCCATGCCGCAGCGCGCGCGCTGGCGGATGCGGAGGTCGCAGCGGTGCATGGTCCGCCACTGGCCGATCCGGCCGGGTTCGTCGGGATGCTCGGGCAGATCCTCGCCGCGCAAGCGGTGCGGCCGCCGCAGGGCGGGCATCCGCGCGTGCAGATATTGGGTCTGCTCGAAGCGCGGCTTCAACAGGCGGACCTGATGATCCTTGCCGGGCTGAACGAGGGCGTCTGGCCCGGCCTTCCCTTGCCGGACCCGTGGCTGGCGCCGCGCATCCGCCGCGCGCTCGGCCTGCCGGGGCTGGATTATCGCATCGGCCTTGCCGCACATGATTTCTCCAACGGGCTGGGGGCGCCGCAGGTGCTGCTCTCCCGCGCGCGGCGGGACGCGTCCGCGCCGACCATCGCCTCGCGCTTCTGGCTGCGGCTGAAAGCGATGACCGGCGAGCGCTGGGTGGAGGATGGCCGACCGATCATGCTGGCAAGAAGCATCGACCGCCCGCAGACGCCCGCGCCAGCTTATCCGCAGCCCGCGCCATGCCCGCCCGCCGGCGTGCGCCCCCGCACGATTGCGGTGACCGATGTCGACCGGCTGCGCGCTGATCCTTACGCTTTCTATGCGGCCCGCATATTGCGCCTCTCCACGCTGGAGCCGGTCGATGCCGATCCGGGGCCGGCCTGGCGCGGCACCCGCGCGCATGACGTGCTGCAACGCTGGATGGAGGAAGGCGACGGAAACCCGGCCCGGCTGGCGGCGCTGGCGCGTGAGATGATCGGCGAGGCACGGGCGCATCCATTGCTGAAGGCGCTATGGCAGCCGCGCCTGCTGGCCGCGCTGGACTGGGTGGCGGCGGAAGTGGCGGCGCTGGGCGAGGCGGAGCGCCATATCCTCTTTGGCGAGCAATGGGGCGAGATCAAGCGCGGTGGCGTCACGCTGGGCGGCAAGCCGGACCGGGTGGACCGGCTGGCCGATGGCTCTGTCGGCATCATCGATTATAAGAGCGGATCGGTGGCCACGGTCAATCAGGTGAAGGCGGGCTTCTCGCTTCAACTCGGCTTGCTCGGGCTGATCGCGCAGGAGGGCGGTTTCGGTCCGGTGCCGGCAGGCACCCCGGTCGGCGCGTTCGAATATTGGCGGCTGAACAAGGCGGCAAACGGCCAGTTTGGCAGCCGCAAGCCGGTGACGGACGCGAAGGGCAGCCGGGGCCGGATCGCCACCGATGCGTTTCTGCCGATGGTCGCGGACTTTTTCGATGAAGCCGCCGCGCGCTGGCTGACCGGGGACGAGCCGTTTCCTGCCCGTCCTCATTCCGATGCGCCGGTGTTTACCGATTATGATCAGTTGATGCGGCTCGACGAATGGTTCGGGCGGGGCGGCCGGGCCGGGGATGGACATGGCTGATCCCGGCGCGCTCAAACCGCTCAAGGCCGAGCAGGCGGATGCCTCGCATCCGCGCCAGCATGTCTGGCTCAGCGCATCGGCAGGCACGGGCAAGACCCATGTGCTCTCCGCGCGGGTGCTGCGGTTGCTGCTCGCCGGCGTCGCGCCCGAGCGCATCCTGTGCCTGACTTTCACCAAGGCCGGGGCCGCGGAAATGGCCGAGCGGGTGCATAGCCGCCTTGCCCGCTGGGTGCAGGGCAAGAGCCCGGACGTTGCCGCCGATCTGATCGCGCTGGGGGAAGACCCCGGCCCGCAGGCGGTGGCGCGGGCGCGGCTGCTGTTTGCCCGCGTGCTCGATGCGACGGGCGGGGGGCTGCGTATCCAGACGATCCACAGCTTCTGCCAGTCGCTGCTCGCCGCCTTTCCGCTGGAAGCAGGGCTGGTGCCGGGCTTCGAACCGCTCGACGATCGCGGCCATGCCGAACTTTCCCGCCGCGCCCTGATCGCGATGATCGAGACGGCGGAGCGGGACGGCGATGAGGCAGTGGGCGGGGCGCTGGAGATGCTGGCGTTGCGGCTGGGCGAGGGCGGAACGCTCGCCTATCTCGCGAAATGCGTGCCTGCCGCGCGGCTGCTCGATGCGCTGCCGGAGGATATTGCGTGCTTCCTCCTCAGCTTCCTTGATCTGCCCGATGGCGATATCGAGGCGGCGCTGGCCGAGCGCTGCGCGGACGACGCCTTCCCGATCCATGCGCTGGGCGCGGTGGCGGCGGCCAACCGGGCATGGGGGGCGGCATCCGGCGTCGCCTGCGCCGATCTCGTCACGCGCTGGCTTGCCGCCGATGCGTCCGTGCGCGTCGCGCTGCTGGAAGATTTGCGGTCCGCGCTGCTCACGAAAGATGGCGAGGTCAAGAACCGCAGCCGTGACAAGCTGCTGGCGGCCGCGCCGGATTATGTCGCCTTGGCGCTGGAAGCGGGAGAGGCAATCGCGGCCTTGCTCGATCTGCGCAAACAGGTGGCTTATGCGCGCACGGCGGCGCAGGGGCTGGTCGCCGGGCGTGCCTATGCCCGTGCTTATGAGCAGGCCAAGCGGCAGGCGGGCGCGGTCGATTTCGATGATCTCATCGGCCGGACCAGCGCCTTGCTGACACAGGCCGGCATGGCGGAGTGGATTCGCTACAAGCTCGACCAGCGCGTCGACCATATTCTGGTGGATGAGGCACAGGATACGAACGACGCGCAGTGGGACATCGTCTGGTCGATCGTCGCGGAATTTCTGGAGGCGGAAGAGGAAGACGCCGCCCGCGCGCTGCGCTCCCTGTTCGTGGTCGGCGATACCAAGCAGGCGATTTTCGGCTTTCAGGGCACCAGCCCGGAAGCATTTCTGAAAGACCTGCGCTTCTTCCGCGAAGCGACGGAGCGGGTGGGCCATCCCTTTGCCGAACTGCCGCTCGCGCTCAGTTTCCGTTCCATGCCGGCGGTGCTGGACGTGGTCGATGCCGTGCTGGAGGAAGTCGGCCATGGCGCGCTCGGGCTGGAGACGCCGTCCGCGCGGCACCGCAGCGCACGGGAGCATCCCGGCAAGGTGTTGCTGCTCCCGCCAACCTCGCTGCTGCCGCCCGAGGGCGAGGAGGATGCCGAGCCGGAGGAAAGCCCGATACAGGGGGATGAAGACTGGCTGGCCGATCATCAGCGCCGCCATGCCGAGAAGATCGCCTGGCTCATCAAAGACTGGCTGGCCGAGCCGGTCTGGCTTGCCTCGCAGGGGCGGCCGGCGCGGCCGGGCGATATCCTCATCCTGCTGCGCAGCCGGGGGGCGCTCTCCCGCCTCATCGTCGCGCGGCTTTATGAAGCGGGCGTGCCGGTTGCGGGCGTGGACCGGCTGCGCTTGCAGGCGCCGCTCGCGGTGCAGGATCTGCTTGCGGCGGTGCGCTTCGCCGTGCAGCCGGAGGATGATCTCAATCTTGCGAACCTGCTCGTCTCGCCGTTGCTTGGCTGGAGTCAGGACGATCTGATGGCGCGCGCGCCGCGGCCGGAGGGGCGCTCGCTCTGGGCGCATCTGCGCGAGGCGCTGCCGGCCGACGCGCAGGCTCCGCTCCGCGCGCTGCTCGCGGCGGCCGATTTCACCACGCCCTATCGCTATCTGGAGACGATCCTCTCCGGCCCGCTTGACGGACGGCGCAAGCTCATCGCCCGGCTTGGCGAGGAGGCCCGCGACGCGATCGACGAACTGGTCAACGCCGCGCTCTCCTTTGAGGCGGACGATCATCCCTCGCTCCAGCGCTTCATCGACTGGTTCGACCGGGGCGATGCCGACATCAAGCGCGAGCTGAACGAGGCGGGCGATATGGTGCGGGTGATGACCGTGCATGGCGCCAAGGGACTGGAGGCGCCGATCGTGATCCTTGCGGATGCGGCGTTCGATCCGGGCGCCAAGCCGCGTGCCGATGCGGTGATGCTGACCGTGCGCGAGGGCGCGGCGTTGCCCCTGATCCGCCCCGGCAAGGGCGAGGCCGGCGCGGCGATCGAGCAGGCGATAGCGGCGGCGGATACAGCGGAGATGGAGGAGCATTGGCGGCTTCTCTATGTGGCGCTCACCCGTGCGCAGGAGCAGCTTGTCGTGACTGGGGCGCTTGGCAGCCGCGCCAAAGGCGTGCCGCCGGAAACAAGCTGGTATCACGCGACCGAGCGGGCAATGCGGCGACTGGCTGCCGATCCGGTGGCACTCGATAGCTGGGGCGAGGGGCTGCAATGGCTCGGCCCGCCCGCGCTGAGGCCGGTCAAGCCGGCAGCGGGGGCATCGCATGGCCCGGCCCGGCCGCTGGATGCGCTGCCCGCATGGCTGCATGAACCCGCGCCGGCCGAAGCGCGCCCGCCTCGTCCGCTCGCGCCTTCCGCCGCGATCGAGGATGACGTGCCGGACCCCCCGCCCGATGCGGCGATGCGGCAGGCGGCCGAGCGCGGCCGGTTGCTGCACGCGCTGTTCGAGCGCTTGCCCGATCTGCCACCGGCCGATCGCGCGGCGGCGGCGGATCGCTGGCTGGCCGGCGTGGGCGGGCTGGCTGATGCGGCCGCGCGCCAGACGCTGATCGCCCATGTGCTGGCGGTGCTGGATGATCCCGCCCATGCCGCGCTGTTCGGCGCGCAGGCGCTGGCGGAGGCGCCCATCGCGGCGGTGGTGGCGGGGCAGGTGATCGCCGGCACAGTCGACCGGTTGCTGGTAACGGACGATCTCGTCCATCTTGTCGATTTCAAGACCGGCCGGCGCGTGCCGGCCGATGGCGAAGCCGTGCCGACCGCCCATATTGCGCAGATGGCGGCTTATGCGGCTGCATTGGCGGAGATTTTCCCCGGCCGGCCGCAGCGCGTCAGCCTGCTCTATACGGCCGGCCCGCGCCTGATCGACCTGCCGCGCGCGCTGCTGGAACGGCACAAGCCGCGCTTGGGCACCCCGCAGGACATGTTGCTGGACGCCGACCTTGAGGCCGATGCGCCAGCGCCCTAGATAGGATCAACGAAAAAGGAGTGAGCGACCATGGCCACCAAGGCGATTTCCGATGCAAGTTTCGAGGCGGATGTGCTCTCGGCGGACAAGCCCGTGCTTGTCGATTTCTGGGCCGAGTGGTGTGGCCCCTGCAAGATGATCGGCCCGGCGCTGGAAGAGATTAGCGAGGAACTCGCCGACAAGGTGACCATCGCCAAGATCAATATTGACGATCATCCGGATGCTCCCACGCGTTATGGCGTGCGCGGCATCCCCACGATGATCCTTTTCAAAAATGGCGCGCCTGCCGCAACCAAGGTCGGCGCGGCACCCAAAAGCGCGCTCAAGAGCTGGATCGAAGGCGAGCTTTGATGGTGCAGCCGGGCGGCATGGCTGCCCGGCTGATCGTTCATCGCGGTCGGAGCAAGGCCCGGTCTCGCTAAGCCCCATGTCTTCAAGCCCATGTCTTCGGGAGACAGGGGCGGAGGTCTGACACCGCGTTTCCCTGGAGGGTCCTAAAATCGCGCGGTAACTGCCCCTCGAACAAAGCCGCCTTGACGATAGGGACCAGTGCTCCTGCGCAGGAGCACCGGATGCGCGTGCATTCGGCGGTTGGCCCATGCGCTCATTCAGCCGCGCATTCGCTCCGCGCGGCTCACCCGTAGAGAATATCCGCCGCCCGATCCCACATGGCGGGCGAGGCGGCGGCGATCATGCCCTTGCGGTCATCATCCACACGATAGGGCGAGCCATCCGGCCGGGCGACACGGCCACCGGCTTCGTTGAGAAACAGCGCGCCGGGCGCATGGTCCCATGGCAAGGTGCGCTCGAACAGCGCAAGATCGTTCACACCGAGCACGACGCGGGGATATTGCTCGGCGGCGCAGCGGGGGATATCCGCCATTTGCAGCTTGCCCTGCGCCCGATCGATGAGACCCTGCCGGTCCTCCGGCCGCACGAACAGCAGCGAGAGCCCCGCCACCGGAAGCGCTGCGCCGCTTTCCCGTGCGCGGACGGGCTCGCCATCGATGGTCGCACCCTTGCCGCGCGCGGCGTGGCAGAGGCGATCGGCCAGCGGATCGAATATCCACCCCGCCAGTGTCTCGCCGCCATCGGTCAGCGCGATCATGAGGCCGAAAGGCGGCTTGCCGGCAGCGAAATTGCTGGTCCCGTCAATGGGATCGATCACCCAGTTGAGGCCGTGGGCGAGCTTGCCGACAAGCGCCGGATCGGCTGCACAGGCTTCCTCACCGACGATCCCGGCCTCGGGCAGCAGCCGGGCAAGCCCTTCCTGCAAGCGCAGTTCGCTTTCCCGGTCGGCGATGGTGACGAGATCGTCGGCCGCCTTCTCGATAATCTCGTCCGCCGCAAGGTTGCGATAGCGCGGCATGACGACATCAGCGGCGACTTGCCGCATCAGGGCGGCGACGGGGGCAGTCAGGGCGTCCACGGCTCAGCTCCGGTAATCGGCGTTAATGGCGATGTAGCCATGCGTCAGGTCGCAGGTCCATACCGTCGCGCGGCCATCTCCAAGGCCCAGATCGGCGCCGATGCTGATCTCCTGCCCCTTGAGATGGGCGGCCACCGGTGCTTCGTCATAGCCATCCGCCGCCAGCCCGTTGCGCGCGACCTCGGTGGTGCCGAAGCGGATGGAGAGCAGATCGCGCTCGGCCGGCTCGCCCGCTTTGCCAACCGCCATGACGACGCGGCCCCAATTGGCGTCCTCGCCGGCAATGGCGGTCTTGACCAGCGGCGAGTTGGCGATGGAGAGCGCCACGCGGCGAGCGCTCTCGTCGCTCGTTGCGCCGGTCACCGCCACCTCGATGAACTTGCTCGCCCCTTCGCCATCGCGCACCACAAGATGCGCCAGCTCCAGGCAGACCTGCCGGATTGCGGCGGCGAGCGCATCGGCGCCCGGATCGTCCATGTCGGCGAGCGGCTCGTTGCCCGCCGCGCCGGTCGCGAAGGCGAGCACCGTATCGCTGGTCGATGTATCGCTATCGACGGTGATGCAGGAGAAGCTGCGGATGTTGGCGTCGCCGAGCATCTGCTGAAGCAGCGCGGGCGTTACGGCGGCATCGGTGAATATATAGCCGAGCATCGTCGCCATATCCGGCGCGATCATGCCCGAGCCCTTGATGATGCCAATGATATTGACGGTCCGCTCGCCGATGACCGCTTGCGCAACGGCGCCCTTGGGGAAGGTGTCCGTCGTCATGATCGTGGCGGCGGCATCCTCCCATGTGCAGGGCGCGGCCCCATAAGCGGCGTCCAGCCCGGCCTGCGCCTTGTCGACAGGGAGCGGCACGCCGATCACGCCGGTCGAGGAGATGAAGACCTGCTCGGGCGCGCAATGCAGGTGGGCGGCCGTGCGCGCGGCGATCGCTTCCACCGCGGCGCGGCCGCGATGCCCGGTAAAGGCATTGCTGTTGCCCGCGTTGACGACGAGCGCGCGCGCATGGCCCTGCGGCAGCGCGGCCCGGCACCACTCGACTTCCGGCGAGGGGCACTGGCTCCGGGTCACGACACCGGCCACGCTGGTTCCTTCCGCCAGCTCGATGAAGGTCAGGTCGCAGCGGCCCCAGTCCTTATAGCCGGCACGGGCGATGCGGGGCGTCGCGCCGCCAATGGCGGGCATGGCGGGGAAGGGACGGGCGAGGGGAGAGCGATCGGTCATGGCTGGCCGAATAGCGCATCGGCCGCCGGGGTCCAATGGCGTTCATTTCCATGGCGTTCATTTCCATGTCGTGCGATTCTCGTTTGTTCTGCATTGCGACACAGGGTGCCGTATATTTATGCCCTATATTATGGTGGTGAATGGCATGGACGAACCGGGCATCGCGCCCTATGTGATGCCCGTTCATATGTGGAGTAGGCCGCGCTTGCAGTTGATGATCCTCTTGTCCGCGCTTCTCGCGTCCTTGACCGGTCTGGTGACCGGCGAGCGGCCGGTCGAGCGCGCGCCGGTGGAGCTGAGCGCGGCGGTTGCGGTCGCGCAGAGCGGCGTTGCGGCCAGACAGGCCGGTTTGCGGCCGGAGAATCGGCCGTCGCGCCTGGCCCGCCATGCAGTGGTATCGGACGCGCGGCTGGACTGGCAGGCGCCGGTGCGCAGCGTGCATATGCTGCTCCTGACCAAGCAGAGCTGGCTTAATTGAGATGCCGCCGGGTCGCCCATGCGGCCCGTATTTTCGTCGCGTGCCCGAATTGCGCGACCGATGCCGGCCCGCTGGCCCGGCCATTTTTTCTCTTTTCAGACAGGAAACCCGCCCATGTTCGGCGCGCTCGCCAAATCCATCTTCGGATCATCCAATGATCGCTATGTAAAATCCCTCCGCAAGATCGTCGACCAGATCGCGGCTTTCGAGCCGACGATGGAAGCGCTGGTCGATGAGGATCTGGCCGCCCAGACGGTCAAGTTCCGCGCCCGGCTGGCGGAGGGCGCCACGCTCGATGATCTGCTGCCCGAGGCCTTCGCGACCGTGCGCGAGGCGGCTAAGCGCGTCATCGGCCAGCGCCACTATGACGTGCAGATGATCGGCGGCATCGTGCTGCATCGCGGTGAGATTGCGGAGATGCGCACCGGCGAGGGCAAGACGCTGGTGGCCACGCTCGCCACCTATCTCAATGCGCTGGAAGGCAAGGGCGTTCATGTCGTCACGGTGAACGACTATCTTGCCAGCCGCGACTGCGAATGGATGGGGCGCGTCTATCGCTTCCTTGGCCTGACCACCGGCGTCATCATCCCCAATCTGGATGAGCAGCAGCGCCGCGCGGCCTATGATGCGGACGTCACCTATGCGACGAACAACGAGCTGGGCTTCGACTATCTGCGCGACAATATGAAATATGAGCGCAGCCAGATGGTGCAGCGCCCGTTCAATTACGCGATCGTGGACGAGGTGGACTCCATCCTGATCGACGAGGCGCGCACGCCGCTCATCATCTCCGGCCCGACCGACGATAAATCGGAAATGTATCTGGCCGTCGATGCGCTGGTGAAGCAACTGGCGCCGGAGGATTATGAGAAGGACGAGAAGCAGCGCAGCATCGTGCTCACCGAGGATGGCACGGAAAAGGTCGAGCGCATGCTGGAGGATGCCGGCCTGCTACAGGGCGCCAACCTCTATGATTTCGAGAATACGCAGGTCGTCCACCATGTGAATCAGGCATTGCGGGCGATCTTCATGTTCCGGCGCGACATTGATTATATCGTCAAGGACAACAAGGTCGTCATCATCGACGAGTTTACCGGACGCATGATGGACGGGCGCCGCTGGTCGGACGGGCTGCATCAGGCAGTGGAGGCCAAGGAAGGCGCGCAGATCGAGCCGGAGAACCAGACGCTCGCCTCGATCACCTTCCAGAATTATTTCCGCATGTATCCCAAACTCTCCGGCATGACCGGCACAGCCTCCACCGAGGCGGCGGAATTTTACGATATCTACAAGATGAACGTGGTGACCATCCCCACCAACCTGCCCATCCAGCGGCAGGATGAGGAGGATCTGTTCTACAAGAGCACCGAGGACAAGTTCCGCGGCATCGCGCAGACCATCCGCGATCATCAGGCGAAGGGCCAGCCCGTGCTGGTCGGCACCGTCTCCATCGAGAAATCTGAAATGCTTTCCGAATTTCTCAAGCAGGAGAAGGTGCCGCACAATGTGCTCAACGCCCGTTTCCACGAGCAGGAGGCCGGCATCGTGGCGCAGGCCGGCCGTATGGGCGCGGTGACGATCGCGACCAATATGGCGGGGCGCGGTACCGATATTCAGCTTGGGGGCAACCTTGAAGCGCGCGTCGAGAGCGAACTGGCCGATATGCCGGAAGGACCGGAGCGGGAGGCCGCGATCGCGCGCATCCAGCAGGAAATCACCGATGAGCGCGCGCAGGTGCTCAGCGTCGGCGGGCTGTTCGTGCTGGGCACGGAGCGCCATGAGAGCCGGCGTATCGACAATCAGCTGCGCGGCCGCTCGGGCCGTCAGGGCGACCCCGGTCTTTCGCGCTTCTATCTCAGCCTTGACGATGATCTGCTGCGCATCTTCGGCCCGGACACGCTGTTTGCGCGGATGATGCGCAACAGTCTGGAGGATGGCGAGGCATTGCCGCCTTCCAAATGGATGTCCAAGGCCATCGAGACGGCGCAGCGCAAGGTCGAACAGCGCAATTATGACGTGCGCAAACAGGTCGTTGAATATGACGACGTGATGAACGACCAGCGCAAGGTCATCTACGAGCAGCGCGCCAACATCATGGATGCCGACGCGGTCACCGAGACGATGACCGATATGCGCCATGAGACCATTCATACCATCATCGAGATGGCTTGCCCGGCCGGCACCTATCCCGAGCAATGGGACATTCCGGCGCTCAAGGCACAGATTGAGGATCTGCTGGCGCTCAAGCCGGATATTGACGGCTGGCTGGACGAAGACACGGTCGATCCCGAGATTTTCGCCGAACGGCTCGTCGCCATGTCCGATGCGGCGCTGGCCGAGAAGATCGCGCCGCTCAGCGAGGAGAGCTGGGTGCAGATCGAGAAGAGCATCCTGCTCCAGAATCTCGACCATCACTGGAAGGAGCATCTCGCCACGCTCGATGCGCTGCGGCAGGTCGTCCATCTGCGCGCCCATGCGCAGAAGACGCCGCTCAACGAGTATAAGCAGGAGGCCTTCGCGCTGTTCCATCGCATGCTCAACGGCATTCGCGAGGATGTGACCCGCACCGTCAGCAATCTGCAATTCCAGATGCAGGACCCTGCGCCGCCGCCGCTGCCGGAATTGCCGAGCTTCCTCACCAGCCATATCGATCCATTTACGGGCGAGGATAACAGCAACGATATCGATGCCGGCACGCGCGGCTTCATCACCACCACGATCCCGCGCCCGGCCTCGGCGCTGACGGCGCTGGCGGGTGACAACCCCTATGCCGATCAGGATATCAGCCGCAATGCGCCTTGCCCGTGCGGTTCGGGCGAGAAGTATAAGCATTGCCATGGTGCGCTGGCCTGACCGGCCTGGGGCGCGGTGACCAATGGCGGCGGTCAATATTGATCGCCGCCAGATCAGCGGCCGGTTGAGTTGTGGGCTGGCGGAGGGTTACTCCCGCGCCAGCCAGACCAGGCCGATCAGGCTCACCATGCCGGCGGCCGACAGGTAGAGGCCGACCGATCCTATGCCATGGCTGCTCACCAGATATTGCGCGACGATCGGCGCCAGTGCGCCGCCCAATATGCCGCCGACATTGAAGGCGAAGGATGAACCGGAATAGCGGACGCGGGGCGGGAAGAGGCTGGTCAGCCATTCGCCGAGCGGCCCATAGGCGAAACCCATGATGAACAGCGCCACGGCAAGCACGATGAACAGCAGGCCGGGATGCGCCGCATCGAAACCGATGCCGAAGATGAAGCCGAGCGGCACCGTCGCCGCGCAACCGGCCACCAGCGCGCGGTGCGCGGACGCCTTGTCCGACCACCAGCCGGCGACGATGATGCCGATCGCCAGCATGAAGATGGCGGCGAGCTGGATGGCGAGCACTTCCTCTCGCGGCATGCCCAACATGGTGGTGGCATAGCCAAGCGCGAAGGCGGTCGAGATATAGAAAAGCGCGAAACAGGCGACGACGGCGAGCGTGCCGGCCATCGTCTGCCGCAAATGGCGGGAAAATAGCTCCGCCATCGGCACGGCGGCCGGCGGCTTCTCGGCCAGCGCCGCGCTGAACTCCGGCGTCTCGCCCAGTTTCAGGCGCACCCACAGGCCGATGATGACGAGCAGCGCGCTGGCGATGAAGGGCAGGCGCCAGCCCCAGCTGAGAAACTCCGCATCGCTGAGCCAGAGGCCGAGCAGCAGGAACAGCCCGTTGGCGGCGATGAAGCCGAGCGGCGCGCCGAGTTGCGGCATCATGCCGAAGCGTGCGCGCCAGCCGGGCGGCGCATTCTCCACCGCGAGAAGCGCCGCGCCGCCCCATTCGCCGCCCAGACCGAACCCCTGACCGAAGCGCAGGATGCACAGCAGCAGGGGCGCCCACCAGCCGATCATCGCATAAGTGGGCAGGAAGGCGATGAGGAAGGTGGAGGCGCCCATCAGCATGAGCGAGGCGACGAGGGTGGACTTGCGGCCGATCCTGTCGCCGAAATGGCCGAACACCGCCGCGCCCAGCGGGCGGGCGAGAAAGGCGAGAGCGAAGCTGGCATAGGCGGACAGCAATTGCGCCGTTGCCGAGGAGGCCGGGAAGAAGAGCGGCCCGAACACGATGCTGGCGGCGGTGGCATAGATATAGAAATCGTAAAATTCGATGGTCGTGCCGGCGAGGCTCGCGACGAGGACGCGGCGATGCCGGATCATCGCGGCGAGCCCTCCGGGCGCGGCTTGCGTCTGTTCGTTCATCGCGCTCATGGCTCCCCTCTCGGCCGATTTGTTTACGCCGTTACTTGCGAATGGCATCCAGCGCTAGCAGCGTCGTCAGCCCGCGAGATCGAGCGCGATGCTCATGCCCCCGCCGAATGGCCAGAAGCTGGCCCGGATTGAGCATATGGGTGCGGACGGGACTGCTCTCATCCTCGCGCACATCGATTTCAAGGCAGCCGGACATAACGATGAAAAGCTCATCGGAGTCGGTGTGTTTGTGCCAATGGGCCTCAACAACATGCATCGTGCGAAAACGGACCATGGCATCGTTGAACTGGAGCAGATCGGTGCTCTGCCAACCCTTCTCCAATCCATGGCCGGCCACAGCCATGTCGGCGGTCGCAACAGCCGCTTCGTCCGCCATATTTTATTCCTGCCGCCGCTGGTTCAGCACTTCATAGGCCATGACGGCGCCGGCGACGGACGCGTTGAGACTGTCCGCCCGGCCCATCATCGGAATTTTCACCAACAGGTCGCACGCTGCTTCATAGTCCGCCGGGAGGCCGCGTGCCTCGTTGCCGATCAGCAGGAAGGTGGGCGCTGTGTAGCGCGGTTGCTGATAATCAGCCTCGGTATTGAGGCTGGTGCCGACAAGTTGCCCCGGCCCGGCGCGCAGCCAGTCGATGAATGTCGCCCAATCCGCTTGCACGATCGCCTGCGTGAACAGCGCACCCATTGAAGCGCGCACCGTTTCCACCGAAAAGGGATCGACGCAATCATCGACCAGAATGACGCCGCCCGCGCCGACTGCATCGCCGATCCGCAGCAGCGTGCCGAGGTTGCCGGGGTCACGCATCGCCTGCGCGACGAACCAGATCGGCGCGGCGGCGCGATCGAGCGCGGGCAGGGGCGTCAAGCGATCACGATAGACGCCGACGACGGCCTGCGCGTTGTCCTTGCCGGAAATCTTGCTCAATATGTCCGGCGGCGTGAGGATCACCTCGCCGCCGGCGGCCGCCACGTCATCCGCCAGCGCCTGCGCCAATGGGTGAGGCGGCTCGCCCAGCGCGAGGAAGAGCATTTCGGGCAGGATGCCGCTCTCACGCGCTTCGGTGAGGATGCGCAACCCCTCGGCGAGAAACAGCCCCTCGCGTTTGCGCAACTTCTTCTCGCGCAGGCCCCGCACCCGCTTGATAAGCGGATTGGAAAAGCCGGTGATTTCGCGGGTCACGATTTGCCTATTCCTCGCCGAAGCGATCCTCGATCAGCGCGGTCACAGCCTCCAGCGCGGCATGTGCGCCGTCACCGCTGGCGGAAATGACGATCTCGTCCCCCATTGCGGCGCCCAGCATCATCAGGCCCATGATCGATGTGCCGACGACTTCATGGCCATCCTTGCGCACTTTGATCGTGGCGGGCAGGCCGGTGGCCAGCGTGACGAACTTCGCGCTGGCGCGGGCGTGCAGGCCACGCCTGTTGGAGATGCGGACGGTGCGCTGGGCGGCCATATCGTTCATTGGGTCTGGCTCAATTCATGTCCCCCAGCAGTTCCGAGGCGACGCTGATATATTTCTTGCCCGCTTCCCGCGCCGCGGCGACGGCTTGCGTCACGCTCATGGTGCGACGGGCGCTTTCCAGCCGGATCAGCATCGGCAGGTTGATGCCGGCGATCACTTCCACCCGGCCGGCATCGAGCAGCGAGATGGCGAGATTGGAGGGGGTGCCGCCGAACAGATCCGTCAGCAGGATGACGCCCGAACCGTCATTGACCCGCTCGACGGCGGCGGCAATGTCAGCCCGGCGGACCTCCATATCGTCATCAGGGCCGATGCCGACGGTTTCGATGGCGTCCTGCGGCCCCACGACATGTTCCATGGCCACCCGAAACTCGGTCGCCAGCCCGCCATGCGTCACCAGCACTAGTCCAATCATGATAAGTCAGCGTCCCGCCATTTGATTGTCATCCCCGCTCGCTATGACGCGGCTTTTCATCAGCGTCCAGCAGTCCCGATTCCAGATCGCGGTGGGCAACCGTGGGCGAAAAGCCCGCGCCGCGCAAGCGCCGCGCGATTTCCTCGGCGGTGCAGACGGAGCGGTGCCGCCCGCCGGTGCAGCCGAATGCAACGGTGACATAGGCCTTGCCATTCCCGCCGTAGCGGGGAAGCAGGGTGGCGAGCAGCGTTTCGATCTGGCTGATGGCGGGCTCGAACAGCGGATCGGCCATAACATGCGTGCGCACCGGCATATCGAGTCCGCTCAGGGGCCGCAGCACCTCGTCCCAATATGGGTTCTGCAAAAAGCGCATGTCGAACATGAAATCGGCATTGCGGGGCACGCCGCGCGTAAAGCCGAAGGAGAGCAAGGTCAGGGTCGACTCGAAGCGGCCGCCAAAGCGCTGGCGAATCGTTTGCTGGAGGCCGTTGCTGGTCAGGTCGCTGCTGTCGATGATATGATCCGCCGCACGGCGCAGCGGTTCGAGCAATTCACGCTCCCGCGCGATGCCGTCGGCTGCCGGGCGATCGAGCGCAAGGGGGTGGCGGCGGCGGGTTTCGTCATAGCGCAGCTCCAGCACGGCGTCGGCGCAATCGAGAAACAGCATGGCGACGGGGCGCTCCCCCCGCATCCGCAGCGCGGCGATGCTGGTGAGGACGGTATCCGCCGCGAAACCGCGCGTGCGCGCATCGATGCCGATGGCGAGGGGCCGATCGCTCGCATCATGTCCGGCCGGCGCGGGGGCTGCGAGCAGCCGGTCGAGCAGCGCCAGCGGCAGATTGTCGACGGTCTCCCATCCGGCATCTTCCAGCGTGCGCAGGCTGGTCGACTTGCCCGCGCCGGAGAGGCCGGTGACGATGAGAATGGGCTTGGGACCGGGCGCGGCGGGCATGGTCATGACAGGCTCCCGGCGACGCCGACCCGTCGCAGCGCCAGCTCGGCCTTGATCGGCGCGGAGGGCTCTGTGCCTGCCAGCGTCACAAGGGGCAGGGCGACACCCGCCACCCGGATCGTGGGCGCAATATCCGGCATGCGTTGCGGGGCCTCCTCCAGTCTGATCGCCAGCGCGGCCGGCACCGCTGCGACATGGGGCATATCGAAAATGCCCAGGTGACGGATTTCCATGCGGCCGGCAATGGTCGGCGGCGCGTCCAGCAGCAACTGGCCATGGTCGAGGGTCGCGATGGTGTAATCATCGCTGATGAGCGTGGCCCCGCGATCGATCAGGCGCAGCGCCAGATCGGACTTGCCGGCGCCGCTCGGCCCCATGATGAGCACGCCGCGCCCGGCTATGGCGATGCTGGTGGCGTGGATCGTCTCGCTGGCGATGTCGCTCATGGCTGCCCGGCCCCGTCATAGACCGCTTCATCATGCCCCGGCGTGGGCCGGATCGCGCCCGGCAGGGTGACGACGAACCGCGCACCGTTCTTGCCGTCGGGCCGATCCTCTACCGTGATGCCGCCATGATGCCCCTCAAGGATGGTGCGGGCAATGGCGAGGCCGAGGCCGCTATGCTTGCCGAACCCGTCCCGCTCGGGCCGCACGCTGTGGAAGCGGCGAAAGATCGCCTCGCGTTCGCTTGCCGGCACGCCGGGGCCATCATCCTGCGTGATGATCAGCGCAGCATCGCCCTGCGTCCGGACGATCACCTGCACATGCCCGCCTTCCGGCGAGAAGGAGCGGGCATTGTCGATGAGATTTTCGATGACGCGGGTCAGTTTCTGCGGATCGCCGCTGATGAAAAGCTGCCCGCGCGGCGGCCCGGAATAGCTGAGTTTTACCGCTGGATGGCTCTCCCGCGCAGCCTGCCCGCGCACGATGCGGCGGATCATCTGGCCAAGATCGATCCGCTCGAACGGGGTGCGGGAGAGCTGGGCGTCGATGCGCGAGGCTTCGGCAATGTCCGTCACCAGCCGGTCGAGCCGGCGCACATCGTCCTGCGCGATATCGAGCAGCTTGTCGCGCAGCGCCGGGTCCTTGATCCGCACCATCCCCTCCAGTGCGGAGCGCAGCGAAGCGATGGGGTTTTTCAGCTCGTGGCTCACATCCGCGGCGAAGGCGTCGGTCGCGTCGATGCGCTGGCGCAGCGCCTGACTCATATCCGAGACGGCACGGGCCAGCATGCCGATTTCATCGCGGCGATCCGGCAGGCGGGGGACGATCACTTCGCGCGCGCGGCCAAGGCGCACGCGGATGGCCGCTCCCGCCAGCCGCCGCAAGGGCAGCACGATGGTGCGGGCAAGAAACAGCGAGAGCAGCACGGAGGTGATGATCGCCGCCGCCAGCACCAGGGTGATACGCAGCCGTTCGGCGCGCACAATCTCGGTGATGTCGCGCGCATTGACCGTCGCCAGCAGCAATTCGCCTCGCCCGGCCAGCGGCCGCGCGGCGCTGAGGAACGGGGTGCGATCCGGCGCGAAACGGTAGACCGCCGCCGGCTGGCCGCTCCGATAGGCCTGCCGCGCTTCGGGCCAGGCATCGCGCCGATCGTCGCGCGGCTCGGTGAGGGCGGGCGGGCTGGAGGCGAAGGCGATCGTCTCCACCACCCGATCCAGCACGCGGGCGATGCGGATGTGGATCGGGTCCTGCCGGGGGTCGCGCAGCCGATATGTCGGCGGGGCGAGCGTGAAGCTGTCCGCGATCTTCGCGCCATCCGCCGCATAGATGCGCAGGCGCAGCCCGGTGATGCCGGCCGTGCGCGCAAGCAGCCGCGCGCGGTCGTCAGAGGCGCCGCTTGCCATGGTGCCCGGCTCCAGAGAGGTGGCGATCAACGCGCTCTCGCGGCCGATGGCGACAAGCCGGCCGTCGATCAGCCGGGTGCGGTAGCTGTCCAGATAGAAGAAGCCGCCGGCAAGGATGGCAAGCGCGAAGATGTTGACCGCCAGGATACGGCGGGTGAGCGAGATGCGCGTGGTCCATTCGCCGCCCGCATGACGCTCATCACTCCTCGTTGAAGCGGTAGCCGGCGCCATAAAGCGTCTCGATCGCGTTGAAATCCGGCGCGTTCTCGCGGAACTTGCGGCGCAGGCGCTTGATGTGGCTGTCGATGGTGCGATCATCGACATAGATATCATCCTGATAGGCCGCGTCCATCAGCTGGTTGCGCGTCTTGACGATGCCCGGCCGTTGCGCCAGCGCTTCCAATATCATGAATTCGGTCACGGTGAGCGCCACGTCCTTGCCGTTCCACTGCACGCGGTGCCGCGCCGGGTCCATGAGCAGGCGGCCGCGCGCGAAGGCTTCCGGCAGGTCCGGCCCGTCGTCATCCTCCGGGAGCCGTCGGCTGAGATCAGCCCGGCGCAGCAGCGCACGAATCCGCGCGATCAGCAGGCGCTGGGAGAAGGGCTTGGCGATATAGTCGTCCGCCCCCATCGCGAAGCCGAGCGCCTCGTCCAGTTCATCCGTCTTGGAGGTGAGGAAGATAAACGGCAGGTCGTTCTTCTCGCGCAGACGGCGCAGCAACTCGATGCCGTCAAGATTGGGCATCTTGATATCGCACACCACCAGATCCGGCGGGTTTTCGCTCAGCGCCCGGAAGGCGGCATGGCCATCCGAATAGAGGCGCGTGACGAAACCCTCAGCAATCAGGGCGATGCTGAGCGACGAGAGAATGTTGCGGTCGTCGTCGACCAAAGCGATCGAAGCGCTCATCGTGTCTGGCGCCCACTGAAGTGGTGGAAAGTCACCGCCTAGACGAACCGGCCATGCTGCGCAACAAATGCCGCTCCGGCTGCTGCGCCAGGCCGTGCCGGAAGCGTCCCGTGGCGCAACGATTTGGGACAGGTTGAGGTTTGACGGGTGCCGGTCAAGCGCTTAATGCGACCGGAGAGTGACCATCATGCCCGGATGGTCAGGCGGCTGACCAGCCGGCGGTTCCGGGCTCTGGACTTAGGAGACAATTGTGCAGGCCCATCCTTCCTTCGGCTTGAAAAAACAGGGTATCGAAACCTCGGCGGATGTTGCATGGAATTTGCTGACGGCGCCTCTGGTCGAAGAAGCCATCCGCAATGGCGAGGGATCGCTGGCCAAGGACGGCCCGCTCGTGGTCGAGACCGGCATGCACACCGGCCGTGCCGCCAAAGACAAGTTCATCGTGCGCGATGCCACCACCGAGGAGACGATCGGCTGGGGCAAGGTGAACGTGGCGATGAGCCCGGCGCATTTCGCCACGCTCAAGGCGGATTTCTTCGCCGCGCTGGGCGAGAAGAAGAAGCTTTACGTCGCGGACCTGTATGGCGGTTCGCAGCCCGAGCATCGCGTCAATGTGCGCGTGATCAATGAGCTTGCCTGGCACAATCTGTTCATCCGCACGCTGCTGGTGCGCCCGGAGCGGGACGAGCTGGCCGGCTTCGTGCCGGAATATACCATCATCGACCTGCCCAGCTTCCGCGCCGATCCCGCGCGCCATGGCTGCCGCAGCGAGACGGTGATCGCCGTCAACTTCACCGAGAAGCTGATCCTCATCGGCGGCACGGCCTATGCCGGCGAGATGAAGAAATCCGTGTTCGGCATCCTCAACTATCTGCTGCCGGTGAAGGGCATCATGCCGATGCACTGCTCGGCCAATATCGGCCCCAAGGGCGACACCGCCGTGTTCTTCGGCCTCTCCGGCACCGGCAAGACGACGCTCTCGGCCGACGCGTCGCGCACGCTGATCGGCGATGATGAGCATGGCTGGTCGGATACCGCGGTGTTCAACTTCGAGGGCGGCTGCTACGCCAAGATGATCAACCTTTCGGCCGAGGCGGAGCCGGAGATTTATGCGGCGACCCGGCGCTTCGGCACGGTGCTGGAAAATGTGGTGATCGACCCGGTCACGCGCGAGCCGGATTTCGCGGATAACAGCCTCGCGGAGAACAGCCGCGGCTCCTATCCGATCGATTTCATTCCCAATGCGTCGAGCGATAATCTGGGGCCGGTGCCGCAGAATATCATCTTCCTGACGGCCGATGCCTATGGCGTTCTCCCGCCCATTGCGCGGCTCACGCCTGACGAGGCGATGTATCACTTCCTCTCCGGCTATACGGCGCGCGTCGCCGGGACGGAGATTGGCGTGACCGAGCCGAGCGCGACTTTCTCCACCTGCTTCGGCGCGCCGTTCATGCCGCGCAAGCCCAGCGTCTACGGCAATTTGCTCAAGGAGCGGATTGCCAAGGGCGGCGTTCGCTGCTGGCTGGTCAACACCGGCTGGACCGGTGGCAAATATGGCGTCGGCTCGCGTATGCCGATCCGCGTCACCCGCGCGCTGCTCAACGCCGCGCTGGATGGCAGCCTGAATGACGCCGAGTTCCGTATCGATCCCAATTTCGGCTTTGAGGTGCCGGTTGCGGTGGCCGGGGTGGATAGCCAGATCCTGCACCCGCGTGAAACATGGGCGGATAAGGAAGCGTTTGACGAGACGGCGCAGACGCTGGTGCGCCAGTTTGTCGAGAATTTCGTGCAGTTTGAGGATGATGTCGATGCATCCGTGCGCGATGTGATGGCGCGCGTCGACGCCTGAGGACGACGAGCCGCCGTTGCGGATGGTCCGCAGCCGGCTGACATCAGTTTACTTCCCGCGGCGGCCAGTCATGATAGATTGGCCGCCGTTCTTTATTGATGTTCGACATTTGGATGAAGGGGAGCAGGGCGATGAGCATGTTGGAGGGTCTTCTCGGCAATCTTGACGATATTGCGGCGAAGCTCGGCCTGCCGAGGGATCAGGTGCAGGCGCTCGTGCAGGGCTTTCAGGAGAAGGTCGCCGGCGGCGCCGACCATCTCTCCGCGCTGACCCAGGTGGCGCAGGAAAACGGCCTTTCGCTCGATGGCCTCAAGGGCCTGCTCGGCAATGCCGGCGCCAGCGAGGGTGCGGGCGGATTGGTCGGCAAGCTCACCGGCGCACTCGATCAGGATGGCGATGGTAATCCGCTCAACGATCTGGCCGGCATGGCCAAGGGCATGTTCGGCAAGAACCGGGCGTAATCGATAGGGGCGCAAAAACCGCGTCTCGGTTTGGCGTCGCGGCGGAGGCGTTGTTTCCGGCCCGGATCAGTCCGGCAGAACGTCCACGATCAGGACCGAGCCATCAATATCCGTCACCACCATATGGGTGCCGACCGGCGCGTCCGGGCCATGGGCCGACCATGTGCCATCGTCGATCCGCACGCGCCCGTCGCCATGGCTGATGGCTTCCACGACGATGACATGACGGCCGATCATCCGCGCCGCGCGGTCGTTAAGCAGCCTGTCCGCCGGATCGATCGGGCGTGCGAGATACCAGAGCCGGCCGCCGCTGACCGACAGGGCGCTGAAGATTGCGAAGGCGAGCAGCTGGAAGGAATCGCCCAGTGGCATGACCAGCGTGAGCCCGGCGGTCAATGCGGCGGCGAGCGACAGCCAGATCAGGAATACGCCCGGAAGCGTCATCTCGGCGACGGCCAGTATGATTGCCAATATGCCCCAGATGATTGCCGGGTGCGCGCCGCCAAGAAGATCGCTGATCACGGCGTTTTTGTCCTTGGCAGGCCGCTGCCGGTGCGCACCGTGGCCGCTTCGTCAAGGCCCAGCGCCTCCCGGGCGAGCGCGCCGATGCCGCCAATGCTGCCGATGAGCTGCGTCGCCTCGACGGGAAAGAGGATGGTCTTGGCATTGGGCGATGTCGCGAACTGGCTCACCGCATCGACATATTTCTGCGCGACGAAATAGTTGATCGCCTGTGCATTGCCGCCGGCGATCGCCTCGCTCACCATGGCCGTTGCCTTGGCCTCGGCTTCCGCCTCGCGCTCGCGTGCCTCGGCATCGCGGAAGGCAGCCTCGCGCCGGCCTTCGGCTTCGAGTATCTGCGCCTGCTTGGCGCCTTCCGCACGGAGAATCTCGGCGCTCTTGAAACCCTCGGCATCAAGAATATTGGCGCGCTTTTCACGCTCGGCCTTCATCTGGCGGGCCATGGCGTTGACGATATCCTGCGGCGGGCGGATATCCTTGATCTCGACGCGGGTGATCTTCACCCCCCAGGCATTGGTCGCATGATCGACCACCGAGAGCAGCCGGGCGTTGATCTCGTCTCGCTTGGAAAGCGTCTCGTCCAGATCCATCGAGCCCATCACGGTGCGCAGGTTGGTGGTGGCGAGCTGAAGAAGGGCGACGCTGAGCTGGCTCACCTCATAGGCGGCCTTGGCGGCATCGAGCACCTGGAAGAAGACGACGCCATCCACCGAGACCATCGCATTGTCCTTGGTGATGATCTCTTGACTCGGCACGTCGATGACCTGCTCCATCATATTGATTTTGCGGCCGACCCGGTAGAAGAAGGCGGGATAGACATTGAAGCCGGGCGCGGCGACCTCGGTGAAGCGGCCAAAGCGTTCGATCGTGTAGCGATAGCCCTGACGGACGATCTTCACGCTGGCTGCGAGATAGAAGACCACAAGGATCACGATAAAAAGCGCGAATGTGATGATGTCCATGGCCAATAGCCTCCTGCTTCCCCTCTCGTTACTATGTCCTCACATCAGGCCGCCGGAAAGCGGAATCGGCCCCATGAAGGAGAATTGTAGGCGATGAGGATGGCCCCGGACCAGAAGGATGACCAGATGCCCTTGCGGCTGGTGCGAACCATGTTGTTCGTTCCCGCCTCGCGCCCCCGCGCAATCGAGAAAGCGCGCACGCTCGATTGCGATTTCATCATCCTGGATCTTGAGGATTCGGTGCTGCCGGAAGACCGCGATGCGGCGCGGCAAAATGCCGTCGAGGCGGTGAAGGCCGGTTTTGGCGGACGGCCCTGCGCCATTCGCATCAACCCGGAGGGGCGGCGGGACCATGGGCTGGACATGGTTGCCGTGCGCGCCGCTGCGCCGCCTTATGTGATCGTGCCGAAGGTCGTGGATCTGCGACAGGCCCATGACGTGCATCTCGTCACCCAGCGCCAGATCATCCCGATGATCGAGAGCGCGACGAGCATTGCCAATGTTCAGCGTATCGCCGGCGAGCCGGGGGTCAAGGCACTGCTCACCGGCACCAATGATCTGCGCCGCAGCCTTGGCGTGCCGCCCGATGCGCCGCGCACGGCCTTCTCCTGCGCGCTCCAGACGATCGTGCTGGCCGCGCGGGCGGCGGGCATTGCGGTGTTTGACGGCGTTTATAACGGGCTTGACGATCCGCAGGGTCTCGCGCGTGAGTGCGAGGAAGGCCGGCAGATGGGCTTTGATGGCAAATCCGTCATTCACCCCAACCATATCGCGATTGCGAACGCCGCTTTCTCCCCCAGCGAGCCTGCGGTGCACAATGCCAGAGCGCTGGTCGAGGCCTATACGGGCGGCGCGCAGCGTTATGACGGCCGCATGATCGAGGCGATGCATGTCGAGGAAGCCAAGGCGCTGATCGAACGGGCACATTGGCAACGACAGGGATAGCGGAGAGGGCGGTCGGGCTTATGCACACGCCCGGCCGCACAAAGGCATCGTGGTTTGCCCTGCCGGTCTTGGATGGTCAGCCCGCCGGACCGGGCTGGCGATGCCTGGCGATGCGTGCAGGAGCCAATCTGTCGCGGCTCAGGAGCAGCGGGCGGAGGTCAGCTTGCCCTGCGCAGGGGGCGCTGATGTTATTCGGCGGGTGTCATTCGCGGCCGACTTCGCGAACCGATCCGGCAAATTCCTCAAAGTCCTTGGCCTCGGTGAAATCGCGATAGACGCTGGCGAAGCGGATATAGGCGACGCTGTCCAGCCCTTTCAGCCCTTCCATGGCGAGTTCGCCGATCCGCGTCGTGCGCACTTCGCTCTCGCCGCTGGTTTCAAGCTGGCGCTGAATGCCGGAGACCAGCCGCTCGATGCGCAACGGCTCGATCGCACGCTTGCGGCATGCAATCTCGATCGACCGGGCAAGTTTGTCGCGGTCGAAGGGTTCGCTCGATCCACCGGATTTCACCACGGCAATCTCGCGCAGCTGGATGCGCTCGAACGTGGTGAAGCGCGCGGCGCAGCCCTCGCACTGGCGGCGACGGCGGATGGCGGCGCCATCCTCGGTCGGGCGGCTATCCTTGACCTGGCTGTCTTCATGTCCGCAATAAGGACAACGCATGGCTAGCGGCGAACCCTGTTCCAGAAGGCGATGCCGGTGCCGGCAACAATCCCGATGGGCAATGTGACCACCGGTAAGAGCAGTCCCGCGACCGCGCCGATGGCAGCGCCGGTCAACACCGGCCGGGTCGATGGATGCGCAAACCCCTGTTTCGCCATGCCGGAGAGTTCCGCTCTGGCTTTTCCGGCAAGATCATGAGGTTCGCCCATCGCCCGGCTCCTTGTCAGTAGATCGAGATCAGTAGATTGGGAAGCGCGCGGTCAGATCGCGCACTTTCTCGCGGATATGCGCTTCGATCTGCCCGTCGCCATCATCGCCATTGCGGCGCAGGCCGTCAACGACCTCGGCGACCCAATGGCCGATCCGGGTGAATTCGGCCTCGCGAAAGCCGCGCGTGGTGCCCGCCGGCGTGCCGAGGCGAATGCCCGAGGTGATGAACGGGCTCGCCGTATCGAACGGGATCGCATTTTTATTGCAGGTGATCGCAGCGCGGTCGAGCGCCTTTTCGGCGGCTTTTCCGGTGGCGTTCTTCGGCCGCAGATCGACAAGCATCAGATGGTTGTCCGTGCCGCCCGAGACGATGGCGAGCCCGGCATCGCTCACGGCCGCCGCCAGCGCCCGCGCATTGGCGACGATCTGGTGAGCATAAGCCCGGAACTCCGGCTGGAGCGCCTCGGCGAAGGCCACCGCCTTGGCGGCGATGACATGAACCAGCGGGCCGCCCTGCATGCCGGGGAAAACCGCCATGTTGATCTTTTTGGCGATCGCCTCGTCATTGGTGAGGATGATGCCCGAGCGCGGGCCACGCAGCGACTTGTGCGTCGTTGTGGTGACGACATGGGCATGCGGGAAAGGCGAGGGGTGGGCTCCCCCGGCGACCAGCCCGGAAAAATGCGACATATCGACCAGCAGATAGGCGCCGACCTCATCCGCGATCCGGCGGAAAGCGGCGAAGTCCCAGATGCGCGAATAGGCCGTTCCGCCCGCGATGATGAGCTTTGGCTTGTTGGCGCGCGCGATCTGCGCGATCGCCTCCATGTCCAGCTGCTGATCCTCGGGCCGCACGCCATAGGGAACGGGCTTGAACCATTTGCCCGACATATTGACCGGCGAGCCATGCGTCAGATGCCCGCCCGCCGAGAGGTCGAGGCCCATGAAGGCGTCCCCCGGCTCCAGCAGTGCGAGGAACACGGCCTGATTCATCTGGCTGCCCGAATTGGGCTGCACATTGGCGAAATCGCAACCGAACAACGTCTTGGCGCGCTCGATGGCCAGCGTCTCGACCACGTCGGCCCATTCGCAGCCGCCATAATAGCGCTTGCCCGGATAACCCTCGGCATATTTGTTGGTGAGGATTGAGCCGGTCGCCTCCAGCACCGCGCGGCTGACGATATTCTCCGATGCGATCAGCTCGATATTATCGCGCTGGCGGCTCAGCTCGCCCCCGATCGCCCGGAATATTTCGGGATCGGCTTCGGCAAGCGGCGTCTGGAAGAACCCCGGCGCGCGAATGGCCGGCTCGTTCGCATTGTCAGCAGCTTGTGGATCGGCAACAGCTGGCGAGCTGGTCATGGCGAGAGCGGGTCCTTTCACTATCAATCTGCCTGGGCGGGCGCCGCGCCAACCGCCGGCGGGCGGCTCAGCTTGCCGACGCGGCGGCTGTGACGATCACCGCCGAACGATGTGGTGAGAAACGCGGTGAGGCACGCCTTGGCCATATCGATGCCGGTGAGGCGGGCGCCCATGGCGATCACATTGGCGTCATTATGCTCGCGTGCCAGCGCGGCGGAGAGCGGCTCGGACACGAGGGCGCAGCGGCAATCCGGGTGGCGGTTCACCGCGATGGAGATGCCGATGCCCGATCCGCACAGCACCACGCCATAATCGGCCTGGCCGGCGGCAACCGTCTCGGCCAGCTTGTAGCCATAATCAGGATAGTCGACGCTCTGGCTGCCGTCCGCGCCAAGATCGGTCACGGCGTGACCCTGCTCGCGCAGCCATTCGGTGAGCGATGTCTTGAGCGCCACGGCGGCGTGGTCTGAGGCGATGGCGATGCGCATGGGTCGTCCCGCAAAGTTCCGGTTGCGGCGCTGCTTCAAACGAGTCGCCGTTGCGGCGCTATGTAGTGTTGCAATCCGCGGAAAGCCACCGCCGATTGCGTCGGCGCGCTAATCGCGTTACCGCCTGACCATGCTTGCAATGATCCTTTCCATCCTCATGCTGGCCGGCATCGCGCTGGGCGTGGGCGGTCTGTATCTCATCATCCGCCGCAATGACTATAAGCGCGGCTGGCTGATGATCCTTGCGGCGGTGGTGCTGTTCACCAATGTGGCGATCATGAGCATGCCGATGCCGGCTCCGGCGGGCTGACCCGGCGCTGCCGGATCGATAATTTCTCGCTGGCGAGGGCCGGACTGACGATCAGCGGGTTGCAGGCAGCCTGGCAGGTTGCAGGCTCCGGCATCCGGGCCCTTTTCTACAATCCCCGGATCAGCCGCACCGGCAGGCCGATCCATGGCGGATCGCTCACGACCTGCTGGCGCGAGCGGATGCCGAGCGGCAGCAGGTGCAGCATCGCGCCATCGCGGCCAATCATGCGGCCGAACAGAAAGCGCCCGGCGGGCCGGGGGACGAGTATGTCGCGGTTGAGCCCTTCGGTGAAGCGCTCGGGCGGCAGCGGCTCGCACCATAATTCGTCACCCGCGCGATAATCGCCGAGCGATGCGGTCATGCGGATGCCAAGCGCGCCCTTGGGCACGGGCGGCGGCACCAGCGTCAGCGGCCGGCTTGGCGCGCCGGCGCCATCCGGGCCGACCAGCGCGGCGACAGGCACGGTGGCGCTTTCCGGCAAATCCACAAGATCGCTCGCATGAACGCCCAGCGCCGTGGCGATCCGGTTGAGCCATTTCACCGATACGGTTCTCGTTCCCGTCTCCAGCCGGCCGATCGTCTGCGCCGTCGTCGGCGGTTCGCAGCGCGCGGCGACATCTTCCAGCGTGAGACCACGGGCCTTCCTCACTTCCCTGATGCGCGTAATCAATGGCTTGCTCCCGAAAATAACCTTATCGGTTATCTCTGTCCTACATTCCTTCTCCCATGGCAATGGCCTGTCGGCAATTTTCGGGAGATGGACATGCAGGTCAAAAGAAGCAGCGGCAAGGTGCCGGCGGGACTGGTCGCGCAGCAGATCGAGGGGCCGGACGGCAAGCCCTGCACGGTGATGGTCAACCTTGGCGAATCGCCGACAAGCTGGCTTCATGCACGCAAATTGCTCAGCCGCCGCCAATATGACGCGGCGGAAGCCATCCGGCGCGACTGGGAGCAGGCGGCGATGGGCGCGCGTGTCACCATGAACTGGGATGTCGCGGCTGCTCCATCGGGCAAACGCCGGGCGGCGCCGGCCGGTGTGGATCGCACGACGCGGCAGGTTGCGGCGGGCGACCGGCTGCATGGCGCGCTCGCCGCCGCTGGGCCGGGGCTTTGCGACATTTTATGGCGTGTCGCCTGCGCTTGCGAGAGTCTGGGCGCGGCCGAGCAGTCGCTGGGCTGGCCGGCACGCGCGGGCAAGCTGGTGCTCGGTTTCGCGCTGGACCGCGTGGCTGATTATTACCGGATACGCTAACGGAGCGCTGTTTCCGCCGTCCTGATGGCGCGTGGGTCGCGTTCGCCCCTTGCGGCCCGTGCGCCGCGGGGCTAGGGCCTGCGGCATCCGATCATTGCGCAGTCTGAAAGAGGTCCGGACCCATGAAAGCCCGAGTATTCGTCACCTTGAAACCCGGCGTGCTCGATCCGCAGGGCAAGGCGATCCAGCACGCGCTGGCCGGCCTGGGCTTTGGCGGCGTCAATGATGTGCGCGCGGGCAAATTCATCGAGCTGGACCTTGCCGATGGCACCAGTCAGGCCGATATTGACGCCATGTGCAGTCAACTGCTCGCCAATACGGTGATCGAGAATTACCGGATCGAGATTCTCGGTTGACCGAAAAGGAGTGTTCGCGATGAAAAGCGCCGTCATCGTCTTCCCCGGGTCCAATTGCGATCGCGATCTTGCCACGGCTTTCGAGGCCGTGAGCGGACGCAAGCCCGAGATGATCTGGCACCGCGAAACGCAGCTGCCCGAGGGGCTGGATCTTATCGGCGTTCCCGGTGGCTTCTCCTATGGCGATTATCTGCGCTCGGGCGCCATGGCGGCACGCTCTCCGGTCATGCAGGCGGTGGCGCAGGCCGCCGCGCGCGGCGCGTTCGTGCTGGGCGTATGCAATGGCTTTCAGGTGCTGACGGAGGCGGGCCTGCTGCCCGGCGCGCTGATGCGCAACGCGGGCACGCATTTCGTCTGCCGTGACGTCACGCTCACCGTGGAGAACAGCCAGAGCGCTTTCACCAGCCATTATGAGGCGGGCGAACGGATCACCGTTCCGGTCGCGCATCATGACGGCAATTATTTTGCGGATGCGCAGACGCTGGACCGGCTCGAGGGGCAGGGCCGTGTGGCGTTCCGCTATGATGAGGCGGTGAACGGATCGGCCCGCAACATCGCCGGCATTCTCAACGATGCGGGCAATGTGCTGGGCATGATGCCACACCCCGAGCGGGTCATCGAAAAAGCGCATGGCGGGACGGATGGCCGCCGCCTGTTCGAGGGGCTGGCAGAGGGACTGCTGGCGCGCGCCTGAGGCGAAGCTGCCTGTTAAACGGAAGATATGCCTGAAAATGTCCGGCCGATGCGATGGCGGCCGGCACGTTTGACACGGGGCGTCCAGACAATAAGATACGCTGACCGGTGAGAGGGAGCCGTTGAAATGGAGCAGGCCACCGGTCTCCTCGGGACGCCTTTGGTGGAGATTGCCGGCAGCGGCATCACCCTCGGCGCGATCATCACGGCGATTTTCATTTTCATCCTGGCGCTGGTCACGGCCTGGCTGGTGCGCCGGCTGGTGCGCCGGGCGCAGGTCCGGCTGGGCGCGGAGCGGGCTCCGGCCATCTATATTGGCGGGCAGGTGCTGCGCTATCTGGTGGTGTTCGTCGGGCTTGCCGTGGCGATATCGGCCCTTGGCGTCGATCTTTCCGCCCTTTCGCTCTTTGCCGGCGCGCTCGGTGTCGGCATCGGCCTTGGTTTGCAGGATGTGGTCCGCAATTTCGTGTGCGGTGTCGTGCTGCTGTTCGATCGCACGGTCGAGGTGGGCGATTATGTCGAGCTGGAGAGTGGAACGCAGGGCATGGTGTCCGGCATCGGACCGCGCGCCATGACGCTGCGCACCAATGATAATGTCCATATCCTCGTGCCCAACATGGCGGTCATGAACGGCCAGCTGATCAACTGGACGCGCAACCGCACGACCCGGCGCGTGCGCATTCCCTTCCGCGTTCCTTTCGGCGCGGACAAGGAGAAGGTGCGCGCGGCCGTGCTGGCGGCGGCGCGCAAGGTGCCGTTTACCTTGCCGGAGGACGAGGTCTACCGCACGCAGGTCTGGCTCGTCGGCTTTGGCGAATCGGGGCTGGATTTCGATCTGGCGGTGTGGCCGAATCTGGACGCGGTGAAGCGCCCGGGCGCGATGAAAGCGGCCTATTATTGGGCGATTGACGATGCGTTGAGAGAGCAGGGCATCCCGATCCCCGTGCCTCGCCGGGAAATGGACCTGCGCGGTTCCACCGGACATGCTGCCATGGCGCATGGCGGCTTGCAGGGGGGCGATGAGCGGGCATCGCCATCAAGCCAGACCGAGCGATAACGCAATATTGGGCAATAGCGGGCCCATCACACGGCATGAGGCGTCATTCGGCTATGGCTGGCCTCGGGATGAGTGATCGCCCGCTGGCACAAAGTCCACCACGGCCAGCGGGGTGCCCGCGGCGGTGACGCAGGCATCCACGTCGAAGGTATCACGCACCAGTCCAGAGGTCAGCGTCCGCGCTGTGGGACCGAATGCGACGAGCCGGCCATTGCGGAGAACGACGATATGGGTGGCATAGCGGGCGGCAAGGGTGAGCTCGTGGATGGACGCGATCACCAGCTTGCCGCTGTCGGCCAGCCTCCGCAGCCGGGCGACGCCGTCAAGGGCATGACGCGGATCGAGGCCTGTGAGCGGCTCATCGGCCAGCAACAGCGCGGGATCGCCGACCAGAGCCCGGGCCAGCATGGCGCGCGCCAGTTCGCCGCCCGAAAGCGTGGTCGCCGGCTGATGGCGCTGGCCGGTCAGGTCGAATTGATCGAGCAGCGTTTCGATGCGGTGTTCGAAGGCGGACGGCAAGCCACCGAATGCGGGCAGTTGCGGCGAGAGGCCCAGGGCGATGAGCCGTTCCACCGCGATCGGCCATTCCGCGCGGGGACTTTGCGGCAGATAGGCGCGCAACCGCGCCAGTGCCCGGCCGCCAATCGCATCCAGCGCGACATCGTCCAGCGTGACATGGCCGCCATCGGGCATGAGCAGTCCGGCCAGCGCGGACATGAGCGTGGATTTTCCCGCGCCGTTCGGGCCGATAATGGCGACGAATGCGCCGCTCTCCAGCCGCAGCGAGACAGTATCGACAATGCGTCGCCCGCCGCGCTCCACCGTCAGATCATGGGCCTGCAATATCGTCATGGCGATAGTCTCTTCAGCCGCAGGACCAGCCAGAAAAAGAAGGGCGTGCCGGCCAGACTGGTCAGCACGCCGAGCTTGATCTCCATCGCCGTGGGAATGACCCGCGTGGCGATGTCCGCAAACACCAGCAGGATCGCGCCGAAGAGGGCGGCGGGCAGCAGCACGCGGCTGGGCTGATGGCCCACAAACGGCCGCACCAGATGCGGGGCGACGAGCCCGATGAAGCCGACCGCGCCCGTCACCGCCGTCGCCGCGCCGACGGACATGGCGGTGCCGACCAGCGCCAGCAGCCGGACGCGCCGCAGATTGACGCCGAGGCTCTCGGCCTGCGCTTCGCCCAGCGTCAGCGCGTCGAGATTGCGGGCGGTGAGGGCGAGGCAGAGCCAGCCGGCCAGAATGAACGGCGCGGCGAGCATCAACTGGTGCCAGTCGCGATCGGCCAGCGTGCCGAGCAGCCATGTCGTAATCTCATAAGCGGCATAGGGATTGGGCGCGAAATTGAGCGCGAGGCTCAGGCCCGCCATCATCAGGCCGGAGACGGCCGCGCCGGCAAGGATCATCATCAACGTGCCGCCCCGGCCGACAAGCAGGGTGAGCGTGGCTGCAAGGATGGCGCCCACAATGCCGAAAACCGGCGTGATCAGCGCAAAGGATGCCGCAAGGCCGAAATAGATTGCAACGACCGCGCCCAGCGCTGCCCCGGCCGATACGCCGAGCAGGCCCGGCTCGGCGAGCGGGTTGCGCAGCAGCCCTTGCAGCACCGCGCCGGACAGGCCGAGCGTCGCGCCGACCATGAGCCCGAGCAATGTGCGCGGCAGACGCAGTTCGCTGAGGATCAGCCAGGCGAGATTTGGTTTAGGCTCGACGATGCTGCGCAGGAGAATGGCCGGATCGAGCCAGACCCGTCCCGTGCAGAGCGAGAGCAGGGCAGCGGCGATCAACAGCATGATAGCCGGCCACAGCCAGTTGCCGCGCTTCACCATGGCACGCTCCCCGGCGGAAGTTTCGCCAGCGCCGCGCGCAGATCACGCGCCGCATCGGCAGATTGCGGCAGGCCGCAGGTATAGAGCGAGGCCGGGTAGCTGATCTGCCGCCCGGCAAAGGCCTTGCGGATGACGGGATGCGTCACGAGGGCATCGCGGATCGACGGGCCATCATAGCGGTCCTCGCCATGCATGAGTGCGTCGGGCCGGGCACGCAGCAATTCTTCCATGCCGAAGCTTGAATGGCGGCCATCCTCATATTTGACCGCGACATTCTCCGCCCCGGCCACGCGGATGATCTCGTCCGTCAGCGTGCCCCTGCCCGGCACGGAGCCGGCGTCACTCCACGCGACGAGGCGCACCGTGCGGCGCGGACGCGTGGCGGCCAGCCCGGCAAGCGTCCGGTCCATATCCGCGATCAGCGCCTCGGCGCGCTCGGGCTCACCGACCAGTGCGCCGGTCTGCCGGGTGATCCGGCGGATATCGGCAAAGCTGTTCGCCGCATCAATCTCGGCAACCGGCGCGCCGACCTTGGCGGCAAGGCGGCGCAGGGGAGCGGAGGACCATGGGCTGGCGAGGATCAGATCCGGCTTTTCGCGCAGCACGTCCTCGGCCGTGCCGTGATTGATGCGCACGCCGGCATCCGCACCTGGCATCAGCACCGCGACGGCATCATGAGCCAGATGGGTAATGGAGGAAATGCGCGCTTTCGGCACCAGCATCAAAAGCAGCAGGTCGCTGCACATATTGGTCGACATGATGCGGCGCGGCCTGGCGGTGGGCGCCGCAGAGCTGCCCGCCGGAGCGGCCAACAGGTCGCTGGCCGGCCCGGCGACGAGAAGCATGGCGGCAAGGCCCCTGATCGCCCGGCGCAGCGTTGGCTTCGCCCGGCTGGACCGGCAACGGATAGATGAGGGGCCTGATGGATTCCAATGCCCTGAAAATGGCGATGGAGACCAGCGGATGGCTATTGGCAACGGCAGCCGGATCGGCGGTCTTGCCCGTGTCTTGCAGGGAGGGTGGCTCGGCATGACGCTTGTGCGTGACATAGTCTGTCGCAGCCGCCGCCACATCGCGCGCGCGGTAAGCAGCCTTGCGACAATGTCTGCCACCATGGTCATGCCGCGCCGTAGCAGTATCCCTATGATGCGTCGCGTATGAACATCATGCCGCCCATCGAAATGGTGAGGCTGGCTCCTGCTCCGCTCAAGGGAGGCGATCGTCGCCTTCACCATGGTCATAGCGGGTATATGCCCGGAATCTTCTGCGCCAGACAAATATCCGCGTTTCCGGCAGCCGCCATTATTGCCGCTTTGCGAATGCCGATAGCGCCCAACGCCCTATTACGGTTGCTGTTACCGTTATCGCCTGGATTTGTTCTCCAGCCTCATAGAAGGCTGACGATCAGCGGGTCATGACACCCGATAATATGGCGCTGGAGCGGGATGGAGCAGGTTGGTCATGTCATGGGGCGGCACAATGCTGCTCACGGCGCGTGAGGCGTTAGCCCTGCCGTGATAACAGCCCGGCATGCATTGGCTGGCCTTCTTTCGAGGGCCTCACTTGCTATTCTGTTCGGTTGTTTGCTGGCCGCATGCTCCTCCGGCTCGGGGCGGGACGCGTCGGCCATGCGGGCTTATGAGATGAGTCTGGCCGTCGGCCCGGCGGGGGCATATGCGGCCTGGCATGGCGGGCGGGGCGAAGGGTCGTCCATCCATATTCAAAAGGTGACGCCCGATGGCCAGCTGAGCGGCATGGCCATGCCGGTGAGCGATGGCCGAAGGCTGGCTTATGAGCCTGATCTTCTGCTGGCTGGAGACCGGCTGATCGTGGCGTGGTATGAAAAAGATGCCGCCACCGGCCAATTGACGGCGATGATGGCCGGGCTGGACGGAAATGGCGGGCTGCTGTGGCGCGTGCCCCTGGCTGACGAGGCAGTGAAAACGCGCAATCCGGTCGTCCGCCAGATCGGCCGGCATCTCCATGTCGCATGGCTTCAGCAAGCTGCGACCGAGCAGGGTGGCGAGGCCGCCGTCTGGCACCGGCGCTTCTCGCTGGCGGGCGTGGCCGAGACGCGGCCCCGCCGGATCGGGTCTGCCAATGCGACCAGCTGGAACCTCAATGCGAGCGTCTATGGCGCGAGCCTGGTCGTCACCTATGATGCGGCGCGGGGAACGGCGGCGCATGAACTGCACATGCTTGTCGTGACGGACGAGACTGTGCGCCACCGCCAGCTCAGCGCTGACGATGGCCATGCCTCGCTCTATCCCGACATTCAGGTCAACCGGCAGGGGCGGGCGGCACTGACCTGGTTCGATGAGCGGGACGGCAACCGGGAGGTCTATCTGATCGTCGCGCCCTTCGAGGATTTTTTGACGGGGCATCTGCCGCCGCCCATGCGGATCACGGAGGATAAGGGCGAATCCATCGGTGCCTATCTCGCATGGAACGGACCGACTCTCGGGCTGGTCTGGAGTGACGAACCAGGCGGAAGCCGCGAGATATTCGTCGGAAGATTTAGCGACGATGGCCACCCGCTTGATGTGGTGCGGCAGCTCGGCACGAGTGCGGGACGGGCCTCCATTCCGGCCATTCGCGCCAGCGGCACCGGCTTTCTCGTCGCCTGGAACGATTATGAAGCGACGGCGGAGGGCGGTCATATGCCGGGAACGGCATCGACGGCGAGGCTGGCATGGGTGCCGGGCGCGCCCTGATTCTCCCCATGCAGGCATCACCCGCGCTGATCTGTAACGTCGGAGCCATGTTACATAACCGTAACGAACTTGGCTGGCCCCGTGCGGCTTCTATGACTCGACAGGGGCGCTGACATCGCTTCCGGCGTTTGGAGGAAGCATGCCCGTCAAGACATATCCCAAGACATATTCGATGCTAAATTCATTCTCGCCACCGCTTGCTGCCCGGGCTGCCGCCGGCGGCCTTCGGTAACCCAAATCAATGCCGATAGCATGCGTTCACTTCTGCTGATCGTCCATCGCTGGGCCGGGCTGACCATCACGCTCGCGCTGGTCGTTACGGGCATCACCGGCGCGGTCCTGCCTTATCAGCGCGCGATCAGCCATTGGGTTGCGGCGGATATCTGGCACGTCACGCCGCCGACGCCGGGCGCGCGGACACTCTCCGGCACCGAACTGATACGCCGCGTGGAAGCGCAGACGGGCGGGGTCGTGAGCTATGTGCCGCTGGCTCTTGACCCCGATCATGTGCAGGCCGTTTTCGTCAGTCAGCGCCCGGACGGCGCGCCGCTTGGCTATGATGAGATATTCGCAGACCCTTATAATGGCGCGATCCGGGCCCGCGTGCGCTATGGCGATTTGCGTGACGGCGCGGTCAACCTTATGCCGTTTCTGATCAACTTTCATTATACGCTGGCGGCCGGGCCGGCAGGCCGGCTGCTGCTCGGTATCGCAGCGCTCATCTGGTGCGGCGTGTGCCTGCTCGGCTTCTGGCTGAGCCTGCCGCAGGGCCGGCCCGGCACAGGCTGGCGCGCTATGTTGCGCCGTTGGCGGCCGGCATGGGGGCTGCGCACGCGGCAGGGGTCCGCGGCCTTCACCTATGATCTGCATCGTGCGTCCGGCCTGTGGCTGTGGCCGGCGATGCTGGTCTTTGCCTGGTCTGCCGTGGCGTTCAATCTCGATGGCGTGCACCAGCCGGTGCAGCGCTTTTTCGGTGCGCAAGGCCTGTATCGTCCGGTGCCGAATCCCGCCCCAGCGCAAGGCCGGCCGATGACGGCGGAGCAGGCCGTTGCGGTTGGCAGGCAATTGATGGACCGGCAAGCGGCGCGGGATGGCTTCCAGGTCCGCGGGCCGGAAGCGCTCAGCCTCAATCCACGAACGCAGACGATGGGCTATTATGCCCGAACCAGCCTCGATGGGCCGACGGGCAGGGGATCGACGGCGGTGTGGTTCGATGCTGTCTCCGGTCGCATGCTGGAGTTCCGGCCGCCTTACGGGACGACCCGGGCGGATGCGCTCGACAAGACCGTCCGCATGCTCCACACCGCTGCCTTGTTCGGCTGGCCCTACAAGCTGTTCGTCAGCGCCTTTGGTCTCCTGACCGCCGGGATGGCCATTGCCGGCTTCACGCTCTGGGCCCGGCGCGTGGGCCGACGGCAACGAAAGCCCGTTCCGGTGACGGCATCATGATGCTTTCCTTTTCCGTTTCCCTGATCTGGCTGCTCGCCATGCTTGCCGCGGCGGTTTTTGTGCATGATGCCGCGCGCAGCTGGCATGCCATGCTGGCTGCGGCGCTGGCGTTTCTCGTCACCCTGACGGTTTCGCTCTGGCTCTCCCCACAGCCCAATTGGGTTGGCGTGCTTGTTGGTCTCGTCGCGATCTGGCGGCTGGTCAGTGGACCATTTTCGCGGATGGGCGGCGCGCTGGGCGGCATGTGTGCCGGGCTGGCGGCGGCCTTGCAGGTGGCGGGCGGATTGCCGCTCGGCATCGCGGGCTGCCTCGCGGCCGGCGGGCTGGCCATCGCCACCATATTGCCCCGCCGGCCGGCCGGGCGCGATATGACGCGGGAACTCATGGTGATTGTCGTGGCGCTCGCGGTTCCGGTCACCGGGCTGGCGGCGGATCTTGTTTATGGCTGGCATTCGGCCGCTGTGCTCAATCAGGGCGTGGCCGCGGCCAGCGCAGCGCCGCCGGGCTGGGCGATGGCAATTGTGGCGGCGGCGCTCGTCGCCGGCCTCATCAGGGGGATATGGGCAAGACGATGAATTTTATGGACATATTGGAAAACGGCCTGTTCGCACTTGGGCAGGTGCTGCGTCTGCCGGTGATGCTTTCGCTGTGGGTCTGTTTCGCGATGACGCTCTTCTATGTCGGCACCTATCTGGTCGAAGCGGTGGCGCGCCGCCGCGATCGGGCCGGGTTCGACATCAAGCAGTGGCTCCAGCAGGGCCGGGTGCTCGATACCGATGCCGAGCGGCGGGCCGCCCTGCCGGCCAGCCTCGCCCGGCTGCTCGATGCGATCCAGCATCTCGACCGTGCGCAGGCGCTGCATCATGGCGGGCTGGAGAATGTCGTTGCGGAGCAGGAGGAAGCGCTGCGCCATGGCCTCGACGGCCCGCGCGCGCTGGTCAAGATCGCGCCAAGCATCGGTCTCATCGGCACGCTCATCCCGATGGGCAGCTCGCTGGCCGCCATGGCGAGCGGCAATCTCAACGCCATGGCCGGGCAGATGGTGGTGGCCTTCACCAGCACGATCATCGGCCTGTCGACCGGCACGGTGGCCTACGGCCTCGTCGCGCTGCGACAGGGCTGGGTCAGCGCCTCGATCCGCGAGCAGCGCTATCTCGCCGAGGTCGCCTCGGCGGAACTGGAGGGGCGCTGATGGGGCGCTTCCTGAAGCTCTCCTCCCCGGAGGAACCGCCCGAGGAAGATCCGCTGGCGGGCGTCGCCAACCTGTTCGACGTGTCTATCGTCTTCATCGTCGGGCTGATGATCACATTATTCTCAGTCTATAATATGGGCGACCTGATGAGCGGCGAGAGCGAGGTGACCATGGTCAAGACCGATGCCTCGGGTCAGCAGGAAATCATCGTCAAGAAGGGGCAGAGCATCAAGGCCTACAAGCTGTCCGGCGCCACAGGCACGGGCAATGGCGAGCGGCTGGGCGCGGCTTACCGGCTCGCCAATGGCCAGATTATTTATGTGCCCGATGCGGAAACGGCCGCCAGCGAAACCGAACCGAGCGACGATGCGCCTGCTGCAAATCATTAATGCGCTGCTGATCGCGCTGCTGCTGCTCCCGGTTACGGCGCGGGCGCAGGGGCAGGGCGGCGACGCGGCGGCGCAGACGCCGATCCGGCTCGGCTATGTGTTCTCGGACGGCAATATCCCCGGCACGCTGGCGGCGTTCGGCAAGCTGCTGGCGCAGCGCCCGGAACTGCGCGGCCGGGTGGAACTGACCCTGCTCGCCGAATCCACCTTCGATGAGACGTCGGCCGACAGGCTGGCGGCCAGCGATGTGCTGATTTACGACGTGATGAACGAGCAGATGCTGCAACGTTTCGATGCCGAGCGGAAGGTCGATCTGCTGGGGCAGGTGAAGAAGCGCGGCGTCGTGCTCGGCGTCGGGCAGGGCCTGCAAGCCGAGGATGCCTATGCGCAGCAGGGCGTCACATGGGATAGTCGGGCGCGGGCCTATTGGGAGCATTCGGGGCCACAGAACCAGCTTGCACTGATGGAGCTGGCGCTTGCCCGCGCGGGCATTGCCGGCTTCGACCTGCCCGAGCCGCAGCTCTCGATTGATTATGGCTATTATTATCCCGATGGTGCGGGTGGGCGCGTCTTTGCCGATTGGGCGAGCTTTCAGGCGTGGCGCGCCGACCATGGCAAGCTGCGCCCCGGCGCGCCGCGCATCGCCATCGGCTTCTTCAAGGCGACCTATTATACCGGCGATACCGGGCTGCTCGATGCGCTGATCGCCGAGGTCGAGCGGCAGGGCGGCGAGGCGATTCCCGTCTTCGGCTATCCCGGTGCGGTGGCGTTCCAGCGCCTGCTGGGCGAGGGCGATCAGGTGCGCGCCGATGCCGGCCTTGGCCTTTTCTTCCAGTTCAACGATACCGAATCGTCCAAAATATTGGAGCGGGTGGGCATCCCGGTCGTCAATCTCATCAGCCTCTATGGCCGCAGCGAGCAGGAATGGCGCAGCTCGACCAGCGGCCTGTCCGCCTTTGAGGGCACGTTCAATCTCGCCGCGCCGGAACTGGCGGGCACGGTCGCGCCGACGGTGGTGGGTACCAAGGAGAAGGTGCGCGATCCGGCGACCGGCCTTACCTCCGTCATCACCAGCCCCATCGCCTCGCGCGTCACCATGGGGGTGAGCCGGGCGATGCGCTATGCCGCGCTGGCGCACACATCCAATGCCGACAAGAAGATCGCGCTGATCTATTATAATTATCCGCCCGGCAAGGCTGGCATTTCCGCGAGCTATCTGAACGTTGCCGAGTCCCTCGCCAATATCCTCCAGCGGCTGAAAGTGGAAGGCTATGACATCGGCCGCGAGCCGCCGAGCGCGGACGAGGTGCTGGCCGATATCACCACCAAGGCGCGCAATGTGGGCGGCGATGCGCCCGGGGAACTGGAGGAGATGATTGCGCAGGGTGGCGCGCATCGCATCCCGGTGGCGGATTATCGCCGCTGGCTGGATGATCTGGCGCCGAGCCTGCGTGACAAGATCCTCAAGGATTGGGGTGATCCGGCGGAGGGTTTGCTGATGATCGAGCGCAAGGATGGCGCGGTCAACCTGATCCTGCCCGGCGTGCAATATGGCAATATTCTGCTCATGCCGCAGCCGTCGCGGGCATGGGGCGAGGATCTGGAAAAACTCTATCACGCCAAGGATCTGGCACCGCACCATCAATATGTTGCGGCCTATGCGTGGTTGCGCAATGGCTTCAAGGCGGATGCCGTGGTGCATATCGGCACCCATGGCACGCTCGAATGGCTGGACGGGCGCGATGCCGGGCTGGGCGAGGAGGATGCGCCCGACGCGCTGATCGCCGATTTGCCGGACGCCTATATCTATAATGTCGATGTGGTCGGCGAGGGGCTGGTCGCCCGCCGGCGCGGCATGGCGACGCTGGTCGATCATATGGTGCCGCCATTCGTGAAGGGCGGCCTGACCGAAGACCTCGCCAAATTGAGCGAATTGCTCAACGACCATATCCAGAATGAGAGCAAGAACCCGGAGCTGGCGAAAATCTATGCCGCGCAGGCGCGCGATGCGGCGGTGAAGCTGGGCGTCGCCAAGGATGTCGGGCTCGATCCCAGCCGGGAATGGAGCGATGAGGAACTGCACCAGATTGAGGGCTATCTGCTGGAACTGAAGGAGCAGACCATCCCCTATGGCTTGCATGCGTTCGGCCGCACGCCTGCGCCCGAGGCCATTGCGAGCACGGTGGAGGCGATCGTCAGCGTTGATCGTGGGCAATTGCCGGACGCGCGCACGGTGCTGGCCGACGAGATGACGCAGCGCATCACCGCCAGCGCCACGCGTGAGCTGGACGGGCTGGTCAAGGCGCTGGGCGGCCGTTTCGTGCCCGCCGGAACGGGCGGCGAGCCGATCCGCAATCCCGACGCCTATCCGACCGGCAGCAATTTTTACGGCATCGACCCGGACAAGATCCCCAAGCCCGCCGCATGGGAGATGGGCGCGAAGCTGGCCGAGCAGATGCTGCAGGATCATCTGCGCAAACATGGCCGCTACCCGGCCAAAGTCTCATTCGTCATCTGGGGCGATGAGACGATGCGCCATGAGGGGGTGCTGGAATCGCAGATTTTCTATCTGCTGGGCACGAAACCCGTCTGGAACGAGCGCGGCAAGCTGGTCGGCGTGGATGTCGTGCCGCGGGCCGAGCTGGGGCGGCCGCGCGTCGATATCGTCATTGCCTCTGCCTCCGAGGGGTTGTTTGCCGGCCTGACGCGGCTGATGGACGATGCCATCCAGAAGGTGAAGGCGCTGGACGAGGCCGATAATCAGGTGCGCCAGCATTATCTCGCAACCCGGGCGGCGCTGATCGCGAAGGGGGTGCCGGCGCAGGATGCGGACCGGATGGCGGGCGTGCGCATCTTTGACGAGCCGCCGGGCATTTTCAATCTCAACACATCGTCCATCGTCGCCAAAAGCGGATCATGGGATGACGAGGCAGGTTTCGCCAACGACTATATCCGCAAGATGGGCCATGGCTTCGGCAATGGCTATTGGGGAGAGCCGATGCCGGACGTGTTCGCCATGGCGCTCTCGGGCACGGACACGGTGGTCCACTCCAACTCGACGGCGCTTTATGGCACGCTCGATAATGATGATATGTTCATGTATATGGGCGGCCTTGCGACGGCGATCCGCGGGCTGGACGGCAAGACGCCCGAACTGCTCATCACCGACAGCCGCGACCCCGGCAATCCGGCCATGACCAGCCTCGACAAATTTGTCGGGCGGGAATTCCGCTCGCGCTATGTCAATCCGACGTGGATCAAGGGCATGCAGAAGGAAGGCTATGCCGGCGCCGGCGCGATGCGTGAGTTCGTCGAATATCTCTGGGGCTGGGATGCCACCGCGACCGATGTGGTGGACGATGCCATGTGGCAGGAGACATTCGCCACTTATGTCGAGGATAAGAACGACCTCGGCATGAAGGCGTTTTTCGAGGAGAAGTCACCCTTCGCCTATCAGGATATCACCGCGCGGATGATCGAGACGATCCGCAAGGATTATTGGCAGGCGGATGGGGCGACGCGCGACAGGCTGATCAGCGAATATGTCGAGAGCGTCGCCACGCACGGCGCCAATTGCACGGATATCTCCTGCGGCAATGGCCGGCTGCTGCGCTATGTGATGGAGCAGGCGGTGAAATCCGGCGTGCCCGCGCCCACCCTCGCCAAGGCGCGCGCCGCGCTGGAGAAGGCGATGGGCCGCACGATCGAGACGGCAGCAGCGCAACTGGAAGAGTTCGCCCGGCGCAACGATGCGCGCGAGGTGGCCGAGCAGGCGCAGGCCCGCCGCTCCGTCGCATCGATCCCCCGCAGCAGCACGCCGCCCGCGCCCGTGGCGGCCGCCATACGCAACCGCACCGCACCACGCGCGCCGGACGCCGCATCTGAGCGCCGCGCCGCCGAAACCGACGCACCGGCGCAGCCCGATGCGCTCACCGGCCGGGTCATGACCGAGCAGGATCGCACGCCCACCGTGTCCCCGCCCGAGCGCCGCGATCGACCCGCCCTCTCGCTTTTCGATGCGCTTTGGCCGGCCGGCCTGTTCCTTTGCCTGCTGCTGGGCTGGCGGTGGCGGAGCGCATCGCTGGCGAGACTGTGAAAGCGATATGGCGGCCGGATGATTGCGATCGCCTGACGCGGCAGCGCAGCAGCCGCGGGTCAGTAAACCGCTGGGGATGCGGATCGCGCCCCGGTCTGCCTGATGAATGATATAAGCCCGGATCATGCCAAAGAGGCGGCAGGCCGGGGCGCTCGGCGCAAAACGGCCTGAGCCGTCAATTACTGGTTCCGTGCCGCCCATTCTTCGATACAGGCTCGATCTGCTGATCCGTTTCATTCAACAAGAAGTGCCTATGCCGCCCTTTGTCGAATCCGCCGCAGCCAAAAGTCATGGGATGCACCGGCATTCGTCTTTGAACGATGGACTGGTCTATGGTGCGCTGGTCGTAATTTGCCTGATCGTTCGGATGCAGACGCTTGCCGACCCCGTGCTGGGTTTTGACGAGCAATTTTATCTGCTGATGGCGGACCGGATGCTTCAGGGCGCCATCCCCTATGTGGATTTATGGGACCGCAAGCCGGTCGGCATTTTCCTGATCTATGCGCTCGCCATTCCATTGGGTGGCGATCCCTTCCTTCAATATAAGCTTCTTGCCGCCGTCTTCGTCGCGACCACGGCCTTCCTCATCTACAAGGTCGCGCGCCCTCGCACCTCCGGGTTCGGGGCACTGTCGGCGGCGCTTCTTTATGTGGTCTGGCTCAACCTCATGGAGGGAGAAGGCGGCCAGTCGCCGGTCTTTTATAACCTGCCGATGCTGCTCGCCGCGATCATGACGATGCGCGCCGTTGAGACGCGCCAGCACATCTTCGCGCGCGGATCGCTCGCCATGATCCTCGCGGGCATCGCCATACAGATTAAATATACGGTGATTTTCGAAGGCATGTTCTTCGGTGTGGCGCTGTTATGGGCCACGGTAAAATCAGGCGGCGGGCTGAAGATGCCGGGCGCCTGCGCCCTCGCATGGGTGGCTTTGGCGCTTGCCCCCACGGCGCTGGCGTTCGGTTTCTATGTCTGGATCGGTCAAGCCGATGCCTTTATTTTCGCGAATTTCCTCTCGGTTTTCGGGAAGCAGGCCAATCCGGCGCTGGATCAGCTTGGCGGCCTGCTGCTGATCCTGCTGCTGATCGCCCCGATCGCCACGCTGGTCGTGCTCGACTGGCGGCGCCGGCGGATGATCGGCTTTCTCCATCTCTGGCTGGCATCGGCCCTGGCCGGTATGCTTGCATTCGGGAGCTTTCTCGCACCGGGCTATGCCTTGCCGATCCTGCTCCCCCTGTGCCTGTGCGCGGCATATTATTTTTCCGATGCGCCGCGGGGACGCATCGTCTCGATTGCCCTGATCGGGTTTGCACTGGTGGCGGGGCAGATCGTGATCCACCAGACGATCAGGAGCAAGGGCGGGAGAGCGGAAGCGCAGGCGGTGGCTGCGGCGGCGCGTCCGCGGCAGGGGTGCCTCTGGGTTTATGATGGTTATCCGGCGCTCTATATGCTCACGCAATCATGCGTGCCGACCAAATGGGCTTTTCCGGGCCACCTGAACACGGCGGACGAGAACTCGCCAGAAGCGATCGGGACAGACCCCATGGTCGAGGTCGGGCGTATCCTTGCCACGCGGCCGGACGTGATTGTCGATGATTATCCAGCCTATCGGCTCGGCAATGCGGCGACACGCCGGCTCGTTCAGGCGGCGCTGGCGCGGGACTATCATCTTGTCGCCAGAATACAGACCGGCAAAGCGCGATACCGGCTGGTTTATCGGCTGAATGATATCATGAGGGAACCTGTCAGGCGGGCCGGCCGGTAAGGGCGGGATATGGATTGATCGCGCAAATGCCTGCTTCCTGAACGGCGGGCGATATGATCTATTGCATCGAGCGGCCGCGTTCCGAGTGGCGCGGCCCGGATAATCGCCAGGCGGCGAGGAGAGGGCGATGCAACCTTTGATCTGGTCCACGGCCGATGCGCGCGGCGCGTCCGCGCTCCACCATTGGCGCGAGGTGATCGATCGCTCGCTTTTTCCGCTCGATATCAGCTCCAGCGCGGACGGCTTCCATGCCCGGCTGGAGCAGGGAGCGATGGGGCCGGCGCTGCTCAGCAAGCTCATCGCGGGGCCGCAATCCGTCCGGCGCACACGGCGCGATATCGCCCGCACCCGCGATCGGCCGAAGCTGGACCTGATCGCAGTGCGCGAGGGCCGCTTCCGCTATGCCCAGAATGGTCATGACGACACGCTGCACCCGGGCGACTGCGTGCTGCTCGATCGCTCGGCGCCCTACCAGTTCGAGGCGAGCGAGAGTTGCTCGATGACGGTCGCTCTCGATCATGACTGGCTGGCGCGCTGGACCAGTGACCCGGCGGCGCTGGCAGGGCGGCGTATCGCCGGAGGGCATGGCTGGGGGCGGGTCTTGTCCGCGATGCTGGATACATTAGAAATTACGCAGGTGGATCATCTGACCTTGTCCGGCGGGGCGCTGGCCGAGCAGATTGCCGGTCTGCTCGTGCTGGCGAGCACACCGCCGACAGGCGAGCCCCGGCGGGCGAATCCTGCCGAGGCCCGCCTGCGCGACCTGATCGAAGATCATGCCCATGATCCGGATTTTGATGCGTCGCGGGCGGCGGCGGCTCTGGGTGTGTCGCTCCGCTCGCTCCATTTGCTGTGCGCGCGCGATGGCGCAAGTTTCGGCACGCGGCTGATGGCGGCGCGGCTGGAGCGCGCCAGAGCGCTGCTGATCGACCCGCGCAACCGTGCCGTGCCAGTGGGGGAGATTGCGTGGCGCTGCGGCTTTGTCGATCAGGGGCATTTTGCGCGGCGTTTCCGGGCGCGGTTCGGCACGTCGCCAAGCGGCTTGCGCGGACAGCCCAATGATTTTGCACAGCTGGCCAAGCGCGCGGGCGGGGTCACATGCCAATGAAGCAGCGATAGAGCGACAATGGAGAGGCTGTCATGAGCGAGCGCGACATTCATATGCCCCGGTTCGATCTCGGGCCGGCCATCGAGAAGCTGCGGGCGGTGCTCGGGCCGGATGGGCTGCAAACGACCGAGCCCGAAATCGCCGAGTTTCGCGATCCCTTTCAGCATCCCAGCTGGCGGGATTTCGAGCCGGGCGCGGTGCTGCTGCCATCCTCGGTCGAGGAGGTGCAGGCGATCCTGCGCGTCGCCAATGAGTGCAAGGTGCCGGTGTGGACCAGCTCGCAGGGCCGCAACAACGGCTATGGCGGCGCGGCGCCGCGCGTCTCGGGTTCGCTCGTCCTCTCGATGCGGCGGATGAACCGGGTGCTGGAGGTCGATGAGGTCAACGCCACCGCCCTGATGGAACCGGGTGTGCGCTTCTTCGATCTATATGATCATCTGCGTGCAACCGGCTCGAAGCTGTGGATGTCCGTGCCGGATCTCGGCTGGGGCAGCGTCGTCGGCAACACGCTCGATCATGGTGTGGGCTATACGCCGATCGGCGACCATGTCGGCCAGCAATGCGGCATGGAAGTGGTGCTGGCCAATGGCGACATATTGCGCACCGGCATGGGCGCGATGGACAATGCCCGCGCCTCGCTGGTGCATAAGCGCAATTGCGGGCCGAGCGCCGATGGCCTCTTCATGCAGTCCAATTACGGCATCGTCACCAAGATGGGCATGTGGCTGATGCAGCCGCCGGAATGCTATATGCCCGGCTGGCTCACGCTGCGCAAAGACAGCGATCTGGAGCCGCTGCTGGAGAAATTGCGGCCGCTGATGATGGACGGCACCATCCCCAACCAGCCGATGATCATCAACGCGGTGTGCGCCATGTCCGCCTTCGCCGGGCGTGATGAGTGGTATACAGGCGAGGGCGCGATGCCGGAAGCGGTGATTGACGAGATTGCCCGCCAGCCCGGTTTTGGCCGCTGGGTGATGCGGTTCGCGCTTTATGGCGACGAGAAGATCGTCGAGCGCCAGCGCGAGATTGTACAGGATGCCTTCGGGACGATAGCGGGCGCAGACGTCAGTTTCTCCAAATATGACGGCCGCAACCTGCCCGAACTGGAGAACCCGCATGAGCGCGTGCAGGCCGGCATCCCCAGCATGGCGCTGGATCGGATGACGCGCTGGTATGGCGGCGAGCATGGCGGGCATATCGGCTTTTCCTGCGCCGCGCCGATCACCGGGCAGGATGGCGCCGCGCTGCGCGACCTGGTGCGCGGTGAGCTGAATGCGGCCGGACTGGATTATAGCGGCGTCATCATCGTGACGAAGCGCAGCATGATCCATGTCGGGCTGGTGGTGTTCGATACCGAGAATGAGGATCAGGCGCGCAACGCCTATGCTGCCTGCCGCTCGATGGTCCGCTCGGCCGCGAAGATCGGCTATGGCGAATATCGCTCGCATCTCGATTTCATGGATCTGGTGGGCGAGCAATATGCCTTTAACAACCATGCCCAGCGGCGGTTCAACGAGCGGATCAAGGACGCGCTCGATCCCAATGCTATCCTCTCACCCGGCAAACAGGGCATCTGGCCAGCGGCATATCGCAACGGATAAGCGGAGGCTGGCAACGCCCGGATCAGGCCCGAAAGCTCTACTATAGAAGCGAGACGGGGAGATTATGCCTCATCCGGTAGATGGAGGGTGATGCGGGCTGTGACGCCATTGGCGTTCCAGTCACGGGTGATGTCGCCAATTTGCCGGGCTGCGATCCTCAGCAGCGTGCTGCCGAACCCCTCATGCCCGGGCGTCGTGACGGGCGGGCCGCCGCTCTCCTGCCATAAGATGACCATCTGCCCCGGCTCGGCCGTCAGCCGCACCTCGACATGGCCATCGCCGTTGGAGAGGCTGCCATATTTCGCGGCGTTGATCGCCAGTTCGTGAAAGAGCAGCGCGAGCGCCGTGCTGGTCGCCTCGCTGGCGGATGCGTCATCGCCACTGATCGCGATGCGCGCCTGCCCCTGCGGCGTCTCGCCGGTGAAGGGCGCGAGCAGGGTCGATATGATGTCCTGCAATGTGCCGGCGGGGTGCGCGGCTCCGCCATCGGCCGGAAACGGCATGGTGGTGAGAGAATGCGCTTGCGCCAGCGCGATGAGCCGGCCGGACACGGCGGTGGCGAGATCGCGCGGTGTGCGGGCGGAGCCGACGCTCAGATTGATGAGGCTGTTGGCGACCGTATAGGCGTTTTTGACGCGATGGTTCATCTCCCGCAAAAGCAGGAGCTGTGCCTCGGCAGCCTGGCGGCGGTCGCTGATGTCCCGCGCGATTTTCGACGCGCCGATGATCGCGCCGCGACTATCCAGCACCGGCGAGATGGTGAGCGAGACATCGACGAGGCGGCCATCCCGGCATTGCCGCACGGTTTCATAGGACTGCACCCGGCGGCCATCCCGGATATTCGCGAGAATTTTCTGCTCCTCATCGAGCCGCTCGGACGGGATAAGCATGGTGATGGGCCGGCCGATCGCCTCCGCAGCGGAATATCCGAACAGTTTTTCCGCCCCTTCATTCCAGCTCGTGATGATGCCATCGAGGGTTTTTGCGATGATCGCGTCGCCCGAGCTTTCGACAAGTGCCGCAAGGCGGCGGGCGGCATTGTCGGTCAGATGGCTTTGCAGGGCGAACCCCAGTTGCCGCGCAATGATGAGCGCAAGCTCCAGATCCTTCTGATCGAGCGCATGGGGCTCGGAGAAATAAATCACGAACTTGCCGATGACCCGATCATCCGGCGCGAGCGGAATGAAGCAAAGGCCGCGGATATTCTCGCCCAGCAACACGCCTTCCAGCGGGGCCATCGCTGAAGAGCGCGTGACATCGGTTTCGCAGATGATCTTCGCCCCCTGCTCTCCGGCCGACCATGGGGAATGGCCGTCCACCGCGCGTCGATAGCGCTCGGACAATCCGCGCCAGGCCACAAAGCGCATCACCCCGGCCGCGTCAAACCGCAAAATGGCGGCGCGCTCGCTGCGCAGGCCCTGGCAGATGGCGGCAAGCGCTGCCTCGTAAATTGTGTCCAGATCGTCGGCGCGATACAGCTTGTCGGTATAATGATAGAGCAGGCTCTGGACATCGGCCTCGCTCAGCAATGCCCGGTCCGTCCCGTGAAGTCCGTCGGTTTGCAGTCCGTCGGTTTGCGACATTGTGGGACCCTTCTCGCCGCTCCATGCGCCCTGTACGCCTGAGCTATCGCGGATGACGCCGATCCGCAACGATTGGTACGCTATCCTATTTTGAAAGCCGCACAAGATGGAGATTCAATCGGGATTCAACGCGGCTGGAACGGGCCTGCGGGAGATGGTCGGTTTCCCGCGGCAGGCGCGGAACGGACGCGGGCAATCAATCGGCGCGCTCCGCCCATGTCGCGAAGCTTTTTTTCGTTGTCGGCCGGGTCAGGCCGCTCATGCTGTCCCGGATGATGGCCAGCGCCCAGCGGCGGCGCACGTCAGTTTCCGCCGCTACGGCATCCTCGGGAACCCAGAGCCGATAGTCGCGCATATGCGCATCGGCAGCGGTGAAGAGAATGCAGATATCCGCAGCGATGCCGGTCAGCACGAGCCGCCGCACACCCAGCTTGGGCAGCAGCACCGGCAGGTTGGTGGCGTAGAAGCCGGAAAATTGCGGCTTGATGACGAAATAATCCTCCTTGCGGGGCTTCAGCAGGGCGGTGACCGGATTATCCTGCCGGAGCGCACGGGCGACGAGCCGGGAACGCTCGGAATGCCACTCGCCGAAATTATCGTTCACATAGATGACGGGACAGCCGCAGCCATCCGCCTGCTCGCGCAGATCCGCGATGATCCGCGCGGCGGCCAGGGCACGTGGCATGATCCGGTCCGCACCGGTGAAATCAAAGTCGTTTACCATGTCGATGATGAGGAGCGCGGCCCGGTCGCCCTCCTGATCCTGCGCGGGCGCCGATGGCTTCGTCATCATCCATGCCTCTCATCGTCGGGACAGATGCTCCCGAGCGCCCTGTGGCGCGCCTGTTATGAATAAAGCCGCTATGCGCTCAAGGTTCCGCATCGCGGCTCTGCCTCGGGGCGCAAAGTGCGCTGTAGAGGCGCCCCGTGCGATCCCGGCGGAACGTGAAGCGGCCGCGAATATGATCCTGAAAATAGCGCCCCCGGGAGCGCGCGCGGGCGAGGCCTTCCACTATTGCAGCCGGCACCTCGAAATAGCTGTAGGCCTCACCGCTCACGAACGCGATGTCGAGGCGTTGCCAGGCCGGATCATAGGCATAATGGCGAATGACGCTTGACGGCATGATGGCGCAACGTCTCCCGCCCGGATAGGTTGCGAACGGTAGGGGCCAGGGCGGATCGACATTCAGCTCTGACGGTCAGCAAATGACGTCTTTCCGCGCTTCCGGTGCTCACGTGCCGTCAGCACGCTGCGCGCCGGATTGCGAAAATCCACTATTTTCGGCACGTCATCTTCTGAATGTCGCCCAAGATAGGCCGCAATCAGTCGGGTGGCCCCTCTCGCGATGGGGGCGCGCCGCCGCCTGTCCCTTGCGGAACGAGGATGAGCGTGCTGCCTTCGACGCGCCATGAGGCAAGCTGCGACAGGAAGTTCATCCCGAGCACATCCATATTGCCGAGCGCCGGCGACACGACCACCTTGAGGTTGCGCGCCTCAATGGCGCCGAGACGGAGCCGATCGACAGTGCCGGTTTCGACCGGGACTGCGCCGTTGGCCGTTTGCATCACGACCGGCACCAGCCCGGTGCCGCGCTCTACCGAAGCGAGATCGGCGGTGCGCCGGGAGAGGGCGGTCACCGTCGCGCCACTGTCGACGAGCATGCGCCGCTCGACACCGTTGAGCGAGACCTGCGCCCAGAAATGACCATCGCGCGCCATGCGGATCTCCACCTGCTCGCCGGCCACCTGCTGGCTATCCAGCCCGAACCGCGACGTCAGCCGGGCCAGACCGGGATCGAACGGCGCCTGCTGAAACAGGATGAAGAGGCCGACGGCGAGCACCGCGAACGAAAAGAGCGAGCGCAGGATGCGTCCGACATAGGGAATGTTGAACAGCAGGATCAGCAGCAGCGCCGCTCCCACCGCATAAACTGCCAGCTGTTGCCATTCCGGGTTTGTGGTGATCGGCATAGGCCCTCTGTCTGCATCCCTCATCCGGTGAACCATGCGCGGCGATTTTCGATCCCGCTGGCTGCCGTGCGCGCTGCGAACCGGCACAGTGGCAGATTTTTCCGGTGAATGGCCGCTGGCCCCGCAGCCGATCCGCCGCTCGGGCGTTGATGGAGGAAGACCCATGAAACCGCAGGAGAATGACATGGCCGATCTCAGCCGGATCACCGAACATATGGATATTATCGGCGCGGATGGCGTCCATATCGGGACTGTCGACAGGGTCGAGGGCAACCGCATCAAGATGACGAAGGCGGATAGCGGCTCGCATGACGACCATCACCATTATATCGCCGGCGGACTTGTCGCCGAGGTCGAGGGCAATCGGGTCCGCCTCTCGGCAGCGGGCGATGCCGCCGTGCTGCTGGAAGAGGAAGAAGGCGGAGAGCCGCTGACAGACAAGCGGCCCTGAAGGACCCGGAGAACGGTGCGAGCTTGGCCGGCGCGCAGCTTCAGACTTGCGCGCCGATGAGAGGCACGGACATTAGCGCGCCGGCGCTCGCTCCCTCTTGCGCGTTCACAAAAGCGGGTTATCTGGCGGAGCCATCTGCCGGCCGGGAGCTTCTGGTATGGCAAGGAAGGCCGCATCCGCCACGCTGCCCCACCGCTCATGTTCACCTTGTCTTGGTCGGGCGGGACGACGCGGTGCCGGCGAAGCTAGCCGGCGAGGACGGCGCTTTGATCGTAAATGTCCCGATCGCCGACGGGCTGCGGATCGCGGCCGCGTGATCTGATCGTGTATTGGCGGTTCGGCCCATCCGATCGTCGGGTTAGCGCTTCGATCGATCGGGCAGGGGTGGCTGGACCTTGTCCTTCTTGGTTGCCCGCGTGGGCTCCGGGTCGCCGCCGAGCGCGGTCTTCTCCTCATCCTCGCTGCCGATGTCGGTCGCGAGGGTGCCGCCGCTGCTGCCCGACTGAGTCGGGGTCGGCAGCTCGTCATTCAGATCGCTGTCGTCGCGTCCGCTGCCCGCCTTGTTCCGGTTGGTCACCGCCATTCTCCTGCATATTCCGTCACAATTCGACAACGCCGCCGGGCCAATCCCGATCCCGCCGAAGCGACGGGCCGCCATGGCAGGACGATGCGGCGCCTGAGGGTGAAAATGAGTCCGGGCATTTCATCGTATGCGCAGGGCGGCCGACCTAACGGCTGGCGCCGCGGCCATTACATATGTTACAACAGTTACCCCTCTGATCTGGAGTATTGTCATGCCTGGGTCTGCCGATGCCGTGCGAGCCATGGCCGAAAAAATGCTGGACGAGGAGCTCGCCCTGATCCTCGACCGGATGGGGGATCGCGATGCGCCGTCCCTGTTCCAGAATGTCGTGGTCGCAGAGGCCGAGCGGCGGGGATTGGCTCCCGCACAAGCCTGAACGCTCACCGTTAAGGCGGCACCGCGCAGAAAAAGGCCCGCCGGAACGACGGGCCAAGGTTGCGGCCGGCCTGCCGGGTGCGATCAGGCCGGTGACATGATGCTCAATGTTGCGGCTTGCGCTGATCGCCCTGGCGGCGTTGCGGTTCGCCCTGCGAATGACTGCCACGATCGGGTGAAAGCTTCTGGCCGCCCCGGTCCTGCTGCGGTTTTTTGCCGGGCTGCTGACGATTGGAGTCCTGATTTGCCATCTCACTATCCTCTGCGCTGAAATGAGCGCAGCATGACAATGAGCAATGCGCCGGCGGGTTCCGGCCGATGCGACGAGCGGTGCCGGCGTCGGTTTATGATGTGAGGCGAGCTCATGATGTGAGATTGCCTTCATGGCCGGCATTTGCCGAATATCCGCTCGGCCTGATCGAAGAGACGGCCCCAGCGCCCGCGGGAATAGGTGAGGCCCTGATAATAAGCGAGGGCGACCCTTGCCCAGCGCGTGTAAAGCCATGGCGCGGCGAGCGCGGAGGCGAGCCTGGCCATTTTGTGGCTCCACCGGCTGATGGCGGCGCGCGTCCGGTAAATGCGCTTGCGGCGCCACGACAGGCCGGCGGCGCCGGGGCGGACGCGCTTGGGTGGAAGGAGGCCCCGCCTGCGCCATGTCAGGCGATAGGCAAGCCCCTCGCGGCGTTGCCGGAAACCCGCCGCCTGCGTTTCCCGAACGAAGGCAGCGTCGACCGGATCGAGCGCTAGCTTGCCTGCCTGCCGCCCCTCATCGACGATGGCCAGAAGCGCACGGGAGCGGACGATCACCACATTGGTGCCGCGCCCGTCCGAGGCATAGGGCTCCACCCATGCATCCCCAAAGCTGATATCGGCGGTTTCGGCGACGACATCGTCGCAGACGTTGCACGCCGGGTTCTGGAAGAAGCCTGCGCCCCAATCGCCGTCGACAAGATGCCACCAATCGCGCGAGACAGCTTTCCCACCCTTGAGCGTCAGCCCCGCCCTGTACCAGTTGGCCGGACGGGACGGGTCCTTCTCGCGATAATCAACGCCCGCCACCATCTCCGGCTCAACCCCGAGCTGCCAGGCGAAACTCTCGACGAAACGCGCGCTTTTCATATGGCCGCAGAACAGCCCCAGCGTGAAGGCGATGCGCTCGCGCAAAAGACTGTCCTGCGCGCGCGCAAGCTGAACGGCCTTGATGAAGCAGGGGATGCCGATCACGGCATAGCGGCCGGGGACCGCCCGGATTTCCCGCAGCACTGCGCCCATATGGACTGGATAATAGCGCGATTTGGCACCCTGCCTTATTTGCTCGACCGATCGGGAGATGCGATAGGCAAAACGCGGCCCGGTATCGCCGTTACCATCATCAGGGCGGGCGTCCGTGTCGGCGCCAGGCACCACATGCGCCAGCCCGTCGATCAGGCCGCGCCTGAGCAGGTCCGTGGCGATCCATGTCGACATGCCGCCAGAGCTGCCATCCGCCCGGAAACCGGTTTCGCTGGCATGGCCCACATAGGCCGCCTCATATCGGCCGATCCATTCATCCTGCCCGGCCGGAGCCGGAAACCGGAGCGCGGCGAGCCGGTCCTCATCGCTTGCCATGGGCGAAAAGGGGCAGATGCGCGAAAATTGCGCCGTGGGCCGCGCCTGCCAGTCTGCCGGGCCCTCCGGCTTGAGCTGGCCATAGCCGTCCCATCGCATCGCGGCCGCCTGCCCGGCATCGCCCGCCGTGCAATTGCCGCAGCCGATGCACAGCCCGGAGCGAACGATATCGCGCGGACTGACCGGCCCGCCGGCACGGGCGAGGCGCGGCCTAGCCAAGGATGCCGTCCAGATAGGTGTCGGAGCGTTCCCGCCACAGCACCAGACGATGCGCGAGAGCGGCGTCGAGCGGGTGATCGAGCAGATCATCCATGCGGTGCGCCGACGCCGCCGAGGCGAGCAGATGCGATGCCAGACCAAGCTGATCGGTAAGGCCGCGAACCTTGTTCAGCCGATAGGGAGAGGCGACGCAGGCGAAGGGTTTCGCGCCCAGCAAGGCGAAGACGCAGCCGTGGAAGAAGTTGGTCACGACAGCCGCCGCATTGCCGATAATCTCCGCAAATTCGAGCGGGCCGGCGGAGAGATGCTGCCGATCGGCCCAGTCGTTGCGATAGCCGACGCTCAGCATGGCATAACCGCGCCGCCGGGCCCACCGGCTGGCCGCCAGAGCGAACCAGTCGGGCATGCTATGGCCATAGATCGCCAGATAGGGCCTGCCGGTCGCGGGGGCAGGGGACGTCACGGGACGAGGAGCCGCAAGCCGGGGCGGGAATTGCAGGCAGGGATCAAGGACGAGCGGCGGCGACCGGCCGATGGCCCGCGTGACGAGCCGCCGGCTGTTTTCATCCCGCACGGAGATGGCGGCGAGCTGCCGCAGCCGCCCGGCCCAGCAGGCATCCAGCGCCGCCGATGCATCGACATTGCCGAAGCTGGCGGCATAGGCAATGGTGCGATCCGCTGGCAGGCCTTCGCCGAAAAAGGTGGGCTGGCCGCCATACCAGGGATGGTCGAGATTCCAGACCTCATCGCTGCCGATGATGATGAGATCATGATGATCCGCCGCCTCCGGGCGATCCAATGCGAAAGGCCGGGATAAAGGCAATTGCCCGACCGCCGCGCGAAACCGTTCCACCTTCATGGCATAATGGGCGCTGTCCGCCGGCGTGCTGGTCAGCGGCAATAACGGCTGGAGCGCGCAGGCCAGCTCCGCTTCGTCGGCTGCCGGCAGATGATGGTCCAGCAGCACGACATCATGGCCGCGCGATCGCAAGCCGGCGGCCAGACAGCGGGCCTGCCAATAGGAGCCGTAATTGATGCAGCGGTGAAAGGTCAGGATGCCGATCCTGAGCCGGGCGTCTGCGATCGGCCGGCGTGGATGTTCGCGGGCGGGCAGCATCCCGGATTGGGGTGGTTCAGCGCCCATAGATGCGGTCGAGCAGCTGGGCGGATGCCAGAAAGTCGGCGGCGGTGGGATCAAAGGCGCTCGAATCGGCGAGTTGCCGCGCCCATATGGCGGCAGCGCGGCCGCCCCATGCGTCCGGCGGCGCGACAAGCCGCTGCGACGTGGTGCCGGAAAAGCGATCCGCCGTGAAATCATAGAAGGAACCGCCGACATTGCGCAGCGCCGCGCCGCCTTCCGTGCCATAGAAGGCCGCCTCGATCTGCGCATCCACGCCGGCGTGCAGCCGCCATGAGCAGGCGATGCGAACCTGCACCTGCCCGGCCATGAACGTGGCGACCGCATAATCCTCGACCTCGCCGGGCGCGATCGGCCGTCCTTGCGCCAGTAAGGTCGCGGTGACGTCTTTCACCGCGGGGAAATCGAGCGTCCAGAGCGCCAGATCGATCAGGTGCACGCCCAGATCAATGGCGCAACCGCCACCCGACAGTTGCGGATCGTAGAACCAGCCCTTGTCCGGCCCATAGGCATTGTGAAAGACGAGATCGATCGCGAACAGCCGGCCCAGAGCAGCCGAGCGGACGAGCGGACGGATGGCGCGCATCGCGGCGGTGTGGCGATAGGACAGATCGACGCCGAGCAGACGGTCCGCGGCCCGGGCCGCATCGATCACCGCGCCTACTTCGTCAGCCGTTCTGCCGAGCGGCTTCTGGCAGAAAACGGCGGTGCCCCGACGGAGCGCCTCGATACTCTGCCGCGCATGCATGGCGCTGGGCGTAGCGATGACAACGCCGTCCAGATCAAGATCCAGCATGGCCGCGAGGTCCGGCACCTGCGGCGCATCCGGCGCAAGCTGCGCCGCAGCCGCCGCACAGTCGGGCTGGGGATCGCAAATGGCCGCAACGTCGATCGCGCCGGTCTGTATCATCGCTTCCATCCGGTGCCGGCCGATCCATCCGGTGCCGAGAAACCCCACGCGCGGCCGGCTCATAGCAGCACCAGTCCCTTGACGAAATTGCCCGGCTTGTCGCGCGTCGCGGCCAGTGCCTCGGCCAGTCGATCGAGCGGATAGCGATGGGTGTAGAGCGGCTCGGGATCGAGACGACCGCTCGCCACGGCATCGACCGCCTCGCGCATGCCCTGCATCTGGACGGCGGGATCGCGCTCATGCGCGTTGATCACGTCAATGCCCTTCCAGTTCCAGTTCTGCATGTTGACCTGACGAGGCCCGTCCTGATGATAGCCCGCCACGACGAGTTTGCCGCCGAAGCCGACCAGTTCGCCGGCGAGATCCAGCGGCCATTGCTTGCCTACCGCCTCGATGACGCGCGGGCAGAGCGCATCGTCCGTGAGCGCCTTGACCTGCTCGATAATGGCCCAGTGATCATCCATCACGACCACTTCGGCAGCGCCGTAATGGCGGGCAAGATCGCGCGACTCCCGCCGCCGCGAGATGGCGATGACGCGGGCGCCGGCATTGGCGGCGAGGCTGGTGAGCACCGCGCCCAGAAAGCCGATGCCGATGATGGCGACGGTCTGACCCGCACATATGTCGCTGCGGCGGAAAATGTTGAACGCGCAGCCAAGCGGCTCGCCGGGGAAGGCTTTGCCGTCCAGTTGCGCCGGCAGCTTGACGACCTTGTCGGCCGGCACGATGTCATAATCGGCGAAGCTGCGATGGCCGAGTGCGGCGACCCGGTCACCCGGCGCGATAGTGGCGACATCGGGCCCCACCGCATCGACGATGCCCCAGCCTTCATGTCCGAGGTCGCCCGGCGCGCCGGGATAGGTGGACCAGGGCTGGCCTTCCCAGGGTTCGACATTGGAGGCGCAGACGCCGCAGCCTTCGAGCCGGAGCCGGACCGTGCCCGGCTCCGGCACGGGCATGGCGACCCTCTCGATCCGTATCTCGCCCGGGCCGGCGAGCATGGCGGCGCGCATGAAAACAGGCGTCTCAACCATATCCGGTTCGGCCATGGGTCAGGCCCCGGCTATGAAAGCTTCGAGCGCCGCATAGGCATCGTCATCCGGCAACTGAACCGGGGGATGCTTGCAGAACCACGCGGCGGCGGGATAGACCGGCCCGCCCATGCCGCGGTCCCGCGCGAGCTTGGCGCAGCGGATCATATCGATAGCGACGCCAGCCGAATTGGGGCTGTCCTCGACCGAAAGGCGCAGCTCCAGATTCATTGGCACGCCGCCGAAGAGCTGCCCCTCCATGCGCAGGAAACAGACCTTGTTGTCATTTTGCCAGGCGACGTAATCGCTCGGCCCGATGTGGATATTCTCATCCTCCAGCCGGCGCGCGGCGACGGACTGGACGGCCTCGGTCTTGGAGGTCTTCTTGGAAGCGAGGCGGGTGCGGTTGAGCATGTTGAGGAAATCGGTGTTGCCGCCGGTGTTGAGCTGGTAGGTGCGCTCCAGCTTGACGCCCCGCTTGCGGAAGAGATCGGTCAACACGCGGTGGACGATAGTTGCGCCGAGCTGGGCCTTGATGTCATCGCCGATGATCGGCACGCCCGCGCGGGTGAAGCGCTCCGCCCATGCCGGATCGCTGGCGATGAACACGGGGATGTTGTTGACCAGCGCGACGCCGGCCTCCAGCGCGCATTCGGCATAGAATTCGGTGGCGGCCTGCGAACCGACGGGCAAATAGTTCATCAGTACATCGGCGTGGGTTTCGCGAAGGGTCGCGACGACGTCAGCCTTGGTCGCTTCCCGCTCGCTCGCGACGCGGAAGGTCCGATCATCCGGATAGTCGGCCATATGGTCGGCGATGCCGTCGAGCACGGCTCCCATGCGGACCTGCGCCCCCGTCGGTTCGACCGACTCCTGAAAGACCGTGGTGCAATTGGGTCTGGCGAAGATCGCATCGGCGACATCGCGGCCGACCTTGCGCCTGTCCACATCCCACGCCGCCACGATGCGGATATCACCAGGTTGATAGCCGCCCAGATCGCCGTGCATCAGACCCACCGTGTCGTTGGCGCCGGCGCTGTAATGCGCGATGCCCTGCACGAGGGAACTGGCGCAATTGCCGACGCCGGCAATCGCGACATTGATGGCGTGACGATCGGGAGACAGCATCAGGCAATGCTCCGTTCTGCGGCGAGACGTTCGTCCCGGTTGAAGTCGAGAGGGCTGAGTTCCGGCGCGTCGACCTCCAGACCATCAGGCATGGCCGGCGCGGCGATGCGTGGCCGCGCGCCGCGCGGCGAGGCATAGCGATCGACCATCCAGGCACAGAAATCGGCAAAGGCCTGCGGGTCGCGCGCCGGGCTGGTATGATGCGGCGCGAGGCCGAGATGGGCCGGAGTGAAGCAGAAGGTGATGGTGACGTCGAAATCGGCCAGCGCCTCCATCTGCCGGTCGAACCAGTCGATCGCGCCCGGCCGGAAACTGTCCGCCCAGGACAGGCCGGTGCGGATCTGCCGTGTGCCCAGCCGCTTCATCCATGCAACGGCTTCATCCAGCCGCGGATCGTGGAAATGGAACCATTGCATGAGGCCGATATCGGCCGCATGCCGGGCATAGGCCTCCAGCGCCGGCTTGGCCGTGCCATCCTCGCGGATCAGCCCGAGATGGAAATGGCGGTAATAGGAGGAGCCCTCCGCCTCGCGGTGGCGTGTCTCCGCGCCCCAGCTCATCGGCAGATCGAACAGCGAATACCAGAAGATGCGCGGGCAGAGCCCCTTGAGCAGGGCGGCGGTGCGCTCCAGCCCGAAGAGCTGGACTTCCTCGGCGCCGAACGAACTCACGCCCGTTTCCGTCACCCAGACCGGCTTGTCCGTGACGGCCGTGATCTCGGCGATCTTGTCCGGCCATGCGGCCAGCGGCCAGAGGTTCCAGTCCAGTGGAAAACCGTGGACGGCGACGATGTCCACTGCGTCCAGCACGCCATAGGCGGCCATGCGGCCGAGCCAGTGCGGATCGATGGGGGACATGCCGCCCAGCACGCGCGGGAGATCCGGATTGACGCCGTGAATTGCCTCGCCGGCCTTGATGACATGTTCGGCGAAAAGCTGCCATTCGGGATCGAGTTGCACGTCCCAATGGGACTTGTTGTTGGGCTCGTTCCAGATCATCGCCGCTTCGATCACCGGTCGCTTCCCTTCGCCGGATAGACGGCTGCCGGGCCGCGCTGCGCATAGGGCACGGGCGCGACACGGCATAAATAGACTTCGGGCTCCGGCTGGACTTCGATACTGAAGCCGGCCGCGCGGAGCATCGCCTGACTGCATGCGGCGTTGGGTGCCCACCAGTTCGTCCAGTCATGCGCGAATTCACGCTCGATGAAGTGCATGCGGGGATAGGCCGGATTGTCGAAAAAGCTCGGCGGATTGCTCGTGCCCGGCACGAAGAACGGATGGTCCTCCGGCACTTGCAGGACATCATTCGACCCCTGCTGCATCGTCTGGAACAACATGAGGTCGCCCGCGACATGTTGCCGGATGAGATCCAGCGCGAGCAGCGGGTGCCGCAGATGATATAGCACGCCCATGAACAGCACGAGATCGAACGTCTCGCCGAGCGCGGCGACATCATAAACCGACAGGTTGCGGAACTCGATATGCTCGAACCCGAGCGCCTCGCAGGCCAGCCGCGCCTGCGCCAGATAGCGCTCGTCGCTATCGATGCCGAGCACCCGGCTGGCGCCGCGCCGCTTCATCTCGATGGCATAGAAGCCGGCGTTGCAGCCGATATCCAGAACGGTCCGGCCGGTGAGATCGTCCGGTATGACATGAGCGAAATTTTTGAATTTGAAGCCGGGATAATCTCCGAGAAAATGGTCTGGCGCCGTGGTGAAGCCATCACCCAGATCAATATTGTGGAACCATGGACCCAGCGCCTCAACACGCCGACGAAGGGACTCCGGGGGCTGCTTTCTACAAATCGCGTTGAGATGCTGCGACAAGGCCTCGCCCCTTTTGTTCCGATGCTCCCGGGGCACGGTGATGCGGCCAGATCCCACGAGCTGTTCAGCTGATTTCACATCACTAACGAACAGGGTGGCCGGCTGTTCCCGCAAGCTGGAACAAAGCTGGCCGGGCCGCCGGACGACGGCGTCCGTTCGCGCCATGCGACGAGCGCCGGAACCTTCCCACCGGAGCAACATTGCCGGGGAATGAGCGACAGCATGCAGCAATGGACCGCCGCGATGCGGGAGGAACGCTATGAGGATGCGTGGGCGATATGCGCGGCCGTTCTCGCCCGGCGCAATCCCGCGCAGCGCGACGATCCTGCCATGCCCTTCCACAAGCGCTGGCTATGGGACGGGCGCAGTTTCGATGGCGAGCAGGTGCTGGTGCGCTGCTATCATGGCCTGGGCGATATCATCCAGTTTGCGCGCTACCTGCCGTTGCTGAGCCGGCGTGTCGCGCAACTGACGGTCGAAGCGCCGCCGGCGCTGCTTGGCATATTGGCATTGATCGCGCCTGAAGGGACGGCGCTGGTGCCCTTCGACCCGGCGAGCCCGCTGCCCCGATCCGCCTGCGACATAGAGATCACGGAGCTGGATTTCGCCCTGCGTCAGCCGCCGACGGCAGCCCCGCCGCCTTATTTGCGGGTGGCGCCGGCCATTCTGCCCGAAGGCACGATCGCCTATTGCCATGGCAGTGGCGAGTGGGACCCGGAGCGCTCCATCCCGGCCCATCTGCTGGCCCCGCTTTGCAGCCTTGCCCCGAGCCTTACATTGATGCCCGAACCCACGCGGCTGAACATGCTCAATCCAGAGGGCTGTCCGCTCGACATGATGGCGACCGCCGCGCTGGTGGCCGGCGCAGATCTGGTCATCACGGTGGATACGATGATTGCCCATCTGAGCGGCGCGCTTGGCAGGCCGACATGGCTGATGCTGAAGGCGGCGCCGGACTGGCGCTGGTCGCCCACGCGCAGAACCACGCCATGGTATCCCGCGACGCGCCTCTACGTGCAGCCCTCACCGGGTGACTGGCGCGCCGTCATCGCCCGCATCGAGCGCGATCTGATGGTCCGCCATCTCCGGCAAGCCCCGCCATCTCCGGCAAACGAAGAGATAATGTGATGGAAACGCTCAACAGCCCATCGGTCCCGATCTCCTGGGGGGAATTGCTCGACAAGATCAGTATTCTCGAAATCAAGGCCGAGCGCATGAGCTGTCCGCACCAGCGAGCCAATGTCGAGAAGGAGCATCGGCTCCTGCTCGACCGGGCGGCGCCGGTCATGACGGGGGAGGGCATATCGCCTTTATTCCAGCGGCTGAAGCGGATCAACGCCACCTTGTGGGATATTGAGGACGCTATCCGGCAGGAGGAGGAGGCCGTCCATTTCGGCCCGGCCTTCGTCGCGCTCGCACGCTCGGTCTATCTGACCAACGATGAACGCGCCTCGGTCAAACGCGCGATCAACGAGCTGCTCGCCTCTGATCTGGTAGAGGAGAAATCCTATCGCGCAGGCGGGCTGGGCGAACCGGCACATTGATCGAAAGCGGGCGGATTGAAGAGCCGTCAACGCGCAGGGTCGTGACCGATCCGGGGTCGCATGCGATATCGAACAGCCTGTTGAGGTTGCGCCCGTCGAGATCGGCCAGCACGCCGCGGATAATGTCGCAGTGGGTGACGCAAAGCGCCGGCAGGTCCGCCGGGGAGAGGCTCCGAAGATAGGCCAGCGCCCGGCCGACGGCTTCCGCCATCGTCTCTCCGCCTGGACAGCGAGCCCGGCCGCGCTGCGCATTCCACCGCGCCCATGCCGGATCGTCCGCCAGCGCCGCGAAGGGCCGGCCGGTGAAGGCGCCAAAGTCGATTTCATCCAGCGCGGCGCTTTGCCGCACCGCGAGCCGCCGCTGCGCCGCCAGCGGCGCGATCGTCGCCAGCGCCCGGCGGCGCGGGCTGCTGTGGAGCGAGGCGATCGGCACATCCGCCATCATGGCGGCCAGCGCCAGCGCCTGACGCTCGCCTTCCTGGCTCAGCGCAATCTCCGACCGGCCGCTCAAAACCTGCCCGATTTCCGAGTGAAGCCCATGGCGGACAAGGAAAATCTGACCCACGGAACATGGCTCCGGCAGTGCGGGCGAGCGCCCGGCGATGTCAGTCATCGCAGCTGAACAACCGTTCATCTTTAGCGGGAACAAAGATGAAGAGGAAGCATTGAGAGGAGGTAATCAAAATATGCCCATGCCGGCCGTAAGTTCCCGGCGATCTTTATCTGATCGTGACAAACATAAATTAACATAAGTTAAGTTCCCTGGTGTTCGTGCAAGGAGGAATAAGTGGGAGAAACCGTCCTTATCACTGGCGGAGCAGGCTTTATCGGCCGTTTCGTGACTGAAGAACTTCTTTCGCGCGGATATCGGGTGCGGGTGCTGGATGCGCTTATTCCGCAGGTTCATGGTCAGGATCCGGGTGCGCCGATGCTGAATGGCGAAGCGGAGCTGATCCGCGCCGACATTCGCAATGGCGATGCGGTGGTCGCCGCGCTCCGGGGCTGCGATGCGGTTATCCATCTGGCGGCCGAGGTCGGTGTCGGCCAGTCCATGTATGAAGTCGAACGCTATACGTCCGCCAATGATCTGGGCACGGCCGTGCTGTTCGAGCGGCTGATCGATCATCGGGTGCGGCGCGTAGTTACCGCATCGTCCATGAGCATATATGGCGAAGGCCTGTATCGCGACGCGGATGGCGAACTGATCGAGAATGCCGAGCGTGGCCGCCTGCCGGACGGGCAGAAAATCTGGGACCCGCTCGATGGGCAAGGGCGTCCGCTGGCGCCGCTCGCCACGCCCGAATGGAAGCGGCCGAGCCTCGCCTCCATCTATGCGCTGAACAAATATGTGCAGGAGCGCACTACCCATATCATGGGCGCGCCCTATGGCATTGAAAGCGTCTGCCTGCGCCTGTTCAACGTCTATGGGCCGGGGCAGGCGCTCTCTAATCCCTATACCGGCGTTCTGGCGATCTTCGCCTCGCGCCTGCTTAACGGCCAGCGGCCGATGATCTTCGAAGATGGGGAACAGCGGCGCGATTTCATCCATGTCAGCGACGTGGCCCGTGCTTTCGCCGATGCGCTTGTGCTGCCGGCGGCGGCCGGCCAGACGTTCAATATCGGGTCCGGCGAGGACCGCTCCGTCGTCGAGGTCGCACAAGCGCTCGCCGGCGCGATGGGCCTTGATGACGCAACGCCGGAGATTATCGGCAAGGCGCGCACCGGCGACATCCGCCATTGTTTTTGCGATACGCGGCTGGCGCGCGAGGCGCTGGGCTTTGAAGCCCGGCAGGATTTCACGCAGGGACTGGCGGAACTTGCCGAATGGGTCCAGCGCCAGACGGCCGACGACCGCGTTTCACAAGCGCGCGCCGAACTGGAGACACGGGGTCTCGTCGCATGACCGGCGGGGTCGGCGGGAATAGCGGGAGCGGCGGTCCGGTCCTCATCACCGGGGGCGCAGGGTTCATCGGCGCCAACCTTGCCGACCGGCTGGCACGGGAGGGCCATGACGTCATCCTCTTCGACGCGCTGTTGCGGCCCGGCGTGGAGCGCAATCTGGACTGGCTCCACCAGCGACATGGCGCGCGTATCAGGCCGATCCGTGCCGATGTGCGCGACGCGCCGGCGGTCGAACAGGCGGTGCAGGCGGCGGCGGCGGTCTTCCACTTCGCCGCGCAGGTGGCCGTCACCACCAGCCTGCGCGATCCGCAAAGCGATTTCGACGTGAATATGCTCGGCACCTTCAACGTGCTGGAAGCCGCGCGCCGCGCAAAAACACCGCCCCCGATCATCTTCGCATCGACCAACAAAGTCTATGGCGATCTAGCCGATCTCGCTTTCACGACGAGCGCGGACGGCCATCTGCCCGAGGATGCGGCGATCAGGCGCAAGGGCATCAGCGAGCGCCGGCCGCTGGATTTCCACACCCCTTATGGCTGCTCAAAAGGCGCGGCCGACCAATATGTGCTGGATTATGCGCGCAGTTTCGGCGTGCCCACCGCCGTGCTGCGGATGAGCTGCATCTATGGCGAGCGTCAGATGGGCACCGAGGATCAGGGCTGGGTGGCCCATTTCCTGATCCGCGCGATCGAGAACCGCCCGATCACGCTTTACGGGGATGGCTATCAGGTGCGCGACATCCTCGAAGTGGGCGACGCCGTCGAGGCCTATGTGCGGACGTGGCGGCGGATCGACGAGGTGGCGGGCAGCGCCTTCAACCTTGGCGGCGGGCCGGACAATGCGGTCTGCCTGCGGCAACTGATCGGCCAGATCGGCACCCTCATCGCCCGCGACGTGGATATCCGCCTGGAAGACTGGCGCAAGGGCGACCAGCGTTACTTCGTCGCCGATACTGCCGCGGTGCGGGCCGCGCTGGATCTGCCGCCGCCGCTCGGCTGGAAAGAGGGTCTCGCTCGACTGGCTCGCTGGCTCGCGCAGGAGCGCGGGGTGACGATCCCGGACCGTCAGCCCGCGGCATGGCCGGCCACCGGGGCCGCGCAGGCGGTGGGGCTGTGAGGCCGGCGGGCGCCTTGCGCGTTTTCATGACGCTCGATGCCGTGGGCGGCGTCTGGCAATATGGCCTTGATCTCGCCCGCGCGCTGGGCGAGCGTGGATGCCACACCATCCTGGCCTTGCTCGGGCCAGGGCCGAGCGCCAGCCAGCGCCGCGAGGCGGATGCCATTGCAACCGCGACGCTGATCGACACCGGCCTGCCGCTGGACTGGCTATGCGACGGCCCCGAGCCGGTACTCGCGGCGGGGCGGGCGATCACGGCGCTGGCGGCGCAGACGGGTGCCGACATCGTTCAGCTCAACATGCCGACATTGGCGGCGACGGTCCGTCCCCCGATGCCGACGATTGCCGTAACGCATGGCTGCGTCGCGACATGGTGGGAGGCGGCGCATGGCGGCGCGCCCCTCGACGCCGGTTATGAATGGCATCGTCGGCTGATGGCGCAGGGCCTGCGCGCTGTTGATCATATCATCGCGCCGACGGCAAGCTATGCGCGGCTGGTTGAACGGCAGTATCGCCTGCCGCGCCTGCCCGGCGTGGTCCATAACGGACGGACGCCGCCTGCATGGTCGCCGAGGGGTGCGCTACATGATTGCGCCTTGACGGTGGGGCGGCTGTGGGACCGGGTGAAACGCGCGGACCTGCTGGACCGCGCTGCCTCGCGCATGGCCATTCCTTTCCATGCAGCCGGGGCGGTGCAGGGCCCGCATGGCGAAAGAGCGGCGCTGGAACATCTCCATCTTCTCGGACAGATTGACAGCGATGCGCTGATGCTCAGGCTGGCCGAGCGGCCGGTTTTCGTCTCTGCGGCCTCGTTCGAGCCGTTCGGGCTGGCGGTGCTGGAGGCGGCCAATGCCGGCTGCGCACTGGTACTTTCCGACATTCCCGGCTTCCGGGAACTTTGGGACGGTGCCGCATTGTTCGTGACGGGCGACGACGACGCCGTTTGGGCGCGCGCGATCGAAACGGTGATCCACGATGCGGACCGGCGCAACCGGCTCGGCCATGCGGCGCGCAATCGCGCGGCCCGCTACACGCCCGCCGCGATGGCGGAGGGCGTGTGGGCGGTGTTCGACGGACTGCGAAAAGGCCATCAGCAAGGGACGGCGGCGGCATGAGGATCGTCTATTTCACCCATTCGCTCGCATCCTGCTGGAACCATGGCAATGCCCATTTCCTCCGGGGCATGCTCAGCGAACTGATCGCGCGCGGCCATGATGTGCGGGTCTGGGAGCCGCAGGGCGCGTGGAGTCTGGAGAATCTGCTGGCCGACCATGGCGAGGCGGGGCTGGCGGCCTATCGCGCCGCCTATCCTGAACTGCGCTCCAGCTACTACACGCCCGCGACCGCCCCCGAGGAGATGGTGGACGGCGCCGACCTCGTCATCATGCATGAATGGAACGATCCCGCGCTGGTCGCCGGGCTGGGCCGGGTGCGGGCAGGGAGCGGGCGGTTCACGCTGCTCTTCCACGATACCCATCACCGCGCGGTCAGCCAGCCCGAGGCGATGCGGGCCTATGACCTGTCCGGTTACGATGGCGTGCTCGCCTTTGGCGAGGCGCTGGCCGAAGTCTATCGCGGCTGGGGCTGGCGCGACCGCGTGTGGACCTGGCATGAGGCGGCCGATCTGCGCCGCTTCCATCCTCCCGAGGCGGAAAGCCCGCGTGCGGGGCTTGTCTGGATCGGCAACTGGGGTGACGGCGAGCGCAGCGAGGAACTGGAGGACTTCCTGCTGCGCCCGGCCGCGGACAGCGGGCTGCCGCTCGATATTTACGGCGTGCGCTATCCGCAGGAGGCACGCGCGATCCTCAGCCGTCACGGCGCGCGCTATCATGGCTGGGCGCCCAATGCCGGCGCGCCGGATATTTTCGCGCGGCATCTGGCGACGGTGCATGTGCCGCGACGATATTATGCGACGCTGCTGCCCGGCATCCCTACCATCCGGGTGTTCGAAGCGCTGGCCTGCGGCATTCCGCTGATCTCGGCGCCGTGGGAGGATAGCGAAGGGCTCTTCCGGCCCGGCATCGATTATCTCGTTGCGTCGGACGGCGCGCAGATGACGCGCCATTTGCATGATGTCGCCGGTGACGCGGCGCTGCGCGAGCAACTCGTCCACCACGGGCTGGAGACCATCCACAGCCGCCATAGCTGCGCGCACCGGGTGGATGAGCTGCTGGCGATCGCCAGAACCCTGACCACTGCGAACCATGCAAAGGATGCGGCATGAAGATCGCCTTCTACGGATCGAGCCTGCTCTCCGCCTACTGGAACGGGGCCGCCACCTATTACCGGGGCATTCTCAAGGCGCTGGCTGCGCATGGCTATGCCATCAGCTTCTATGAGCCTGACGCTTTCGACCGCCAGCAGCACCGCGATATCGACCCGCCCGACTGGGCCCGGTCCGTCGTCTATCCGGCGACGGAGCAGGGGGTGAGGGCGGTGCTGGCGGAAGCGGGCGAGGCCGATATCGTCATCAAGGCAAGCGGCGTGGGCGTGTTCGACCGCGAACTGCTCTCCGGGATCATCGCGCAGGCCAGACCGGGCGCGCTGCGCCTGTTCTGGGATGTGGACGCGGCCGCCACACTGGAGGAAATGCGCGCCGATCCGGCCCATCCGGTGCGCGGCGCGCTTGCCGAGCTGGACATGGTGCTCACCTATGGCGGCGGGCCGCCGGTGGTGCGGGCTTATGAGGCGTTCGGTGCGGCGCGGTGCGTGCCGGTCTATAATGCGCTCGATCCGCAGACGCACCATCCGGCGCCGCCGGACGCGCGCTTCTCCGCCGACCTTGCCTTGCTTGCCAATCGCCTGCCAGACCGGGAGACGCGCATCGAGGAATTTTTCCTGCGCGCCGCTGCCCTGCTGCCCGAGCGGCGGTTTCTGCTGGGTGGCAACGGCTGGGCGGACAAGGCCATGCCGGGCAATGTGCGTACGCTCGGCCATGTCGGCACGGCGGATCATAACAGTTTCAACTGCACGCCGCGCGCGGTCCTCAATGTGGCGCGGGATTCCATGGCGGATATCGGCTTTTCGCCCGCCACGCGCGTGTTCGAGGCGGCGGGCGCGGCCGCCTGCCTCATCACCGACGCCTGGGAAGGGATCGACCTGTTCCTCAAACCGGAGGAGGAAGTTCTCGTGGCGCGCGACGGGCAGGATGTCGCGCAGCAGCTGGACGCTTTGACGGCCGGGCGCGCCAAAGCCATTGGCGAGGCCGCGCTGCGCCGCGTGCTCGCCGAACATACTTATGATCGCCGGGCCGAGCAGGTTCACCATATCTTCCAAACACATCGCGCGCGGGCACAGGAGATCGCATGAAACTGGTCGTCCTCGGGCTCAGCCTCGGCTCCTCATGGGGCAACGGCCATGCCACCACCTACCGGGCATTGCTCCGGGCGTTTGCGCGGCGCGGGCATGAGGTGTTGTTCCTCGAACGCGAGGCGCCCTGGTATGCCGGCGCCAACCGGGATCTTGTCGATCCGGATTTCTGCCAGCTTGCTTATTATGGCAGCGTCGCGGAGCTGGAGCAGTGGAGCGACGCCATTGCCGGCGCCGATGCGGTGCTGCTCGGCTCCTTCGTGCCGGACGGTGTCGAGATTGCCCGGTTCGTGCAGAGCCATGCCAGAGGCGCGCGCGGCTTTTACGATATCGACACGCCCGTCACTCTGGCAAAGCTGGTCAGCGGCGATTTCCAATATCTCTCGCCGCAGGTCATTCCGGGGTTCGACGTCTATCTCTCGTTCACCGGCGGACCCACCTTGCGGCGCATCGAGCGCGAGTTCGGAGCGCCGGTGGCGCGGCGGCTCTATTGCTGCGTCGATGCCGAGGCCTATCGGCCCTTCGATGTGCCTGAGCGCTGGGCGCTGTCCTATCTGGGCACTTACAGCCCGGACCGGCAACCCGGCCTGGAGCGGCTGCTGATCGAACCGGCCCGGCAGCGGCCGGACCTGCGTTTCGCCGTGGCCGGCCCGCAATATCCCGCCAATATCGACTGGCCGGCCAATGTCGAGCGGATCGAGCATTTGCCGCCGACCGAGCACGCCGCCTTCTACAGCGCCTCGCGGATGACGCTCAACCTGACCCGGGCCGATATGGTCGCAGCGGGCTGGTCGCCCTCCGTGCGGCTGTTCGAAGCGGCTGCCTGTGGCACGCCGATCCTGTCCGACCGCTGGGAAGGGCTGGAAACATTGTTTCAGCCGGAGCGGGAGATTCTGCTTGCCGATACGACCGAGCAAGCGCTGGCGGCGCTGTCCGGCGACCATCGGCGGATGGGCGACGCCGCCCGCCGCCGCGCTCTGGCAGGGCACACGGCCAGCCACCGCGCGGACGAACTCGAAACCCATTTACTGCACGCCGCACGGACACGGTAGCGACGGTCAAAGCCGAGGAGTAATATCATGACGCCACTTCATCAGCCTTCCATCGCCCTTGTTGCAGGCGGGGCCGGCTTCGTCGGCTCGCATCTGTGCGCCGAATTGCTGAAACGGGGCGATCATGTCGTCTGTCTCGATAATTTGCAGACCGCGCGCCCGTCCAATTTGCAGATCCTCCAGCAACATCCGGGTTTCGCGTTTATCGAGGCCGATATCGTCAATCCGCTGCCGCGCGAGCTGCTTTACCAGACGGGGCGCATCGACCGGATCTACAATCTCGCCTGCGCCGCCTCGCCGCCGCAATATCAGGTGGACCCGGAACATACGATGCTGACCTGCGTGGTGGGGACGGATAATCTCCTGCGCCTTGCAGAATCCGCCGGCGCCCGCTTTCTGCTCACCTCCACGAGCGAGGTCTATGGCGACCCGGAAGTCCACCCGCAGCGCGAGGACTATCGGGGCCTCGTCAACTGCACGGGGCCGCGCGCCTGCTATGACGAGGGCAAGCGCGCCGCCGAGGCCATGGCCTTCGACTTCGCCCGCCTCGGCCGGGCCGACGTTCGAGTGGCGCGCCTCTTTAACACCTATGGTCCGCACATGCACCCCGACGATGGCCGGGTGGTGTCCAACCTCATCTGCCAGGTGCTGTCCGGCCGGCCGGTCACCATCTATGGCGACGGCAGCCAGACGCGCAGCTTCTGCTATGTCTCGGACATGGTCGAAGGCCTCATCGCCCTGATGGAAAATGATGATGCGGGCGAGGCCCCCGTCAATCTTGGCAACCCGGAAGAGCGAACGGTCAACGCATTGCTCACCCATATTGTCAGTATCCTCGGCAGACAGCCATCGATCGAATATCGGTCGCTGCCGGTCGATGATCCGCGCCGGCGGCGGCCGGACATCTCGCGGGCCGAACATGTGCTGGGCTGGCACCCCCGCACGCCGCTGGCCGAGGGACTGGCGCGCACCTGCAACTGGTTCGCCGAAGAGATTGAAACGCGCGGCCTCCCCCCGGCGGCAGTGGATATGACCATCGCGGCGGAGTGACCTGCCGGAAGGAACGGGGGACCGCGCGGCTTCATCCGTCCGCAAGCGGCTCAGCCGGACTCCTGATCATCCTGCTGGGCGGCGGGATCGCCATCACCCTGCTTGATGAAGCTGATCTTGCCCTGCGGCTCCAATATGGCCCAGGCGACATCCTTCATCCGCCCGATGCCGGCGAGCCGCATTTCCGTTTCCACTTCCGCGCGCGTCAACCGGTCGCGCCGTAGATTGGCGTCGATCAGGGCGCCATCCCGAATGATGACGCGCGGCTCCCCATCGAGCAATTTTTGCGCGCGTGGCGACAGATAGCTGGCCCAACTCATCGTCAGCGCCCAGAAAGCGAATGTCGCGATGGCAAGCGTGGCACCGGTGAGGCTGGTATCATCATGAGTGACGCCCTGCTGGATGAGGTCGCCCATGACCACCAGCAGGACCAGTTCGAACGGGGTGACCTGACTGAGTTCGCGTTTGCCGAGCAGCCGCAGCAATCCGAACAGCACGAAGAACATCACCGTGGCGCGCAGAACGATATCCATCAGGGACGCACCCGCATGGACGCGGTCAGCCCCACCAGCCGGCGATCCGCATCATAGACCGCGATCTCACCTTCGGCTCCGCCGAACAGCGGCGGATTGATCTGGCCGTTGATCCGGATCTCCACCGGGTGACCGGGTTCGGCCGAGCCATAGGTGAAGCGCAGCAGACCATCGCGCATTTCCTCCTGATCGGCCGCAGGCACCATATCGTTGATGGTGATGTTGCGCCAGAATGATGGCGCGATGGCGAGGGTGAGGGCGCCGACCGGGCGTTTCGGCATGATGCGGATGACGGTTTCAAATGTCATGCCGTTGCGCAGTATCGCTGGAGCCTTCACCTCGATGCGAGCGGCATCGGTTTCGGCCGTCCGCACGGGGTTTGGATCGCCGCCGAAGAGGCCGGTAAGAGCGAGCAACAACAGCGCGGCGAGGATGATGAAGGAAGCGGGGCTGGCGCGGCCGTGGCGGCCGGTATGCGGGCGGGCGTCCTCTTCGGAAATCCCGTCGGGGCATGAGGTCGTCATGACGGCTTAACGGGCAGTCCGCCGCATCGTTCCAGCCAAATGGGCGCCAGTCTGGCGAATAATTGCCCGATCACAGCGTCCGTTCCGCACGGGAGCGGGTGAAAGCGGCAGGCAATGATCCGTCAGACCGGCGTGTTTGGCGCATGGATGTTAAATATCCTGCGCCCGGTAGCGCTCCCGCTCGGTGGCGATCTGATCGCGCGTATAAGGGGGAGCGTTTTCATCGAAGGACGACCATCCTGCCTCGCGATAGAAGCGCCCACGCGTGTCGGCATCCACGCCGTGATGGCGGCGGAATATATCTTCCACTTCCGCCACCCGGTCCCGATCGACTTTCGCGCTGAGAACCGTGCCGCCACGCCGCAGGCCTTCCGAGTAGATATGGGCTTCTTCTTCGCTATGCCCGCTCTCTCTGAGCGCGCCGACGATGCCGCCGACGGTCGCGCCGCCCGCGGCACCGACGCCGGCGCCAACGGCTGTTGCCGCCAGCCATCCCGCCGCCACGATCGGGCCGACGCCTGGAATGGCGAGCATGCCGAGGCCGGCCAACAGACCCGCGCCGCCACCGACGATGGCGCCGCCAACCGCGCCACGACCCAGATCGGTTTCAACCGCATCATCGTCATTGCCGGCAACGGCGCCGTGCCGCTCATCCGCATTGCTGGCCATGATACTCAGATCCTCATGGGCAATGCCGCGCTGTTCCAGTTCGCGAAGAGCCTGCTGCGCATCCGAATAATCGTCGAAAAGGCGTGTAACGGTCACCATGTCGGCCTCCAGGTTCAATGCGTCGTGATATTGCCTTGATAATCAAGGATGACGGATACTTGCTTACCGTCCTTCATGGCGGTTCCGTGCCAGCTTCCGTCCCGCTTGGTGAGGGTGGCGACATTGCTGTAGCCCGCCTTCATGAGGCGGTCGCGCGCCTGTGCTTCCGTGAATGAACTCTCGCCCTCGGCGGGTGAGGGGACGGCCCGGGGGGTGCTGTCCTTGATGGCCGGATTGCTGTCTGACGTTGCCGGACCGGGTTGCGCCGAGGCGGCCGCCGCCAGCAGGATGGAGGCCGATGTGGCCAGAAGTAAATGTCGCATAATCCAATCTCCTGTCGATGGAGGAGAAACGGACGATGGCTGTGAAAGGTTCACGCGCTTCATCGCATTTGATGAACGGCGCGGACGCTATCGGACCGGTACTCCGAGCGGGATCGGCCGGCGCGCTTCAGTGATTTTGATGCGTGCGGAGCGCGGCGCTCAGAGCGGTGAATATCTCCGCATTGCCGAACGGCTTCAGCACGACGGGCACATGGCTGAGCGTTTCGGGCAGATGGCGGCGGCCATAGCCGCTGACCATGATGAACGGAATGCGGCGCTCGAACAGAAGCTGCGCGATATCCTCGACGGTCTCGCCTTGTAGGTTGCCATCAAGCAGGACCAGATCCGGCGCCATGCTTTCCAGCGCGGTCAGCGCCGCCTGCCGGGTCGCGATCTGCCCGAGCACTTCGATGCCAGCCTGATCGAGCAGGTCCGCGATATTCAGGGCGACCAGCGGCTCGTCCTCGATGACCAGCGCGCTCTTGCCGCTCAGCAGATCCATCGGCGCGTCGTCTTCCTTGTCCGGGCGGGGCGGACTTGCGGGCAAGCCTCTTGCCATATCCTTCCGGCGGAAGATCTTGCTCGACGGCAGGCTGATGAGCCAGCGCAGGCCGCCGCGGGCATAGGTGGCTTCCGCCGTGCCGCCTTCGCCTTGCATGCTGCGCTCGATCAACTGCGAGCCAAAACCCTTGCGGCGCGGCATGGCCACCGGCGGGCCGCCCGTTTCCACCCATTCGAACCGGATCATCTCATCGACCAGCGACCAGTGAAGGTCGACGCGGCCGGTCTGATTGGAGAGCGCGCCATATTTTACCGCGTTGGTTACCAGTTCGTGGATTACCAATGAGAGATGAAGGGCAGGCTCCGGCGCCAGTTCCAGATCGGGGCCATAGGCAAGCAGCCGGCCGGGACTGAGCATGCCAATGTCAAACTGGCCCTGCACCAGCTCGCGCACGCTGGCGCCGCGCCATGTGGCTTCGCTCAGCAGCGAGTGGGCGGCGCTGAGCGAATGAATCCGGCCGATAAAGGTGGGCGCGAACTCGGATGGTCCGCTCGAATGGCGCAGCGTCTGGGACGCGATGGCCTGTACCGAGGCGAGCGTGTTCTTCACCCGGTGATTAAGCTCGCCGATCAGCAGATGCTGGCTCGCTTCGGCCCGCTTGCGCTCGGTGACATCCTGAATCTGGATGTTGATCGACACGAGCCGGCCGAAATTGTCCCGCAGCGCCGAGCAATAGCATTCGGCATGGATGATCGCGCCGCCGGCATCCTTCAGGGTAAGCTCCAGCACGTCGCGCTCTCTGCCGCTGGCCGTCATCTCCCTTGCGAGGCTCGCAAACGCCTGCGTCGCTTCCTCGTCCAGCCATCCGCCCGCCTGCGCACCGGCACCGATCATCTGCTGATCCGTACGGCCGAACATGCGCTCGGCGCCCAGCGACCAGTCCAATATGGTCAGGCGCCGGTCCAGCTCCACGATGGCCAGCGGAGAATTGTCGTGATGGGCGCGGATGCGGGCAAGCGCGCCGGCCAATGTATCGCGCTGGCGAGCCAGCGCGCGCCGCTGGCTGTGCAGCTCCACAAAAGTATCGACCTTGCTCCTGAGCACAATCGTATCGATCGGCTTGAAGAGATAATCGACTGCGCCGGCTTCATAGCCGCGAAACCGCCGAACCTCGTCATTGGCCACGGCGGTCAGAAAAATGATTGGGATACGCCGCGTCCGCTCGGTGCCGCGCATGAGTTCCGCCAGCTCGAAGCCGTCCATTCCCGGCATCTGCACATCGAGCAGGGCCAGTGCGAAATCTTCCACCAGAAGCAGTTCCAGCGCGTCCGGCCCCGAGGCGGCGCGGGCGATTTCAAGATCCTCGCGTTTCAGCAATGCTTCGAGCGCATCCAGATTCTCGGCGATATCGTCCACGATGAGGATACGCACGGGATCAGAGGGCATGATCAAACTCCGGCACGGCGAGATGATTGCGGCGGTAGATTTTCTCACTTGTCGAGAAATCGTCAAAACAGGGCGAGGCGCTGGAAAAACGCAGCGTCTCGCGGGAGCCAAGGCCAAGAAAGCCGCCGCGCACCAGCGACTGCCCGAACAGACCGATCGCGCGGTCCTGCAACGCCCGGTCGAAATAGATGAGCACATTGCGGCTGGAGATGAGATGCGCCTCGGCGAAAACCTGATCGGTCGCGAGGCTATGTTCGGCGAAGACTGCCCTGGCGCGCAGCGACTTGTCGAACACCGCCGACCCGTAAGCGGCGGTATAATAGTCCGACAGGGCGGTGCGGCCGCCCGACAGGCGGTGATTTTCGGCAAAGCTGCGCAGGCGGCCCTGCTCATAAACACCCGTTTGCGCATTGCGGATCGCGCCGGGGCTGATGTCCGTGCAATAGAAGATGGTTCGCTCTTCCAGCCCCTCTTCGCGGAACAGGATCGCCAGCGAATAAAATTCCTCGCCATTCGCGCAGCCCGCCACCCAGACCTTGAGCGAAGGAAAAGTGCGCAGATGCGGGATGACCTGCTCGCGCAGGATGCGGAAGTAGAGCGGATCGCGAAACATCTCGCTCACCTGAATGGTGAGGAAGCCCATCAGCTCGCCGAATGCGGCCGGGCTGCGGAGAATCTGATGCTGGATCTGCGAGAAGCTTTCGCAGCCGAGGCGCGCGCGCGCCCGCAACAGCCGGCGATGTAGCGAACCGCGCGAATAGCCACGAAAATCATAATGATAATGCCGCCAGATCGCCTCGATCAGCAGATCGATTTCCAGCTCCTCATGCGGCGGCAGCGCGTCCATCACTGCTGTATCCAGATGCGGGCGAGAGACAGAAGCTTGTCCACATCGAGCGGTTTGGCGAGATAGTCGTTCGCGCCGGCATCGAGGCACTCCTGCTGATCGCGCGGCATCGCCTTGGCGGTGAGCGCGATGATCGGCAATCGGCGCCAGCGTTCGTCCCCGCGAATGTGCCGGATGGCAGAGAGGCCGTCCATCTCTGGCATCATGACATCCATCAGGACGAGATCCGGTGCGGCGTTCTTGCTCGCCATCCGGTCCAGCCGATCGAGCGCCTCCTGCCCGTTGCGCGCAATCAGCACCGTCGCACCATGCGGCTCGAAAATGCTGGTCAGGGCATAGACGTTGCGAATATCATCTTCCGCCACCAGCACCGTCTTGCCCTCCAGGGCGACATCCCGATTGAGCGAGCGCAGCACCAGCTCCTGCTGCCGCTCGGGCAGCTCGGCCACGACCTGATGGAGGAAAAGGGTCACCTCATCCAGCAACCGCTCGGGCGACTTGACACCCTTGACGATGATCGACCGGGAATAACGGCGCAGGCGCAGCTCTTCCTCGCTTGAAATATCCCGCCCGGTATAGACGATGACCGGCGGGAAACCGACGGTCTCATCCTCGCTGAGCTGTTCGAGCAGATCGAAGCCGGAGCGATCCGGCAGGTTCAGGTCCAGCACCATGCAATCGAACGTGTGGCGCGTCAGCAACTCCATACATTCAGCGGCGGAATGGGCGGCGAGCGTCTCAACGTCCTGCGAGGCGAGAAGCAGGCCGATGCTCTCGGCCTGGCGTGCATCATCCTCCACGACGAGCACGCGGCGCAGGCGCTGAGCCATGCGCGTCTCCAGCGCGCCGAGCATGTCGACCAGCTGCTCGCGCTGCACGGGTTTCAGCAGATAGCCCACCGCGCCATTGGCGAGCGCCGCCTGCGCATCCTCATTCACCGAGACGATATGAACCGGGATATGGCGCGTGCGCCGATCGCGCTTGATCCTGTCGAGCACGGAGAGGCCGGTATGATCCGGCAGATTCATGTCGAGCACCACCGCGCTCGGTAGATATTGCCGCGCGAGCATCACGCCCTCATCCGCCGTGCCGGCAACGAGGCACTCGAAATCCAGCTCCCGAACGAGGTCGCGCAGGATGGTGGCAAAGGCCGGATCGTCTTCCACGATGAGGATCAGGCGGGCGCTGCCGGACAAGGTGCCGCGATCATCCTCGACAGAGGATCGCGTGAACGCCGTTTCAGGCGCCGCCGGGTCATGATGCGCTATTCGGCGCGCCGGCTTCGCCTCGGGCCGCTGGGTGGCCAGTGCGGATGGCTCCAGCTGGGCGGGAATGACGAGGGTGAAGGCGCTTCCCTTGCCAGGCTCGCTCTCCACCCGGATTGTGCCGCCGAGCAGCCCGGCCAGTTCCCGCGAGATGGATAGACCCAGACCCGTGCCGCCATATTTGCGGCTGACGCTGCCGTCCGCCTGACGGAAGGCCTCGAAAATCAGATCCAGCTTATGCTCGGGAATGCCGATGCCCTGATCGCGGACGGTGAGGGCCAGTCCACCATCCGGCGCGGGCGCGGCGGAGAGCAGGATTTCGCCCTTTTCCGTGAACTTGATGGCGTTGGAGAGGAAGTTTCGTAGCACCTGCTCGACCCGTTGCGCGTCCGTCCGCACGTCCTGCGGCGTATCGGGTGCGATCTCGGTCCGCAGGGCAAGCCCTTTGGTCGCCGCGCTGGCCGCAAGCGCGCTGTGCAGCCGTTCGATCAGCGTGGCCGGACGGACTGCGCGGATATCCAGCTCCATCTTGCCGGCCTCGATCTTGGAGATATCGAGAATATCGTTGATGAGCGCGAGCAGATCATTGCCCGACGATTCGATGGTCCGGGCATGTTTCACCTGATCCGGTGCCAGATTGCCGGCGCGGTTCTCCGCCAGCAGCCGCGCCATGATGAGCAGCGAGTTGAGCGGCGTGCGCAGCTCATGCGACATGTTGGCGAGAAATTCCGACTTGTAACGGCTGGCCGTCTCCAGCTTGGCGGCCTGTTCCTCAAGCGAAGCCTGGATGCGCTCCAGTTCATCGCGCTGGGCTTCAAGCTCATGAGTCTGGTTTTCGAGCGCGGCGTTGCTCTCCTCCAGCTCCGCCTGCTGCTCTTCCAGCCGGGCCTGCGATTCAAGCAGGCGCTGGCTCTGCATTTCCAGCTCCTCATTATTGGTTTGCAGCTCCTCGCTCTGCGCCTGGAGCTCTTCGGCCTGCTGCTGGGTTTCCTCCAGAAAATGCTGCAATTGGCCGCGAAACAGGGCGGTGCGGATCGCTACGCCGAGCAACCCTGATGCCCGCGTCAGAAATTCATCCGCACGCTTGCCGTGCGATCCGGTGAAGCCCAGTTCAAGGACGCTGTTGATCTCCTCATCGGCGCGGGCCGACGCAATCAGCAGTTGCGCGGGCATGGCTCGACCGAAAGCGGACCCATAATAGAGATAATTGTCCGGAACGTCCGTCAGCAGAATATTGTCGGCGCCGGCCGCCACTTCCGCGAGCAAGCCGTCGCCGGGCACGATCTTGTGCGGAACCGGCGCCTCGGCCGGAAGCCCGTAGCTACTGCACCGCGCGAAATCACCGCCATCCTTGATGAAGATCGCGGCGGCGCGCGCATCCAGATAGGTGGCGAGGAAACGGATCGCCCGATCGGCAACCTGCTGGACGGAAAGGTCCCCTGCAATTGCGCGCGCCAGATTCACCTGCCCGGTGCGCAGCCAGTCCTCGCCTTCAAGCCGAAGGCGGTTGCGGATGAAGATGACGCCGATTGCCGCGAGCAACCATTCGACGAGCAGCGCCATCGCACGATTGGTGATCGCAAGCTCCGGATCGACACCGTCCTGCGCAAGGAAAAAGCCGAGAAAGGTCAGGACCGTGACGAGGCCTGCGACGACGACCGGCGCAAGCGGGGCCGGCGCCATGAAGGCCAGCACGACAGGCAGCAGATAAACCACCCACACTGCCGTTCCCAGCGGCAGGAGAGTGTCGGTAACGAAGGGGACGGCGATACAGAAAAATATGACCGCATATAGCAGCCGCTCGCGTGACGTTCGAGGCACATGCCCTCCCTGAATAAGGGCAGCTGCAGCACCCCGCCCAATGCGTAATGATGCTAATGTAAAATGGTTCCCGGCCAAATCGGTTTTTTGTGATCGTCCATAGTGGCCCCCGTGGTCCATAGTGGTCCCCGTGGACAGCCCGTTCCAGGCCGATGGTCGGGATCGTCCGGCAATGCCTCGTGGAGGTGCTTCAACTGTCTGTCTGATCCGGCGCTCCGCGCTCCTCCAGAGCGTCGAGCACCTGCGTCGCCTCGATGTCGGTCCGGACTTCCCTGAACGCCGGATCGTCGGCCGCGATATCGAATTTAGCGGCGATGCGCTGCACCAGTTCGGCAAGCTTCGTCAGCTCATGCTCGGCCAGAAGATTGACATGCAGATCGAGATCCGCGCGACGGTCCGCCGCTGCGGCCATGCGGTTCTGGCTGATGAGAACGAAGGTGGAAAGGAAGATCGCCTCCACCGAAGCCACCATGGCAAGCATGACGAAGCTCTGATCGAAGGCGGGAATGCCGGGCAGCGCGCCCAGATTGGCCGCGATCCACAGGCCGACAATCACCAGATGCAACACCACAAAAGACATGGAGCCGGTGAAAGCGGTGATGCGCGCCGCGATCTTGTCGCCAATCGGTGCGTTGCGTGCTTCAGCACGCTGGCGCGCTGTCAGCTCGTCGATATTCTGGCGCAAGGTTGCGCTCATGCCGGCCGTGTCGTCACCGCTCATTGCGATCATCTCCGGACCATCAATCGATGGCCCGGGCTTTGGTTGCCACCCGCGCGGTTACGAAAATCGCCAGTGCTCAGGATGCTGTTTGACCTTGACGGCACGAACGCCTCCCGACGATGGATCAAGGATGGTGGACCGGTCCTTTTTCGAGCGCGATGTCGAGACGGTCGCTCGCGATCTTGTCGGCATGGCGGTGTTCGTCAACGGCGTTGGCGGGAGTATCGTGGAGACCGAAGCCTATGATGCGCAGGACCCGGCGGCGCACAGCTTCCGTGGACCGACGCCGCGCAATGCCGCGATGTTCGGGCCTGCGGGCCGGGCCTATGTCTATCGCAGCTACGGCATTCACTGGTGCATGAACTTCACCTGCGGGCATGGTGCCGGCGTCCTGCTCCGGGCAATCGAGCCGCAAGCGGGTATCGAGATCATGCGCGCGCGGCGCGGCGTGACGGAAGAGCGCCTGCTCTGCTCCGGACCGGGACGCTTATGCCAGGCGCTTGGCGTCGACGTGCATTTCAACCATCTGGCGCTCGACCAGCCGCCTTTTGACCTGCGCGCGAAAATGGCCGACGGGCCGGTCATCGCCTGCCCGCGTATCGGGATCAGCGTGGCGACCACCATGTTGCGGCGCTTCTGTGCGGACGGATCGCCTTATCTCAGCCGGCGGCCGGGACGGTGAGCGTGATCTGCCGGCGCAGGGAAGAGAAGGCCGCCTATCCGCCGGTTCGCCATATCCGGCGCCGTTAACGCGATGAGCTGAGTGGATGGCCTGAGACTTAACAGGGGCTAGCGCGTTTCTTCGGCGACAACGCCGTCACCCTTTTGCCGAAGGACCATATCATGCCCAGCAATGATCACGATATCTCGACATTGAACAGTCTCATCGCGACCACGATCGACAGCGTGGATGGCTATACTGAAGCTGCAAAGGCCAATGAAACCGGCCGGTTCAGCGGCCTGTTCAGAAGTGGTGCCAGCGAGCGACGGAATGTGGCGACCCGCCTCCAGCAGGAAGTCCGGAACCTTGGCGGAACGCCCGAGGACGATGGCACCGTGCTGGCGCAGGCGCATCGATTATTCCTCAACCTCAAAGCCGTCGTGACCGGGCATGACGATAAAGCCGTCATCAATGAAGTCGAGGCTGGCGAGGACCATATCAAGGCCAAGTTTGAAGATGCGATCGCCGACACGGCGCTTTCACCCGCTGTCCGCGCTGTGATCGAGCAATGCTACACCTCGGTGAAGGCCGGCCATGACGAGATGCGTGATCTCAAACATTCCATGCAGCGCTGACGCAGCGCCGGGGCGCCTGCCGATCCGGCGGGAACACCCTTTAATTCAGGCGCCGATCATCATCGGGATGAAAGACCCTGCAATGCCCGCTGCGAACAGGAAAATCGCGACCATGACCTGAGCGCGGGATGCCTTGGGGCGCTTCGGCGATGCGACTATATCCGCGTGACCTCGGAATAAAGAAGCAAAGGCCGTCAAATGCAACAGCAGCCATATGGCGGAGCCGAGCCACAAGAGATTCGATAAACCGAACAAGAGGCCTATCAACCAAATCGGCATATCATCAATCCTCCGGCATAATCCATTTGTATCTTCGTCTGATCGCTACATGACCAGATATGCTTTGGAAGAACGATGCGGATCTGGAACTGTTCCATGGACGATGTGGGTCGAGACCGGGGTAGGCGGTAATTCTGTCCCGAGCCTGAGTCAAACAACGCATGGCTGGTTACATTGGATCAAAGCACGCCATTTCGGGACTGATGATGCTGAAGGGAGCGTCACTGGCTTTCGCATTTGCCAATATCCAGACTTTGTCGAGAGCTGGACGCTCAGTGATATACGAGATGGGGAGCATCCAGCTCCCCCTTTCCCCTTAATTGGCCTGCTGCTTGGCCATGGCCCGGAAGCGGTGCAGCAGCGGTTCGGTATAGCCATTGGGTTGCGTGACCCCCTCGAACACCAGCGCTCGCGCCGCGCGGAAGGCGAGGCTGCTATCGCGGGCAGGGGTCATGGCGCGATAAAGCGGATCACCGGCATTCTGCTGATCCACTTTGACTGCCATTCTGGCCAGCGCGGCCTCGATATCGGCTGGCGTGACGACGCCATGCAAAAGCCAGTTTGCCATATGCTGGGATGAAATGCGCAGCGTCGCGCGATCTTCCATCAGGCCAACATCGTGAATATCGGGAACCTTGGAGCATCCGATGCCCTGATCCACCCAGCGGACCACATAGCCGAGAATGCCCTGGGCATTATTGTCCAGCTCATCGCGAATATCCTGCGCAGACCAGTTGGTTCCGGGCGCAAGGGGAAGGGCGAGCAGCTTGTCGAGCGGCGTGATGCCCTCGCTCGCCCGCTCAGCCTGCCGGGCGAAGACATCGACAAGATGGTAATGGGTGGCGTGCAGCGTCGCGGCGGTCGGGCTTGGCACCCATGCGGTATTCGCCCCGCTGCGGGGATGGCCGATCTTCTGCTCAAGCATATCGGCCATGCGGTCAGGCGCCGCCCACATGCCCTTGCCGATCTGTGCTTTCCCGGAGAATCCGCACGCAACGCCGATCTGCACGTTGCGATCCTCATAGGCCGCGATCCAGTCGCTGGCCTTCATATCGCCCTTGCGGATCATCGCGCCCGCCTGCATGGACGTATGTATCTCATCTCCGGTCCGGTCCAGAAAGCCGGTGTTGATGAACACGATCCGATCCTTAACCTGCGCGATGCAGGCCGCAAGATTGGCGGACGTGCGCCGCTCCTCGTCCATCACGCCGATCTTGATGACGTTCCGGTCGAGCTGAAGCAGATCCTCGATCGCATCGAACAGGCGGTTGGTGAATGCGGCTTCTTCCGGCCCGTGCATCTTCGGCTTCACGATGTAAATCGACCCTGTCCGGCTGTTGGCCAGCCTGCCTGTCTTCTTGAGGTCATGCAGCGCGATCAGGCTGGTCACTATTCCATCCAACAGGCCTTCGGGTGTCGGCTCATTATCGAGAAGCACCGCCGGCGTGGTCATCAGATGGCCGACATTGCGGACGAACATCAGGCTACGGCCGGGCAGAACCAGTTCCGAGCCATCCATGGCGGTATAGCGACGGTCCTGCTCAAGTCGGCGCGTGATGACGCGGCCATTCTTCTCGAACGAGGCCTCAAGCTCGCCTCGCATGATGCCGAGCCAGTTCGCATAGGCGGCAACCTTGTCCCCGGCATCGACGGCTGCGATCGAATCCTCGAAATCTGCAATCGTGGTGAGGGCGGATTCCAGCAGCATGTCGGCGATGCCGGCGGGATCGGTGCTGCCGATCGGATGAGCGCGGTCGATCACCAGCTCGATATGCAGGCCATGATGGCGCAGCAGAAGATTATCGCCGGCGCGCGCAACAAGGCAGGAGGGATCGGCGAGCGGCGGCAGGCCATCGCCATTCCACTGCGCCCAGCTCGTTTCAGCCAGTGGCACAGCCTTGTCCAGAAAGTCCTTTGCCCAGGCGATCACCTGCGCGCCGCGCGCCGGATCATATCCGCTGCCGCCAGGCGAGCCGGGAATGGCGTCCGTCCCGTAAAGCGCGTCATAGAGGCTCCCCCAGCGCGCATTTGCGGCGTTGAGGAGGAAGCGGGCATTCAGGACCGGCACCACGAGTTGCGGCCCGGCAGATCGGGCGATTTCCGGATCAACGCCGGTGGGCCCGATGACGAACGGCGCCGGCTCCTCCACGAGATAGCCGATCTCTCGCAGAAACGCCTGATAGGCCTGTTGGTCGATCGGGCTACCGGCGCGCGACTGGTGCCATGCGTCGATAGCTGCCTGAAGCTCATCGCGCTTTGCGAGAAGGGCTGCGTTTTCCGGCGCAAAGCCGCCATATATGTTGCCCACGCCCCGCCAGAAGCTCGCAGGATCGATGCCGGTGCCCGGAATAGCCTGCTCGTCGATGAAGCGGGCAAGCGACGTGGCGACCTTCAGGCCCGCCCGATCGACATAGGTCTCGGTCATCGTCAGCCTTCCTGCGCCGTGAGGCCGGCGGCCTCGATGCCGGCATAAGCGCATCGCTCGTCATGATCCGATGTGTCCCCGGTCACGCCGACCGCGCCGATCGGCAGGCCGTCCGCAGCCACGATGATGACGCCGCCTGCTGCCGGGATCATCCCGTGCGGCGCCACCGGCCCCAGCGATGCGATGAAGGTGGGACGCTCGGCCGCCATCTCGCCGACGCGGCGGCTCGACAGGCCAAGGCCCAGCGCCGCGCCGACCTTGCCGAGCGCAATTTGCGGCCGCAATGTCGAGGAACGATCCTGACGCTGGAGGGCGATCAGATGCCCGCCTGCGTCGGTGACGGCCACGGTCAGCGGTTTCAGGCCGAGCGCCTGACCTTCGGCGAAGGCGGCGGCGATGATGATATTTGCCTGCTCAAGCGAGATTCGGGTCACGGGATATCCTTTCATCATGGTCTTTGAACGCCGGGGGCGGCGGCCCGCCGGTTGCCCAGTCCAGCAACTCGACGATGTGGACGATGGGGGTGCCGGTGCGTTGCGCGATCTGCACGACGCACCCGATATTGCCGGTCGCAATCACATCGGCTTCGAGACGATCAAGATTGGCGGCCTTGCGATCGCCGAGCTGTCCGGCGATTTCGGGCTGGAGAATATTATAGGTCCCCGCCGAACCGCAGCACAGATGGGCCTCGGCCGGAAGGCGCACGTCATAACCGGCAGCGGACAGCAGGCGCCGCGGGGCCTGCGTGACCTTCTGGCCATGCTGCAACGAACAGGCGGCGTGATAGGCGACGCGAAGGTCCCGGCCATTGCCGGCCGGCAAGGCGGTGGCGTCCAGCAACTCGGTGATGTCCATGGCCAGGGCGGAGACGCGCGCGGCCTTTTCCGCATAGGCCGGGTCGCCGCGCAGCATGAAGCCATAATCCCTGATGGTGACGCCGCATCCCGATGCGGTGACGACAATCGCTTCGAGCCCATTCTCCTCAATCTCGCGGGACCAGACATCGACATTACGGCGCGCGGCTTCCAGGCTGGCCTTTTCCTTGCCCATATGATGAACCAGCGCGCCGCAGCAGCCTTCCCCGCTGGCCAGCACGACATTGAAGCCGGCGCGGCTGAGGAGGCGAAGGGCGGCCGCGCGAAATTCCGGGCGGAGGACAGGCTCGGCGCAGCCCTGAAGCAAGGCGACGCGGCGCTTTGTCGCAGGAACCGTGGAGGCGGCAGGCGCCGCTGAGGCCGGAGCGGGGGCTCTTGCCGGCATCCGCCGCGGCGCCAGCGTAAGCATAGCGGCAACGGGGCGCAAGGCGGGAAACCGCCCGGCCAGCGGGGCCGCCGGCCGCACCAGCCGCGCCAGTGACAGGGCGAAGCGGAAGCGCCGCGGATAGGGCAGCACCATCGCCAGCATGTGCCGGATCAATCGCTCCAGCCGTGGGCGCCGGTAGCGGCCCTCGATATAGGCCCGGGCATGGTCCACCAGATGCATGTAATTCACGCCCGAAGGACAGGTTGTCATGCAGGACAGGCAGGACAGGCAGCGGTCGATATGTTTCACGACCTCGGCTGTCGGTTCACGCTGGTTCTCCAGCATGTCCTTCATCAGATAGATGCGGCCGCGCGGGCTATCCAGCTCGTCTCCCAGCAGGACATAGGTGGGGCAGGTGGCCGTGCAGAAGCCGCAATGGACACATTTGCGGATCACCGCCTCCGATGCGGCCATCGCTGGGTCCGCCAGCAATTCGGGGGAGAAGCTGGTCTGCATCTAGAAACGCCCCGTTTCGAACAGGCCGGCCGGATCGAACGCCCGCCGGACGCGCTCCTCCAGCGCCGCCAGACCGGCAGACAGCGGATGGAATGCGGGAATTCCGGCCCGCATATCGGCAGACGCCCGCACGAGCACGGCATGCCCCCCGGCGCGCGAGGCAGCGGCGCGAATGACGGCGGGATCGACCTCCGACGCGAGCCAGACCAGGCCCCCGGCCCAGTCCAACAGGAAGCGACCCTCCGCGTTATCAACGGCTTCCACCAGTGCGCCGGCCTGCTTTGGCGGGATATTGATGCGCCAGAGCGTCCGGTCCGCCGCCCCCAGCGGCGCCAGGGTGCGGAGGTCCTCCCAAAGCGCGGCGGCTTCCCCGGCCGGAAGATCGCGCACCTTGCCGAAGTCTGCCAGCAGCGTGTGGAGCATGGCGCAGCGTGCCATGACGGATGGCCCGAACCCCTGAACGCGCAGGATCGTCGCGCTTTCACCATTGCGGAGCGGGGCGGGGACATAGGCGGCGGCGGCCACATCCGCCTGCGACCCCATGGCGATCGACATGGCCCGGACCGCCTGCCGTTCATCAAGGCCCAAAACCGCCTGCGTCACGACCTCGCGCGGGCGGGGCAGAACCTTGAGCGTCAGTTCCGTCATCGCAAACAGCCGCCCCCAACTGCCGGCGGCGAGCTTCGGCAGATCATAGCCGGTCACATTCTTGACCACTTTGGCCCCGGCGGAGAAGATTTCGGCCCGCCCGGATACGGCGCGAAAGCCGAGAAGATGGTCGCGCGCCGCAAGCGCGGAAATGCGCTGCGAGCCGGAAACGCCCGCCGCAATGACCCCGCCGATGGTCGCCATGCCAGCCGCCTGCCCGAAAATCGGCCCATGATCATAGGGTTCGAACGCCAGCATCTGCCCCGCGCCGGCGACCAGCGCCTGTATTTCCGCCAGCGGCGTGCCCGGCCTGACGGTCAGGACAAGCTCGGCCGGGTCATAGTCGACCACACCGGTCAGTCCGGCCAACCGCAGCGGGCGCGCCTCTACATCGGCGCCGATCGTCGCCTTGCTGCCTCCGCTGACGATTCCCAGCTTGACGCCATCGCGCAGCGCATCGGCCATTGCATCGACAATCTCGTCCTCGCGGGTCGGCAGGGTGGAACCGGCCATCGTCAGAACCGGGGCAGATCGGGAAACGGCGTTTGCCCGTGATGCACATGCATGCGCCCCAGATCGGCGCAGCGATGCAACTGCGGGAAGACCTTGCCGGGATTGAGCAGCAGTGCGGGATCGAACGCACATTTGACGCGCTGCTGCTGCCTGAGGTCCGTCTCAGTGAACATCACCGGCATCAGGTCGCGCTTTTCGACGCCGACGCCATGCTCCCCCGTCAGCACGCCGCCCACCTCGACGCACAGCCTGAGAATGTCGCTGCCGAATGCCTCGGCACGATCCAGTTCTCCCGGCTTGTTGGCGTCATAGAGGATGAGCGGGTGCAGATTCCCGTCGCCTGCGTGGAAGACGTTGGCGACGGCCAGCCCATATTTCGCCGAGAGGGCGCGGACCCGTTCGAGGACATAGGGCAGGCGGCGGCGAGGGATCGTGCCGTCCATGCAGTAATAATCGGGCGCCAGCCGCCCCACTGCGGGGAAGGCCGCCTTTCGGCCCGCCCAGAACGCCGCCCGCTCTTCTTCGTCGCGCGATGTCCTGATGCTTATGGCGCCACCCCGCCGGGCGATGGCTTCCACTTCCCCGATGAGGTGATCGCACTCGGCGGCGGGGCCGTCCAGTTCCACGATCAGCAGCGCCTCGGCATCCAGCGGATAGCCGACCTGCACGAAGGCCTCGGCCGCATGGATGGCGGGGCGGTCCATCATCTCCATGCCGGCCGGGATGATCCCTTCGGCAATCGTCTCCGCCACGCATCGCCCGGCGCTCTCCACGTCCGGAAAGCCGATCAGCAAGGCGCGCGCCGTTTGCGGTCGGGGCAGGATACGCACCGTCACTTCCGTGACGACGCCCAGCAAACCTTCCGAACCCGTGACGATACCCAGCAGGTCCAGCCCGGCCGGGTCGAGGTGCCGCCCGCCGATGCGGAGGATTTCACCATCCATCATGACGATCTGGCAGCCCAGCACATTATTGGTTGTCAGCCCATATTTGAGACAGTGCACGCCGCCCGAATTTTCGGCCACATTGCCGCCGATGGAGCAGGCGATCTGGCTCGACGGGTCCGGGGCATAATAGAAGCCCCGCTCCTCGACCGCGCGGGTGATCGCAAGATTGGTAACGCCGGGCTGCACGACGACCAGCCGATCATCATAATCAATGTCCAGCACGCGATTGAATTTGGCGAGACCCAGCAGAACGCCGTCGGCCAGCGGCAAGGCCCCGCCTGACAGGGACGTGCCCGCGCCCCGCGGAACGACCTTCACGCGGTTTTTGTGGCACCAGGCCAGCACGCGCGACACCTGCTCGACGGTTTCGGGAAGAACCACCACGAGTGGCGGCTGGCGATAGGCGGTCAGCCCGTCGGACTCATATGGGCGCAGGCGAGCCTCATCATCAATGACCCCTTCACCCGGCACGATGGCGCGCAATGCCGCCACAATCGCGGCTCGCCGGGCAAGCGTCGTCTGGTCGGGAGGGGGCATCGCAATAGACATGATTTCCTCTTCACGCTCCCGAATAGCGCCTGGAGACTATATGCGGTAGACGATAAAAAGTCGAAACAGTTGTTCACTGTGGGAAATAATGTAGCGGAACATATGGTCGATTCAGATTATGCCTTGTTTGCGCGGATCATCGAAGCCGGCAGCCTGTCCGCCGCCGCGCGGAAAATGTCGATTTCCCCGGCGATGGTCTCGAAGCGGCTGGTGAGGCTTGAACAACGCCTTGGCGTGCGGCTGATTCACCGGACCACCCGCAAATTGACGCTCACGGCGGAAGGGGCCCGCTTTCACGACGATGTGACGCATATCCTGCGAGCGATCGAGGAGGCGGAAAATCGCTTGAGCGGCGTACGCGGCGAGCCGAGCGGCCGGTTGCGGGTTTCGGCGCCGACATCTTTCGGACGGCTGCATATCGCGCCCTACCTGCATCACTTCCTGGAAGCGCACCCGAAAATCGAGCTTGAGTTCGACCTGTCGGATAAAAAGGTCGATTTATATGCTGGCCATGCCGATCTGGCCGTGAGGATCACGTCAACGATACCGGCGAGCCTGCATGCCCATCGGCTGGGCGCGAACCGCCGTGTGCTGTGCGCCAGCCCTGCCTATCTCGATCGCCATGGCCACCCGGCGGACATCCCTGCGCTTCAGGCACACAGGCTTCTCGCCGCAGATGGCCAGTTGCCGTGGCGCCTGGAAAGCGCGGCGGGGATTCTCACGGTTGAGGGGCGCAGCCATGTTCGGACGAACTCAAGCGAGATCGTCCGTGAACTGGCACTTTGCGGTGACGGTATCGCGTTCCGATCGCTGTGGGACATCCACGCTGAACTCAAGACCGGCAGGTTGGTGCCGCTGCTGCCGGAATGGGGTGCGCCCAGCGACCTGTGCATATATGCGCTCCACCCGCGAAGCCCGACGACGACAGCTGCGACCAGAGCCTTCGTAGCATTTCTGAGAGAGATTATCGATCCGGCTTGCTGGGATGAACCGGCATGAGGGCGTGATTGACGTGGCGGTGCCTTCAAAGGCGGAGCAACGCCTGTTCGCACGGCATCGGCTTCGCCTGCCCGATCGCGGACTGGACGAATACGCCGTCGCGCATATGGCCGATCCAGCTCCCTTGCCTGCGGGTAGCGCGAGCTCAGGTTGACGCTTGGCAGCGATGTGCCCGGCGCGACGGCATTGTCGATCTTAAGATCGGAGCCCTTGCGCGGTCCTTACTTAATATAAGGGTTGCGCACGAAACCTAAAGAATGAGCCGACGGTGTGAGGACGAAGTCGGGACGAAATTGTCGGGACGAGGAACCTTTCGACGCAACTCTACGTTCTGCACTTAATGTGAGCCGGAGGGGTGGCTTCCTATGGACTCAAAACAGGGCGGTTCACCTGCAGCCGCAGCACTTTGGGGCAGCACCCTGGCCTTTACGGCGTGTTTCGCCGTCTGGACCATCTTTTCGATCGTGGGTCTCGCGCTCAAGGAGCAACTTCAGCTCAACGAAACAGAATATGGCCTATTGATCGGGTTGCCTATTCTGTCAGGCTCACTGTTGCGCGTTATTTTAGGTATCTGGGCCGACCAGATTGGCGGCCGAAGACTGCTGGCGGGGGTGATGCTGACCGCAGCCGTAGCGACATTTCTTCTTACCTACGCCCACAGCTATCTTCAGTTCCTCCTTGCCGCGCTCGGCATCGGAATTGCCGGCGGTTCGTTTTCGGTCGGCGCCACCTACGTCTCGAAATTCTTTCCGCCCGAACGGCAAGGTATGGCACTGGGCATTTTCGGCGCCGGCAACGTCGGTGCGGCGATCACCAAGCTGCTTGCACCGCCGATCATGGTGGCGATGGGCTGGCAGGCGGTCGCGCTGATATGGAGCGGGGCACTGGCGGTGCTGGCGGTGCTCTTCCTGGCGTTCACGCGCGAAGATCCGGGACAACTCCAGCGACGCAGCAGCAAAATCGCCGCCGTCCCCATGCGAACGCAGCTCGACGTTCTGCGCAATCTCCAGGTCTGGCGTTTCGCGCTTTACTATTTCTTCGTATTCGGCGCTTTCGTTGCGCTTGCACTATGGCTGCCCCGCTATCTCATGGGTGTTTACGGGCTCGGGATCGAATGGGCGGGGGCGCTGGCAGCCCTGTTCTCGATCGCCGCGAGCCTGTTCCGCATCTATGGCGGAAGCCTGTCCGACCGCTACGGGGCCAGAGCAGTGCTCTACGTGACGTTCGGGATGTCGATGCTGTGCACATTCATGCTCGCCTATCCCCCCACGACTTACATCATCGAGGGTGTGCGCGGACCGATCCGCTTTCACACGGAAATGGGATTGGTCCCCTTCCTTTTTCTGGTCGTGCTGCTCGGCTTCTTCATGAGTCTGGGTAAAGCCGCCGTCTTCAAGCATATCCCCATCTATTATCCCAATCATGTGGGCGTCGTGGGGGGCGTGGTCGGCATGGTTGGCGGTCTTGGCGGTTTCGTCCTGCCTCTGGCGTTTGGTATTCTCAACGACGTGGTGGGCATCTGGACCAGCTGCTTCGCCTTGCTGTTCATGCTCGTCACCGTAGCGCTCGTCTGGATGCACCTGGCGATCCGGACAATGGAGCGCTCGCGGGCTACCTCTGCCGGCGCGAAGGAAATTCCAGAACTTCCCGAGATGGTCGGGCTGGGCGAGCCGGGCGTCATCCCGCCGCGACGTACGCATGTGCTGACGGACTGGCGGCCCGAGGATGAGGCGTTCTGGGCTACTACCGGCCGGACGACAGCACGCCGCAATCTGTGGATATCCACCTATTGCCTTTTGCTTTCCTTCGCAGTGTGGATGGTCTGGAGCGTTGTGGTCGCGCGGCTGCCGGCGATTGGTTTCGACTTTACCACCGACCAGCTGTTCTGGCTTGCGGCCGTTCCCGGCCTGTCCGGTGCGACATTGCGTATTTTTTATGCATTTCTGGTTCCCATCTTTGGCGGGCGGCTGTGGAGCACTTTGGCGACCGCATCACTCCTGATCCCGGCCTTCGGCATTGGTTACGCCGTGCAGAATTCCGATACACCCTATCTGATCTTCCTCACGCTCGCGCTGCTGTGCGGTCTGGGCGGCGGCAATTTCGCCTCATCGGTGGCCAATATCAGCTACTTCTTCCCACGGTCGGAAAAGGGCAGTGCGCTCGCCATCAATTCCGGCCTCGGCAATCTCGGCGTGAGCCTGATGCAGTTCATCGTGCCGGTGGCGGTGACGATGAGCCTGTTCGGCGCGCTTGGCGGCGAGGCGCAGCTGGCGAGCGACGGGAGCCGCTTGTGGATGCAGAATGCGGGCTTCCTGTGGGTTCCGCTCATCATTATCGGCGCTCTGGCTGCATGGTTCGGCATGGACGACATCGCCAGCGCGCGCTCGTCGTTCGCCGATCAGGCGACCATCTTCGGTTCTGTCCATACCTGGCTGATGTGCTGGCTCTACACCGGCACGTTCGGCACATTCATCGGCATGTCGGCAGGCTTCCCCCTGCTGGCCAGGCTGATCTTTCCCGATGTCAACGCGCTGGGCTTCGCTTTCATCGGCCCGCTGGTCGGCGCCCTTTCGCGCGCGGCGAGCGGCAAGCTGGCTGACCGGATCGGCGGCGCGCGGGTCTCGTTCTGGGTTTTCGTGAGCCAGACTTTGGCGATTTTGGGGATGATCTGGTTTCTGGAGACGCGCAGTTTCCCGGGCTTCTTCGCCATGGTGATCGTCCTGTTCCTCGTCAGCGGAGTCGGCAACGCATCCACCTTTCAGATGGTGCCCGGCATCATGCGCCATGCGGTCGCCGCCCGTGAACCGCATCTCGAAGAAGAGCGGCGTCGGCCGATGATCGAGCGCGAGTCCGCGGCGGTCGTCGGGTTCATCTCGGCCATCGCCGCCTATGGCGCATTCTATATCCCCAAGGCCTATGGCAGCTCGATCGAGCTGACCGGCGGCCCAGCCGCGGCGCTGTGGGGCTTCCTGGCATTCTACGTGAGCTGCGCGGTGCTGGTCTGGCTCGCCTATAGCGGGCCCCGCGGCGTCCTGCGCCATCTCGAACGAACCCATTCCGGCAGGCTGGCAGCAGCCTGAAAAGAACGAGGACCCGTCAATGAGCCATTTTCTGGATCGACTAACCTGGTTCCGGCGCGCGCAGGACAAATTTGCGGACGGGCACGGCATCACCACCGATGAGAGCCGGGCGTGGGAGGATGCCTATCGCAAGCGGTGGGCGGCGGACAAAATCGTGCGCAGCACCCACGGGGTGAACTGCACGGGTTCATGCTCGTGGAAAATCTACGTCAAGGGCGGCATCGTCACCTGGGAAACCCAGCAGACGGATTATCCGCGCACGCGTCCGGACCTGCCCAACCATGAGCCGCGAGGCTGCCCCCGCGGTGCGAGCTACAGTTGGTATCTCTACTCAGGGACACGCGTGAAATACCCCCTGGTCCGCGCGCGGCTGGTGCGCCATTGGCGCGAGGCCCGCAAGTCCTTGCCGCCGGTCGCCGCGTGGAAGGCGATCGTCGAGGATCAGGACAAGCGATCGGACTGGGTCGCGCGGCGCGGACGGGGCGGGTTCGTCCGCGTCGGCTGGGACGAGGTGAGCGAGATCATCGCCGCCGCCAATGCATATACGATCCACAAATATGGCCCTGACCGGATTGCCGGCTTTTCGCCCATCCCGGCGATGTCGATGATCTCCTACGCTGCTGGCAGTCGCTATTTGTCGCTGATCGGTGGCACATTGCTGAGCTTTTACGACTGGTATTGCGACTTGCCGCCGTCGAGCCCGCAAACCTGGGGCGAGCAGACCGACGTGCCTGAAAGCGCCGACTGGTACAATGCCGGCTTTCTGCTGGTCTGGGGATCGAACATCCCGATGACCCGCGCGCCGGATGCGCATTTCTATGCCGAGGTTCGCTATCGCGGCGCGAAGAGCGTCGTGATCGCCCCCGATTACAATGAGGCGGCCAAATTTTCCGACCTGTGGCTGCATCCCAAGCAGGGCACAGACGCGGCGCTCGCGCTGGCGCTTGGCCATGTCGTGCTGCGCGAATTCCATGTCGATCGGCAGGTCGATTATTTCGAGGATTATACCTGCCGCTATTCCGACTTTCCGTTTCTGGTGATGCTCGACCGGCAGGGTGACCGGCTGGTGCCCGGACGGATGCTGCGCGCGGCGGATCTGCCGGGCAAGCTGGACGAGGATAATAATCCTGACTGGAAGCCTGTCGCCATTGACGATGCGAGCGGCGAGATTGTGGCGCCGCTGGGTTCGGCAGGTTTTCGCTGGGGCGAGCAGGGCAAGTGGAACCTTGAGGAGAAGACCGGAAGGGGCAAGGAGGCTCGCCTGCGCAAGACGCTCGCCGAGATCAATGACGGGATCGAACCGGTCGCCTTTCCCTATTTCGGATCGACCGCGCCGCATGATTTCGTCGCCACGACGCATGACGAGGTGCTGCTGCGCAATGTGCCCGTGCGCCGGGTCGTTCTGGCGGATGGCAGCGAAGCGATGGTGACCACGGTCTTCGATCTGTTTTGCGCGAATTACGGGGTGGACCGGGGTTTTGGCGGAGAGAATGTCGCCGCGAGCTACGACGATGATGTGCCCTTCACCCCGGCCTGGGCTGAAAAGGTCACCGGCGTGCCGCGTGCCGCGATCATCCAGGTTGCGCGCGAATTCGCCGCCAATGCGGAAGTCACAAAAGGCCGCTCGATGGTGATCCTCGGCGCCGGACTCAACCATTGGTATCATATGGATATGAGCTACCGGGGGATCATCGCCCTGCTGGTGATGTGCGGTTGCGTCGGCCAGTCGGGCGGTGGCTGGTCGCACTATGTCGGGCAGGAGAAGCTGCGCCCGCAAACCGGCTGGTTGCCACTGGCCTTCGCCAGCGACTGGAGCCGCCCGCCGCGGCAGATGAACGGAACGAGCTTTTTCTATGCGCACACGGACCAGTGGCGCTATGAAACCCTCAAGGTCTCGGAAATCCTGTCACCGACAGCGCCGGAAGGTGATTGGTCGGGAACGCTGATCGACTATAATGCCAAGGCGGAACGGATGGGCTGGCTGCCATCGGCGCCGCAGCTTGAGTTGAACCCGATCGAGCTGGGCCGCCACCTGCACGAAACCGGTGCCGATCCGGCCAGCGTCATCACCGAGGGTATCAAGGATGGTTCGATCCGGCCAGCTTGCCTCGACCCGGACAATCCGCAGAACTGGCCTCGCAACATGTTTTTCTGGCGTTCCAACGTGTTGGGCGCGAGCGGCAAGGGCCACGAATATTTTCTCAAGCACCTTGTCGGATCGATGCACGGCGTGATCGGCACCGACGAGGACCCCGCGCGGATCGATCGCCCCGATGATGTGGTCTGGCGCGACGAGGCGCCGGTCGGCAAGGTCGACCTGATGGTCAATATCGACTTCCGGATGTCGACCACCAGTATCTATTCCGACGTCGTGCTGCCGACCGCCACCTGGTATGAGAAGCATGACCTCAATACGTCGGACATGCACCCGTTCATCCATCCGCTGACGGCGGCAGTGGACCCTGCATGGGAAAGCCGCAGCGACTGGAATATCTTCCGGGCGATTGCGAAGAAATTCTCCGACGTCGCACCCGAGGTGCTGGGGATAGAGCACGATCTGGTGCTGACCCCGATCCAGCACGATACTCCGGCCGAACTGGCGCAGGCTTATGAACCGAAGGACTGGCTGAAGGGAGAATGCGACCCTATTCCAGGCAAGACGATGCCCGCCGTGCAACTCGTCGAGCGCAACTATCCGGAGACATTCGCGCGTTTCACGTCGATGGGCCCGGCGCTTGAGAAGCTGGGTAACGGTGCCAAGGGGATCATGTGGGAAGCGTCCCACGAGGTGGATCTGCTTGGCGACCTCAACGGCAGGGTGCCCGCCGGGGCGGCGGCAGGCCGGCCGAAGATCGATACCGATATCGACGCCTGCGAAACGATCCTGATGCTTGCGCCGGAGACGAATGGCGAAGTGGCGATGAAGGCCTGGGAAGCGCTCGGTAAAATGACCGGCCGGGATCACCGTCATCTGGCGGAAGGCAAGGAAGAGGAGAAGATCCGCTTCCGCGACGTTGCAGCACAGCCCCGCAAGATCATCTCTTCACCGATCTGGTCGGGGCTGGAGAGCGAGAAGGTCTGCTACAATGCCGGCTACACCAATGTCCATGAGCTGATCCCGTGGCGCACGCTCACCGGCCGCCAGTCGCTCTATCAGGACCATCACTGGATGCGCGCATTTGGTGAAGGGTTCGTGACATGGCGCCCGCCGATCGACACCAAGACTGTGCACGATGTGGTGGGCCGGCTGCCCAACGGACACAAGGAAATCCTGCTTAACATCCTCACGCCGCACCAGAAGTGGGGCATCCATTCGACCTATACCGAGAACCTCATTCTCCTGAGCCTCAACCGCGGCGGGCCGACGGTATGGATCAGCGAGGATGATGCGGCGGCGGCCGAGATTGAGGATAATGACTGGATCGAGGTGTTTAACATCAACGGTGCGCTGACCGCGCGGGCTATCGTCTCGCAGCGGATCATGCCCGGATCGGCAATCATGTATCATGCTCAGGAAAAGCTGGTGAACACGGTCGGGTCGGAAATTACCGGCCAGCGCGGCGGCATCCACAATTCCGTGACCCGTATCAACATGAAGCCGACCCACATGATCGGCGGCTATGCGCAACTGGCCTATGGATTCAATTACTATGGAACAGTTGGCGCCAACCGCGACGAGTTCGTCATCCTGCGCAAGATGAGCAAGATCAACTGGTTCGACAAGGCGGCGGATGATCCGGTGCCGGACGCCGGCAAGACAGTGGAGCAAGCGAAATGAAGGTCCGCGCTCAGATTGCGATGGTGCTCAATCTCGACAAGTGCATCGGCTGCCACACCTGCTCGATCACGTGCAAGAACGTGTGGACCAACCGCGAAGGCGTCGAATATGTCTGGTTCAACAATGTCGAGACCAAACCGGGCATTGGATATCCCAAGGACTGGGAGAATCAGAAGCGCTGGAAAGGGGGCTGGGTTCGGCGCAAGAACGGCAGCATCGTCCCGCGTCAGGGTGCCAAGTGGCGCATCCTGTCCAAGATATTCGCCAACCCGCACCTGCCCGAAATCGATGATTTCTATGAGCCCTACACGTTTGAATATGACTGGCTTCAGGCTGCCCCCGAGCTTCAGGCACAGCCGACCGCCAAACCCCGTTCGCTAGTGACCGGTGAGGTGCTGAACAAGATCGAGTGGAGCGGCAATTGGGAAGACATGCTTGGCGGCGAGTTTTCCAAGCGATCGGCGGATTACAACTTCGAAGGCGTCGAAAAGGAAATTTACGGCCAGTTCGAGCAGACGTTTATGATGTATCTGCCGCGGCTATGTGAGCATTGTCTCAACCCGTCGTGCCTTGCCTCATGCCCGTCAGGTGCGATCTACAAGCGGGCCGAAGACGGCATCGTCCTCATCGATCAGGAAAAATGCCGCGGTTGGCGAATGTGTGTATCGGGCTGCCCCTACAAGAAAATCTATTACAACTGGTCGACAGGCAAGTCCGAGAAATGCATCTTCTGCTATCCACGGATCGAGACGGGGCAGCCAACGGTTTGCTCCGAGACCTGCGTCGGACGCATTCGCTATCTGGGTGTGATCCTCTATGATGCTGACCGGATCGAGGAAGCGGCGTCAGTTGAGGACCCTCAAGACCTTTATGAGGCGCAGTTGGGCGTGTTTCTCGACCCCAACGATATCGCGGTGCAGGAGGCAGCGCGCGCCGAAGGCGTCCCCGAGCAGTGGCTTGAGGCGGCTACCCGTTCGCCAGTGTACAAGATGGCCGTGGAATGGAAGGTGGCCTTCCCGCTCCACCCTGAATATCGCACGTTGCCGATGGTCTGGTACGTGCCGCCACTCTCGCCGATCCAGTCCGCGGCGGAAGCCGGGAAGATTTCCGCCAGAGACGGCATGCCCGATGTCCGCAGCTTGCGCATTCCGATGCGCTATCTCGCTAATCTGCTAACCGCCGGCGAGGAAGAGCCGATTGCCGCCGCGCTTGAGCGGATGCTGGCGATGCGGTCCTACATGCGCGCAAAATCCGTCGAAGGGCGGATTGATGAGTCCATTCCCGCACGTGTCGGGCTAACCCGGCAGACGATCGAGGAGATGTACCGGATTATGGCGCTGGCCGCCTATGAGGACCGTTACGTCATACCGACCACGCACCGCGAGTTCGAGGAGGACGCCTATGTCTTGCGCGGCTCATCGGGCTTCAGCTTCCGGGAACCGACCAACGGTTCAAGCAAGGTCAACCTGTTCGGCGGATCGAAACGCACACCGCGCAAACCCCACATGGATGCACCGACATGAGCCGGGCGCTGAAAGCCCTGTCCGTGCTGCTCGGCTATCCCTCGGCCGAGTTGCAGGGGCATATCGCCGAGGTGCGCGAGGCCCTGGCGCAATTGCCGGCGCCGGCGAGGGCGCGCTTGACCCCGTTGCTGGATATGATGGCCCGTGACGACCTGCTCGACCTTCAGAGTGCCTATAGCGAACTGTTCGACCGCTCCCGCTCGCTGTCCCTGCACCTGTTCGAACATGTCCATGGCGACAACCGCGATCGCGGTCAGGCGATGATCGATCTGGGCCAGCAATATGCTTCGGCCGGCTTCCTGCTCGAAGGCAATGATCTGCCCGATTTCGTTCCGGTTTTCCTCGAATATGCCGCATGCCTGCCACCCGCCGAAGCCCGCGAGACGCTGGCGCAGCCCGCCCATGTCTTTGCCGCATTGGCGGAACGGCTGGACAAGCGAGAGAGCGCCTATGCCGGAATATTCCACGCCGTGCTGGCGCTGGCAGATGCGGCACCCGGGCGCGAGGAGATCGCGGAGATCGATGCCAACACGCCTGAAGACGATCCCGCGCGGATCGACGAGGAGTGGGAGGAAGCGCCTGTGACCTTCCTCGCCTCGGCGGCGCACGACATGGGCGGGCCGACCGGTTTCGTGGCCAAAATTCGCGCGGGAAACCGGCCCGTCACGCAGGAGAAGGCGAAATGATGGATTTCATCAACCAGCTCGCTTTTGGATGGTATCCTTATCTGGCCGTAACCGTGCTGATCCTCGGCAGCATCCTGCGGTTCGACGCCAGCCAATATAGCTGGCGCGCGCAATCGAGCCAATTCCTGCGACGAAAGCAGATGATCATCGGTTCGAACCTGTTCCACATGGGCATTCTCGTCTTGCTCGCGGGCCATTTCGTCGGCCTGCTCACGCCGATCAACGTGTTCGATGCGGTCGGCATCAGCCATGGCCTCAAGCAGACAGCCGCCCTCGTCGTCGGCGGGATCGCGGGGGTCGCGGCGTTCATCGGCTGCACGCTGCTCCTGCATCGCCGGCTGTTCGACAAGCGGGTCTGGCTGAGTTCGTCGTGGGGAGACATTGCAGTCCTTGTGTTGATCTGGATGCAGCTGATCCTGGGCATAGCGACGACCTGGTGGACGATGAAGCATCTCGACGGCAGTGAGATGGTGAAGTTTATGCGCTGGGCGAATGGCATCCTGACGCTTCGCGCCGGCGCGCCCGAAGAAATCCGCGACGCTGCGCTCATCTACAAGCTGCACATCATTCTGGGGCTGACGCTCTTCCTGATTACGCCGTTCACCCGGCTGGTGCACATCTGGAGCGCTCCGATCTGGTACTTGTTGCGCCCCGGCTTTCAGATCGTCCGGACGCGATCCGGCCGCCGCCCAAGGCGCTCACCGACCCGGGGGCCAGTGGGCGGTGCCCCGAGTTACGGTGGCGATACCGTCCTGCGCCAGCACACCCAGGAAGGACAGACCTCATGAGCCGGCACCCCGACATACTGGACCTTGGCCGACCGTCCCGTCCCAGCGCGCCAGCCATGCCTTCCGCCTGCGGCAATGGCGGTTGCGGGGGAGGGGAGGATCGGCGCCCGGTATTCCCGAGCTTTGGCGAAGTGCTCGTCAACGGCATCGAAATCGACCCCGATGCCATCGCCCGTGAGATCCAGCATCATCCTGCGCCTGACGCGGAAACTGCATGGCGCGAGGCGGCCCGGGCGCTCGCGGTGCGCGAACTGCTGTTGCAGGAGGCGCAAAGACTTGGTCTTGATGCCGAGCCCGAAGCGGATGACGGCGGGCTGGATGAGGCCGCCGAGGACGCGTCGATCCAGGCGCTGCTCGAACGTGAAGTGCAACCGGAGCGTGCCGGACCGGACGAATGCCGCCGCTATTATGATAGCAATGTCGACCGCTTTCGTACGCCCGAGCTGTTCGAGGCTGCGCATATTCTGATCGAGCCCGACGGAAGCGAGGAGGCGGCCTGGTCTCTGGCCGAGACCCGCGCGCTCGCTCTCGCGGCAAAATTGGGCAATGATCCCGCGCGCTTCGCAGCGGCGGCGCGAGAGCAATCAAGTTGCGCATCGGCACAACAGGACGGTTCGCTGGGCCAGATTCGACGTGGCGAGCTGGTGCCGGTCGTTCAGGCGGCTATCGAAGCCCTCGACGAGGGCACAACGGCACGCGTGCCGGTCAGGTCGCATCATGGCTGGCACATCGTGCGGTTGCAGCGGCGGATCAGCGGCCGGATTTTACCATTTGAAGTCGTGCGGGAACGGATCGCCGACATGCTCGAAGCCCGGAGCTGGACGGTTTGCTCGGCTCGTTATGTTGCAGGGCTGGCAGAACGCGGAAATGTCGTGGGCGTATCGATTGGAGGGGAGGATTGATGGCGACGCTTGGCGACCTGTTAGGTTCGGCGCGCCGCGATGCAGCGGCTTTCGCAGGCTGGATCGACGATATCGATCCCGGTCTGAGTGAAGATCTGGCGGGAGCGGCCGAACGCTGCGCGCTCGATCCGGTCGGTTTCGTCCGCTTGGCGCTGAGCGATTTTTCCCGGCTGGCCAGTGAGGAGGATTGGGCAACATTGATGTCAGGCATACGCGATTCGACTGATCCCGGGATGACCTGCCTTGCAGCAATGGTGCAGTGGCGGATCAATGTCGCTGACTGCGCGGGCGATGCGCCGACTGGCCAGGGAGGTTCGCAATGACCGGGAATGACAGAGAAGGTGGCGAAACGCCGCTCAATCCGGCGCTGACCAACCGCACCGAACGATCCCATGATCTCTCACCTACACCGGCCCCGATCGAAACCGCCTCGGCCAGCGAAGGCGAGGGTGAAGGCTGGCCGGTTGCCTGGCTGCTGATTGTGGCGGTGGGGATTCTCCTGGCGCTGTATTTTATCTTGTGAACGCCGAGAAAGGCCGGGTGAGAAAAAGCGGATCCGCCGTCCGGCCTCGCGAAGCGGGTAGCGCTTCTGGAGCATGCGGCCGTCACCAAGATGTGCCGTAAGATGGGCCTTAAAGCGGCTGCGCACTGACGCAGGGAATTTTTCGAGCACCGCTTTGGCGGTTGGAAGATGCGCCCCAAATTAGCGGTTAGAAAATTAGGGGTGCGCTTCGCAATAACTTTACTGATCGACGATCACCTGTTTGCCGGCGATCATAGGACGGGCAGTCCAACGGCGTCCTTGAGTAAGGTAGCGAGCGACTGAAATTCTGTTTCCCGCTTTGGGAGCAGGACTAAATCAGCCACTTTATAGGTAGTCTAAATTGTTAATCTTATTAGATTGATGGCCGCAAAGGTCATGGCCGGCTTCGAAGCCCCGAAAGCGGTCGAGCGGCCATACATGACAAAGTCTTCATATCTATTAGATGTGACCGCTTTCAGGAGCCAACGGGATCGCTCTGAACGGCGGCTATGTTGGCGATTGTTGCCCTAAGTCGAGAGTTTGCATCCCAGTTTTCCAGCGCGCTTGCCGCAGTTAAAAGCCACGCGGCTTCACCCGCTCATGTGGCTGGTCGCTCCTTCGTGCCTGGCAGCAATCCAGTCGCAAAGCCGAGCAGGGGCAGATAGGCTGTGAGGCCAAAAACCCAGATGATGCCATAACGATCTGCCAGCTCGCCCATACCGGCCGCGCCGATGCCGCTGATGCCGAACATGAGGCCGAACATCATGCCGGACACCAGTCCGATCCGGCCCGGCACAAGTTCCTGCGCATAGACGACGAGAGCGGCGAAGGCGGACGAAAGAACGAGGCCGATGATTATCGCGAGAATCGCCGTCCAGAACAGGTTTGCGTGCGGCATCAGCAAGGCGAACGGCGCGATACCCAGAAACGACACCCAGATAACCGCCTTGCGACCGATCCGGTCACCGACCGGCCCCCCGAAGAAGGTGCCCGCCGCCACCGAGCCGAGGAAGCAGAAGAGATAGAATTGCGATTCCCGCGCCGTGAGGCCGAAGCGTTCGATCAGGTAAAATGTGAAATAGTTGGTGATTGCCCCGATATAGATGAATTTCGCGAACATCAGAACGGCGACCACTGCGAGTGCGCGAATGATGGTCGCGCGGCTGTGGCGTGCTGCATTTGATGCGGGGACGTTGCTCACCTGCGCCTGGGGGTGATGCAACCGCCAGCGGGTCACGAAGAACAGTGTCCAGATCCCGACAATAGCGGCGACTGCGAGCCATCCGAATGCGGCCTGACCGAGAGGAAGAATGATTGCCGAGGCGACCAGGGGGCCGATTGCAGAGCCGCTGTTGCCACCAACCTGGAAACAGGATTGCGCAGTCCCGAACCGTCCTCCGGAGGCCATCCGTGCGACTCTTGACGCTTCGGGGTGAAAGGAGGCGGAGCCAATACCGATCACCGCCGACGCCAGAATCAGCATCATATAGCTGTTGGCGAGCGCGATCCCGACCACTCCGATGAGTGTGGTGATCATTCCCAATGGCAGAAGATAAGGCAATGGACGCTTGTCGGTATAGAAGCCCACCAATGGCTGAAGCAGCGACGCCGTGATCTGATACACCATCGCCATCATGCCGATCTGACCGAAAGTCAGATGATATTTGTCTTTCAACATCGGATAGATGGCCGGCAGCGTTGCCTGGATAAGGTCGTTGAGGAGATGGGCGGCCGCCACTGCGCCCACAATCTGGGTGACGAACCTGGGCGTCTGGCTGGACAGGGTGGAGATGGCTGTCGCTGCTGGCGCTGCTGGCGTTGTGGTGTTCAGATCTTTGCTCTGGATGGTCACGTTCAAGGCTCACTTATGTCGCCAGCGTCGCCGATATGCCGGCTGGTCGTTATTGCGCGCATGCTTCTAGCGGCGACATCATGTGCCCGCTATGCTATATGAGCCATTCGCTTCTGAGAGTGGGACGATATGGCAACCCTGTTTGCGGATCAGAATGAGGGGGTGGCGCGCCCCGTCCTTGCCATTGGCGACACCTATCCGGCGTCATTCGAACTGGCGGAGCATTGGCACCGCCGCAGCCAGTTTCTCTATGCAACCAGCGGAGTAATGGCCGTCAGCACGCCCGAGGGTGCATGGGTTGCCCCGTCTGAGCGCGCGGTTTGGATACCCGGAGGCATGCCCCACGCCGTCCGCATGGTCGGGACGGTGCAAACGCGCAGCGTCCTGATCGATGCAGATGCCTGTCCGAACCGTGGCAAATCCTGCCAGGTGGTCGGCGTCTCACCGCTGCTTCGTCAATTGCTTAAGACGGCTGCCGACCTGCCGATCGAATATGACGAGGAAGGGCGCGATGGTCTGGTGATGCAATTGCTTTTGACCGAGATCGATTGCGCTCCGCTGATCCCCATTGCAGTGCCATTCCCCGCCCATCCGGCTCTGGCCCGGCGATGCCACGCGTTTCTGGCCCGACCGGATGCGACGGCGACAATCGACGAATGGTCTGACGGTCTCGCCATGAACAGACGCAACTTCACCCGCATCTTCCGGCGGGAAACCGGCATGAGTTTCGCCGAGTGGCGGCAGCAGGCCTGCCTGTCCGTGGCGCTCCCCAAGCTGGCGGCGGGCGAATCCGTTACATCCGTCGCGCTGGACCTGGGCTATGACGGGCCCGGCAACTTCTCCACAATGTTCAAGCGGGTTCTGGGCGTGCCACCCAGCCACTATCGCGCTCAGAACAAAACGTAGAAAGCACGCGAGGATATCTAATCCTCTGGGAACGCAGCCCGCTTTTGAGAGTGCATGCCGAGATCGATAACATTCGATGATGCCCTCGGTCCGTATGGGTATTCCAGCCATGAACGCGATCTGGTCGAGACAGTGGCTCAGGTGTCCGCGCAGGATTTCGAGGTCATAGAAACAGGCTTGGCGCACGTCCGGCGATCGATGAAACCCGTCGAAGTATGGATGCCGTGACGCATTCTTTGTGAGAGGTTCCCGTCTTCTCAGGCGACGGAATAGCGCCTCAGCCAGTAAGTGCCCACCAGTCCAGTGAGGAGCGCGGCCGCCGCCATGACCAGTATCCGCCAGGTGATATCCCGCAGAATATCCGCGCGACGGTTTTCGGCTGCCGGCCATTGCGGCAACTGGTCCAGGTCCTTCGCCTGCATCGCAATGCCGCTGACGATAAGGGGCTCGAAATGGGCGCGCCAGTTGTTATGAAACGCACTGACCCTCTGCCGGAAGGCAAGGTAGCGCTTACCGTCCGTTCCGGCGAGCGCCGTCAGCCCCTCATAAGTGAGGATCGCGGGCGAAAGGAAGGCGATGCGGTCCACCATGGCTTGCTGTTGGACCAACGTGGTGTCGAACCGGTCCAGCAGCTTGTCGACACGGGCGTCCATGTCCCGGTGGGCGAGGAAGCTGGCCATGGTGCGCGGCGGTATGACGATCCTGCCGTCCTTGGCCTGCAACGTCTCGGGCGCATCAATATAGCGATAGTCGCCGCTAAACAGGTCGTCATAGCGGCGCAGATTATCGGCCTGGATGGCGCGGGTTCGAACGGAGAGTTCTGTGCGTGAGGGGGCCGGATGAGCGCGCTCGGCAACGAGGTTGAGTAGCACCGGTGCGACCAGCGTCAGCATTGCCCAGACCGCGATCAGGACGAGCGCATTGGCCGATGAGGAAAGGCGCATGGCATTCACGCAGAAGGCGAGCGCGAACCAAAATATTCCATAGGCGAGGACCAGGCCGATGCCGCCGAGCATCATGGCCACCTCTCCTATGGCCCGTGCTTCCGGCCGGAAGATCAGCAGCAGTAGCACCGGCAGCAGGCCTGCCACAGCCAGCACGCTCATCGCCCTTGGCAGCAGCTTGCCGAGCGCCAACGTGCCGATGCCCAGGGACTGGGAGAGCAGCATGCGCTCCGTTCCGTCCTCCCGGTCGCCGGAAAGGAGATTGTAGCTCAGTGCGAAGATCAGCAGCGGCAGCAGATAGACGATGACGAAGGAGAGATCGAAATGGCCGCTCAGCAGGTTCCAGGGGCTCTCGATTTCGCTGTCATACATGAATTCCACTTTGCTGCGGGTGCCGATACGATAATAGTTCGGCATCATGTCCGACTGGCCGATGGCAACGGGCGCCAGCGGGGCGCTTTCCATCACCGCATGCTTGCCCGCGCTGTTGCCGAGCGTGGCGGGATTTAGGGGGTTGTTGACGAGGCCTGGCTCTTCCTGACCTGTTTCTATGCGGCGCATGCGATCGGCGAGGCTTCTGCCGCTCTTCTCGTCCGATTGCTGCACGGACGCCGCCATGACGTCGCGCACCTGTGTCTGTGCCAAACCGTTGTAAAAGCCGTAACCAATCAGCAGGGCCAGCAGGCCCAGAACCAGAACGAGCGAACGGTCGGCGACCAGCAGACGCAGTTCGTGCCGCATCACGATGCCGAGTGTGGCGAATTTGTGGGCCATTGTCGTGATGGGTCCTGTCATGCGGTCAGGCGGCGCGACGCCGCGAAGCGTGCGAAGAAGAGACTGGCAGCGAACACCGCGAGAAGCATCGCGAGGCTCAGCCAGTGACGCGCCAGCGCGAATTGGACGGGAGGCGCCCGGTAGGTGAAAGGCGGCACCTTCACCCATAGCTCGGATCCGGCCTTGTAGCTGAAATGCCGGTCGCCGAGCGGATCGGCATGTTTGACCAGATCCTCGCTGACAATGTCCTGCAACAAGCGCCGCTGCGTCTCGGCGGCCGTCGCGAAATCGCGATGGTGCGAGAAATCCGTGCCGGCGAGAGCCATGGAAAAGGCCCGCAAGGCCACGACGGGGGCGATCAGGCCGGTCGTCTCCTGAAGTTTCTGCTGCTGCTCGAACGTGTCCCACAGGCGGCCGAAATGATCATCGAGCACGTCATAGCCGGAATGATCGTCGACTTGCAGCGCCTTGCCCCATTGATTGAGCGGCAACTTGGGATCCCACGCCTGCGCGACACCGAACGTTTTGCCCCATTCCCGGGTCGCTGCGCTGTCGAGATCGTCGGATAGGGACGTGGCGAAATCGAGACGCGAGGGGCTGGGATAGGCCTTGGTGGCGATGTCCGCGATCGTCCGCGGCGCGATCAGCACGCTGCCGATCCAGAGCGCCAGCAGCAGGAAGAGCGCGGTGCGGGAGCGTTTGCAGAGCGCGGAGATGCCGAGCACGGCGAAGATCACCGCGCCGAGATAAAGCCCATAGCCCAGCGCCATCAGGAAGAAGCGGACCAGCATATCGCCCACGGCCGTCGTATCGGCAAAGGCCATGAAGCCCAATGCGAGGACGCCGCCCGGCAAGATCAGCAAAGCAGCGACGCCCGCCAGCGCGAGCCCCTTGCCCCACAGCAGGTTGCGGCCCGTCACGCCCAGGCTGAGCAATTGACGCAGCGTGCCATGCTCGCGCTCGGCGGCAAAGGCATTGAAGCCGAGGATGATGATAAGCAGCGGCGCCAGCACCTGCAGGACCCAGGCCGGCGAGAGCGTACCGAAACGCTTGAGGCCGGTGGCGTCCTGCGCGGGGCGGAACTTGGTCTCGCTCTGCCGGTGCGCCTGTAGCCAGATGGTCGAGCCGACGAAGGGCGAGATGCCCGGATCGATCACGCTGAGCGGCGGCTGCGGCTTGAACACATGCATGCCCTGGTCGGCCGCATTGTGGGGGTGGCGCGGCCCCTGCTTCAGCCAGGCGTCATAATCGAGTTGCTGGCTGGCGATCCGTTCGGCCTCGACGGCCCGCTGCTGCTGCCAGCTGGTGGCGATCGACACGACCAGCAGCAGCACGATCAGGCCGCCGGCCCAGATCATGCGCCCGTCGCGCACATATTCGGTGAATTCCTTGCGGGCGATGAGTCTCAGCATGGTCAGTCGCGCATATGCTGGAGGTAGAGCGCTTCCAGGTCGCTATGGCTGACGTCCGCGCTGTTAAGCTCGGTCATCAGATTGCCGCGCTTCATGATGCCGACGCGCGTGCCGGTCTGCTTGGCATGGAAGAGGTCGTGGGTGGTGGTCAGCACCGCGACGCCGGCCTGCTGCGCGCGCACCAGCAGCTGCGAGAACTCGTTGGCGGCGGATGGATCGAGGCCCGATGTCGGTTCGTCCAGCAGCAGTGCCTTGGCGTTTTTGGCAAGCGCGATGGCAATGCCAACTTTCTGGCGCATGCCCTTGGAGTAGGTGGAGACGCGCCGTGTCGTCGCATCGTCCGGCAGGCCCGCTTCAGACAGCAGGTGGCGAAGCTGGTCCCTGGAATAGCGCTCGCCCGTGGCCAGCGTCCCGAAATAATCGAGATTCTCGATCCCTGAGAGCATGCCGTAGAGCATCACCTGCTCGGGAATATAGGCAATATCCCGTTTGGTCTCGATAGGCGCTTCGGAGACGTCGCGGCCGTTGATCCAGACTGTACCGGAGGTCGGCCGGTGAAAATCGAGGAAGAGATTGATGAGCGTGGTCTTCCCGGCGCCGTTGGCGCCGAGAAGACAGTAGATTTCGCCCGCTTCCACGCGCAGCGAAACGCCATTCAATGCGCGGTTTTCGCCGAATTGCTTCGTGACATTGACGGCTTCCAACATGGCTCAGAACTTCGTCCTGAGCGTGACGTCGATGGTGCGGGGCGCGCCGATGTAGACCGTGTTCGTGCCGCCGCGCTCGATGTAGAATTTATCGGTGAGATTGCGGACGCGCACGGTCAGGTCGCCGAACCCCGTCATATAGCCGACCGACGCATCGAAAATGGTATAACCATCGCTCCACGCGGTATTCGCGCTGTTCCCATAGGAACGCGACACGTGCTTCATGCCGGCCGTCAATTTGAGCGGGATCGGATCGAACTGATAGACCGCGAAGAGATTGACGATCCGTTCCGGCGTATTGGCAGGCGTGTTGCCGGCCCGGTTCGCGCCGCCCGCCTCGATCAACTCGTCATATTTCGCATCGAGGAACGTCGCATTGGCGTCCAGGCGGAACTGACGTGTCAGGGCAGCGGACAGCGCCAGTTCCACCCCGCGGGAGGACAGGGCGCCGCCCTGGACGGAAATGTTGGGATTATCGGGGTCGCGCGTGATGATGTCCTTCTGACGAATCCAGAAGCCGGACACCGTCGTGCTGATCCGGTTGTTCCAGAAAGAGCTCTTGAGGCCGATTTCGGCAGACTCACCTTTCGTCAGCTCAAAGTTCGAATTGGCCAGCGAGATAAGCACCATGGTTCCGACCGCCTCGGCTCCGCGCGTATATTGCGCATAGACCTGCGTATCGGCGACCACGTCATAGACGAGGCCCGCGCGATAAGAGAACGGATTATATGTGCGATCGTAGGATGTGAGCGTGTCGAGATTATAGTCCTTGATCGACCGCGCCAGCTTCATGTCCTCATAGCGTCCACCGACAACGAACAGCAGCTTGTCGGTGACGTTGAAGGCATTTTCGCCGAACACGGCATTGATCTTGATGACCGCGGCGGAGTCCGCGAAATTGCCAGCGCCGGGGAAGTTGGCCGGTATCATCTCGGGGAACTTGCCGGGCACGAGATTATAAGGGTCGACCTGGGTGCGCGCGCCGAACCGGCGCTCGCTCACATGATCGTTCTCGCTGTGCTCCACGCCGATCAGGAAGCGGTTGCGGCTGCCGAACAGCTTGCCATCGGACGAGAGCGACAGCCGCTCATGCCAGAAGTCGAGGGGGTTGCGGATATAGGTTGCGCTGCGATTGACGAGGTTGGTCGCAGTGTCGAAGCTGTAACTTTCCGCATCGAACCACAGCCGGACGCCATTATTGTACGAGAGATCGTTCCGCAGGGTCCAGACGTCGTCAATGTTCCAGACGATCTGTGAGCGTAGCCATGTGCTGTTCGAGCGGATCTTGGCATCATCAAATTGCACATTCAGCGTCCGCAACGCGCGATCGACCACCAGGCCGCCGGGGTTGGTCACCAGATCCGATGCATCCCGTGCGACGGCGGCGGAGACAAGCGGCGTCCCCCAATAGATCGGTCCATCGTCCTTCCAGAAATGCTCGGCGGCGAGGAAGATGCTGAAATTGTCAGCGGGCCGCACCGCCAGACCGAGATTGGCCGAGAGGCTCTTGCTGTTAAGACGGTCGATATAACCATCCGAACCGGCATAGCTCACCACCGCGCGCAGCGCCGCCTCATTGCCCAGAGACACGTTGGCATCCCCGGCGACGCGGAAAGTGTCATAGCTGCCATATTGCGCCAGTCCCGAGAATTCGGTCACGCCGATCATCGGCTTCTTGGGCACGAAGTTGATGGAACCGCCGATGCCGCCCTCGCCAAAGAGGACGGACGATGGTCCTTTCAGGACTTCAACGCGCTCGAAGGTATAGCTGTCGAAATTGCGCGACGTCATGGTCGAGGGCTGGTGGATGCCGTCATAATTATGCGAAACCGAGTTGCCTCCGAAGCCGCGCATCGACACAGTGCCCGGCGAGCCGCCGGTGTCGATCGCCGTGACGCCGGGCGCGCTGTTCAGCGCTTCATTGGTGGTGCGAAGGCCGCGTTCGAGGAACCGCTCCTGGGTGAGCACGTCGAGCGTGGCCGGCGTCTCACGGACGTTCAGCCCGAGACGCGAGCCAGTTTCGGACTTCACGTCGAGTATGATTTCTCGCTCGGCGGTCACGACAATGTCGTTGTTCTCGTTCGGCAGCGCCGGGCTACCCTCCTGAGCGAAAGCTGGGGCGGCAAGTTGCAAGCCAGCAAGCGATGTCGCCGCCAGAAGGATGCGGGCATGGGAACGGTGGTTTCTCACTTGATAAGTCCTCACTGTGTCAGTTCTGTTTTCGGCTGAATTTTCGGGATCAGGCGGTTTCGATGGGCCTTGAGACGCGCATTCTTGTCGCGCCAGCGCAGTAGGCCGGTGACGAACAGGACCGCTGGCGCCAGCCCAAGCAGCGCGACGACGATGCGGCCGATCAGGCCGAAAGCCTCCCCGCTGTGCAGCGGATAGAGCCACGTCAGGACCTGGCTGCTGGCGCTTTCCTGCGGGCCGTTGTGAATGCGCAGGACGTGGCCGTCATACTGATCGATCCACACATAGCTCTTGGGAAAGCGGCGGCCCGGCTCGCCCGGCTGCCAGAAGCGGATCGCATAGGCGCCATCCGGCTTGTTCGGCACTTTGACCCAGCGGATTTCGCCGCCCGAAAGATGCGGCCGGGCCAGCATCATCGCGTCGTCGACGGAAATGCGCTGACGACCGTGCGGCTCGCCCGACCTGGGCTCCGGCATGCGTTTCTCGATTGGCGAGAGCAGGGAGATGATCGGCCGGAACTGTTTGGGGAGATTCATGGCCGTGGCCGTGCCGACACTGACCAGAAGCAGCAGGCTGCTGACTAGCGCGATCAGGCGATGCGTGTCGAAGAGCTTGCGCTGGGTCGGGCCTTTGAAATCAAAGCGCAGACGGCTGCGCATCGAACGCCCCGCGCGCCACCAGAGAATGACGCCGGCGAGGAGCATGACGATCACGCCGACCCCGATCACGCCCATGACCGTGGCCCCCGAGCGCCCCATCAGGAGACGATAGTGAAGTTCGTAGACCCAGGTGGAGACGGTGTTACCCCAGCGGACGTCGCGCACGACCTCCAACGTGGTGGGATCCAGCGAGACCATGGGACGGCCGCCAGAGTCGCGTCCGGAATAGCGGCTGGTAATGACGCCGCCGTTCTTCGGCAGTTCGATATCCCAGGCGCCCTCTTTGGGTGATCGCACTCTCGTGAGCGCTCGATACACCTCTTCATAGTTGGAGGGCTGGACCCCTTGCGAAACCCGCAGTTCCGGGATCACCGCATGTTCGATTTCCACATAGAAGGCGAGATAGCTGCCGGTGAGTCCGCACAGGACGAGGATCGCGCCGAAGGTTAGCCCGATCCAGCGATGCATGCGCGCAGACATCGAAGCGTAGCCAGATGCGGCTCTCTTCCTATTTCTCACCTCTATCCGTCCTCGCCTCAACATGATGTGCGTGCAGACGCACGGCATCACACGCCCCGCATTGCATCGGGACGATCATGGAGCGCCTGCGCGCCAAGCTTCGCTCAGACGGAAGCACCGCACCCTGGCCATCCCCTGGGCCAAGGCAAGAGCGAGCTCACACAGGCAGGTTTCCTGGCTCGCGGATCGTCGCTCGACATGCGCCTTCCCGGGTTATCGGCTTGTGCCGCCCAGTGGCTCCGGCGTTGCCGGACGCACATCTCACTCTCCGCCTACAGTTGCAGGGGCAGCTTGGGCTTCGGGCGAGGCCCTGACCGCAATTCCCTCTTAGACCTCTTGCGAGGCACCAGCGCGAGCGCCCGGTGACCGGACGATTAGCCGCCTAATGATTGCTGCGGGGGAATCACCAACATTACGGTTATTTACCGTTTCTATTTGGTGTGTAACCGTTACGGTTTTCGGACTTTTCATAAGCGGGATTGGTAGCACTGGCGGGGATGTCGTCACTCCGTGGAGGCTGCCGGCTGAAGGGATGTTGGCTTGCAGTTACGTCCAGCAGGCCGGGACCCAATTCCGGGAGCGCTGCCCTAGATTCTTACTTCAGTAAGGCGCCCGCAAGGTGAATGGTGAAAGGCCAAGATCACTCGCGCATGCCGTCCGCGAGCCGCCGCATCAGCCTTACGAGTTCGTCGAATTCCTCCGTGGTCCAATCGCGAAACAGTCTCTCCGCCATCTTTTCGCGGGCGGCGTCAATCGCGTCGGTTGCGGCCTTACCGTACGGCGTGATCTCCGCTTCTTTTATCCGCTTATCCGACGCACTCGCCTTGCGCGTCACCAGGCCGAGCTCTTCGAGCCGTGCGACCTGACGGCTGACAGTCGTATAGTCCCGGTTCACCCGCCCGGCGACCTCAACGACGCCGATCGGTCCCAAGCGCTCGATCGAGACCAGGAGCGGGAACAGCGCACGCTCGAGCGAGAGCCCTGCCGCCTCGAGCATTTGAGCATCCCTTTCCGGCTCATTCATCACGCCGGCGATATCCATCAGGGATCGGTGCAGTTGTGGCAGAACGTTCTTAATATGTGTATTATGCACTTTTTTGGTTGACACCGGTTTGCCTCCGCAAGATATGTGCGTTATACACATAGGAGTGAATGATGAAACAGCTGGCTGACACCTCGGTCCTGATCTGTGGAGCAGGTGCTTCGGGACTGACGCTGGCCATTGACCTTGCTCGACGCGGTGTGCCGTTTCGCCTGATCGAAAAATTGGACACGCCTTTTGCCGGCTCGCGCGGCAAAGGCATTCAACCTCGCTCGCAGGAGATTTTTGAGGATTTGGGCATTATCGACCGGCTGTTCCAAATCGGCGGTGTCTATCCGCCCCAACGGGAATATCGGTCGGACGGCAGTTTTACCGACTCGCCCCTGATAGAAGCTTCCGGTTCCAACCCTGGCGAACCCTTCAACCAGGCGTTGATGGTTCCTCAGTTTCTCACCGAACGAGTCCTACGCGACCGGCTCGCGGAATTCGGGCATCAAGTCGAATATGGCACCGAGTTGATCGGTTTCGAACAAGATGCAGGCCACGTTACAGCCCGCCTCATGACGGTGGCCGGCGAGGCGTTCATCCGCGCGCGCTATATGGTTGGGGCCGATGGCGGACGCAGCTTTGTCCGGACCGCTCTTGGTATCGAATTTCCCGGCAAGACGCTCGGCATTCGCGCGCTGGTGGCGGACGTGGTGCTGACCGGGCTGTCGCACGAAGCCTGGCATCGCTTCGGAGAAGGAAGCATGGAGCGTCAGATCGCTATATGTCCGCTGGCCGGCACGAACCTTTTTCAGATTCAGGCGCCGGTGTCATCCGAGGGCACCGTGGGCGTTGGCGTCAATGATCTGAACGCAATGGTCGCCGACCGGGCGGGGCACGGAGGCATCAAGGTGGAGGCAGTCAGCTGGGCCTCCGTCTACACGATGAACGCCAGACTCGCCGACCGGTATCGGGTCGGGCGGATATTCCTGATCGGCGATGCGGCTCACATTCATCCGCCGACGGGCGGACAAGGACTGAACACGGGCGTTCAGGACGCCTATAATCTCGGCTGGAAGCTCGACGCTGTGCTGAAGGGCGCACCGCTCGAACTGCTCGACAGCTATGAGGAAGAGCGGCGTCCTGTTGCGGCGGGCGTGCTCGGTCTATCTGCCGATCTTCTCGCCAGGATGCAACAGGGCGAGATGCGACGGGGGCGCGACGTCCAGCAGCTTGATCTTAGCTACGCAGGATGCTCGCTCGCGCAAGATTGCGCCGACAGCGGGCGAAAATTAACTGCCGGAGACCGTGCACCCGATGCCAACCTCATGGGCGCCGCCGGCAAGCCCCGGCGCCTGTTCGATCTTTACGCCGGCTCACATTGGACTTTGCTGCGCCATGGTAACGGGCGGACCGAGGTGGTCGCTCGAAAAGGATTGAGGATCCACTCAATCGGCGACGGGCTGGAACTCAGTGACGCCGACGGCCAGTTCCAGCGAGTATACGGGATAGAAATCGGAACGAATGTGCTCGTTCGCCCGGATGGCTATATTGGCATAATCGCTGGGAGCACCCGTACCAACGATCTTGAAGCCTATCTTGCTAGAGTCGGGCTCGGTAAATCGCTAACTTAAACCATAACGAAATGCTGCGACGGAATTTGGTATGGCATGCCCTCTCGCAGTAGCCCGCTGAACAAGCGGCAGCTTCTGGGCATCTCGAGTCCGCACAGCAAGGGCCGGAATGTCGAAGGGTTTCGGGCGTCGTCAGACGTACGAAAGCCTCACATGCAGGAACCCGCGGACTTCGCGCGATAGTCTATGGGGGTTTGTGCTTTGGTGGGTTCGGGCGCGGGGCATGCGTGACGTTGCTCGGGAGGCAGAGGTGGCAGATCAAGCCGATGTTCCGCCTGACCTGCTAAACTGCCGTGTCGATCTTGCCGAGGCTGTCCGACATGATGGTCTCCATCCCGGTGCGCTGCTCGCATGGTCTAGAGCGCGATCATGTTAGATTGAAGCATAGCCACTGTTCCTGAGGTAGTTTGCACACTCGTCGGGTGAGAAGGCATCGAGCAGGGCACCGATGCGCGTCCATGTGGCCTCGACGGATCGT
>Ga0182736_1000204_pt1 | contig 115863 bp, 89 predicted proteins | sample eDN5th30CKraftBY_FD_128882 | JGI IMG/M metagenome (GOLD analysis project Ga0182736, IMG submission 128882) | Enriched backyard soil microbial communities from Emeryville, California, USA - eDNA 5th pass 30_C Kraft BY (version 2) (version 2) | ecosystem: Environmental > Terrestrial > Soil >... | reverse complement strand
CGGGCTGGGCGCCAGCATGTTGCGCGGGTGGACCATGCGGATGAACTGCTTGAGCATCTGCTCGGTGACCGTGAAATCGGCGATGACGCCGTCTTTCATGGGGCGGATGGCTTCGATGTTGCCTGGCACGCGCCCCAGCATCTGCTTGGCCTCGTGGCCGACGGCCTGGATGACCTTCTTGTTGCCCGGCCTGCCGTCGTGGCGGATGGCCACCACGGATGGCTCATCCAGAACAATGCCTTTCCCGCGAACGTAGATCAGTGTGTTTGCCGTGCCGAGATCAATTGCCAGGTCCGTAGAGAAATAGCGACGCATGAAGCTCATCATCCGCAACGCCCTGTCAATGTGCCGCGGCGGATAGATGCAATACGCCTGGATAGAAGGTGGTGAGGGTAAGCATGTCGGAAATGAATGCCACCTCCATCAGTATCAGAACAAGGGGAATGATGTAGTTGGAAAGCGCGGATACGGACAGCAGTGCGCGCAGCAGGGCCCGTTTGCCTATCCACATCGGAAAATCCTCGTTCATTTCGACGCGTGCCAGCAGGTAGTCGGAGCGCGAGTGAGATTCCTTGCCGGCTGTCAGCTGCGCGTATTCCTGGTGATAATCCTCCAGGCGTATGCTGGCGTTCGCGGCAATGTACCGGGTCAATCGCCGGCTGCTTTCCTTCAGTGCATCGCCTTCCTGGTTGAGGCGGTCCGCCCTTATTTCGAAGCCGGCCTTGCCCGCTATCACGGTGAACACGAGGATGCCGACCGCAAGCAGGACCTGGACCATCGCCATGACCGAGGCGCTGAATCCAAGTTGTATGGGCGAGTTTTGCAGCAAGGGGATGATCATCAATCCCACGGAAAACATCATCGAGGTAAAAAGCCGGAAGCGATAAGAGCGGCGCAGCCTGGCGGAAGCGTTGTAGCGGCATTTCTGCGAAATTCGCATACGTAGCAGTAATTTTTCAGCTTCCGTCCGGGGGCGCGCGGTCTCCGGGATGGGAAGCAGGGCGTCCATTGCCGGGGTTGGAGGTTCCTGGTTTTCTTTCATGGGATTTCGTCTAAATATTCTCAGGATCGACGAGCGCCTGGGCACTGGGGATCCTTCGAAAAAATCGGCCAAACCCGTAGCACACGACGGCAAGAGTCTGTCAGAGATGCTGGAGCGAGCGAGGCGGGGAGGAAGCATCGTTGCGCGCAGTATGAGTGGCGCCGGGAGGCGTTCCTGCAGCTTTCCCGGCGCCAGGCGGATCGGATTTCTTAGAAGCGGACCTTCATGTAAAGCGATCCAGCGTTGTCGGTGTTGCCTGAGCCGAACTCTCCGTCATAGCTGAGACCCATGGCGAAATGGGTGTCCAGGCTGACTTCGCCGCTCAGGCCCACCAGCAGGCTGTTCTTTGCAATCGGCGCGCCGGCTACCGAGAATGCGCTGCCCGCGCCTTCGATGAAGCGCATCGACCGGGTCGGTGCGCGATCTCCGCCGGCATGGCGCCAGCCGAGATTGGTGCGCACGGTGAACGCATTGGTCTTGCCCGGGAACACCAGCGCCGAGCGCAGGCCCAGGGTGTAGCTGGACAGCTTGGCCGTGCTGGCGCTCGAGCTCAGCGCCGCGTCGCCGCCGGATTCGTCGAATCCGTCCATGCGCTGGTTGAACCAGCTGACATTGACGTACGGCTCGATATTGTGGGTGTCGCCCCAGGGAATGGCATAACCCAGATCGCCAAAGAGCTGCCAGGTCGAGCCATGGTAGTCGGCGCTGAGCTTCTGTCCGGCGCCGAGGCTCACGTTGCGGTCGGTGTCGACGTTGTGCCGGGTATAGCCGCCGCCCAGCAGCAGGTTCAACTTGCCCGCACCGAGGCTCCAGCTGTTGCCGCCATACAGGGCGAAGGTATAGTTGTCGAGGCTGCCTTCGGAACTGCGATCCTTGACCGTGAAGTCGCCCGAGCTGACGCCGCCGGCGGCCCCCAGGCGCCAGCCGCCGCCGATGCCCGCATCTCCGCCCACCAGCAACCGCGTGGCCGAGTAATGCGCCGACGCGGCGTTGCCATCGCCATCGTTGTTGATATCCGCGGCATTGAAGCGAACCCAGAGAGGATAATCATTGGACTTGGGTTGCGCGCCCGCCGGCACGCTGCCGCTGGCCGCCACTGGCTGCCCCGGCTGCAGCCGGGCGCCAAGATTGGCGCGCATCTGCGACTGCAGCGCGGCATTGGTGGAGAGCATGTCCGAAAATGCCAGGGACCTGACGGTGGCGTGCACTTCGCCCGAAAGCTGGTCGAAGGCCTGCGCGGGATCCGACGAGAAGAAAGCTTCATCGACCGTTGCATTCGAGCCCGCCACCGACGCGGCGCCAAAACCGGCGGCGCGCTGATTCTGGGTGAAAGCCATCGTGTTCAAGGCCTGGCGGTTGACACCCATGCGGACCGCCACCGAGTTGCCCGAGTAAAGCGTATTCATCGAGATGAGCGGATATGCGGTGCCGGCCCAATTCGAACTGGCGAACTTGCCATCCACTCCGCCGGCCGCGGTCAGGATCGTATAGTCGTGATTCAGGCGGAAGCGGCCCTGGCCGTTCTCTTCCGAAACCACGAGATCCGTGTTGGCGATGTTGGCGGCGTCGACCCCGGTGACTTCGACCAGGTCTGACTGGCCGGCCTGATTGATCTCTGCCTGATAGATCGTTCCGGCCTGCCAATCGATGCTGGCGGTCGTGACCACCCCCACAGAGTTGCCAGGCTTGATGATCCCGCCATTCTTGCTGGTGAGCTTGCCGGCGATTGTCCAGTTCCCACCGAATGTGGCGTCGTCGACGGTGACATTTCCAGAGGCGTCGATGCGCTCGTCGACCGTGCCGCCGCTGGTGACGGCATGCTTGTCGATGGAAATGTCGCCGATGGTGCTGCCGCCCTCGAAGTTGATTTTCTGGTCTCCGCCTTCGGTGGTGACTTCCCGCACGCCGATCATCTTGCCGTCATAGATGGCCAGGGCGCCGAGCTTGACGTAGGTACCGCCATTGCCGGAAAGATCCACGGCAAGGTCATCGACAATGTTGCCGGCCGTGACCGAGCCGTCCTGCAGATCGAGCTTGACCTTGCTGCTGCCGCTTTCGCCGCTGCGATTGACCTGCAGCAGCGTGCCGTTGTTGTCGACCAGCGTGGCGCCATTGCCGACCGTGATCTGCTGCGTCTGGCCGCCTCGGTCGAGGTTCGACACCAGGCTTGCGCCAGTGGCGCTTACCGTACTGTCTTCCAGGTACAAGTTGGCGCTGTTCTTCAGCTCGATGCCTGCCGCGTTCTCGCCGGTCGCATTGATCTGGCTGCCGACGACATAGACTTCCGAGGTCTCGCGGTTGCGCCTGGAGCGCTCGGACTGCACGCGAATTGCGGCAGTCCCGTCGCCCGACACATTCACCGTGCTGTTGCTCAGGGCGATTTTCCCGCCGTCTTCTGCCTTGGCGCCATGGCTGCCTTGGCCGGTGGTGGTGACGGTCGAATCTTCGATCAGGATGGCGCTGCGCTTGCCGCTTGCCTGCACCGCGACCGATTCGTCGCCCGAGGTGGACACGGCAGAGCCGATCACGGCGATTTCAGAAGGCGACGCATGCCTGTCCCGGCCGTGCCGGCGGCCATTGTCGTCTTGCCGGGCAAGTACCGCGGTAGCATTCGATCCCGAGGTGGAGACTTGCGCCGCGCCGATCAGCATACTGCCGCCGTCGGCCAGGGCTGCCACGCCGCCGTCGCCCAGGGCGGTGATTTCGCCGCCGATCAAGACCGCCGTGGCGCTGTTGCGCGAGGCAACGCCCACCGCGGGGTCGACATACGCACTGCGCCCGACAGGCTGCGCGTCGCGGCCAGCCACGATGGTGCTGCCGATACTGACGACAGAGGTGTGTTTGCCATCGGCCTGCAGGCCTACCCCTTGCGCGTTCAGGCCGGAGCCGATCAGGTAGGCCTGGCCGGCGTCGTGGACATCGACGGCGACCCCGTTGCGGCCATCGGACGAAAGGGACCCCGCGAAGTCGACGAGACGGGCGCCCTTGCTGACTTCAACGCCCTTGTCCTCGCCCCGGACGTCGCTCTTGACCAGGACCGCCTGCGCGTCCCTGCCGAGCTGCATGCCGACGGCGTCGTCTCCCGAGGCATCGATCGTGGTTCCAATGGCGAAGACTGACGATCCATCGCCGCTGGCGGAGATGCCCGTGGCGTGTTCGCCAGCGGCCTGGATGCTTGCGCCGATGAGCAGCGCCTTGCCGCGGTCTGCCACCTGAAGGCCGGTTGCGGGGCTCGCATGGTCGCGCCGGCGGCCGCTGGATTCGGCGGAAATGGCAACGCCGGCCGCGACGAATTGGCTGCCTTTGCCCCGGACTTCGACCCCAAGCCCCTTTGCCTCGATGGTGGAGCCGGCGACGATCGCGCTGGCGCCGCCTTCGACGAGCATGGCCCGGCCATCCCGGCCGCTGCTTTGCAGTGTCGACCCCAGGACGATCGCCTGGCTGTGCTTGCCGTCGACATCGAGCGCAATGCCGCGCTCGCCGCTGGCCGAGACTTTGCTGCCCACGATAAGCGCCTGGCCGCCGTCATCGACGGAGATGCCTTTCCCGTTTTTGCCTTTTGACGCTATGTCGCTGTAGTTCAGCGCCAACGAGCCATCATCTTCCACATTCAGCCCGGCCGCGTTCTCGCCTTGGGTGGAAATCTTGATGAAGTTTCCGACGAATTGCGAACGATCGCCGGACACGTCGACGCCATTCGCGCCGCGCCCGCTGGTTTGAATGCTGGTTCTGCTGACGATGGCAACGCCGCCCCGATGCACCGCCACGCCATCGGCCTCATGCCCGCGGGTTGAAATGCGCGACCTGTCGACGATGGCCGACGAACCGCGGCCGGAGACCCGCACGCCGTCGGAGTCGCGGCCTGAGCTGGCGATTTCCGTCTTGCGAAGCACGACGCTGCCGCCATCGAGGGCCTGGACGACATCGCTGTCCGAGCCGTGGGTGCGCAGTTCGGTGCCGTTGGCGTAGATTTTTCCGCCATCCCGACTGGCCCGCAGCGCGGGTGAATGACGGTTGTGGGTCGTGATTTCGCCGCCCTCGAGCACCACCACGCTGTCGCGGCCATGACGATCGCGGCCGCGCTGGTGGCCGTCGCCGGTTGCGTTGACCGCCGGCCCCTGGGCATTGTCGCGCCCGCGCCGCGCGCGGCTGGCTTCGATGTCGGCGTCCTTCAACCTGATCTCGCCGCCGCTGTTGGCGTTGACGAGCGTGCCAGCCTTGCCTTTCACGGTGACGTGGCGCCCGCTGATTTCGCCGCCCCGCCTGGCTTCCAGCGATTCATAGGATGTGCCGTAGTGAAGCTTGACGTCATCCCTGCCACTGGCGACCACTTTCCTGGGCGTTGGCTCAGCGTGCGCAATAGGGAAGGCGACCAGCAGGGCTGCCGTAAGTGCCGAGATGGCAAATGCAGGTCTGGCTTTGTATACGTTGGGGCCGGGCATCAAGTGCTCCTCGCGAATGCGCAGTTGTCTTCGAGTTAACGAGTGTGTTTGAATTTTGGTTTTTTCAAAGATCCGTTGAATTTTTATTCATAAAAATCAACGGCTTACATAATAATTCTTGTATTTTCTTGTTTCGATGTGCTTAAATTATAAACACATTTGTGTTTAAAAGAGAGAGATCGTTGCAATGCAGCCACGGATCGTGGGGAAAGAGATGAAGAGAATTCCTGAGGCAGACTGTTTCTCGGGCTCTTCGCTACGGGAGAGCACAGGGCGTCAAGGCGCCGACCAGGCTCCGCTGGTTGCGCCTTACGCATTTACGAACTCGACGGCTCACGGCATGGAGGTCATTTATCTGGCGCTCAGCCCCGGCAATACCGCCCGGCATGCGGACGATCTTCGGGCGTTCGGTTTCGAGGTTGCCGTCTATCCGAGCATCGCTGCGGTGTGCGCGGCGCTGCCCGTCGATGCCTCGCCCCTGATCGCGGTGCAGGCCGAGGCGTCGGCCATCCACCTGGCGGTCGCGCAATTGCGGCTGGCTTTCCGCCATGCCGGTATCGTCGTGATCGCCGATTTTCCCGATCGTCTTTCGAGAGTTGGCGCGATGCTGTCAGGCGCCGATTCCTGCGTCGAGGCCATGCCGGATTCGCTGGAATTGATGGCGGCGCTGCTGGCGTCCAAACGACGTTTGCAGGTCGAGGAGGCACGGCCAAAAGATGATGGCGGTGCCCGGCGAGACGCCGGCCGGGCATTGGATGGCGGGCAGGCGGCATCCCGCGCCGCAGGGGAGGCGGCCCCCACCGATCGATGGCACCTGGAGAATTATGGCTGGGTGCTGGTTGCCCCGGACGGAACCAGGCTGGAGTTGAACCACTCGGAACGAAAAATAATGGCTCAGTTCTTCAACAACCCGCAAGAACCGTTGACTCGCCTGAGCCAGGGAGCGTCGTACGATCCGGAAAGCGGCAAGATTGCCCGCGGGCTAGACGTCGCCATCAGCAGGCTGAGGAAGAAGGCGGCGGAATGCGCAGTCCGGCTGCCCATACGCAGCATTCGGGGAAAGGGTTATGTGTTTGTGAGCAATGACCCGCTGGATATCGAACTGCAGAAGATGAAAGGTGCGCGATCCTGAGCCGGTCAGCGCAAATCGTGTCGGGCGATGGCCGCGGGTAGGCGCATGCTGCCCAAGCCGAGGATTCGATGGCCTGGCAGGCTGGCGCGCGGCATTCTCATGTTTTCGAGTGCCTCAGCAATAGTTGATCGGCCAGTACCTCTATTCGCGCATTCAGCAGGGTCAGGGATTCGATGCACAGCGAGACCAGCTCATCGGTCTGCATCGGGTCGAGCGGCATGCTTGCGCTGCCGTCGCCTTCCGGCAGCCCATGGCTGCGCACGATGTTCAGCAGTGACGCCACGCCGCAGGCAAGCGTTCGCGAGGATTCAAGTGCGGACAATAACGGCATGGGATCGACTTCGTGCCGTTGCGCGGCATCGTAGATGGTTTTGTCGAATCGTCCCGCACATACATAAGGTAGCTGCTTCGGAAGTTCCATTTTTCAATCAAGAAGTGGTGGGCTGCATGACGTCTTTGTATGAATAATTCAGTGCCAGTAGCGTTGCTACTTCAGCCACTTCTGAATTTGCACGTCCCACTCATGAAACCGGCCGGAAAAAAGCGAAGCTAGGCATTACCATCGTCGGGAAGCGATGTTAACCGTAAAGCCGTTAAAAATAAACACATTTGTGTTAAATTTTTACAACGTCCGGCGATTTCCAGAATCGCAGACACGCTCCAGTTGCGCCAATCGCTTGCGGCTTCGGCGCCCTCTGGAACAACGGAATTTCAACTGAAGACTGGGTCTCAGCGCCGCTGCAGCAGGCGCGAGCGTATGAATGTCTCGACCATGGAGTCGAGCATGTGCTTTTCGGTCGGAGACAGCGAGAGGAATTCTTCGAGGCTTGCGCCATGAAATGGCCAGGCCGTGGCCGGGTTGCCCTGTTGTTTTAATCTGGGGCGTACGCGAGGGTCGGTGGCGCTTTCTTTTTTCTCGGATGCCGAGCCCTGCCTCAGCCATTCCGGCGTCACTTTCAAGGCGGCGGCCAGTTTGATGAGCGCCGCGCTGGTGGGCTCTGTGCGCTGCCCGCTCTCGTAGTTTCCTATTGCACTTTGAGTCAGCCCGCTGGCCAATGCGAGTTCTTTTTGAGTCCAGCCGCAACGCATTCTGGTGTTGCGCACCCGTTGACCAAATGTTTCCATTTGTTGTTATGATTTCCTATTCATGGTGTTAAGCATCAGAATCATTCATGCGTTGCCACCAATGAATTACGTGCATTTTTTACGAAACATTCACGCTACCGAATTGATTAGCTGCCCGCGGCCGGAAGCTTATCCTATATATATCATCACAAATTGTAAACGTGTAAGTATTCGTGACGAAGCCGTGTGGGCCTGCGGGCTGCACGATTTCGGGTTCTGGGCGGTGGGGTAGACAGCGCGGCGCCTGCCGTCGGGATACTGCAGATTCGGTTTCAACCGATGGTGCGATAGTGTGTCGGGCGCCGCCTTGCTTCAGGGGGACGAAGGTGAATTCGTACTGTGCCGGATTGTACAGCCGTGGCGGTAGCCAATACGCAGCACTGGTTCTGGCCAGAGGCCATTTCCTTGACAATCGGCAGGCAGGGCGGACTGTATTCCTTCCTCGGCAAGATCGTAGAAGCCCGTGCTCAGACCTTGCATGTAGGCCGTCAGGGCAAGTTCGCCTTGCTGCCTATTATTGAAGACGGCCCGGATGATTCGTGAAGCCTGCTGCGCGCATTCCGCGGCCCGCGATTCCGGTGCCGTGTGGGTGCCGGCATGGAGATCGATACGGGAAAGATCGTGCAGCAGCCGGCGCTCGAGCGGGTGCTGCTTGCAGGCCGGCAGGACGCGGAGGGCGAAGGCAATCACTGTGGAGTCGGGTTAAGCATCGGTTGCCCGCAAGATCGGGGAGCGCGCCTGCCGCGCCAGGCGCACCGTACACGGTGCCAGGGTGAGGGGCATAGCACCGTGTACGGCTCCTGTGGGAAAACACAATTAAACACAATTGTGTTTGTACATTTAAACACAAGTGTTGTTGGTTGTGAAGACCCTTGCTTCAGAATCAGACCGGCGCCGGGAGGGGATGCCGGCCACGGCCCTGGCGGACGTGCGGCCTAACTGTTGTCCTGCAGGTATGCCTGTGGCGGCGAGCCCAGCGCGCGCCGGAACATGGCGCTGAACGCGCTGGGGCTGCGGTAGCCCAGTTCGGCCGCCACGCGGGCCACCGGCTGGCCCAGCGACAGCCGGCGCAGCGCCTCGGCCAGGCGCACCTGCTGCACCCACTGGCGGTAGTTCAGGCCCAGTTCGGCCTGGAACAGCCGGATCAGGGTGCGGCCGCTGGCGCCCACTTCGTCGCCCCAGTCGTGCACTGTGCGGCTCAGGCTGGGCTGGGCCAGGATGGCGCGGCACACGGTCTGCAGCCGGCGGTCTTGCGGCCAGGGAATCTGGATGGGGATGATGGGCGCGGCCCGCAGCTCGGTCAGCAGCAACGCGGCGATCTGGCCGCCGCGGCCGTCCTGCGCGTATTCGACCGGTTCGGCCGCCAGCGCCAGGACCAGTTCGCGCAGCAGGCCCGATACCTCGAGCACTTGGCAACGGTCCGACAGCGTGCGGGCGGCATCGGCGTGCACGTACAGGGTGCGCATCAGTACCTTGCCCAGCATCTGCACGCCGTGCACGGTCTCGGGCGGTACCCACAGCGCGCGCAGCGGCGGCAGTGTCCACAGGCCGTCGGGGGTGCTGATGCGCATGACGCCCTCGATGGCGTAGATCAACTGGCCGCGCGGATGGCTGTGCGGGCCGGTGCTGGCGCTGGGCACGAAATCCTTGGCCATGGCGGTGACCAGCTGCGGCACGTGCTGGTAGTCGTCGGGGTCGCGGCTGCGGACGGGGTCGAGGGGCGGGGCAAGGCGGCGAGGCATGGCGGCGGACAGCGAGCGTGAGGCGAGCGGTTATGGCATTTTGGCGACAAAAGTTGGCACCTTTGCGTGATCGGGACTTTATACACTGCTTGTCTCGGCCGCCGCGCGCGGCCCGTCGATTCTTGATAACCGCAGCATCCGCTGGAACGCCATGACCTCGCCGCAAGCCGCCGGCCCCGCGCCGGCTTCTTCCCACTCGACCGCTTTCAAGGTGCTGGGCGCCATCAGCGTCGCCCACATGATGAACGACATGATCCAGTCGATCCTGTTGGCCATCTATCCCATGCTGAAAGACTCGTTCAGCCTCAGCTTCGCGCAGATCGGGCTGATCACGCTCACCTACCAGATCGCGGCGTCGTTGCTGCAGCCCTGCATCGGCCTGTACACCGACAAGCGGCCGACCACGTATTCGCTGCCGGTGGGCATGGGGTTCACCCTGATCGGGCTGCTGTTGCTGGCCTACGCCCCGTCGCTGCCCTACCTGCTGGTGGCGGCGGCGCTGGTGGGCACCGGTTCGTCGGTGTTCCACCCCGAATCGTCGCGGGTGGCGCGCATGGCCTCGGGCGGCCGGCACGGCCTGGCGCAATCGCTGTTCCAGGTGGGCGGCAACGTGGGGTCGGCACTGGGGCCGCTGCTGGCGGCGCTGTTCATCATTCCGCACGGGCAGTCCAGCGTGGCCTGGTTCTCGCTGGCGGCGCTGTTCGGCATGATCGTGCTGGTGGGCATCGGCCGCTGGTACGGCGCCAACCGCGCGCTGCTCAAGCCCAAGGCTCGCGCGGCCGGCGATGCCGCCGGGCTGGGACGCGCCAAGGTGGTCGCGGCGCTGGCCATCCTGGGCGTGCTGATTTTCTCGAAGTACTTCTACATGGCCAGCCTGAACAGCTACTTCACTTTCTATTTGATGGACAAGTTCGACCTGCCGGTGCGCACCGCGCAGCTGTACCTGTTCCTGTTCCTGGCGGCGGTGGCCGCGGGCACGGTGGCCGGCGGGCCGGTGGGCGACCGCATCGGCCGCAAGATCGTCATCTGGGTGTCCATCCTGGGCGTGGCGCCGTTCACCCTGATGCTGCCGCACGCCAACCTGTTCTGGACCGGGGTGCTGGTGGTGGTGATCGGGGTGGTGCTGGCGTCGGCGTTCTCGGCCATCGTGGTTTATGCGCAGGAACTGGTGCCGGGCAAAGTGGGCATGATCGCCGGCCTGTTCTTCGGCTTCGCCTTCGGCATGGGCGGGCTGGGCGCGGCGGCGCTGGGCAAGCTGGCCGACATGACCAGTATCGGCTACGTGTACGAAGTGTGCGCCTACCTGCCGCTGCTGGGTATCGTGGCCTTCCTGCTACCCAATACCGACCGCAAGAAACAGCCGGCCCAGGCCGGGCTGGTCTTGAGTCCGCAGATGGGCGGCACCGAAACCCCGCTGGACAAATAGGGTTTTTCCGCTATAATTTCGCCTCTTTACCAGCGCCCGTAGCTCAGTTGGATAGAGTACTTGGCTACGAACCAAGGGGTCGTGGGTTCGAATCCTGCCGGGCGCGCCAAATTCCAGAAAGGGTCTCCATTGCGAGGCCCTTTTTCTTTTCCGGCCCCGGATCTCCAGGGAAGGCGGCCTGGCTGGCGGTTTTTCCGCCGCTTGCCGCCGGCGGCAGCGGGCGTGGGCGCCATGTCCGGGCCTGCGGCAACACGCCTGGTAGCGGCCCCGGCATTCTCATCCCCCATTGGCATCCCCGAACTACCGATTCGAACGTGCTTTTGGTTTTCGTATAATCGTATACAATTATACGAACAGCTCAGGCTGTGCCGCCACGGCGTCCTGCCGCGGCCGTTTCACGACATCCGTTCAACGGAGGAGACAACCATGCATCGCCGTTCTTTCCTGCTGGGGGCAGGGGCCGCCGCCGTGGCCCTGCCTTGTGTTTCGTTCGGCCGGTCGGGCTACCCCGAGCGCCCCGTGACCTATATCGTGCCGGTTGCGCCCGGCGGTGGCAGCGACTATGTCGGCCGCACGGTGACCAATGCCTGGGCCGAGGCGCTGGGCACCACGTTCATCGTCGAGAACCAGGGCGGCGGTGGCGGCGTGATCGCCTGCCAGCGGGCGATGCGGTCCGCGCCCGATGGCTACACGCTGATGCAGGGCTATGTGGCCACGCTGGCCACCAGCCCGGCCACCCGCAAGGTGCCGTACGACCCGGTGCGCGATTTCACGCAGGTGGGCATGATCGGCGGCACGCCGAACGTGCTGGCGGTCAATGCCAAGCTGCCGGTCAAGAATTTCCAGGAATTCGTGGCCTATGCCAAGAAGCAGGGCGACGCCATGAACTACGGGTCGGCCGGCGCGGGCTCGCTGACCCACCTGCTGATGGAATTGATGCAGCAGCACGCGGGCACGAAGATGGTGCACATCGCGTACAAGGGCATTTCGCCGGCCTTCACCGATTTGATCGCCCAGCAGACCCAGGCCATGTTCCCCGGGCTGGCCGCGGCGGTGCCGCACCTGCGGTCGGGCACCGTGCGCGCCCTGGCACTGACCGGCGAGCACCGCAACCCGGGCTTCCCGGACGTGCCCACATTCAAGGAACTGGGCGTGGACGGTTTCGGCGACGTGCTGCAGTGGTACGGCGTGTCGGGCCCGGCCGGCATGGACACCGGCATCGTGCAGACATTGAACGACAGCCTGAACAAGGCGCTGGCGCATCCCGCGCTGGCCAAGCAGCTGGACATCGAGGCCATCGACCCGATGCCCATGAGCCCCGCCCAGTTTGCCGACTACGCCAAGCGCGACCTGGAACGCTGGACGCGGCTGGCCAAGGAACAGAACATCCACCTGGATGCCTGACCTTTTTCCTTCCACTTACTTCTGACGCATAGAAACACACATGGCTTTGAACACTCAGGTCGATGCCGACCGCAACGCGCCGCCCGTCACCCGCATCCTGGCCGAATACGTCGTCAACCATCCGTCGCGCGGCTGGGGCGACGACGTCGAGCACGAAGCGCACCGCACTTTCATGAACTGGCTGGGCTGCGCGGTGGGCGCGGCCCACCACGAGGCCGGCCAGGCAGCCCTCCAGGCCGTGCAGGTGCTGCAGCCGTCGGCGCAGGCCACCGTGCTGGGCCGCGGCGAGCGCGTGGACATCGGCAGCGCGGCGCTGGTCAACGGCATTACCTCGCATACGTTCGACTTCGACGACACGCACTTGAAGACCATCATCCACCCCGCCGGCCCGGTATGTTCGGCGGTGCTGGCGCTGGCCGAGCACACGGGCGCCAGCGGGCGCCAGATCATCGACGCCATCGTGCTGGGCATCGACGTGTCATGCCGGGTGGGCAACATGATCTATCCCCACCACTACGACCGCGGCTGGCACATCACCGGCACCACCGGCGGGCTGGGCGCGGCGGCCGCCTGCGCGCGCCTGCTGGGCCTGGACGCCGAGCGCACCACCATGGCGCTGGGCATCGCGGCATCGCAGCCGGTCGGCCTGCGCGAACAGTTCGGCACCATGACCAAGCCGTTCCACCCGGGCGCCGCCGCGCAGGCGGGCCTGATGGCGGCCCTGCTGGCGCGCGCCGGCTTCACCGCCAGCAGCCGCGCCATCGAGGCGCCGCGCGGCTTCGCGCAAGTGGTCTCGGCCAAGTTCGACTGGAACGAGATCACCGATGAGCTGGGCAAGCGCTTCGAGATCTCGTTCAATTCCTACAAGCCGTTTGCCTGCGGCATCGTCATCCATCCCAGCATCGACGCTTGCGTGCAGCTACGCCAGCAGGGTGTCACGCCGCAGAACCTGGCCCGCATCGACCTGAAGGTGCATTCGCTGGTGCTGGAACTGACCGGCAAGAAAGAGCCGGCCGACGGGCTGCAGGGCAAGTTCAGCGTCTACCATGGTTGCGCCGCCGGCCTGATTTTCGGGCGGGCCTCGGAAGACGAATACGCCGACGCCATCGTGACCCGTCCGGACGTGGTCGAGGTGCGCGGCAAGGTGCACGCCACGATTGACGACGGCATCGACGAGGCCAGCGTCGAGGCCGTGGCCACGCTGACCGACGGCCGCACGGTGCGGGTGCATGTGGAGCACGCCATCGGGTCGCTGCAACGCCCCATGTCCGATGCCGACCTGGAAGCCAAGTTCCGCGGCATGGCCGATGCCGTGTTGGGCGCCGGGCAGGCGCAGCAGCTGATTGCCGCGTGCTGGCAACTGGGTCAGGCGGCCGACGCCGGGCAGGTGGCGCGGCTGGCGCGTCCGGGGGCGACAGCATGACGCGGCCCCGCATCGTCGTGCTGGACGATTGGGAAGGCGGCCTGCGCGCCTTGGTGGATTGGGATGCCATCGGCCGGCAGGCCGAGGTAGCCATCCATGAGCGTGCCTTGTCGGGCCCGGATCTGCTGGCCGCCTTGCGGCCGGCGGATTGCGTGGTGCTGATGCGCGACCGCACCCCGATGACGGGCGAACTGATGCGGCAATTGCCGGCGTTGCGGCACATCGTGTTCACCGGCACGCGCAACAACCGGCTGGACTTGCAGGCGGCCGCCGCGGCCGGCATCGAGGTCAGCCACACCGACTGGGGCCCGTCCAAGGCCAGCACCTGCGAGATGACCTGGGCGCTGATCCTGGCCGCGGTGCGCCGCCTGCCGTCGATCGCGCTGACGCCGGCGCGCGCCGCCTGGCGCGAGGCCGGCGCGGCGCCGCTGTTGCCCGCCGTGCTGCACGGCGAGCGGCTGGGGCTGGTGGGGCTGGGGCAGATCGGCGCGCGCGTGGCGGCGGTGGGCCAGGCGCTGGGCATGGACGTGGTGGCCTGGAGCCCGCACATGACGCCGGCGCGCGCCGCCGAGCATGGCGCGCGCTCGGTCGCGCTGGACGAGCTGCTGTCCACCGCGCGCGTGGTCAGCCTGCACCTGGTGCCGGCAGCCGGCACGCGCCGCCTGCTGAACCGCGAGCGGCTGGCGTCGATGCGCGCCGACAGCTTGCTGGTGAATACCTCGCGCGCCGAACTGGTGGATACCGAGGCCCTGGTGCAGGCCCTGCGGGCCGGGCGCCCGGGCTTCGGCGCCTTCGATGTGTACGACAGCGAGCCCTTGCCGGCGGGCCACGACCTGCTGGCGCTGCCCAATGTGCTCTTGACCCCGCACTACGGCTTTGTCAGCGAACCGGTGTATCGCACCTTCGCCGCCGGCGTGCAGCGCAACCTGCTGGCCTGGCTGGCCGGCGAACCGGTGCCCAACACCGTGGCCGCCGGTTGAGACGGCCACGGCGCGGGGCCGGGCGTGCTACCGCTCGATCCGGGTCTCGACCACGGTGAGCACCGAGTTGGCGATGAAGCACTGTTCGTGCGCCGCGTGGTGCAGTTGCGCCTCGGCCTCGGGGGCGGGAGCCGCGCCCGCGTCGTAGGCCACGCGCGGGTGCAGCGTCACGCGGCTGATGTACAGCCGCCCCTGGGCATTTTTTTCCATGACGCCGACGGCGCGGTCGGCATAGCGGTCGACCACGAAGCCGCGCTTGGCCGCCAACCCCAGGAACACCAGCATGTGGCAGCTGGACAGCGACGCCACGAAGGCCTCTTCCGGGTCGACATGGGCGGCCACGGAAAACGGCAGCGGCACGATGTGCGGCGACGACGAGGCGGCCACTTCCGCGCCGCCGTCGAAGCGCCACAGGTGGCCGCGGCTGTAGCGGCTGTCGCGGAACGGCTCGTGTTCCTGGCGCTGCCAGGAAATGCTCGCCTCGATGTCCATGGTGGGTTCCTTACATGCTGCGGGTATAGATTTCGGAATAGCCCAGCTTGATGACTTCGGTGATCTGGTCCTGCCGGCGGGCGATGTGCGATTCCAGCAGCTGCAGCAGGCCGGCTTCGTCGCGCGCCTTCAGGGCCTGGATGATGCGCACGTGTTCGGCCTGCGTGTAAGGCCGCCGGCCGTTGCGCATGTCGATCCAGCGCACGTACTGGATGCGCGCATTGACATTGGCCAGCGCGCGCACGAATTCTTCGTTGCGGCTCAGGCGCGCCAGGCGCATGTGGAAGTCTTCGTCCAGCGCCAGCAGGTGGGCCGAGTCGGAGTCGTCGGGGATCGAGGTGTCGTGCTCGGTGGCGGCGCTGAGCTCGTCGATTTCCTGGTCGGTGGCGCGCTTGCAGGCCAGGCGGGCGATGGCGGTTTCCAGGCCCAGCCGGTATTCGTACAGGTCGAATACCGGCTTGGCGTCCAGCGTGCGGCTGGTGAAGCCCTTGTTGGCGGTGCGTTCCAGGAAGCCCTCGACCATCAGCTGGTTCAGCACTTCGCGCAGCGGCGTGCGGCTGACTTCCAGCTGCCGCGACAGCTCGATTTCGTTGATGCGCTCGCCGGGCTTGAATTCAAACCGGATGGCCATGGTCTTGATGCGCTCGTAGATGGCCGACGAACTGAGCGAAGTCCGCTTGCGCGGCGCTGCGGCGCCGTCCTCGGGGGTGCTGTCCGGCTGGGGGACGGCACGGGTGCCAGCCTGGGTCATGGTCAGTCCGTGGTTGTGTATACCGAACTGTATTATATCCAGGCATGGGCGCCACCCCCGGAAGGGGGCCGCCGGGGGCGGCGCGGCGGGTCATCGGTCGAGCTTCCAGCCCCGCGTTTCGGGCAGCAGGAAGGCCGCGACCAGTATCGAGATCGTGGCCACCACGATGGGGTAGTACAGGCCGGCGTAGATATCGCCGGTGGTGGTGGAGATCAGGGTGGCGAAATACAGCGCGAATCCGCCGAAGTAGCCGGTGCCGATATGATAGGCCATCGACATGCTCGAATAGCGCACCCGGGTGGGAAAAAGCTCGACCAGGTAGGCGCCGTTCGGCCCGTAGACCACGCAGCCGATCACCACCAGCAGCCAGATCAGCGCCACGACCATCGGCCGGTTGATCTGCGCGCTGTCGGCTTGGGCGGGGTAGCCGGCCTGGCGCAGCAGCCGCTCGATGGCGGGCGCGTCGGCCCCGTCGGCGCTGGCGTCGGCCACTTGCACGGTGGCGCCGGGCGTTGCCGCCGGAACCAGGGTATAGGGAACGCCGGCGGTATTGAGCTGTTCGCGCGCCCGTTCGCACGACGTCTGCGGCGCCGAGAACATGCGCAGGCTGCATTCCGACGAGGCCAGCGTCACCGGCGCCGTCGCGATGGCCCGTTCCAGCGCGGGGTTGGCGAAGTGTGTCAGGCCCTTGAAGATCGGGATGATGGCCAGCACGCCGACGATGAAGCCGCCGATGATGACGCGCTTGCGGCCCATCCGGTCCGACAGCCAGCCTGCCACCACGAACACCGGCGCGCCCAGCAGCAACGCGATGGATACCAGCGTGTAGGCGGTGGTCGGTTCGACCTTCAGCCATTTCATCAGGAAGATCAGGGCGAAGAATTGCCCGGTGTACCAGAGCACCGTCACGCCGGCCACGGTGCCGAACAGCGCCAGCAGCACGAATTTCAGGTTGGCCCAGTTGCCGAAGGCGTCGCGGATGGGTTGCCGGGACACCTTGCCTTCGGCCTTCATCTGCAGGAAGACGGGCGATTCGCCCAGGCGGGCGCGGATGTACACCGAGATGGCCAGCAGGAACACCGAGAACAGGAACGGCACGCGCCAGCCCCAGTCGGAGAACTGCTGCGCGGTGGTCGCGGTCTTGGTCAGGGTGACGATCAGCAGCGACAGCAGGAACCCCGCGGTGGCGGTGAGCTGGATCCAGCTGGTGTACAGGCCGCGCCGCTGGTCCGACGCATGCTCGGCCACGTAGGTGGCGGCGCCGCCGTATTCGCCGCCCAGCGCCAGGCCCTGGATGCAGCGCAGCAGCACCAGCAGGGCGGGCGCCCACGCGCCGGCGGTGGCGTAGGTGGGCAGCAGCCCCACGCCGATGGTGGAAACGCCCATCATCACGATGGTGACCAGGAAGGTGTACTTGCGGCCCACCAGGTCGCCCAGGCGGCCGAACACCAGCGAGCCGAACGGCCGCAGCACCAGGCCGACGCCGAAGGTGGCCAGGCTGGCCAGGAAGGCGGCCGTCTGGCCCATGCTGGGCGGGAAGAACAGCGGCGCCAGCACGGTCGCCAGGGCGCCGTAGACGAAGAAGTCGTACCACTCGAACGCGGTGCCCAGCGATGCGCCCCAGATGACCTTGCGCATTTCCCCCGCGCGCTCGCCCGTGGTGGGCGGACTCTGCAAACTGCCTGCCAGCGTTTCCATGTTTTCCCCTTGGATGATGTGAAAGGTGGCCGTCTTAGGCGGGCAGCAGGCCCTGTGCGTAATCGGACAGGCTGCGGTCGTCGATTTCCTGCAGCACGAAGGGCGCCGGATTCATGATGTAGGCGTTCTTGTGCTTGCGGGTGGCCTGGCCCGCGGGGCGGTTGCCGTCGCGGCTGTAGGCGAAGTACAGGTTGCGGCGCCCCTGGGTCGAGTGGTTTTCTTTCGAGCTGTGCACCAGGTTGCCGCAGAACAGCACCACCGTGCCGGCCGGGAACACGCATTCGTAGACCGGGATCTGCGAGAAGTGCTGCTCCATGTAGTCGTCGGGCACGATGTGCAGCGGGTAGCTGGTTGTCGTGGTGTCGTAGAAGGCCTGGATCAGGCCGTGCTTGTGCGAGCCCGGCACGAAGCGCAGCGGGCCGTTGTCGGGGGTGGAGTCGTCCAGGGTGATCAGCACGGTCAGCATGTCGCGGTGCCCGCCGTGGGGCAGGCCGTCGTGCACCCAGCTGGCGTAATCCTGGTGCCACTGGAAAATGTCGCCCTTGCCTGCGGCCTTGTAGTTCAGGCGCGACTGGTGCAGGTACGTGGGCCCCAGCAGTTGCTGTACCGCGCCCAGCAGGCGGGGCAGGCGATAGGCCCGCGCGCAGGCCTCGGAATCCAGCTCGACGGCCCAGGCCGCGCGCACCGTGGCGCCGTCTTTTTCCAGCACATTCGCGTCGGGGTGGCCGCGCTGGTCGCTGTGCAGGATCAGCGCGTCTTCCTGCAGCGCGCGCAACTCGGCGGGCGTGAACAGGTCGTGCAGCACCAGGAACCCGTTCTCGTCGTAGAAATCGATTTGTTCAGCGGTCAACATGTCTAGCGTCCTCAAGGAAAGATGGGAAAGGCAATCGGCGCGCGTTGGTCCGGTGGGCTACAGCGCGCCGATGGTGATCTGCTTGGTTTCCAGGAATTCGTCGATGCCGTGATGGGCGCCTTCGCGGCCGATGCCCGATTGCTTCACGCCGCCGATCGGCACGGCCTCGGACGAGATCACGGCCTCGTTGATGCCGACCGCGCCCAGTTCCAGCCGCTCGGCCACGCGCAAGGCCCGGTTCAGGTCCCGCGTGTAGAAGTAGCCGGCCAGCCCATAGGTGGAATCGTTGGCCAGCGCCAGCGCTTCCGCTTCGGTGTCGAAGGCGACCAGCGGGGCGACCGGACCGAAGGTTTCTTCGTGGCAGATGCGCATGCGCGGCGTCACGTCCAGCAGCACCGTGGGCTGGAAATACAGGCCGCCGCGCTCGTCCGGGGCGCCGCCGATGGCCAGGCGCGCGCCCTGTTCCAGCGCGTCGGCCACGTGCAGGCGCACCTTGTCGAGCGCCTTCTGGTTGATCAGCGGGCCCTGCGTGACGCCGGGCTGCAGGCCCGGCCCGACGGCCAGGGCGCGCACCCGCTCGACCAGCTTCGCGGCGAACTCGGCGTAGACCGACCGTTGCACCAGGATGCGGTTGGCGCAGGTGCAGGTCTGGCCCATGTTGCGGAACTTGCTGGCCAGCGCGCCATCGGCGGCCCGGTCCAGGTCGGCGTCGTCGAACACGATCAGCGGCGCGTTGCCGCCCAGTTCCAGGCTGACTTTGAGCACGTTGTCGGCGGCCTGCCGCATCAATTGCTTGCCGGTGGCGGTCGAGCCCGTGAACGACAGCTTGCGCACCCGTTCGTCGGCCAGCAGGGCGCGGCCGGTCTCGGCCACGCCGTCGCGCGTGCACAGCACCAGGTTGATGACCCCGGCGGGGATGCCGGCGCGTTCGGCCAGGACACACAATGCAATAGCGGACAACGGCGTTTCCTCGGAAGGCTTGAGCACGATGGTGCAGCCGGCCGCCAGGGCGGGCGCGCACTTGCGCGTGATCATGGCGCTGGGGAAATTCCAGGGCGTGATCGCCACGACCACGCCCACCGGCTGGCGCAGCGTCAGCACCCGCCGATCTGTACTGTAGGTCTGCAGGACTTCGCCGTGAATACGCTTGGCTTCTTCGGCGTACCAGGCGGCGAAGCTGGCGCCGAACAGGACCTCGCCGCGCGCCTCGGCCAGCGGCTTGCCCTGTTCGCGGGTCATGATGAGGGCCAGGTCGTCGGCATGGGCCAGGATCTGGGCATGCCAGGCCATCAGCCGCGCGGCCCGCTCGCGCGCGGCCAGGGCGGCCCAGCCGGGCTGCGCCTGGCAGGCCGCGTCGACCGAGCCGCGCACGCGCGCGGCCGGCGTGGCGGCCACGCTGGCCAGGCATTCGCCGCTGGCCGGATCCAGCACGCGCAGCGCCGGCCCGTCGCCCGGGCTGTCCCATTGCCCGCCGATATAGCCGCCCAGGCGCAGCAGGTCCGGATCGCGCAGCTGGTCTTGCAGGCCCGATTCGAGTGCGGCGCGGGGCAAGGATGCCAGGGTATTCATGGTGTAGGTTCCTCGTTTTTCAAGTGCATCACGATGTGAATAATATTCTGTGTACAGTTTGGCTCAATCCGGGAAAACCCGCGGATGCTCGTCCGCACGACGGCCGCGGGCGCGCACCGGCATCCGCGCGGGGCGCTGGAAAGAAGATCGAAGGGGGAAGGCAGGCGGCCCGGGCGGGCAGCCAGAAGGAAGGCGGGTCAGGCGGGCCGGGCCGGCATGGCGCCGGCCCGGCGGGGCAGGGTCAGAACCGGTAGGCCGCGCTCAGCGTCACGGTGCGGCGCTGGCCGTAGAAGCAGTCGCCGCGCCGCAGGCACGTGACCTCGTAGGTCTTGTCGGCGATGTTGTTGACGTTCAGCGCATAGCGCCACGTGCCGTCGTCGTAGGCCAGCATGGCGTCGAACAGCGTCACCGAGGGCGTCTCGGGCGCGATGCCGTCGGTGAAGGCGCCCAGGTAGCGCACGCCCGCGCCGGCCGAGAAGCCCGACACGCCGTCCACGTCGAAGCGGTACTTGCTCCAGAGCGACGCCATGTGCTTGGGCACGCCTTCCAGGTCCGAGTCGATGTCGGTGTAGATGTAGTTGGCGATCACGTCCAGCTGCTTGGTCACGCGGCCGCGCAGTTCGAGTTCCACGCCGCGCGTCCGGGTCTTGCCGGTCTGCACCTGGTTGTTGGGGTTGGAGGGATCGGGCACCTGGCGGTTTTTCTCGCGCAGGTCGTACACGGCCGCGGTGAATTCCAGGTCGCGGTCGGGCGGCATGTATTTCAGGCCGGCTTCCCACTGCTTGCCGCGCATGGGCTTCCAGCGGTTGCTGTGCACGTCGGTGCCGGCAATGGGCGTGAACGATTCGCTGTAGCTCAGGTAGGGCGACAGGCCGTTATCGGCGGCGTACAGCAGGCCGAAGCGCTTGGTGGTGGCGTTGTCGGTTTCGCGGTCGCTGCCCTCGATGTCGTTGCGGGCGCGGTCGTGGCGCAGGCCGGCCAGGAAGATCCAGTTGCGGTAGCGGATCTGGTCCTGCGCGTAGAAGCCCAGCTGTTCCTGCTTGGTCTTGGGCGTGTCGCTCAGGTCGTAGTCGGGGATGTTGCCGTAGACCGGATCGTAGAAATTCAGCGGGCTGCCCAGGCCGGAGGCTTCCTGGCCGGTTTCGCGGTAGCGGCTGTAGTCGGCGCCGAACAGCACGGTGTGCTCGGTGGCGCCCAGGTTCAGCCTGCCTTCCAGGTTCTGGTCGGCCAGCAGGGTGCGCATGCGCGGCTTGTGCACGTAGTAGAAGCGGTTCAGCGTGGTCTGTTCGGGGTCGAGATAAGGGTCGTCGGTGTTCGAGTACGAATCGGGGTATAGCGATTTGTAGTCGACCTTGCTGATCGTGTTGCGGAAATTCTGGCGCACGGTCCAGCGGTCGTTGAAGTGGTGCTCGAACAGCCAGCCCACGCTGAATTGCTCGGTGTCGTAGGCGTCGAAGCCCGGCTCGCTGGCGAAGCGGCGCGTGGGGATCTGGCCGTTGGGGTTGTCGCGCACCGAGCCGTTCCATGGCAGGAACGACTGGGTGGTGCCGGCCTTGTCTTTCTGGAAATAGGCCTGCAGGGTCAGCGACGTGGCGGCGCTGGGCTGCCAGGTCAACGACGGCGCCACCATCAGCCGGTCGTCGGGCGCGTGCTGCACCTGGGTATCGCTGTCGCGGCCCAGCGCCACGATGCGGTACAGCCACTGGCCGTCTTCGGTCAGCGGGCCGGTCAGGTCGGCCTGGATTTCCTTGCGGTTGTGGTTGCCGACGATGACGCCGATCTCGCGCTGCGCCTCGGGCTGGGGGCGCTTGCTGACCAGGTTGAGCACGCCGCCGGTGCTGCCCTGGCCATACAGCATGGAAGAGGGCCCGCGCAGCACTTCGACGCGCTCGAGCGCGTAGATGTCGGTGCGCGGGTTGTTGTAGCTGAAGAACTGGCGCAGGCCGTCCAGGTATTGCACGGGCTCGACGCCGCGCACGCGCACGTAGTCGGCGCGGTTGTCCACGCCGTAGGCGTTGGGGCGCACGCCGGCCGCGTAGTTCAGGGCGTCTTGCACGTTCTGCGCGCCCTGGTCGATGATCTGTTCGCGCGGCACCACCGTGATGGCCTGCGGGATTTCGCGCAGGGCGGTATCGGTCTTGGTGCCGGTGGCGCTGCGCTCGGCCACGTAGCCGTCGACCGGGCCGGTGGCGCTTTCCTGGGTGCCGGTGACCTGCACGGTGGGCAGGGTGGTGGCGTCGGTCGTGGCTTGCTGTGCCCGGGCGGGCGAGGCGACCAGGCCGGCCGCCGCGACGGCCAGGGCCAGAACGGGCGCCTGGCGGCGCGGTGCGATGCGCGAACGAATTTTCAAGAAGCTCCCCAGAGAGATAAATAATTACTTACAAGAATAATAATTATTCTTGTTTACAGAGGAAATTATAGGGGCGGGAAATCGAGCGGGGAAGGGCGGGCGGCAGTGTTGGCGGGGCGCTGCGCCGCAGGGCGGCGGTGGCCGCCGGCGATCAGGCGCCGGCCCGGGGCGGCTTGCCGGGCAGCGACCGCCGGGTGCCCCCTTGGCGGCGGCTGGCCTTGTCGGCCACGACGTTCTCGGTGGCCATGCGCGCGCCGCGCTGCGCCACGATCTGCAGCAGCCGCAGCAACTGCCGGTTCTCGTCCGGCGTCAGGTCGGACATCAGCAGCGCGTTCAGGCGGGCGACTTCCGGCAGCATGGCCTGGTACAGCGCGCGCCCGGCATCGGTGGCCATCACGTTCATGATGCGCTTGTCGTGCGTATCGCGCACCCGGGCCAGCCAGCCTTTTTCACACAAGGTGCCCAGGGCCCGCGAGGTGCGCACCAAGTCCAGGCGCGCCGCGGCCGCCAGTTCGGCCGAGGTCAGCGGCCCGTATTCCACGGCCGCCGCCAGCAGCCGCCATTCGCGCCGGGTGATGCCGAAGCGCCCTTCGCACAGCCGGACGAACACCGGGCTGGCTTGCGACCAGGCCTGGTACAGGCAATACATGGGCATGTCGGCCAGGTGGTCGGGAATCGCCTCGGGCACGCGGGACATCGCGGTCTCCTATCTTGTGTCTTTATTTATGCCGATATTGGATTAGATCAAGAAATGCGTTCGTTGCTACCCTTTTCGTGCCTTGACAACAACTTTACAGAAGCAAGCACAGGAGGGAGACATGTTCAAACGAGTACTGGCCGCGCTGGCGACCTGCGCGCTGGCGGCATCGGCCTGGGCGGCCGCGCCGCTGGACGGCCCGCTGACCATCGTGGTGGGCTATCCGCCCGGCGGCAGCTCGGACCACATCGCGCGCCTGGTGGCCGAGCGCCTGAAAGCGCGCGTGGGGGTGTCTGTCATCGTCGAGAACAAGACCGGCGCGGGCGGCCGCATTTCCGCGCAGGGGCTGCGTAATGCCGATGCGCAGCGGAACGTGCTGCTGCTGGGCAACCCCGCCGTGATGGTGGTGGCGCCGCTGGTCTATGCCGACCCCGGCTACGATGCCCAGCGCGACTTCAAGCCGGTGTCGCTGGTCAGCAGCTACAAATTCGCGGTGGCGGTGTCGGCCGATTCGCCGCGGCAGGACATCCAGGCGCTGCGCGCCTGGCTGAAGCAGAACCCGGACCGTTTCACCGTGGGCGTGCCCGCCACCGGCAGCCTGCCGCATTTCTTCGCGCTGATGCTGGGCAGCGAAATCGGCCAGCAGGCCGAGGTGGTGGGCTACCGCGGCTCGGGCCCGCTGATCAGCGAACTGATCGGCGGCATTCTGCCGCAGGCCATCGACACGCTGGACACCCTGCTGCCGCAGCACCAGGGCGGGCGCGTGCGCATCCTGGCCACGTCGGGCACGCAGCGCGAGGCGTCCCTGCCCGACGTGCCGACCTTCCGCGAGGCGGGCATCGACCTGGCCGCCGATGGCTGGAATGCGTTCTTCGCGCCGGCCGCCATGCCGCAGGACAAGGCCGAGCGCCTGGGCCGCGATATCGCCGCGGTCATGAGCGACCCGGCCATGCAGCAGGCCGTGCGCGCCGCCAACCTGGAACCGGTGTCGGCCGATGCGGCGCAGACCGCGCAGGCGCTGGCGGCCTACCGGCGGCAGTGGGAGCCGGTGGTGCGTCAGTCCGGCTTCAAGGCGGCGCAGTAGGAGCGGTGTTGCATGAGCCAGATCCAGAACGTCCTGTTCATCATGGCCGACCAGTTGCGGGCCGACCATCTGGGCTGCTACGGGCATCCCTACCTGCGCACGCCGAACCTGGACGCGCTGGCTGCGCGCGGGGTCCGCTTCGAGCGGGCGTTCGTCAACGCCGGCGTGTGCGGCCCGTCGCGCATGAGCTATTACACGGGGCGCTATCCGTCCAGCCACGGCACCACCTGGAACCGCGTGCCGCTGTCGGTGGGCGAGGTGACGCTGGGCGAGTACCTGGCCGGGCGCGACCGCGACCTGGTGCTGATCGGCAAGAGCCATGTCATTCCGGACCGCGCCGGCCTGGAACGCCTGGCCATCGACGGGGGATCGGAGCTGGGCGCGCTGCTGGCGCGCGGCAGTTTCCGCGAAGCCGACCGCTACGACGGGCATCACGAGCCGGGCGACGAAAGCGGGTATCCGGCCTTCCTGCGCCGCCATGGCTACGATTCGCCCGACCCGTGGTCGGACTACGTGATTGCCGCGGTGGATGCGGGCGGGCAGGTGGTCAGCGGATGGCACATGCGCAATACCCATCTGCCTTCGCGGGTCAGCGAACCGCATTCCGAAACCGCCTATACCACCGACTGCGCGCTGGATTTCATGCGCAAGCGCGGCTCGCAGCCGTGGGCCCTGCACCTGAGCTATGTGAAGCCGCATTGGCCCTACATGGCGCCCGACCCCTATCACCGCATGTACCGCAGCGACCAGTGCCTGCCCGTGGTGCGCAACCCGCAGGAACTGGAGGGCGCGCATCCGGTCTTGCGCGCCTATCGCCAGCACGAGGAAAGCCTGAGTTTCGCGCGCGACGAATGCGTGCGCACGGTGCGGCCGGCGTACCAGGGCTTGATCTCTCAGCTGGATACGCACCTGGGGCGGCTGTTCGACTACATGGAAGGCGCGGGTCTGATGCGCAACACGCTGGTGGTGTTCACCTCGGACCACGGCGATTTCCTGGGGGACCACTGGCTGGGCGAGAAGGAGCTGTTCTACGACACCGTGCAACGCGTGCCGCTGATCGTGATGGACCCGGGCGGCGCGGCCGACGCGACGCGCGGGCAGGTGCAGCGGCGGCTGGTGGAAAGCGTGGATATCGTGCCGACGATTTTGCGCGCGCTGGATGTGCCCGAGGCCGGCCATCGGCTGGAAGGCCGCGCGCTGCAGCCGCTGCTGCACGATGCCGCGCACGAAATGCCATGGCGCGAGGCGGCCGTGTCCGAACTGGACTACAGCTTCCGGCAGGCGCGCGTGATGCTGGGCAAGACGCCGCAACAGGCGCGGGCCTGGTCGGTGCGCACCGATCGCTGGCGCTATGTGTATTGGCTGGACGAACCCGAGCAGTTGTTCGACCTGCAGGACGACCCGGACGAATTCCAGGACCTGGGCCGCAGCGAATCGCACGCGGCCGTGCGGGCCGGCCTGCGGCAGCAATTGCTGGAATGGTCGCTGCGGGCCAAGCGCAGGACGACGATGTCCGACGCCGAGGTGCAGCGTTCCACCAATGCCCACAAGCGGGCGGGGGTGTATTTCGGGCAGTGGTGAGGGGCGAAAAGCGTGGTGTCAGACACCCTTCGGGGTGTCTGACACCTGGCAACATCCGCACGTCGCATCCCATACCCAGGTTGCATCCGGCTGGAAGGAAGATACCGCTGGGCCGTCAAGCGCCTCTCTCAGGTGTCTGACACCCCGAAGGGTGTCTGACACCATGCTGGCCGGCCCGCAGGCGGTCAGCGCAGGATGACCACGCCGTCGGCGGCTTTCACGCCCTGGCCGTCGGGAAGCACGAACAGCGGGTTGATCTCGGCTTCTTCCAGCTTGCCGTCCAGTTCGGCGGCCATGGCGGCGAAGGCCATGATGGCGTCCACCAGGGCCGGCACGTCGGCGCGGGGGCGGCCGCGGTAGCCTTCCAGCAGCGGCCGGGTCTTGAGCGCCTGCACCATGTCTTCGGCGTCGCGGCGGCTTAGCGGCAGCAGGCGCAACACCGTGTCGTTGAACAGTTCCGCGGCGACGCCGCCCATGCCCAGCAAGACCGCGGGCCCTAGCTGCGGATCGCGGTGAAAGCCCAGGATCATCTCGGTGCCGCCGGCCACCATTTCCTGCACCAGCAAGCCTTCCAGCGGCGCATCGGTGGCCGCGCGCACCGCCTGCAGCATGGCATGGCCGCGGGTGGCTACATCGGCGGCCGGCACGCCGACCGCCACGCCGCCGACATCGCTCTTGTGGGCCAGGCGCCGCGACAGCACTTTCAGCACCACGTTCTTGCCCAGGGGCGCGGCGGCCTGCGCGGCGGCTTCGGGCGTGGCGGCCGCGTGCTCGCGCACCGATGCGATGCCGAAGCGCGCGAACAGCGCCTTGCTGTCGGCTTCGTGCAGCGGGCCGGCGGGCAGGGCGCGGACGCTGTCGCCGGCCGCACGCCGCGCGGCGTCTTCCACCGGCGCGTCAACTGCAACGGCGTCGCGGGCGGCCGCGCCTTGCGCCAGCATGGCCGAGAACGCCGCGGCGCAGCTTTCCGGCGCCGCGAAGGCCGGGATGCCCTGGCGGTTCAGATCGGCCAGGACGTGCGGCGCATGCGGGCTGACATACACGAGCACCGGCTTGTCGCTGTTGCGCAGGCAATCGCTGACCGCGCCGGATACCAGCGTGGGGTGCTGCAGCGACGACGAGCCGGCGATCACCACCACCCCGTCATACGTCGGGCTGGCCAGCAGGGTGCCGATGGCGCCGCGCAGCAGGTCCGGCTTGAGGCCGGCCAGGGTCAGGTCGATGGGATTGCGGCTGAGCACGGCTTCCTCGCCGCTTTGCAGGGCGTCCAGGCGCGCCGCGGTGTCGGGGTCGGGGGCGGGGGTGTCCAGCCCGGCCAGCCCGCAGCTGTCGGCCACCAGCGTGCCGGCGCCGCCGGTCGAGGTCAGGATGGCAATGCGCCGGCCGGCCAGGCGGCGTCCGGTGCACAGCGCCGCGGGAATATCCAGCAGGTCGGCGAAGGTCTGCGCGCGGATCACGCCGCATTGCGCGAACAGCGCGTCGTACAGCCGGTCGGCGCCGGCCAGCGCGCCGGTGTGCGATACGGCCGAGCGCGCGCCCGATTCCGAGCGGCCGACCTTGAACGCCACCAGCGGCTTGCCCAGCCGCGCCGCGCGCTGGGCGGCCGCACGGAAGGCGGCCGGCTTGCGCAGCCCTTCGATGTACAGGGCGATGACGGCGGTGGCGGGGTCGTCCAGCAGCGTCTCGATGCAGTCGGCCACATCCAGGTCGGCTTCGTTGCCGGTGGACAGCAGTTTCGAGAAACCGATGCCCCGGCTGGCGGCGCGCGACAGCATGGCGCCCAGCACGCCGCCGCTTTGCGACACCACGGCGATCGGCCCGGCGCGCAGGTCGTCCATTTCCAGCGCGCCGGTGGCCGACAGCGTGATGCCGTCGGTCAGGTTGACCAGGCCGATGGTGTTGGGGCCCAGCAGCGGCATGTCGCCGGCGGCTTCGCGCAGCGCCTGCTGCCGGCCGGCGCCTTCGGCGCCGGTTTCCTGGAAGCCGCTGGCCAGCACGATGGCGGCGCCGGCGCCGCGCTGCGCCAGTTCGCGCACGGCCTGCACCGCGCGGCTGGCGCCCAGCAGCACCAGGCCCACATCGGGCGCGTCGGGCAGCGAACCGATGTCCGGGTAGCAGGGCAGGCCGGCGATCGTGTCGTTGCGCGGGTTCACCGGGTAGATACGGCCGCCGTAGCCGTGTTTCTGTAGGTAGGCGATGGGGCGGCCCGCCGTCTTGGCGGCATCGGACGACGCGCCGATGACGGCGACGCTGCGCGGGCGCAGCAGGCGATCCAGTCGATGCATGGCCTTACCCCTTCGCCGCGGTCTTGGCCAGGAATGCCGCCACCGAAGCGCGATGCTCGGCAGTGGTGTAGCAGACGGCCTGGGCCTGGCTGCTCATGGCGAAGGATTGTTCGGCGCTGAGTTCGTAGGTCTGGTTCAGCAGGTTCTTGGACAGGGCCAGCGCCGCGGCCGAGCCGTGCGACAGTTCCGCCGCCCACTCGCATGCCTGCGCCAGCAACTGCGCGGGCGCGGCCACGCGGTCGATCATGCCCAGCGCCAGCGCCTCGCCGGCCATGACGCGGCGTCCGGAGAAGATCAGTTCCTTGGCGCGCGCCAGGCCCACGCGGCGCGGCAGGAAATACATGCCGCCGCCGTCGGGGATCAGGCCGCGGTGGATGTAGGTCATGGACAGGTGCGCGGTGTCGGCCGCCATCACGAAGTCGCACGACAGCGCCATGTCGCAGCCCAGCCCCGCGGCCGCGCCGTTGACCGCGGCAATGGTGGGCTTGGACAGCTTGAACAGGGCCGACACGGCATGGTGGGTGCGTTGCTGGCGCGTCCAGCCGTTGAACGCCACTTCGCCGGCGGGCGCGTCCAGCCGCGCTTTCATGCCCTTGATGTCGCCGCCCGCGCAGAAGGCCTGGCCGGCGCCGGTGACCACCAGCGCGCGGATGGCGGGGTCGCGCGCCGCGCGGTCCAGTGCCGCCAGCAATTCGGTGCGCATGGCGTCGTCGATGGCGTTGCGCACGGCGGGGCGGTTCAGCGTCAGGATGCCGATGCCGTCTTGCACATCGAGCAGGACGGTGGCGGAAGAAGAAGTCTCGGTAGCGGTCATGTCTGGGCGGGGAAAGAGGGGTCGGGAACGAGGTGGATCAGTTCTGCTGCAGGTGGGCATCGCGCACCACCTGGCTCCAGCGCTTCTGTTCGGCGTCGACGTAGCGGGCCAGTTGCTCGGGCGCGCCCACGTCGACCATCAGGCCCTCGTCGGCCACGCGCTGCTGGAACGCCGGCGACTGGACGGCCTTGGCGACCGACGCGTTCAGGCGCTGCACCACGGCCTGCGGCGTGTTGGCCGGCGCATACAGGCCGTACCAGCTTTCCGCCTGGTAGCCCGGCACGCCGGCCTCGGCCACGGTGGGCAGGTCGGGGAAGGCCTTGGAGCGTTCGGCCGAGGTCACGGCCAGTGCGCGCAGCTTGCCGCTCTTGATGTGCGAGGCCACGCTGGCCACGGTGGTGAACATCAGCTGGATCTGGCCGCCCATCAGGTCGGTCATGGCGGGCGCGCTGCCCTTGTAGGGCACGTGCACCAGGTCGACCTTGGCCAGGTTCTTGAACAGCTCGCCGGCCAGGTGGGCCGAGGTGCCGTTGCCGAACGAGCCGTAGTTGAGCTTGCCGGGGTTGGCGCGGGCGTAGTCGAGCAATTCCTTCACGCTGTGGAACGGCTCTTCGGGGTTGACCACCAGCACGTTGGGCGAGTGCGCCACCAGCGCCACCGGCGTGAAGGCGCGCTGCGTGTCGAACGGCAGGTTCTTGTACAGCGAGGGGTTGACCGCGTGCGCGAAGGTGGCCATGACCAGCGTGTAGCCGTCGGGCTCGCTGCGCGCCACGAACTGCGTGCCGATGACGGTTCCCGCGCCGGGACGGTTCTCGACGATGACGGTCTGGCCCAGGTCCTGGCCCATGCCTTCGGCCAGTGTGCGGGCGATGTTGTCGGTGCCGCCGCCGGGCGCGAAGGGCACGACCAGGGTGACCGGCCGTTCGGGGAAGGCGGCGTGCGCGGGCGCGCCGCCCAGGGACACGGCGGCTGCGGCCAGGCCCAGCGTCAGCAGGCGGGGCAGGGTGAAGAAGGCGGACATGATGGCTGTCTCCAGGGTTTTTCGTGACGTTCCATCGAGAAGGTGGAACTGCAGCGAAATTGTGGGACAGCGTGGCGCGGGGGGACAATCAACAATTTGTCCACCCTAGCCCAACTTATTGTTGGGCTTCGGCGCGCGCCTGCGACAGGGTATCCAGCAGCCAGGCGCGGAAAATGCGCAGCGCCGGGGATTCGCGCCGCCCCTTGGGGCGGACCAGGTAATAGCCGCCGGGCAGGGTGTGCGTCAGCGCGAAGGGCGCCACCAGCACGCCCGAAGCCAGGTAGCGGCCGACCAGCGCGCGGATGCCGATGGCGCAGCCCACGCCCTGGATGGCGGCCTCGTAGGCCATGGCGGAGTTCTCGAACTTCAGCACGCGCAGGCCGGTTTCGGCGCGGCCAGCCGCGGCCAGCCAGGCGGCCCAGTCGTCCGGGCGCGCCAGCGAGTGCAGCAGGGTGACGCGGCGCAGGTCGCCGGCGCGGCGCAGGCCGCCGACCGACTTCAGCAAGGCCGGGCTGACCACGGGCAGCAGTTCGATCGGCGCCAGGAAATCGCTTTCGTAATCGGGCCATTGGCCGGTGCCCGAACGGATGGCGGCATCCAGGTCCTGGTGGGCGAAATCCACCGGCTGGGTCGAGGCCGACAGCCGCACTTCGATACCGGGATGCTTTTCGTGAAAGCGCGACAGCAGCGGGATCAGGCCGTGTTGCGCGAAGGTGGTGTACGCCTGGATGGCCAGCACGTCGGGCCGGTTGCGGCGGCTGACCAGCGTGGCGGCATGCGAGATCTCGTCGAACGCGCGGCCCACCGACGGATACAGGCGCGCGCCGGCGTCGGTCAGCTGGATCGAGCGCGGACCGCGCACGAAGAGCTCTACGCCCAGGTAGTCTTCCAGCACGCGCACCTGCCGGCTGATGGCGACCTGGGTGACGCTCAGTTCCTCGGCGGCCAGCGTGAAACTGAGCAGGCGGGCCGAGGCTTCGAAGGCACGCAGCGGATTGAGCGGGACGGGAACGCGTTTCATGGAATGAAGACAAGGCCGCGGCCCGGAGGGCACCGCGCGTGGGGCTGATTATTGCAGGTGTCGGGGACCCGCGGGATGTTCTTGAGGCTCATGGCGTTTTGTGGGGCATAGCCGGCTTTCCAGGTGTCAGACACCCCGAAGGGTGTCTGACACCCATATGCGCAAAGGCTGCCTCGCCAACCCAATGGTGCCAGACACCCTTCGGGGTGTCTGACACCTGGCGACATTTCAGCAAGGCGGCGCGGGCTTCAACTCGCGCCTCAGTATCTTGCCGACGGCGGAGCGCGGCAGGTCGTCGCGGAACTCGACGTGGCGGGGCACTTTGTAGCCGGTCAGGTGCTGGCGGCAATGGGCGATCAGGGTGGCGGCATCCAGCGTCGGGTCGCGGCGGATCACGAACAGCTTCACCGCCTCGCCCGAGCGCGCGTCGGGCACGCCCACCGCCGCCACTTCGCGCACGCCCGGATGCAGGGCCGCCGCGTCCTCGACTTCGTTCGGGTAGACGTTGAAGCCCGATACCAGGATCAGGTCTTTCTTGCGGTCCACCAGGAACACGTAGCCGCGCTCGTCCACATAGCCCATGTCGCCGGTGCGCAGGAAGCCGTCCGGATGGAACACCAGCGCCGTTTCATCGGGGCGGTTCCAGTATCCCGACATGACCTGCGGCCCGCGCACGCACAGTTCGCCCGTTTCCCCCAGCGGCAGCTCGCGGCCGTCATCGTCGCGCACCGACAGCTCGGTGGACGGTACCGGCAGGCCGATGGAACCGGTGAAGGTGTCCGCATCCAGCGGATTCAGGGTGACCGCGGGCGACGTTTCGGTCAGCCCGTAGGCCTGCGCCAGCGGCACGCCGGTGACTTCGCGCCAGCGCTGCGCCACCGCGCGCTGCACGGCCATGCCGCCGCCCAGCGTCAGGCGCAGGCGCGAGAAATCCAGCCTGGCGAAATCCGGCTGGTTCAGCAGGGCGCAGAACAGGGTATTGACCCCGGTGATGGCGCTGAAGGGCGTCTTGCGCAGCGCCTTGACGAAGGCGGGCAGGTCGCGCGGGTCGGCGATCAGCAGGTTGTTCGCGCCCAGTTTCAGGAACATCAGGCAATTGGCCGTCAAGGCGAACACGTGATACAGCGGTAGGGCCGTGACCACGCATTCCTGGCCTTCGCGCACCAGCCCCTGCACCCACGCATGCGCCTGGCACAGGTTGGCCAGCATGTTGCCGTGGCTGAGCACCGCGGCCTTGGCCACGCCGGTGGTGCCGCCGGTGTACTGCAGGAACGCCGGATCGGCCCGCGTCAACATGGGCGCCTGCAGCGGCAGGCGCCGGCCCGCCGCCAGCGCGCGGCCCAGGCGCACCGCGCCGGGCAGCGACCAGGCCGGCACCTTGCGCTTGACATGGCGCACCGCGAAATCGACGACGCGCCCTTTCAGCGGCCCCAGCAGTTCGCCCACCGAGGTGGTGACGATGTGGCGCAGCGCGGTGCGCGGCAGCGCCTGTTGCAGCGTGCGCGCGAAGTTCTCGGCGATGACGATGGCTTGCGCGCCGGAATCGGCCAGCTGGTGCGCCAGTTCATGCGGCGTATACAGCGGGTTGCAGTTCACCACCACGCAGCCGGCGCGCAGCGCGCCGAACAGGCAGACCGGATACTGCAGCAGGTTGGGCAGCATCAGCGCCAGCCGGTCGCCCTGCCGCATGCCGCGCGACTGCAGCCACGCCGCGAAGTCGCGCGACAGGCGGTCCAGTTGCGCATAGGTGATGGTGGCGCCCAGGCTGGTGTAGGCGGGGCGGTCGGCGAAACGCCGGCAACTGTCGTCCAGCACGGCCAGCAGCGACGGGTACGGCGTCGTGTCGATGTCGGCGGGGACGCCGGGCGGATAGCTGTCGAGCCAGATGCGTTCCATGTTCCTGTGCGCTTGCGGATTCAGTCGGCGGGCGGCGCGTCGCGGTGCGCGGCGTCGTCCGGCGCATTCGCGCGGGCCTTGCGCTTGTAGAACTGCTTGTCGGCGATATACACGGTGCGTTCGACCACGGCATGCACCACGCCGTCGCGGTCTTTCAGTTCGACCACGTACACGCGCGTGGTCTCGTGCTGGCGCGCCAGTTCGGCGCGTATGGCGGCGATGTCGGCGCGGTCGAGGCGGAAGTCGGCATACAGGGTGCTGTAGGCCGGCTTGCGGTAGCGGATAGTGGCGGCCTTGTCCCAGACGATGGCGTCGGCGCCCAGCGCCGACATCAGCAGGGTGGGGTGGGCGCCATCGGTGACCGCGAACAGCGAGCCGCCGTACATCGACCCGACGATGTTGCGGGTGCGGCGCACCAGCGGCAGCCGGATGCGCAAATGCAGGAAATCCGGCGACAGGTGCGTGACCCGCCCGCCAGTGGCCCGGAAGGCGGGGTGCAGGTTGAACCCCGCCCGCATCAACCGGGCCCGCCAGGCAGGCGGCAGCTTCTGCAGCCAGTACGGCTTCATCGCGCCGGCGCCTACAGCGCCTCGAAGATGCCGGCCGCGCCCATGCCCGTACCCACGCACATGGTCACCATGCCGTACTTGCCGCCGGTGCGGCGCAGGCCGTGTACCAGCGTGGCGGTGCGGATGGCGCCGGTGGCGCCCAGCGGATGCCCCAGCGCGATGGCGCCGCCCAGCGGATTGACCTTGGCCGGGTCCAGGTCCAGGTCGCGCATCACTGCCAGCGACTGGGCCGCGAAGGCCTCGTTCAGCTCGATCCAGTCCAGGTCTTGCTGGGCGATGCCGGAGCCCGCCAGCGCCTTGGGGATGGCCACCTTGGGGCCGATGCCCATGATCTGCGGCGGCACCCCGGCCACCGCGAAGCCGACGAAACGGGCCAGGGGCGCCAGGTTGAGTTCGCGCAGCACGCGCTCGGACACCAGCACGACCGCCGCGGCGCCGTCGGACATCTGCGAGCTGTTGCCGGCCGTGACCGAGCCGCGCGCCGCGAAGACCGGCCTGAGCTTGGCCAGCGCTTGCGCGCTGGTGTCGGGGCGGGGCCCTTCGTCGCGTTCGGCCAGCCGTTCGGCGGTGCGCACGGCGCCGGCCTCGCCGGGCAGGTGCGTGACCAACTGGTAGGGCGTGATCTCGGCATCGAAGTGGCCGGCCTCGATGGCGGCGCAGGCCTTCTGGTGCGAGGCCAGTGCGAAGGCGTCCTGGTCTTCGCGCGAGACCTTCCATTGCGCCGCGACTTTCTCGCCGGTCAGGCCCATGCCGTAGGCCATGCCCAGGTGTTCGTCGTGCGCGAAGATCTCGGGATTGAGGGCGACCTTGTTGCCCATGATCTGCGGCATCGCGCTCATCGATTCGGCGCCGGCGGCGATCATCACGTCGGCCATGCCCAGGCGGATGCGTGCGGCCGCGTCGGCCACGGCCTGCAGGCCCGAGGCGCAGAAACGGTTGACGGTGACGCCCGGCACGCTGTCGGGCAGCCCGGCCAGCAGCAGGCTCATGCGCGCCACGTTCATGCCTTGTTCGGCTTCCGGCATGGCGCAGCCGGCGATCACGTCCTCGATGCGGGCCGGGTCCAGGGCCGGCACTTGCGCCAGCGCGGCGCGCAAGGCCGCGGCCAGCATGTCGTCGGGCCGCGTGGTGGCGTACAGGCCGTTGCGCTTGCCCACCGGCAGGCGGATGGCGGCCACGATATAGGCGTCTTGAATCTGTTTGCTCATCATGGTTCCTTAGTTGCGCAGCGGCTTGCCGGTTTCGAGCGTGTGGCGGATGCGGGCCTGGGTTTCCGGCGTGCGCAGCAGCGCCACGAACTCGCGCCGCTCGACCGCCAGCAGCCATTCCTCGTCGACCCGCGTGCCGGCCTCGACCTCGCCGCCGCACAGGGCCACGGCGGCGCTGCGCGCCACCTGGTAGTCGTGCGCGCTGATCATGCCGCCTTCGCGCATGTTCACCAGCACCATCTCGAAGTTGGCGATGCCGGTGCGGCCGGCCACCGGCACCCCCTGGGGCCGCACGGGCGGCGCGTGGCCGGCGTCGGCCGCGGCGCGCGCCTGGCGCAGCGCCACCCACAGCAGCTCGTCGGGATGGAACACCACCGGGTCGGTGGCTTGCGCATAGCCCATGTCGACCGCGTGCAGCGCGCTCTTGGCCACTTGCGCCGTGGCGATGTTCTGGAACACCGGTTGCAGGTACGGGAAGACTTCGGCGGGCGTGGCGGTGGCGGCCGCCAGGGTGGCGGCGCGCACGGCCAGCGCCTTGCTGCCGCCGCCCGCGGGCACCAGGCCCACGCCGGCCTCGACCAGGCCGATATAGCTTTCCAGGGCCAGCACGCGATGGCTGCAGTGCATCAGGAATTCGCAGCCGCCGCCCAGCGCCATGCCCTGCACCGCGGCCACGGTGGGCACGCGGGCATAGTGCAGCGCCAGCGAGGCGCGCTGGAATTGCTCGACCGTGGTTTCCAGCAGCTCGAACTGGCCGGCGGCGCACGCCTGCGCGACCTGCGCCAGGTTGGCACCCACGGCGAACGGCGGTTCGTGCCACAGCACCAGCGCATCCAGCGTCTGTTCGGCGCGGACCACCGCCTGCATGACGCCATCGAGCACTTCGCTGCCGATGGTGTGCATTTTCGAGGTGAACGACAGGATGCCGAGGCCGGCGTCGACTTCGGGCAGGTGCCACAAGCGCACGCCTTCGTTTTCCCACAGCGTGGCGCCGCGCGGCGTGGCGGGCTCGCCCACCAGGCGCTCGGGGAACAGCTGGCGCGCGTAGACCGGCAGGGCGGAACGCGGCTGTTGGGCGTCGTCGCGCGCGGAATACGAACCTTGCGCGTCGTGCACGCCGGCGCGGTCGCTGGCCAGCGCCCAGGCGGGCAGCGGCGCGCGGCTCATGGCGCGGCCGGCGGCGATGTCTTCGGCCACGGCGGCGGCAATGGCCTGCCAGCCGGCGGCCTGCCAGGTCTCGAGCGGGCCTTGGGCCCAGCCGAAGCCCCAGCGCATGGCCAGGTCCAGGTCGCGCGCGTTGCCGGCGATGTGTTCCAGCTGGCAGGCGCTGTAATGGAAGATGTCGCGGAACAGGCTCCACAGGAACTGTGCCTGCGGGTGCTGGCTGGCGCGCAGCGCGGCGAAGCGCTGCGCCGGGTCGCGCTGCTGCAGGATGGCGCCGACCTCGTCGGCCACGGCGCCGGCCGATGGCCGGTAGTCGCCCGTGGCCGGGTCCAGCACCTGGATGTCCTTGCCCACTTTGCGGTAGACGCCCACGCCGCTTTTCTGGCCCAGCGCGCCCTGCTGGATCAGGGTGTCCAGCCAGGCCGGCAACTGGAAGTGCGGATGCCAGGGGTCGTCGGGCAGCTTGTCGCGCATGGTGCCGACCACGTGGGCCAGCGTGTCCAGGCCCACCACGTCGGCGGTGCGGTAGGTGGCGCTCTTGGGGCGGCCGATCTTCGGGCCGGTCAGGGCGTCGACTTCGTCGAAACCCAGCCCCAGGCGCCCGGTATGGTGCAGCGCCGCCAGGATGGAGAACACGCCGATGCGGTTGGCGATGAAGTTCGGCGTATCCAGCGCGCGGATCACGCCCTTGCCCAGCCGGGTGGTCAGCCAGCTTTCCAGGTGGTCGGACACGTCGGCCTGGGTATGGCGGGTGGCGATCAGCTCGACCAGCCGCATGTAGCGAGGCGGATTGAAGAAATGCACGCCGCAGAAGCGGGCCCGCAAGGACTCGGGCAGGGCGTCGGCCAGTTCGCCGATCGACAGGCCGGACGTGTTCGAGGCCAGGATGGCGTCCGGCGACACGTGCGGCGCAATGCGTTGGTACAGCGCGATTTTCCAGTCCATGCGCTCGGCGATGGCCTCGATCACCAGGTCGCAGCCGGGCAGCTGGTCGAGGTGGTCGTCGTAGTTGGCCGGCGTGATCAGGGCCAGCCGCGACGGGCTGGCCAGCGGGGCCGGCTCGAGCTTCTTCAGGCCCGCCAGCGCTTTCTCGGCGATGGCGTTGCGGCTGCCTTCCTTGGCGGTCAGGTCGAACAGGGTCACCGGCACGCCGGCGTTGGCCAGGTGGGCGGCGATCTGGGCGCCCATGACGCCGGCGCCCAGCACGGCGGCGTGTTTGACGATGAACTTGCTGCTCAAAGCGGTCTCCTGTTGGGGCGGCGCGGCGCGCGGCCTGGCGGCCGCGGCCGGGCGCCGCGAATGCGGTGCGTCGCCGTCAGAAACGGGTGGACACCTGGATGCCCAGGATGTTCCCCTTGCTGCGGTAGTCGCCGGCGACGCGTCCCCGGGTCAGCGCGTTGCCCGAGTCGGTGTCGATATCGGTATCGCGCAGGTAAAGATACGTGTAACCGACGTCGATGCGCGTGTCCTTGCCTGCCTGATACTGTACCCCTGTCGAGAACCACCAGCGATCGGTATCGGGCAGCGAGGTGGGCCGTTCGGAAGGATTGTGCACCGGGGATTGGTCCCAGGCGACGCCGAAACGCCATTTCCATTTCGGCGCGAACTGGTAGTTGGCGCCCAGCGCCACCCGCCACGTGTCGCGGAAATCGAGCGGCAGGGTGTCGGTGGGCCCGCCGTCGTTCTCGATCTTCAGTTCCGGCAGGCTGCTCCAGCCCGTCCAGGAGATGTCGGCCAGCAGTTCCCAGCGCGAGTTCAGGCGATGCACGGCGCTCAGGATGAGGGTGTCGGGCAGGTCGACCGAGGTCTTGGCGTCGTACGACAGCGACTGGCCCGGGGCGAAGCCGTCGATCTTGGTATCGCCGCGGGCCTTGTGCCGGATCTTCGAGCGGTACGACAGGCCGATGCGGGTATCTTCGGTGGGCTGCAGCATGAAGCCGGCGTTCCAGCCCCAGGCGTCGCCATCCAGGTTCAGGTCGGCGTCGCCGGGCAGGAACGGGCCCATCGGCGTCACGGGCACCACCACTTTCTTGGTGTACTGCGCGTCGATGTACTGCCAGTTCAGCCCGAAACCCATCGAGAACTGGTCGTTGACCTTGTAGGCGACCGAGGGGTTGACGTTGATGGTCTTGATGTCGAATTTGGTCGAGTGATATTGGCCGATCCAGTTGTCGTCGTATTCGGTCATCAGGCCGAAAGGCGCGCCCACGCCCACGCCGACGAACCATTTTTCGTCGAGCTGCCACGAGAAGTACGCGTTGGGCACGACCCCCAGGTTGCCCGCATCGCCGCCGTTGCCGCCCGTGGGCGCGCCGCCGCCCAGCGCCACGGGATTGCGGCTGTTGCCGTTGTCGCGGAACTTGAACGACGGCCAGATGGCGTTGACGCCGGCCGAGACGTTGAAGCCGGGCAGGTAGGTCATGCCGGCGGGGTTGAAGTAGATGGTGCTGGCATTCTCGGCCACGGCGGCCGAGCCGGCGTAGGCATTGCCCAGGCCGCTGGCATTCTGTTCCAGTAGCTGGAAACCCGCCGCGTGTACGGTGCCCGCGCCGGCCGCCGCGATGGCGGCCGATAGCGCGGTCAAGGCCAACGATGCTCTGTTCATGGTGTGTCTCCTCCTCAGGCGGGTGAAAGCATGTCTCGCTGCGGTGTGTGTTCTGGTGTCGTTATCCTGTGTGGGCGGCCATGGCGTCCGGATTCGCATCGGCATCCGGCGCGGGGTGCGCGGCGCGGTCGTGCAGCGGCCCGCCCGTGAACGGGGCGAAGCCGGTGCCGAAGATGACGCCGGCGTCGGCCAGGTCGGCATCGGCCACCACGCCGTCGGCGACCTGCCTGCGGGCGCGCTCGATCAGCGGGCGCACCAGCTGTTGCGCCAGGCCCGCCGGCGGCGTGCCCGGGGCGTTCTTGCGCGCCTTGCCGTCGCGCCAGGCATAGAAGCCGCGGCCGGTCTTGCGGCCCAGGTCGTTGCGGGCGATGCGCTCGGCCAGGCAGCGCGGCGGTTCGGCCTGGCCGGTGAGCTGGCTGCCGGCCGCCATGGCGATGTCCAGGCCGACGGTGTCGGCCAGTTCCAGCGGGCCCATGGGCATGCCGAAGTCCGTCATGGCGCGGTCGATGGTTTCGGGCGCCAGGCCGGCGTCGACGCTGCGCATGGCCTGCAGCAGGTACGGCGCCAGCACCGCGTTGACCAGGAAACCCGGCGCATCGCGCACCGGCAGCGGCAGCTTGCCGAGCTGGCCCACGAAGGCGCAGGCGCGTGCCTGTGCATCGAGGGGGCCGTCGTTGGCGCGCACCACTTCGACCAGCGGCATCCTGGCCACGGGGTTGAAGAAATGGATGCCGACCAGGCGTTCGGGCTGTGCCAGGCCGGTGCGCAGCGCGGCCAGCGACAGGCTGGACGTGTTGGTGGCCAGCAGCGCGCCGGGCCGCAGGCGCGGTTCCAGAGCGCGGTACAACGCCTGCTTGGCGTCGAGCCGTTCGGTGATGGCCTCGATGACGATGTCGGCGCGCGCCACGCCGTGGCCGTCCGGGTCGGGTATCAGGCGGTCGGCGGCCGCGCGCGCGGCGCGCGGGTCTTTCAGTTTGCGCGCATACAGGTCGGCGGCGCGGCCGATGGCCGGGGCGATGCGGGCGGCGTCCTGGTCTTGCAGGGTGACCGTCAGGCCTTTCAGCGCGCACCAGGCGGCGATGTCGCCGCCCATGGTGCCGGCGCCCACCACGTGCACATGGCGGGCGGGTGCATCGCCGGTGGCCGGCTTGCCCAGGGCCTTCAGGCGTTCCTGCAGGCGGAAGACGCGCAGCAGGTTGCGCGCCGTGTCGGACGTCAGGATGCGCTGCACCACCTGGGGCGCGTCGAGCGCATTGCCGCGGTGCCGCGACCACAACGCGACGATGGCCGGCGCCGCCGGATAGTGGCCTTGCGGGTCCTTGGCGGCAACCTGCCGGTGCGCGCGGTGCGCCACCAGCAGTTTCAGCGGCCAGCGGTTCAGCCAGCCGGCCAGGCCGCGCGCGCGGCGCGGCGGCTGGCCGGAACGCACCTGCTGGCGCGCCGCCGCGTCGGCCAGCCGCGCCGGCACGCGCGCATCGACCAGGCCCAGCGCGGCGGCCCGGCGCGCGTCGGCGGGGCGGCCGGTCAGCATCATGTCCAGCGCCGCCGGCGGGCCGATCAGGGCCGGCAGGCGGCGCATGCCGCCCCAGCCCGGGAAGATGCCCAGCATGACCTCGGGCAGCGCTAGCGACGTGCCCGGTTCGTCGATGGCCAGCCGGTAGCGGCAGGCCAGCGCCAGTTCCAGGCCGCCGCCCAGGCAGTGGCCATGGATGAGCGCCAGGGTGGGATAGGGCACGGCCGCCAGCCGGTTGAACAGGTGCCAGCCGCGCTCGACCAGCGCCTGCGCCTGCTGCGGCGTGTTCAGCTCGGCGAATTCATCGACGTCGGCGCCGGCGATGAAGCCGGCGGCCTTGCCGGAACGGATCACCAGGCCCGTGGGCGGGTCGGCCTGCAAGACGTCGAGCGCGGCGGCCAGTTCGGCCATGACCTCGGCCGACAGGGCGTTGACGGCGGCATCGGCTCGATCGAGGGTCAGCCAGGCCAGGCCGTCGGGCTGGCGTTCAAGCTGCCAATGGCGCCAGGAGGGGGGCGGCGTTGCGGGGGTCATGGTTGGGTCTCCGTGTCGACCAGCATGGCGCCACCTTGGCCGCCGCCGATGCAGATGGCCGCGATGCCGCGCTGCAAGCCGCGTGCCCGCAGTGCCTGCAGCAGGTGCAGTACGATGCGCGCGCCCGATGCCCCGACCGGATGGCCCAGTGCGATGGCGCCGCCATCGACGTTGAGCCGGGCCGGGTCGAGCCTGCCCCAGGCGCCGGTGCCCAAGTGCTCGCGGCAATAAGATTCATCTTCCCACGCGGCCAGGCAAGCCAGTACCTGGGCCGCGAAAGCCTCGTTGATTTCCCACAAGTCGAGGTCGTTCAGGGCCAGCCCGTGGCGTTGCAGTAGCGGGGTGGCCGCATGCACCGGGCCCAGGCCCATTTGCGCCGGATCCAGGCCGGCCCATTGCGAATCGACGATGCGCCCCAGCGGACGCAGGTTCCAGCGCCGCACCGCGTCTTCGGCGGCAAGCACCAGCAGGGCGGCGCCGTCGGTGACCTGCGAGCTGTTGCCGGCCGTGATGTTGCCCCAGGGCTTGTCGAATACCGGGCGCAGCTTGGCCAGGCGTTCCGGCGTGGAGTCTTCGCGCACGCCATCGTCGTCGGGGTACAGCGTGCCGCGCGGGTCGACCAGCGGCACGATTTCGCCGAATGCGCCCGCCGCGCGGGCAGCCAGCACGCGCGCATGGCTGCGCGCGGCATAGGCATCCATGGCGGCGCGATCGATGCCGAAGCGGGTGGCCAGGTTCTCGGCGGTCTGGCCCATCGACAGGCCCACCACCGGATCGGTCAACCCTTTCAGCAGCCCGATCACGGGCGCCAGGCCGCGCCAGGGAAAGGCGCGCAGCGCCGCCAGCCGCGCGCCCGCGCCGCGCGCGGCGGCCCAGCGCGCCAGCCAGCGGGTCATGTCGTCGGAGACCAGCAACGGTGCGCGCGACAGGGCATCCACGCCGCCGGCCAGCACCAGCGAGGAACGGCCGGTGTGGATGTTGGCGATGGCGGAGTCCAGCGCCTGCATGCCCGAGGCGCAGTTGCGCATGACGGTCCAGCCGGGCACGCGGTTGCCGCAGCCCAGCCGCAGGGCGATCACCCGGCCGATGTTGACTTCATCGGGCGAGGGGGCGGCGCATCCGACGATGACCTCGTCCAGGTCGCCCGGCGCGAATGGCTGGCGCAGCAGCAGCGCCCGTCCGGCCTGCACCGCCAGGTCGGCCGCCGCGAAGGGCCCCGGCGCGTTGCGCGCTTTCAGGAAGGGGCTGCGCGCACCGTCCACGATATAGATGGGGGCGTGTGCCATGGTGATTCCTTTAAGCCCTAGGCGGCTTCGCGTTGCGGGCCGGGCTGGGCGGCGCCGGCGATGCCGAAGTCGAACGGAAAGTCGTCGACCCGGATGACCTGGTCGCGCAGCGCGTCGCGGCGCTTGATCTGTTCGTAATCGTGGTGGTCGAGCCCGCCGGCGGCATGGGCGGCATCGGGCAGGTCGCGCACATTGGCCTGTGGATGGGCGGCCAGGGCGCCGGTTTTTTCGTAGGCGCGCAGACGGGCGTCGGCGGCCTCGGCTGCCAGGGTGGCGGCCAGGGCGGCTTCCAGCGCGCCGACAGGCTCGTCGGCCGTGGCGGGCAGGTGGCAACCGGCGGTGAGCCGGTCGCGCGCGGCGCCAGGCTCGGTGAGCAACCGGGCGACTTGCTGGCCAAGCAGATCTGCGGGTGCATGTTGCAGCGAGCCCCAAGGGAAAAGCAGACGGCGTAGCGTCCAGCCTACAGAACGCGAGGGCAGGTTGTCCAGCACGCCGTTGAAGGCTTCCTGCAGGCGCTGCAGCGCATCCTGCAGCGCCCAGTGCGCCAGCGGCGCGTCGGCGGCCTGTCGCCCTTCGTCTTCGAAACGCTTGAGCACGGCCGAGGCCAGGTACATCTGCGACAGGATATCGCCCAGCCGCGCCGAGAGCCGCTCGCGGCGCTTCAGGCTGCCGCCCAGCAGCGCCATCGACGCATCGGCCAACACGGCGAAGCTGCAGGCGTAGCGTGTCAGCTGACGATAGTAACGACGCATTTCAGGCGCCGCGCCGGCCGGCGCCCGCGCCAGGCACGCACCCGTCAACGCATGGCCCAGCGCGCGGGCGCCGTTGCCCGCCACGAACGCCACGTGGCGCCAGAAGGCGCGGTCGAAGGCCCGCAGGCCGCGCTGCGTATCGGGGTCGGCGGCGGCCTGCATTTCGGCCAGCACATGGGGATGGCAGCGAATCGCGCCCTGGCCGAAGATGATCAGGCTGCGCGTCAGGATATTGGCGCCTTCCACGGTAATGCCCACCGGCACTTGCTGGTAGGCGCGCCCCAGGAAGTTGGACGGGCCCAGGCAGATGCCCTTGCCGCCGATCACGTCCATGCCGTCGTTGACGACCTGGCGGGCCCGTTCGGTGATGTGGTATTTCACGATGGCCGAGACGACCGAGGGCTTCTCGCCCAGGTCGATGGCGCCGGCGGTCATGACGCGCGCCGCGTCCATCAGGTAGGTGTGGCCGCCGATGCGCGCCAATGCTTCTTCCACGCCTTCGAAGCGGCCCACCGGCGTGCGGAACTGGCTGCGCACGCGCGCATAGGCGCCCACCGTGCGCGCCGTCAGTTGCGACATGCCGGTATTGGAGGCCGGCAGCGAGATCGAGCGGCCGGCCGCCAGGCATTCCATCAGCATGCGCCAGCCCTGGCCGGCCATGGCGGGGCCGCCGATGATGAAGTCCAGCGGCATGAAGACGTCGGTGCCGCGCGTGGGGCCGTTCATGAACATGGCGTTCAGCGGGAAATGGCGCCGCCCGGTTTCCACGCCGGGGTGGTCGTGCGGCACCAGGGCGCAGGTGATGCCCACGTCCGCTTCGCCGCCCAGCAGGCCGTCCGGGTCGTACAGGCGGAAGGCCAGGCCCAGCAGCGTGCAGACCGGCGCCAGCGTGATGTAGCGCTTGTCCCAGGTGACCCGCATGCCCAGCACCTCGCGGCCCTGCCACAGCCCTTTGCAGACGATGCCGCGATCGGGAATGGCGGCCGCGTCGGAACCGGCCCACGGGCTGGTCAGCGCGAAGGCTGGCACGTCTTCGCCGCGCGCCAGGCGCGGCAGGTAATGGTTTTTCTGTTCGTCGGTGCCGTAGTGCAGCAGCAATTCGGCCGGCCCCAGCGAGTTGGGCACCATCACCGACACCGCCAGCGCCGACGAGCGCGTCGACAGCCGGGTGACCACCTGCGAATGCGCATAGGCCGAGAAACCCAGGCCGCCGTATTCGCGCGGGATGATCATGCCCAGGAAGCCGTTGCGCTTGAGATAGCGCCAGGTGTCGGCCGACAGGTCGTAGCGCTTGTGGGTGATGTCCCAGTCGTCGACCAGGCGGCAGGCGTGCTCGACCTGGTTGTCCAGGAAACGCTGCTCGTCGTCGGTCAGGGCGGGGCGGGGCAGGGCCAGCAGCCGCCGCCAATCGGGCCGGCCCCGGAACAGCTCGCCTTCCCACCACACCGTGCCGGCTTCCAGCGCGTCGCGCTCGGTGTCGGACATCGGCGGCAGCACCTTGCGGTAGGCCTGGAACAGCGGCCGGGACAGCAGCGCGCGCCGCAGCGGGCGCACGCCCAGCACGATGGCGGCCAAGGCGGCCGCGATGCCCGCGATGGACAAGAGGCTGTTCATGTTGCCGGGGTCTCCGTGGCAGCGGCAGGCGCGTCGGGCGCCGGATGCTGCGGCAGCGGCGCGCGCAGCCCGCCCAGCAGGAAGCTCATCAGGCGCGGCAGCAGCCGCTCGGGGTCGTGCGTCTGGTCGGGTTCGTCCAGGCTCCAGCCGATGCACAGCCGCAGCACTTCGGTGCCGACGATCGCGTACGACGTGGCGCCCAGCATGAACTGGAAGCGCCAGATGACCTCGGCGCGCGGCACGTCCGGTAGCGCCTTGAAGAGCGCGGCCTGGTAGCGTTCTATGACGGCGGCGTATTCCTCGGCCACCAGCGCGCGGATGAAGCCGGTGGGATCGGTCATGGTGCGTTCGAGCAGGGGCAGGAAATGCTTGCCGGCGTGGTCGGGGCTGGCCGCCAGGCGCAGCAGCGTGCCGAAGAACGCATCGACGATCTGCGACGGCTTCAGCGGCTGCCCGCCCGCCCGGGCCTCGAGTTCGTCGAGCAGGCGCAGGCGTTCCTGGTTCAGCACGGCCAGCCGGCGCTTCAGCACGGCCTGCACCAGCGCTTCTTTCGAGCCGAAGTGATAGTTCACCGCCGCCAGGTTGACCCCGGCTTCGCTGGTGATCTGCCGCATCGACGTGCCGTCGTGCCCCTGGCGCGCGAACAGGGTTTCGGCCGTGTCCAGGATGATTTCGCGGGTAGAGGAAGAACTCAGCTCGTTCATGTCTGTATTCATTCAAACGTTCGTTTGAATAGAATTATAGGTAGGCCGGCGGCAAGCGCGAGCGGGCATTAACCCCAATAGGGTCTTCCCCAGGCCGCGCTGCGGCACGCGGCGGCCCCAAAACCCCAACGCGAGCCGGGTCGCGCGCGGCAAATGGCGCCCGAGCGGTTACAGTTCATGGATATTGCGCCGCGGCGAAACGCGGCGCGAGGCCATACCGAGGTATCTCATGTCCGAATACACACTGGCCGCCGCGGCCGCGGGGTTGTTGCCATGAACGATTCGTCCTATCTGCCGCCGGCGCACTGGAACCTGGACCACATCGTTTCCGGCCTGCGCGCGGCGCGCGTCGATTGGCGCGGCCCGCGCGGCCGCCTGCGCGAAGATGCCGGCGACCGCGAGTTCCCGTCCCAGGAAAGCCTGCGCGTGATCGTGCGGCAATTGTGCGGAGCGCTGTTTCCCATGCGCCTGGGGCCCATCGACCTGCGCGAAGAGGTCGAAGACTTCTACGTCGGGCACACCATCGGCGCGGCGCTCGATGCGCTGCTGCACCAGGTCTGCCTGGAACTGCACCACATGGGCCGCAACGCCGCCGAGCCCGAGGCCGAAGCCAGCCTGCGCGCGCGCGGGATGCAGATCGTGCGGCAATTCGGCGCCGCGCTGCCGCAGGTGCGCCGCGCGCTCGACCTGGACGTGACGGCCGCCTACCAGGGCGACCCGGCCGCGCACAGCGTCGACGAAGTGCTGCTGTGCTATCCCGGCGTCAGCGCCATGATCCACCATCGCCTGGCCAGCGTGCTGTACCGCCTGGGCGTGCCGATGCTGGCCCGCATCGTGGCCGAGATCGCGCACGCCGATACCGGCATCGACATCCATCCGGGCGCCACCATCGGCAAGAGCTTCTTCATCGACCACGGCACCGGCGTGGTGATCGGCGAAACCGCCATCATCGGCGACCGCGTGCGGCTCTACCAGATGGTGACGCTGGGCGCCAAGCGCTTCCCGCCCGGCGAAAACGGCGAACTGAAAAAAGGCCTGCCGCGCCATCCCATCATCGAGGACGACGTGGTCATCTACGCGGGCGCCACCATCCTGGGGCGCGTCACCATCGGCCGCGGCTCGACCATCGGCGGCAATGTCTGGCTGACGCGCACCGTGCCGCCGGACAGCAACGTCACGCAGGCCAGCCTGGTCAGCGACATGCCCGATTGCGGGCTGGGCGGCGCGTAAGCGGCGTGGCCGCCATGGACCAGCCCGCTCGCCCGCCCGCGGTGCGCCCGGCGCCGGAACTGGCCGCGCTGGGCGAATTCATCGACCGGCACACGCGCCTGTTCGTGCTGACAGGCGCGGGCTGCAGCACGGGCTCGGGCATCCCCGATTACCGCGATGCCGACGGCCAGTGGAAACGCAGCCCGCCCATCGATTTCCAGGCCTTCATGGGGCATGACTACATGCGCGCCCGCTACTGGGCGCGCAGCGCCGTGGGCTGGCGCCGCTTCGGCCACGTGCGCCCGAACGCGGCGCATCGCGCCCTGACGCGGCTCGAGGCGCGCGGCCACATCGTCCTGCTGGTCACGCAGAATGTCGACGGCCTGCACCAGGCCGCCGGCAGCAGGCAGGTGCTGGACTTGCACGGGCGCCTGGACGAAGTGCGCTGCATGCGCTGCGACTGGCGGGGTCCGCGCGCGGCCTGGCAGGCCGAGCTCGACGGCCGCAACCCCGGCTGGGCCGCGCTGGATGCCGCCGACGCGCCCGATGGCGATGCCGACCTGGAAGGCGTGGATTTTTCCAGCTTCGTGGTGCCGGCCTGTCCGCGCTGCGGCGGCATCGTCAAGCCCGACGTGGTGTTCTTCGGCGAGCCCATTCCGCCCGAACGCGGCGTGCGCGCGCGCGCCGCGCTGGCCCTGGCCGACGCGGTGCTGGTGGTGGGGTCTTCGCTGATGGTGCACTCGGGCTATCGCTATGTGCGCGCCGCGGCCGAAGACGGCCTGCCCATCGCGGCGTTGAACCTGGGGCGCACCCGCGCCGATGCCCTGTTCAGCTTGAAGGTGTCGCAGCCTTGCGCCGAAGCGCTGGACGCGCTGTATGGCCCGTTCGACGAGCTATCGTGACCGGACTAAGCAAGTACTTGGCCCGATTGGTTTTTTTGCGAATGGCCCCAGGCTGTCCATAGGGTTGTCCACAGAAACTGGGGATAAGCCGGGCGGGATTCAGTCGTCGCCCATCAGGGCGCGGCGGGTGGCGTGCCAGCTGCCGACGTCGGGCGCGTACAGCAGGCCGCCGGTGCGATGCGTGGGCTTGTAGGGACTGGCATCGAAGTGCGCCGAGAAGCCGCCGGCCTCGCGGTGCAGCAGCCAGCCGGCCGCGTGGTCCCAGGGGTCGAGCTTGTTGTACAGCATCACGTGGCAATGGCCGCTGGCGGCCATGCGGTATTCGTGCGCGGCGCAGCGCAGCGACGCGGTAGAACCCAGCGCGGCCAGGTTGCCGTTGACCGTGCTGCGCTGCGGTTCGGGCAGGAAGCCGGTGGCGATCAGGCCGTCCATTTCGTGCGGTGGGGCGGGCTGCGCCACTTTCAGGGGCGTCTGGGTGCCGTCGCCGGCTTCGGACCAGGCGCCTTCGCCGCGCACGGCCATGGCCCAGTCGTGCGCCACGGGGTCGTAGATGACGCCGGCCAGCACGTCGCCGCGATGGCACACCGCCACCATCATGCCGAACAGCGGCAGGCCCGCCACGAAGTTGCGCGTGCCGTCGATGGGGTCGATCAGGAAGGCCAGGTCGGCGTCGACCAGCATGTTCAGCAGCGCCGGATTGCGGGCCGAGGCTTCTTCGCCCACCATGATGGCGCCGGGATGCAGCTTGGCCAGGCGCGCCGCGATGAAGCGCTCGGCGGCTTCGTCGGCATCGGTGACGAGATCGCGCGGCGAGGTCTTGGTGTGCACCGCATCGGCCGACAGGCGGCGAAAACGCGGCATGACTTCGGCCTGGGCGGCTTCGGCCAGGATGGCCGCGATGCGGCGGGTGTCTTCTCGGGTATAGGATCTGGTCATGCCAGGACTCGGGGGGAAGAGCCGCAAATCTAGCATGTTTGCGTGTCCGGCATATTGATGCCGGCCCACGGCGGGACAAAAGCGCCGATGGAAATCAGGCAGGTGTCAGGCACCCTGCGGGGTGTCTGACACCTGGGCTGCGGGATGCTGCCTTGAGGCGCATTGGGTGAATACACTCCGGCGTTTCCCTGGTGTCAGACACCCCGAAGGGTGTCTGACACCGAATGGTGCAACGGCTGTCTCGCTGACCGAACGATGTTTGACGCTCGGGAAACGCCGGGGTGCATGCCGCGAGACGAGCCCCGGGGCAGCGCCCCGGACTGCGATCAGGCACCCAGGTCCACGCACAGGTACTTCAGTTCCAGGTATTCCTCGATGCCGTACTTCGAGCCCTCGCGGCCCAGGCCCGATTGCTTCACGCCGCCGAACGGCCCGACTTCATTCGAGATGATGCCGGTGTTGATGCCGACGATGCCGTATTCCAGGGCCTCGGACACGCGCCACACGCGGGCGTAGTCGCGCGTGTAGAAATACGCGGCCAGCCCGAAGATGGTGTTGTTGGCCTGCTTGAGCACCTCGGCTTCGGTCTCGAACTTGAACAGCGGCGCCACGGGGCCGAAGGTTTCTTCGGTGGCGAAGCGCATCGAGGCGGTCACGTCGCGCACGATGGTGGGCTGGAAGAAGGTGCCGCCCAGGGCGTGCGGCTTGCCGCCGATGACCACCTTGGCGCCGTGCGACGTGGCGTCGGCGATGTGTTCCTGCACCTTTTCCACCGCGGCGCCGTCGATCAACGGGCCCTGCGTCACGCCGTCGGCGAAGCCGTCGCCCACCTTCATGGCTTCCACCTTGGCGGTCAGGCGCTTGATGACGTCTTCATAGACGCCGGCCTGGATGTAGATGCGGTTGGCGCAGACGCAGGTCTGGCCGGCGTTGCGGTACTTGGAGGCCAGGATGCCGTCGACCGCGCGGTCCAGGTCGGCGTCGTCGAACACGATGAAGGGCGCGTTGCCGCCCAGCTCGAGCGACAGCTTCTTGATGGTGGGGGCGCACTGTTCCATCAGCGTGCGGCCCACTTCGGTGGAGCCGGTGAAACTGAGCTTGCGCACCACGTCGCTTTCGCACAGGGCGGCGCCGATCTCGCGCGAGCTGCCGGTGATGACATGGAACACGCCGGCCGGCACGCCGGCTTCCTCGGCCAGCACGGCCAGCGCCAGGGCGGTCAGCGGCGTCTGCTGGGCCGGCTTGACCACCATGGTGCAGCCCGCGGCCAGCGCCGGGCCGGCCTTGCGGGTGATCATGGCGGCGGGGAAGTTCCACGGCGTGATGGCCGCGGTGACGCCGATGGGCTGCTTCAGCACCATCAGGCGCTGGCCGGCCTTCGGGCTTTGCAGCACGTCGCCGTCGACGCGCTTGGCTTCTTCGGCGAACCATTCCAGGAACGACGCCGCGTAGGCGATCTCGCCGGCGGCCTCGGTGACGGGCTTGCCCTGTTCCGAGGTCATGATGGCGGCCAGGTCTTGCTGGTTGGCCATCATCAGCTGGGCCCACTTCAGCAGGATGGCGGCGCGTTCCTTGCCGGTGCGGGCGGCCCAGGCGGGCAGGGCGGCCTCGGCGCTGGCGATGGCCTGCTCGGTTTCCTTGCGGCCCAGCTTGGGCACCGAGACGATGGTCTTGCCGGTAGAGGGGTTGCCGACGGGGATGCTGGCGCCGCTGCCGGCGCCGACCCACTTGCCGTCGATATAGCAAGCGTCGCGCAGCAGTTCGGCGCGCTTGAGCGGGTGAGACAATTGCGACATGAGTGCTCCTTGAATGTGATGCTTGAAATGGCGAACCGGCCGCGTGCGCCACGAGGGACGCGCGCGGCCGGGCATGGCTTTCCCGACGCGAAAGGAACTAGGCGGTCAGGACATCGGCCAGGATGTCCAGGGCGCGCCCGAACTGGGCGTCCGGGATGGTCAAGGGATACAGGAAGCGCAATACGTTTCCGTATACACCGCAGCTTAGCAAAATCAGGCCGCGCCGGATGGCTTCGTCCTGCACGCGCTTGACCGCTTGCGCGTCGGGCTCGCCGGTGGCGGGGTCGCGCAGCTCCAGCGCCACCATCGAACCCAGGCCGCGCACGTCGGCAATCGCCGGGCAGCGCGGGCGCAGGCTGTTCAGGTGGTCTTGCAGGCGCTGGCCCAGGTCGGCGGCGCGCGCGCACAGCTGTTCTTCTTCCAATACGTCCAGCACCGCGTGGGCCGCGGCGATGGCCAGCGGGTGGCCGGCATAGGTGCCGCCCAGGCCGCCGGGCGCCGGGCCGTCCATGACTTCGGCGCGGCCCACCACGCCCGAGATCGGGAAGCCGCCGCCCAGGCTCTTGGCCATGGTGATCAGGTCGGCCTGCACGTCGTGGTGCTGCATGGCGAACAGTTTGCCGGTGCGCGCGAAGCCGGTCTGCACTTCATCGGCGATCAGCAGGATGCCGTGCTCGTCGCACACCTTGCGCAGCGCCGTCATCAATTCGGGCGGCGTGATGTTGAAGCCGCCTTCGCCCTGCACCGGCTCGATGATGATGGCCGCCACGCGCTTGGGGTCGATGTCGGCCTTGAACAGCAGGTCCAGCGCCTTGAGCGAGTCGGCCACGCTGATGTCCTGCGTGCCGTTGGGGAAGGGCACGTGGTAGATGTCGCCCGGCATGGGGCCGAAGGCCAGCTTGTAGGGCGCCACTTTGCCGGTCAGCGCCATGCCCAGCATGGTGCGGCCATGGAACGAGCCCGTGAACGCCACCACGCCCGAGCGGCCGGTGTAGGCGCGGGCGATCTTCACGGCATTCTCGACGGCCTCGACGCCGGTGGTGAAGAACGCCGTCTTCTTCAGGCCGTCGATGGGCGCCAGCGCATTGATGCGCTCGGCCAGCGCCACGTAGCCTTCGTACGGCACGATCTGGTAGGCGGTGTGGGTGAAGGCTTCCAGCTGGGCCGCCACCGCGGCCTTGACCTTGGGGTGGCGGTGGCCGGTGTTCAGCACGGCGATGCCGCCGGCGAAATCGATGTATTCCTTGCCCTCGCTGTCCCACAGCGTGGCGTTCTCGGCGCGCACCGCGTAAAAATCGCACATCACGCCCACGCCGCGCGGCGTGGCCAGCGTGCGGCGGGTATTCAAGTCTCGGTTCTGCATATCGGCCTCGATGGCAAACAAAAGTGCCGCGAATGCGGCGGGTAGGCGCCGGCACCGCCCGCGCGGTGCCTGTCAGCTTTCATTTAATGCTAAGATGGCCCCATTAAGAAGAACCACTTTTGCATAATCGGTAGAACCAATTGCGCACCCTTGCCGGCGACCTACTGCAGCTGCGGCTGGGCGAGCCCGGCGACGGGCCGATGAACAAGCGCCTGTACCGCGGCATCCGCGAAGCCATCCTGGACGGCACCATTCCCGCCGGCACCCGCTTGCCCGCCTCGCGCGACCTGGCCGCCGAACTGGGCATCGCGCGTAATACGGTGGTGCACGTCTACGGCCAGTTGCTGGCCGAGGGCTATACCTACAGCCGGCAGGGCAACGGCACTTTCGTTACCGATTCGGTGCCCGACACCTACCTGGCCAGCGGGCGCAGCCGGCACCACGCGCCCGCGGCGCAGGCGGGCGCGGCCCTGTCCGCGCGCGGCGCGCGGATCGTCGACGAGGCCTCGGCATCGCCGTACCAGTGGGGCGCCTTCATGCCCGGCGTGCCCGACGTCACCGAATTTCCGCACCAGAAATTCGCCCGCATCGTCGGCGCGCTGTGGCGCAACCCCTCGCCCGCCATGCTCAGCTATTCCTACGGCGGCGGGCTGCCGGCCCTGCGCGAGGCGCTGGCCCAGCACCTGGCGGTGACGCGCTCGATCGACTGCGAGCCCGACCAGATCATCATCGTGGAAGGCTCGCACCAGGCCATCGACCTGGCCACCCGCATCCTGGGCGATGCGGGCGACGTGGCCTGGGTCGAGAACCCCGGCTATTGGGGCGCGCGCACGGTGCTGGCCGCCAACGGCATCCGCATCGTGCACCAGCCGGTCGACGAAGAAGGCATGCAGCTGCCGGCGCAGGCCGACGGCGCGCCGCCGCGCTTCGTCTTCGTCACGCCGTCGCACCAGTATCCGTTGGGCTCGGTGATGTCGCTGGCGCGCCGCCGGCAGCTGCTGGCCATGGCGCGCAGCTGGGGCAGCTGGATCATCGAAGACGACTACGACAGCGAGTTCCGTTTCTCGGGCCGGCCCATCGCCTCGCTGCAGGGGCTGGAGCCCGACGCGCCGGTGATCTACCTGGGCACGTTCAGCAAGACGCTGTACCCCGGCCTGCGGGTCGGGTACCTGGTGCTGCCCAAGTCCCTGACCGATGCCTTCCAGGCCGCGCACGCCGAGCTGTACCGCGAGGGCCACCTGATGACGCATGCCGCGCTGGCGGCCTTCATCGCCGACGGCCACTACGCCGCGCACATCCGGCGCATGCGCATGCTGTACGCGCGCCGCCGCGCCATGCTGGTCAACCTGATCGAGCGCCGGCTGGGGGCAGGGTGGCTGCATCGCGATTCCAGCGATGCCGGGCTGCACCTGGTGCTGAACCTGCCCGCCGACATGGACGACGCGCGCGTGGTCGAGGCCGCGCTCGCCCGCGGCGTGCTGACGCGACCCCTATCGCGCTATTACGCGACGGGCACGGCCGGCCGGCCGGGGTTGCTGCTGGGGTATGCCTGCGTGCCGGAAAACGAGATCGCGCGCAAATTCGAGGTCGTGCTCGACAGCCTGGCGGAAGTGGCGCGGCGGCGCGCCTAGGCCCGCGCTACATGATGCCCAGGCGGTATTCGAGATTCTTCACCAGCGTGTGCAGGCGCGGGCCGAGCGATTCCTGGATGTGCTTTTCATCCATGTCGTGCACCGCGATGGTGACGTTGAACGCCAGCGGCAGGTCGTTGGAACGGTAGCGCATTGGGCAGGCGATGCCGCACAGGTCGGGCTGCCAGTCCCTGGCGACCACGCAGAAGCCGCGCTGGTCGATCTGCTCGAAGGCGATCGCCAGCGCGGGTGAAAAGCGTTCCCAGTCTTCCGGATATTCCTGTGCCAGCCGCGCGCAGATCACCTGCCTTTCTTCCGGTGTCTGCGCATACAGCAGCGACCGGCCGATGGCCGTGCGCAGCAAGGGGCGGTCGGACCCGATGTCGGGGCGGGTGCGGTTCGAGTGCCCGTCCTGCACGGTCTCGACATACACCGCCTGCAGCCGGTCGCGAATCGCCAGCGAGACCGGGCCGCGCGCATAGCGCGCCAATTCGACCATGTCGTGCGCAGCCAGCTGGCGCAGCGTCAGGTTCACCAGCAGCGGATAGCCCAGCGACAGCACCGCCGGGCCCAGCGAATACTTGCCCGTGCGCGCGTCGCGGCGCAGGTAGCCCAGCCCGACCAGCGTGAACGTCAGGCGCGACACCGTCGGCCGCGTCAGGCCCAGCGCCTCGGCCAGTTCCTTGTTGCCCCACAAGGGCTGCGCGGGCGAAAAGCAGCGCAGGACATCCAGCCCGTGCGACAGCGTGGACGCGAATTGCGGATGGGATTCCAGGGAATCGCGAGGCTCGAGTTCGTAATGCGCGGGCGTCTTGGTGTGCATGGGATCTCAGGGATACAAGGCATTGACATTGTAGAGGCGGCCGAAATATAAACGATAGTACCGTTTATCAAACATGAATTCCATTTATTGGAATTGAAGGATCGGCCTCATGCATGTTCCCGCCTTGCGGCAACCCCAGGGCAAGCGCCTGTTTCGCTTCGCCGTGGTCGCGGATACCCACGTCAACGAATCGGAAGACACCTGCGCGTCGCCCTTCGCCACCAACGCCAAGGCCAACGCGCGGGCGCGCCACGTCTTCAACGACATCGCGGCGCTCAGCCCCGCGCCCGATTTCGTCATCCACCTGGGCGACATCGTGCACCCGGTGCCCAGTCAGGCCTCGTTCGACGAGGCCGCCCGCCGGTTCAAGGCCATGGCGCAGGTGCTGCCGATGCCGCTGCACCTGGTGCCGGGCAACCACGACGTTGGCGACAAGCGCATCGACTGGATGCCGGCCGACATCGTGTGCGAAGACTACTTGCGCAAATACCGCGAGGTGTTCGGCCCGGACTACTACGCGATCGACCATGGCGGCATCCGGTTCCTGTTCGTCAATGCGCTGCTGTTCAATTCGACGCTGCCCGCCGACCAGGTGCAGCGCGACTGGATCGACGCGCAGCTGGCAAGCGCCGCGGGGCGCGTGTTCGTGTCGCTGCACTATCCGCCATATCTGCTGGATGCCGACGAGAAAGGGTCGTACGACAACATCGACGAACCCGGCCGCGGCTGGCTGCTGTCGCGCCTGCAGCATCCGAAGGTGGAGGGCGTGCTGGCCGGCCATGTACACAATTTCTGGTACGACGTGGTGGGCAACGCCGAGCTGTACATGCTGCCCTCGACGGCATTCCTGCGCCACGATTTTTCCGAGTTCTACCGCGTGGCCCCGTGCCAGGAGTTCGGGCGCGGCGACGTCGAGAAGTTCGGTTATTTCGTGGTCGACGTCCACGAAACGGGCCATGTGGCCAAGCTGGTGCGCACGCACGGCGCGACGTGCGGCGAAGGCGCGGCGCCGGACGGGGCGGCCGGCGGCCGGCTGCCCCCTGTGCACACCAAGACGGCGGCCAACGACAAGTTCGCGGTCGAGATGCGCCATCCCTGGGCCGAAGTGGTCGAAGTGCCCTGCACCGGCGGCGTGCAGGAGTTCGGCCGCAAGCTGGCGCGCAACGATTATCCGTTGATGGCCATGTGGGAAATGGGGTTGCGCGTGCTGAAGATCCCCGCGCAGGACCTGGCCAGCCCGCCGACCCTGCGGCGGGCCCGCATGATGAGCGAGGTGGGGCATTCCTTCATCGTCACGTCGCTGGGCCTGCCCGATGCCGGGCTGTTCCGCCAGGCCGAAGAATACGGGCTGCGCATCGCCGCGGTCGAGATCAACCTGACGCAGCAGCGCCTGGCGCAGGCCGCGCCGGGGCTGCAGCGGCTGCGCCGGCAGACCGCCGCGCCGCTGATCTACTGCAAGGTGCGCACCGGCGAAGACGACGCCCATTTCGACGGCAAGCACTACAGCCACTTCGTCAATACCGGCATGCGTCTGGGCGAACTGGATGGCGCCGAGGCCTGGCTTGCCCCGCTGTTGCGGGACAAGCTGCTGGATGGCGCGACGGTACGGCTGGACTGGGGCGCCGACCTGCTCCAGGCCCACCAGGCACTGGCCGCGGCGGCCGGCCGCTGGGGTTGCACGCTGGCCGTCGGCGTCAAGCTGGCCGACCAGTTGGCGCAGGCCAATACCGACGACTGCGCCATCGCCCGGCTGGCCTGCGAGGCGTTCGTCGCCGCGCGCACCGGCGATGCGGTGCACTACGCCTTCGACACCTTCATGGATGTCGATCGCGGCTATTTCCCGCGCAACGGATTCATCGACCGCCGCTACGATCCGCGGCCGGCCGCGATGGCGCTGGCCTCGCTGAACGCGGTGCTGCCGGCCGGCGGCGCGGCGGTCCTGGCCCGGGCGGAAGCGCCGTCCGGCCTGCGCGCCACCCGCATCGGCCTGGGCGGCACCAACTACGAATTGCTGGCCGGGCGCGGCGCGCTGGTGCAGGCGCGGCTGGCCGGCCTGCCGCGGCAGGGGCCGGCGGTGAACCTGTTGACCGGGCAGTACCTGGCGGCGGCGCCCGCCACGGGCCTGTCCGAAGAAGAAGCGTTGGTCCTGGTCCAGCTGGCAGCGATGTCCTGACTGGCAGTCGTGCTTTCCCAAGGGGAGAAAAACAATGATGCGTGCATGCAAGCGATGGTTGACGATGGCGGTGCTGTGCCTGCCCGGGCTGGCTCTGGCGCAGTCTTTTCCGGACAAGCCCGTGCGGCTGGTCGTGGCTTATACGCCGGGCGGCGCGACCGACGTGATCGCGCGGATACTGGCCGCGCGGCTGACCGAGAAATGGAAGCAGCAGGTGGTGGTCGAGAACAAGGCCGGCGCGGGCGGCATGATCGGCGCCGAACAAGTCGTGCAGTCGCGCCCGGACGGCTACACGCTGTTGCTGGCCTACACGCCCGAGGTCTCGATCAACAAGCTCATCTACAAGCAGATGAGATACGACCCGTTGAAAGACCTGCAGCCCATCGCGCGGGTGGCACAGGCGCCGCTGGTGCTGGTCAGCGGCCCCAAGCTGCCGGTGCGGGACTACCCGGCATTCCTGGCGTTGGGCAAGAGCCGCCAGGTCTCGTACGGCTCGCCCGGCACCGGCGGCCAGCAGCACCTGGCCGGCGAACTGCTGAAACTGCGCACGGGCATGAACCTGCTGCACATCCCGTACCGCGGCACGTCGGCGGCGGTGGCCGACCTGGTGGGCGGGCAGATCGACATCTTTTTCGCGACCGCGCCCGCCATCATCGGCCACATCCGCAGCGGCAAGCTGCACCCGCTGCTGATCGCCGGCCCCGACCGGCAGGGCATCCTGCCGGATACGCCCACCGCGGCCGAGGCCGGCCTGGCCGATTTCGACATCTCGAACTGGTTCGGCCTGTTTGGCCCCGCCGGCATCGATGCCGCGCTGGCGGCCCGCCTGTCGGACGACGTGGCCGACGTGCTGCGCCAGGCCGATGCGGCCAAGGCGCTGACAGACCAGGGCCTGACGGTGGCCTACCTGGATGCCGACAAGTTCCGCGGGTTCATCGGCGCCGAGATGAAGAAGTACGCCGATATCATCAAGCTGACCGGCGTGCCGCAGCAGTAACGGCCCGTCAGGGTTGGACCGGGCCCCGCAGCGCCGCCGCCAGCCCGGCGGCGTTGCGCATGCCCTGGTCCTGGTAGTTGGTGTTCAGCACCGCATGCGCCGTGCGCACGCGCTCGGCCAGGCGTTTCAGGCGGTCGGCCAGTTCGGCCAGTTCGGCCGGCGTGTACTCGTACTGGAAGCGGCCCGACGACGCGCCACCCGAGTGGTTCCAGGCCGCGGCGTTGCGGCCGTGCAGGCGCAGCACGGCCAGATCGGGGTGGGTGGTTTCCCAGACGGCCGGCACGGTATTGTCGAACCCCTGCGGGGCATCCACCACCGTGTGGGCCACGCCCAGCTCGCGCTCGAGCGCCAGCGTCGATGCCGTCGCGGCCGCGCCGTCGAACCAGCTGCGATGGCGCCATTCCACCGCCATCAGGTGCTCGTCCATGTGGCGGGCGCAGTCGCGCAGCAGTTCCATGCCGCGCGCGTCGCGCCGCACCCAGGGCGCGAACTGGAATTGCACGGCGCCCAGCTTGTCCGCCAGGCGCAGGGGTTCCAGCGCGACCAGGAAGCGCCGCCAGAGCTCGCCGCGCAGGTCGGCGGGCAACTGGCGATAGAACAGCGCCGGATCGGCCGCGCCTTGCCGCGCGGGCCAGGCGTCGTCGTCGCCCGCGCCCAGTTCGCGCCGGATGTCCGCCGGCAGGGCCCGCAGCGGCGTGGGGTGGCCAGTGAACAGGCGGAACGCCTTGACGTCGAAGACGAAGCCGGCGGGGCTGCGGGTGGCCCACAGGTGCGCCATGTGGCCGCTGGGCATGCCGTAGTAGGTGGCGTCGACTTCGGCCAGGCCGAACTGGCTGGCGTAATGGCGCAGCCGCGCCTCGGGCGTGCGCGCGTGCGGCGGGTAGAAGCGGCCGCAGGCCAGCAGCGTGGGGTCGGTCCAGGAAGCGGTGCCGGTCAGGATGCGCATGCGGGGGAGGGCCGCGCCGGGTCGCGGCGGCGGGGGCGACGACGGCGGGCGAGTTCCGTTATAGTCTGTACAAATATACAGTATTCCTGCCTGCGCTCCATGTCCGTTTCCCCCGTTCCCGGCCCCGCCGATTACCTGTCCGACCTGAATCCGGCCCAGCGCGAAGCCGCCGAATTCGGCGTGGGCGACCCGGCCGCGCCCGCGCTGCTGGTGATCGCCGGCGCGGGCTCCGGCAAGACCAGCACGCTGGCGCATCGCGTGGCGCACTTGGTGCTCAACGGCGCCGACCCGCAGCGCATGTTGCTGCTGACGTTCTCGCGCCGCGCGGCCCAGGAAATGGAACGCCGCGTCGGCCGGGTGCTGCAGCGGGTGATGAAGCTGCAGCCCACGCAACAGGCGCCCGCGCTGCCGTGGGCGGGCACCTTCCACAGCATCGGGGCCCGGCTGTTGCGCGACTGCGCGGGCCGCATCGGCCTGTCCGACAGCTTCACCATCCACGACCGCGGCGATGCCGAAGACCTGATGGGCATGGTGCGGCACGAACTGGGCCTGTCGGCCACGTCCGAACGCTTTCCGCTCAAGGGCACTTGCCTGGCCATCTATTCGCGCGTCATCAACAGCCAGGCGCCGGTGGCCGACGTGCTGAAGCAGGCGTTCCCGTGGTGCGCGCAATGGGAAGAGGCGCTCAAGCGGCTGTTCGCCGCCTATGTGCAGGCCAAGCAGGACCAGCAGGTGCTCGACTACGACGACCTGCTGCTGTATTGGGCCGAAATGATGCAGGACGAGGTCCTGGCGCGCGACATGGGCGCGCGCTTCGACCACGTGCTGGTCGACGAATACCAGGACACCAACCGCCTGCAGGCCGCCATCCTGCTGGCCATGAAACCCGACGGCCGCGGCCTGACGGTGGTGGGCGACGACGCGCAATCGATCTATTCGTTCCGCGCCGCCACGGTGCGCAACATCCTCGACTTCCCGGCCCAGTTCGCGCGGCCCGCCCGCGTGGTCACGCTGGAACGCAACTACCGTTCCACCCAGCCCATCCTGGACGCGTCCAATGCCGTCATCGGGCTGGCCAGCGAACGCTATGCCAAGCACCTCTGGACCGACCGCGCATCGTCGCGCCTGCCCGCGCTGGTCAGTGTCAGCGACGAGGCCGGCCAGGCCCGCTGGGTGGCCGACCAGGTGCTGGCGCAGCGCGAAGCCGGCGCCACGCTGAAGTCGCAGGCGGCGCTGTTTCGCGCGTCCAGCCACAGCGCCGCGCTGGAACTGGAGCTCACCCGCCGCAATATCCCGTTCGTGAAATTCGGCGGGCTGCGCTTCCTGGAAGCCGCCCACATCAAGGACGTGCTGTCGCTGCTGCGCTGGGCCGAAAACCCGCGCGGCCGCCTGGCGGGCTTCCGGGTGGCGCAGTTGCTGCCGGGCATCGGGCCGGCGATCGCCGGCCGGCTGATGGATGCGCTGGCCGAGGCCGCCGACCCCCTGGAGGCGCTGCGCGGCTTCAAGCCCGGCGCGGCGGCGCGCGCCGACTGGGACGCCTTCGCCGATACCTATGCCGCGCTGCGCGCGCCCGGCCTGCAGTGGCCCGCCGACCTGGACCTGGCGCTGCGCTGGTACGCACCGCAGCTCGAACGCCTGTACGAAGATGCCCGCGTGCGCAAGGCCGATCTCGACCAGCTGGCGCGCATCGGCGCCGGCTACGGCAGCCGCGAGCGCTTCCTGACCGAACTGACGCTCGACCCGCCCGACGCCACCAGCGCCGAATCCGGCCCGCCGCTGCGCGATGAAGACTACATGATCCTGTCCACCATCCATTCGGCCAAGGGGCAGGAATGGAAGTCGGTGTATGTGCTGAATGTGGTCGACGGTTGCATTCCCTCGGACATGAGCACCGGCACGGCCGAGGAAATCGAGGAAGAGCGGCGCCTGCTGTACGTGGCCATGACGCGCGCGCGGGAACACCTGCAACTGGTCGTGCCGCAGCGCTTCTACGTGCACCAGCAAACCGGCCTGGGCGACCGCCATGTCTACGGCTCGCGTACGCGCTTCATTCCCGAATCGCTGCTGCCGCTGTTCGAGCCCCTGCCCAAGCCGCCCGAGCTGCCCCATGGCAGGGGCCGGCCGCAGGCCGAGGCCGCGCCGCGCATCGACGTGGCACAGCGGGTTCGCAAGCTGTTTTCCTAGCCCCGGGGGGGCGTCATGTGTCTGCGCGGTCGCGTCGTTCGACGCGGATGGCGATGGCCGCGCCCACGATGACCATCGCCGCCAGGGCGAACCAGGTAATGGCGTATGACAGGTGATTGTTGGGAAAGTCCAGCACGGTCAGGCCCGGCACCGGCGCCACGGTGGGGTCGGGCGCCTGGCCAGGCCGTTTTTCCGCGTCGATGAAGTAGGGGGCGACCTCGCCCAGGCCGCGCGCCGCCGCGATGGCGCCGGTATCGCGCGAATACCAGATATTGCGGGCCGGGTCGTTGTGGCGCAGGAACGGCAGGTCGGGTTCGGACATCCGCAGCAGGCCGGCCACCTGGATGTCGGCGGCCGGCTGGTCGGGGGCCGACCGCTTGCGCCAGGCCGGCAGCACGAAGCCGCGGTTGACCAGCACGACGCCGCCATCGCGCAATTGCAGCGGCGTCATGACCCAGTAGCCGCTGCCGTAATCGGTGGTGGCCTGAACCAGGGTTTCACGGTCGTAGCGCGGCGTGCCGGTGGCCCGCACATGGCGGTATTCGTCGCCGCCGCGGCTTAGCGACGGCCATTGCGCCGGCCCCGGGGCCGCGGCGGCGGGTCGGTGCACGCGCTGGTCGACCTGCGAGATCAGTTCCAGTTTCCAGGCGCGGCGCTGCACCTGCCACACGCCCAGCGAGCAGAACACGGCAAACAGCACGGCCGCCAGCACGACCAGGAAAACGATCCTGGCCGTGCGGCGCCGCGGGGGGTGGGAATACGTCGGGGGCGCAGGGGTCAAGGCATGTTTCGCATGTCGTGCGGCGACATGGGCATCATATTGTGATCCAGATGGTACATGATCCAGATCGAGCCGCTGAGCGCGATGACCACCAGCACCAGCGTGAACACGATCGACAGCATGTTCCACCCGCCCTCGGCCTGGAAGTCGACATGCAGGAAGTAGATGACGTGGACCACGATCTGGACCACGGCGATGGCCAGGATCACCAGGCCGGTCACCCGCGAACTGGAGAACACGTTGGCCATCACGAGGAAGAACGGGATGGCCGTCAGGATGGCCGCCAGCGCGAAGCCCAGCAGATAGCCGTGCAGCGAGGCGTGGGCCAGCGGGTCTTCTTCGTGGTCGTGGCCGTTCTTGGCGGTTGCCGGTGTGCTCATGGCAGGACTCCCATCAGGTAGACCACGGTGAAGACGCCGATCCAGACCACGTCCAGGAAGTGCCAGAACATCGACAGGCACATCAGGCGGCGCTTGTTCGCGACGATCAGGCCGTGCATGCGGATCTGCACCATCAGCACCACCAGCCAGACGATGCCGAAGGTGACGTGCAGCCCGTGGGTGCCGACCAGCGTGAAGAACGACGACAGGAAGGCGCTGCGCTGCGGGCCCGCCCCTTCGGCGATCAAGTGGGCGAACTCGTAGATTTCCAGGCCCAGGAAGCCCGCGCCCAGCAGGCCCGTGATGGCCAGCCAGCCCAGCAGCGAGCCGACCCGGCCCTTGCGGCCTTGCAGCAGCGCAAAGCCATAAGTGATGGACGACAGCAGCAGCAGCGATGTGTTGAGCGCCACCAGCGGCAGCTCGAAGAGGTCGGCGCCGGTCGGGCCGCCGTCGTAGTTGCGGCCCAGCACGCCGTAGGTGGCGAACAGGCAGGCAAAGATCAGGCAGTCGCTCATCAGGTACACCCAGAAGCCCAGCAGGGTGCCGTTCTTCGCATGGTGTTCTTCCGTCAGGTAGAACTGGCGGCCGGCCTCGCCCGGCAGGGGTGCGGAATATTCAGACATGGCTGGCCAGCAGTCGGGTGCGATCGGCCTCGCAGCGGGCGACGTCGTCGGCCGGCACGTAGTAATCGCGGTGGTAGTTGAAGGTATGGAAGATCGCGACGGCGACCACGGCGACGAAACTCAGGATCGCCAGCGGCCACATGCGCCAGATCAGCGCGAAGCCCATCACCATCGAAATGCCCGCCAGCACGATGCCCGCCCAGGTGTTGGCCGGCATGTGGATGGGGATGAAACCGGCCTGCGGCCGCGCGTAGCCCAGCTGCTTCATTTGCCACCAGGCGTCGCGGTCGTGCACCCGCGGCGTGAACGCGAAGTTGTAGGCCGGCGGGGGCGAGGACGTGGACCATTCCAGGGTGCGGGCGCCCCAGGGGTCGCCGGTGTGGTCGCGCAAGGCCTCGCGCCGCTTGAAGCTGACGAACAGCTGGATCAGGAAGCACGCGATGCCGCCCGCGATCAGCAGCGCGCCGACGGCGGCGATCTGGAACCAGATCTGCAGCGAGGCGTCGTCGAAATGGTTCATGCGCCGCGTGACCCCCAGCAGCCCCAGTACGTAGAGCGGCATGAACGCCACGTAGAAACCCACCAGCCACAGCCAGAACGACCACTTGCCCCAGAACGGGTCCAGCCGGTAGCCGAAGGCCTTGGGGAACCAGTAGGTGATGCCGGCGAACAGGCCGAACACCACCCCGCCGATGATGACGTTGTGGAAATGCGCGATCAGGAACAGGCTGTTGTGCAGGGCGAAGTCGGCCGGCGGCACCGCCAGCAGCACGCCGGTCATGCCGCCGATCACGAAGGTCACCATGAAGCCCATCGTCCAGAGCATCGGCACCTCGAAGCGGATGCGTCCGCGGAACATGGTGAACAGCCAGTTGAACACCTTCGCCCCGGTGGGGATCGAGATGATCATGGTGGTGATGCCGAAGAACGAATTGACGCTGGCGCCGGACCCCATCGTGAAGAAGTGATGCAGCCACACCAGGTACGACAGCACGGTGATCACCACCGTGGCATACACCATGGACGCATAGCCGAACAGCCGCTTGCGGCAGAAGGTGGGCACGATTTCAGAGAATATCCCGAAGGCCGGCAGCACCAGGATATAGACCTCGGGGTGGCCCCAGATCCAGATCAGGTTCACGTACATCATGGCGTTGCCGCCGCCGTCGGCCGTGAAAAAATTGGTGCCCAGGTAGCGGTCGAGCCCCAGCAGCGCCAGCGTGGCGGTCAGGACCGGGAACGAGACGACGATCAGGACGTTGGTGCACAGCGCGGTCCAGGTGAAGATCGGCATGCGCATCATGGTCATGCCCGGGGCGCGCATCTTGACGATGGTCACCAGCAGGTTCACGCCGGACAGCAATGTGCCTACCCCGGCTATCTGCAGGGCCCAGATGTAGTAGTCCACCCCCACATCCGGGCTGTTCAGGATGCCCGACAGCGGTGGATACGCCAGCCAGCCGGTGCGGGCGAACTCGCCCACGAACAGGGACATCATCACCAGCACGGCACCGACGACCGTCATCCAGAAGCTGAAATTGTTCAAGAACGGAAAGGCCACGTCGCGCGCGCCGATCTGCAGTGGCACGACGTAGTTCATCAGGCCGGTGACCAGCGGCATGGCCACGAAGAAGATCATGATCACGCCATGGGCGGTGAAGATCTGGTCGTAGTGGTGCGGCGGCAGGTAGCCCGCGCTTTCGCCGAAGGCGATGGCTTGCTGGGTGCGCATCATCAGGGCGTCGGCGAAGCCGCGCAGCAGCATGATGAGGCCCAGCACCACGTACATGATCCCGATTTTCTTGTGGTCGATGCTGGTGAACCATTCGCGCCACAGGTAGCCCCACAGGCGGAAGTAGGTAATGGCGCCCAGCACGGCGGCGGCGCCCAGCGCGACGCCGATGAAGGTGACCACCAGGATGGGCTCGTGCAGGGGGATGGCGTCCCAGGTCAGGCGTCCGAATAACAGGCTTTCGGTGACGGGATGGTCGGGCATGTTGGCGTTCCTGCAAGAGTCGTTCGTCGAGCTCGGGCTTGGGTAGGGCGGCTTGGCCAGGCTACATGGCGGGGGGCGCCGACAGGGGCGGCGGCAATTCCAGGGCGGCCTGCCTGGGCGCCCGGCAGATCGCGCCGGCCATGTCGCGCGCGCAAGTGCTGCCGGGTTGCACGCAGCGGTTCAGGATCGCGTCGTACAGGCTCGACTCGACCGCGCTGAAGCGTTGCACCGGCGCGGCCACGCTGGGCTGCTCAAGCCGCAGGTAGGCGGTGCGGTCCAGCGTGCCGCCGGACGCCTTGCCGGCTTGCACCCACTGGTCGAAGCCGGCCTGCGACAGGCCGTGGAACTTGAAGCGCATCTGGGAAAAGCCCGCGCCGCTGTAGTTGGCCGAAAAACCGTCGTACACGCCGGGGTGGTTGATGACGGCGTGCAGGCGGGTCTGCATGCCGGGCATGGCGTAGATCTGGCCGGCCAGCGCCGGGATATAGAACGAGTTCATCACGCTGGACGCGGTGATCCTGAACTCGATGGGGCGGTCGACCGGCGCGGCCAGTTCGTTGACCGTGGCGATGCCTTGTTCGGGGTATAGGAACAGCCATTTCCAGTCCAGCGCCACCACCTGCACTTCCAGCTGCTTGACGCCGGCGGGCACGGGGCGGTCGGCATCGATGCGGGCCAGCGGGCGATAAGGGTCCAGCTGGTGGGTGCTGACCCAGGTCAGCGCGCTGAGCGCGATGATGATCAGCAGCGGCGCCGCCCAGATCAGCAGCTCGAGAATGGTGGAGTGGTCCCAGTCGGGGGAATACGTGGATTCGGTGTTGCTTTCGCGGTAGCGCCAGGCAAACCACAGCGTGGCGGCGATGACCGGCACGATGATCAGCAGCATCAGGCCGGTGGACACGAGGATGATGTCGCGCAGTTGCCAGGCGACGTCGCCGGAGGGCGACAGCAGCACGGCCTTATTGCAGCCACCCAGGGCGCCGAGTACGGGAAGGATCAGTGCGGCTTTTAGAGGTCTGAAAAACGGCACGGACATGCAACCCCCTAAGGCTAAGGATATGGCCCACCCTCGAAGAATATTTGCAACCCTACTCTGGAAGCTTTGAAAAATCTAGAGTAAAAAGGGAGTCAGTTCGATTCGTGGAGCGGCCGGCAACCCCGCAGTCGCCTGATCGGGGCAGTCTGTTTCCCACCACAGACGGAGCGAGTCATCGTATGTCCAGCACCGCGATGCAATATCCCCCATCCACTCAAGCGCCCGACCACGCCAACGTCGCACCGGGAGAAATCGCGGTAGGGGTGGTGATCGGCCGGGCGTCCGAATATTTCGACTTCTTCGTCTTCGGCATCGCCTGCGTCGTCGTCTTCCCGCACGTCTTCTTCCCGTTCGAGCCGCTGCTGTACGGCACCCTGTGGTCGTTCGCGATCTTTTCCTTCGCGTTCATCTGCCGGCCGTTCGGCACCGCCATTTTCATGGCGGTGCAGCGCCGCTGGGGCAGGGGAACCAAGCTGACGCTGGCCTTGTTCCTGCTGGGCACCGCCACCGTGGGCATGGCGTTCCTACCCAGCTACGAGGCGATCGGGCCCATGGCGATCGGGTTGCTGGCGGTGTTCCGCTGCCTGCAGGGCATCGCCCTGGGCGGGTCCTGGGATGGCCTGCCGTCACTGCTGGCGCTGAACGCGCCGCCCGACCGGCGCGGCTGGTACGCGATGCTGGGCCAGCTGGGCGCGCCGGTGGGTTTCATGCTGGCCAGCGCGATCTTCCTGTACCTGCTCAGCACGCTGAATAACCAGGACCTGCTGGAATGGGGCTGGCGCTATCCGTTTTTCGTGGCGTTCGCGATCAACGTGGTGGCGCTGTTCGCGCGGCTGCGGCTGGTGCTCACCGAGGAATACACCCGGCTGCTCGAAGAGCGCGAGCTGGCGCCCATCCGTGTCTCCGAGGTCATCGACGAACAGGCCTACAACGTGTTCATCGGCGCCTTCGCCGCCCTGGCCAGCTATGCGCTGTTTCACCTGGTCAGCATTTTTCCGTTGTCGTGGATCAGCCTGCATGGCGAACGCTCGCTGGCCAGCATCCTGGGCGTGCAGATCGTGGGCGCCGCCATCAGCTTCGTGGCCACGATCGTGTCCGGCTGGATCGCCGACCGTGTCGGCCGCCGTCGGACGCTGGCGGCGCTGGCGGTGCTGATCGGCCTGTTCGCGCTGTCCGCGCCGTGGCTGCTGGCGGGCGGCGCGCTGGGCGAGAACACCTTCATCCTGTGCGGCTTCGTGCTGCTGGGCCTGTCGTACGGCCAGGCCTCGGGCACCGTGACGTCGAACTTCTCGATGCACTTCCGCTACACCGGGGCCGCGCTCACCACCGACATGGCCTGGTTGTTCGGCGCCGCCTTCGCGCCCCTGGTGGCGCTGGGGCTGTCCATGAAATTCGGCCTGGTCGCCACCAGCGTCTACCTGATCTCGGGTGCCGTCTGCACGCTGCTGGCGCTGCGGCTGAACCGGCTGATCGAAACCAACTGAGCTATCATGCCCCGATCGCCCGGCGGCGCGCCGGGTGCGACTGACGCGGAGGCATGCATGTCGCAAGATCAGGCCGTCCCGCCGCAGCCAGACAGCGAGGTGGTGGCGTCGGTGGCGTATGTGCAGGGCAGGCGTTCGCACGACGTGCCCCTCGAAGACATCAAGTCGTACACCTGCCAGGACGAGAACCTGCTGTGGATCGGGCTGCGCAATCCCGGCGTGGAACGGCTGCGGCAGGTGGCCGACGACCTGGGCATCCGGCCCAAGACGCGCGACGAAATGCTCGAACCGCACCGCCGGCCCAAGATCATCGACTTCGGCCACTGCGTGCTGGTGGTGGCCATCACCGTCGAGATCGACCAGGGGCGGCCGTCTTTCGGCGAAACCCAGATACTGATCGGCCGCGGCTTCCTGCTGACGGTGCGGCGCGGCGCCACGGCCAACTACAGCGTGCTGCGCGAGCGCCTGGAGTCCGCGCCCGACCTGCTGCGGCGCGGCAGCGACTACGTGGCCTCGGAACTGCTCGACTTGCTGATCGACCACTACGTGGTGGCCGCCGGCGAGCTCGAAAGCGTGGTCGAGACGGCCGAACAGAAGCTGCTGATCCGCGGCGCCAAGGATTCCGACATTCGCAAGCTGTACCGGCGCCGCCGCGACCTGCTGCGCATCCATACCGTGATCGCGCCGCTGGCCGAGATCTGCCGCCGGCTGGCCACCATGGACATGTCGGCGGTCGACGCCAATGCCCGTCCGTATTTTTCGGTGGTGGCCGATCGCGTGCTGCGCGTGGACGAATTGATCAACGGGCTGCGCGAGGCGCTGGCGTTCGCCTTCGAGGCCAGCATGATGATCTCCCAGACGCAGCAGAACGACATCACCCGCCGGCTGGCCGCCTGGGCCGCCATCCTGGCGGTACCCACCGCGGTGGCCGGCATCTACGGCATGAACTTCGAGTTCATGCCCGAACTGAAAACCCACTGGGGCTATCCGGTCACGCTGGCCGCCATCGCGACCGTGTGCGGGGTGCTGTACTGGAGATTCCGCAAGTCGGGCTGGCTGTAACCGGGGGCGGGCGTGGTGTGGCACACTGCATGCCATCCATCATCTTCGGGAACCCATTCATCTTGCGCAGGCAGTTCACATTCGGCCGTCTGGGCCGCCGGCTGGGCGGTGTGCTGGGCGTGGCCCTGGCCGCCGCGCTGGTCCATTGGTTCCAGGGCGGCCCCGCCGAGCCGCCAGCCCCGCCGCCGGCAGCGACCACGCCACGCCAGCCGGCCCCCACGGCCGGCGCGCCGGCTGGCACCGCCAGCCCCCCGCGGGCCGGCCAGGCGGTGCCGCCGGGCCGCTACGCCCTGACGGGCACGGTCACCAAGGTGGCCGATGGCGATACGGTCACCCTGCGGGTGGGGGGCAAGTCGCACCGCGTCCGCCTGGACAGCATCGATGCCCCCGAAGCGGGGCACAGCGCGCAGGAGCCGGGCCAGCCCTATGCCGACGCCTCGCGACGGCACCTGGAGCAATTGGTCGGCGGCAAGACCCTGACCGCGCAATGCTATCAGCAGGACCAATTCGAACGCGATGTGTGCGCCTTGATGCTGCCCGGCGGCGATTCGGCCAACCGGGCCCAGGTCGCGGCCGGCTACGCCTGGGCCTATACCGCGCGGCGCGGCGACTACCTGAACGATGCCGCGATGCCGGACCTGCAGCGCCAGGCGCGCCAGTCCGGCAGCGGCCTGTGGGCGCAGGCCGCCACCGAACCCTGGAAATGGCGCTACGAATGCTGGCGGAACCAGCGCTGCTAGCGGGTGTCTTACCTGGGCCTGCCAGCCCCGGCGCGCCGGGCTGACGCGCCCGCCCACCCCTGGGCTTGCCTGGATGGGGCCCGCCCGGCACCTTTGCTATGCTTTGCGCCAGGCTCGAAACGGGAACACTACACGGAAGCGGTTTTATGGGTGCATGGCTGCGGCGGATCTCGATGGCGGTGCTGGTGCCGGTACTGGCGCTGGCCGGGTGTACCCGAGACCCTATCAACAGTCCGTATGAAACCGGCGCGCTGGCCCAGAACACGCTCTACACGGCGTTCGTCAAGCGTTCGCCCAAATACCTGGACCCGGCGCGTTCTTATTCCACCGACGAAACCCCCTATACCTACAACATCTACGAACCGCTTTACGGCTACCACTACCTGAAGCGGCCCTACGAGCTGGTGCCGCGCGCGGCGGCCGGCATCTCGCAGCCGCGCTACCTGGATGCGCAGGGCAACGAACTGCCCCAGGACACGCCCGGCCAGCAGATCGCCGAAAGCGTGTACGACATCCGCATCCGCCCGGATATCCGGTTCCAGCCGCATCCCGCTTTCGCCCGCGAGGCCGACGGACGCTACAGCTACTTTCCGCTGCAGCCCGGCGAGCTCGAAGACAAGTTCTACATTCCCGATTTTTCCAAGACCGGCACGCGCGAACTCACCGCCGCCGACTACGTCTACGCCTTCCGGCGCCTGGCCAGCCCGCGCGTGGCCTCGCCCATTTATTCGCTGATGGCCGAGTATGTGGTCGGCATGCAGGCCTACGGCCAGCGCCTGCAACAGCGCGACGAAGCGCTGCGCCGCGGCCTGCCGTTCGGCCAGCGCGACCTGCCCTGGCTGGACCTGCGCGAGGCCGACGGCTTCGACGGCGTGCAGGCGCTGGACGCGCACACGCTGCGCCTCCGCATCAAGGGCAAGTATCCGCAGTTCAAGTACTGGCTGGCCATGACTTTCACCGCGCCCATTCCCTGGGAAGCGGACCGTTTCTACAGCCAGCCCGGCATGGCCGGCCACGACCTGTCGCTCAATACCTGGCCGGTGGGCACGGGGCCCTACATGCTGGCCGAGTCGCTGCAGAACCGCCGCCACGTGCTGGCGCGCAACCCCAATTTCCGCGGCGAGCCGTACCCCTGCGAAGGCGAGCCGGGCGACCGCGCGGCGGGGCTGCTGGCCGACTGCGGCAAGCCCACGCCTTTCGTCGACCGGGTGGTCTTCAGCGTCGAAAAAGAGGCCGTGCCGCTGACCGGCAAGTTCATGCAGGGCTATTACGACATGCCGCAGGTCGAGCGCGGCGAGTACGGCGTGGCCATGCTGGTGGCCGCCGGCGATTCGCCCGACAAGGCCAAGCGCTACCGCGAGCACGGCATCCAGCTGCCCACGGCCATCGAAACCTCGAGCTGGTACATGGGCTTCAACTGGCTGGACCCGGTGGTCGGCCGCGGCGACACCCCCCAGCAGCAGGAAAAGAACCGCAAGCTGCGCCAGGCCATCAGTATCGCCTTCAACTGGGAAGAATACGTGGCCGTGTTCGAGAACAGCCAGGCCATGGTGGCGCATGGCCCGGTGCCGCCCGGCGTGCTGGGCTATCGCGATCCGCCCGAAGGCATCAACCCGGTGGTGTACGACCTGGTCGACGGCCGGGTGCAGCGCAAGCCCCTGGACGTGGCCAAGCAGCTGCTGGCCGAAGCCGGCTACCCCAGCGGGCGCAACGCCGAGACCGGCGCGCCGCTGGTGCTGTACTACGACGCCATGACCGGCGGCGGCTCGAACCCGCAGTTCGACTGGATGCGCCGCCAGCTGGCCAAGATCGGCATCCAGATGGACGTGCGTTCCACCGACTACGGCCGCTTCCAGGACAAGATGCTGCGCGGCACGGCGCAGATCTTCTTCTGGGGCTGGGTGGCCGACTATCCCGACGCCGAGAATTTCCTGTTCCTGCTGTACGGCCCCAACGGCAAGGCCAAGCATGGCGGCGAAAACGCCGCCAACTATGCCGATGCCGAATACGACCGGCTGTTCGAGCAGATGAAGTACCTGGACGACGGCCCCCAGAAAGAAGCCGCGATTGCGCGCATGGTGGCTATCGTGCAGCGCGACGCACCCTGGATGTTCGGCTACTTCCCCATGTCGGGCGGCGCCTACCAGCAGTGGGTGGGCAACGCCAAGCCCACCCAAATGGTGCGCAACACCTTGCAGTATGTGAAGGTGGACCCGGCGCTGCGGGTGGCCAAGGTGCATGAATGGAACACGCCGCTGTGGTGGCCGCTCGCGCTGCTGGCCGTGCTGCTGGCGCTGGCCATCTGGCCGTCGTACGTGGCGCTGAAGCGGCGCGAGCGGCAGACGGCGTTCGGCGCCGGCGCGGCGCCCGCCCAACCGAAGGAGCAACAGCCATGACCGGCTACGTCATCCGCCGCCTGTTGTACGGGGTGCTGATCCTGGTCGGCGTGAACCTGTTCACCTTCATCCTGTTCTTCGCCGTGAACACCCCCGACGACATGGCGCGGCTGGCCATCGGCGGCCAGCGGGTCAGCCAGGAGGCCATCGAGCGCTGGAAAGTCGAGCACGGCTACGACAAGCCGCTGTTCGTGAATCCCCAGGCCGAAGGCGCGGGACGCCTGACCGACACCGTGTTCTACCAGCGTTCGGTGCCGCTGCTGGCGCTGGAATTCGGCTCGTCTGACGCGGGCCACGATATCGGCCGCGAGATCCGCATGCGCATGGGGCCCAGCCTGGCGCTGGCCATCCCCACATTTTTCCTGGGCCTGTTCGCCAGCGTGGTGTTCTCGCTGATGCTGGTGTATTTTCGCGCCACCCGGCTCGATTTCTGGGGCGTGGTGCTGTGCGTGATCCTGCTGTCGATATCCAGCCTGTTCTATATCATCGCGGGCCAGTGGATGTTCTCGAAGCTGCTGCGGCTGGTGCCGTATTCCGGCTTCGCCGGCGGGCTGGACGCCATCAAGTTCCTGGCGCTGCCGGTGCTGGTGGCCGTGGTGTCGCGCCTGGGGCCCGAGGCCCGCTTCTACCGCGCGCTGTTCCTGGAAGAGGTCGGCAAAGACTACGTGCGCACTGCCCGCGCCAAGGGCCTGGCCGAGCGCGCGGTACTGTTCCGCCACGTGCTGCGCAACGCCATGCTGCCCATCCTGACCGGCACGGTCTCGGCCATCCCGCTGTTGTTCATGGGCAGCCTGATCGCCGAATCGTTCTTCGGCATCCCGGGCCTGGGCAGCTACACCATCGACGCCATCAATTCGCAGGACTTCTCCATCGTGCGCGCCATGGTGTTCCTGGGGTCGGCCCTGTATATCGTGGGGCTGATCATGGCCGATATTTCCTACACGCTGGTCGATCCCCGCGTGCGTTTCGAGTGACCGCCATGCCCAAGTTCGTGTTCCTGTGGACGGATATCGCGCTGTTCCTGCTGGTGGCCGGCGTGCTGGGCTATGTCTGGCGCGTGCGCCGCAGCCCCACGCTGCGCGCGACCTGGGCGCGCGTGGGGCGCGATGCGCCGGCCATGAGCTCGGCCGTCATCCTGGCCGCCTTCGTGGCCGTGGGCCTGCTCGATTCGATCCATTACCGGCCCCAGTTGCCGCCGGTGCCGGGGGCCGCGGCCGATGCGCCGCCCATCTACGCGCCGGCCGTCCAGTCGGCGCTGGACGGCCTGCTAGCCGGCACGGTGCTGACGCGGCCCGAGAAAACCTATTCCGCGCCGCTGGCCGCGCGCCAGTTCACCAAGGAAACCGAACTCATCGAGGGCAAGCCGGTGCGCGATTTTCCGCGCCTGCGCAGCGGCGGGGCCCATCTGGACGACCCCGAGGCCCAGCTGGCCGGCGATGCGCTGCGGCGCCTGGCCCGCGGCCTGGCCGGCGGCGCCGGCGCCGCCTTGCTGGGCGCCGCGCTGCTGGGCGCCGGGCTGGCGCGTTCGCGCGGCGGCTGGCGGCGCGCGCTGGCCGACGTGGCGCGCGGGCGCACCGACGTCCCGTGGCGCGCCATGTGGATCACCTACGCGCTGTTGTGCCTGGTCGTCGGCGCGGCGGCGGGGCTGGCCAGCGGCTATCACGTGTTCGGCACCGACCGCACCGGCAACGACGTGCTGTGGCAAGCCCTGAAAAGCGTGCGCACCGCGCTGGTCATCGGCAGCCTGACCACGCTGGCGATGATGCCGCCGGCCATCGGCTGCGGCATCGCGGCCGGCTATTTCAAGGGCAAGGTCGACGACGCCATCCAGTACGTGTACACCACGCTGACCTCGATCCCGGGCGTGCTGCTGGTGGCGGCCTGCGCGCTGATGATGCAGGTGTACATCGACAGCCATCCCGATCTGTTCGACACGTCGGCGGCGCGCGCCGACTTGCGGCTGTTTCTGCTGTGCATGATTCTGGGGCTGACGGGCTGGTCCGGCCTGTGCCGCCTGCTGCGCGCCGAAACGCTGAAGCTGCGCGAGCTGGAATACGTGCAGGCGGCACGCGCCTTCGGCGTGTCGCACTGGCGCATCATGCGGCGCCACCTGCTGCCCAATGTGATGCACATCGTGCTGATCACCGCCGTGCTCGAGTTCTCCGGGCTGGTGTTGTATGAGGCGGTGCTGTCCTACCTGGGCATCGGCGTCGATCCGGGTATGAATTCGTTCGGCTCCATGATCGACAGCGCGCGGCTCGAGATGTCGCGCGACCCGATGGTGTGGTGGAACCTGCTGACCGCTTTCGTCTTCATGCTGGCGCTGGTGCTGGCGGCCAACCTGTTCGCCGATGCGGTGCGCGAGGCCTTCGACCCGCGCGCGCGCCGTTACCGGCCGGGCCGGCTGACCGAAGGCGCGGCTCCCGCCGCGGCCGACGCCGGAGCGCCGCGATGAGCCGCGCCGACGCGTTGCTGGCCGTGGAAGGCCTGGACGTCGCCATCGCCGGCGACACCGGCCTGACCCATGCGGTCAAACGCCTGCAGCTGGCGATCGCACGGGGCGAGACCTTCGCCCTGGTGGGCGAATCGGGTTGCGGCAAGAGCATGACGGCCCTGGCGCTGTTGCGGTTGCTGCCCGATGCGGGCCGCATCGTCGGCGGCCAGATCGCGCTGGATGGCCAAGACCTGAACCAGTTGCCCGAAAGCGCCATGCGGACGGTGCGCGGCGGGCGCATCGGCATCATTTTCCAGGAGCCGTCCACCAGCCTGAACCCGGTCATGCGGGTGGGCGAGCAGATCCTGGAAACCCTGACGGCGCATACCCCGTTGCGCGGCGCGGCGGCGCGCGCGTGCGCCATCGACTGGCTGCGCCGGGTGGGCATCCCGGAGCCCGAACGCCGCATCGACGACTATCCGTTCCAGTTCTCGGGCGGGCAGAAGCAGCGCGTCATGATCGCCATTGCGCTGGCGGCCGAGCCGGCCCTGCTGATCGCCGACGAGCCCACCACCGCGCTGGACGTGACGGTGCAGGCCCAGGTGCTGGACCTGCTGGCCGACATCCAGCGCGAAATGGGCATGGCCATCCTGCTGATCACCCACGACCTGGCCGTGGTGCGCAACGTGGCGCGCCACGTGGCCCTGATGCGCGGCGGCGAGATCGTCGAGAGCGCGGCGGCCGACGTGTTCTTCGAGGCGCCGCGTCATCCGTATGCGCGGCAGCTGTTCGACGCCATTCCCACCTATGAGAAGCGCGGACGCCCGCTGGGCGGCGGCCAGCCGGCCGCACCGGCCGCGCCCGGCGAAGTCGTGCTGGACGTGCAGGACCTGCTGGTGCACTACCCGGTGCGCAAGGGGCTGCTGCGCCGCATCGATGCCTGGGTCAAGGCGGTCAATGGCGTGACCTTTTCCCTGCGCGCCGGCGAAACGCTGGCCTTGCTGGGCGAGTCGGGTTGCGGCAAGACCACCACCGGCAAGGCGTTGCTGCGGCTGGTCGAGGGCGCCAAGGTGCAGGGCCGCGCGCTGCTGCACGGGCGCGACCTGTTGCACGCGGGGCGCCGCGAGCTGCGCGCCCTGCGGCAGGATATCCAGATCGTGTTCCAGGATCCGTTCGCCTCGCTCGATCCGCGCATGCGGGTGGGCGACATCCTGGACGAAGGCATCGCCTCGCTGCGTCCGGACCTGTCCGAAGCGGCCCGGCGCGAACGCGCGCGCGGCCTGCTGCAGCGAGTGGGGTTGCCCGACGACACTGCGGGCCGCTATCCGCACGAATTCTCGGGCGGCCAGCGCCAGCGTATTGCCATTGCCCGCGCGTTGGCGGTCGAGCCCAAGGTGCTGATCTGCGACGAGCCCACCTCGGCGCTGGATGTGTCGGTGCAGGCGCAGATCCTGGACCTGCTGCGCGAACTGCAGGCTGAACTGGGCATTGCCTATTTGTTCATCACGCACAATTTCGGCGTGGTCGAATACCTGGCCGACCGCATCGCCATCATGCACGAGGGGCGCATCGTCGAAACCGGTTCGGCCGATGCCGTGCTGCATGCGCCCAGGCACGACATGACCCGCCGCCTGCTGGCAGCGGTGCCGCGCCTGGCGTTCGGGCCGGCACGCTAGGGCAATACCGCGGCCCCGGCGTCCGGCCCGTTCCAGGTTAGTCGTCCAACCCGTGCACGTGGCGGGTTTCCAGCCATACCCGCGTATCGTGGCGCAAGGCTTTCACGCATTGAGCCAGGAAGCTGTGCACAGTTTCCAGTTGCGACGTGTCGAAATTGCGCGCCAACAGCGTGACTTCGCGCGCGATGGCATGGCGTTCGGCCAGCAGCATACGACACTGCTCCTCGACCGGCCGGATCACGATGATCCGGCGGTCCAGGGGGTGGCGGCCGCGCTCGACATAGCCGGCTTCTTCCAGCCGGTTGATGAGCGCGGTGGCGCCGCCCGGGCTGATGCCCATCAATTGCGCCAACTGCCCGGTAGGCAGAGACTCGAACTCGAGCACCAGGTCCAGTGCCTTGAGATCGGCCAGCGCGATTCCCATCTTTTCGGACAGGGCAGCCTGGCAGGCTGCGGTATAGGCGGCGAACTGCCGCCCGAGCATCAATGCGATGTCATCAATCATGCCAGGCCGTGTCTCGTCGCTTTCGGAAACCGATGCGGAAGGGCGGCTAAGGTGTATCGCAGAATCCAAGTGCAACATGGGTTCACGCTCCGTTGTCCGCCGTTCCGGGTTACTTGGCGCCGCCGCCCAGGCCGCCGGTCAGGCCGCCCAGCAAGCCACCCAACAGGCCGCCGTTGGCGTTGCCGCCGGTGCCCGAACCGCCGCCCAGGCCACCCGTCAGGCCGCCGACCAGGCCGGTCACCGGGGCCAGCAGGCCGCCAGCACCACCGGCGCCGCCGTTGCCCGCACCACCGCCCAGGCCGCCGGTCAGGCTGCCGACCAGGCCGGTCACCGGAGCCAGCAGGCCGCCAGCGCCACCGGCGCCGCCGTTGCCGGCATCGCCGCCCAGGCCGCCCGTCAGGCCGCCCAGCAGGCCGGTCACCGGGGCCAGCAGGCCGCCAGCGCCACCGGCGCCGCCGTTGCCGGCACCGCCGCCCAAGCCACCCGTCAGGCCGCCCAGCAGGCCGGTCACCGGCGCCAACAGGCCGCCGGCGCCGTTGCCGGTGCCGCCGCCCAGGCCACCCAACAGGCCGGTCACGGGCGACAGCAGGCCGCCTTCGCCGCCGGTGCCGCCCAGCCCGCCCAGGCCACCGGTCAGCGAAGCCACCGCGGCGGTCGCGCTGCCCAGGGTCGAGCCCAGCGGGTTGGTGTTGTTCGGGCTCGCGTGCACCACGCCGCCCAGGCTGGCCACCGCGTTGCCCAGGTTGCTGAGCACGCCGTCGAGCGGCGTGCCGTCGGGCAGGGCGCCATTGGCGCCGGCCAGGGTGCCGCCGATGCTGGTCAGCAGGCCGGCCACCGGAGCGCCCAGGCCGATGCCGTCGCCCACTTGCTGGGTCAGGCTGGTGACCTGGCCGGCGATCGGGCTGACCACGCCGTCCAGGCTCTTACCGACGCCGCCCAGGGCGTTGTTCAGGCCCAGCGGCAGCACGTTGTCGACGGTGGTGCCCACGTTGGCCAGGGTCGGTTCCAGGATCGGCTGGCCGTTGCCGTTCAGGCCGCCGGTCACGCCGCCCAGCAGGCCGGTCACGGGATTGAGCAGGCCGCCTTCGCCGCCCAGCGCGCCGGTCAGGGCGCCGACCGCGTTGGTGGCGTTGCCCAGCACGGTGGTCAGGGGCTGGGGATTGTCGGGGTTGGCATTGAGCAGGTCGCCGGCGCTGGCGACGGTGTCGCCCAGGCCGCTGACCAGGCCGCCGACGCCGGTGCCCAGGCCGCCGGGCAGGCCGGTGCCGGCGACGGTATCGCCCACGTTGCTGACCGTGCCGCCGACTTGCGTCAGCACGCCGTCAACCGGGGCGCCCAGGCCGGTGGCTGCGCCCACTTGCTGCGTCAGGCCGGTAACCGTGTCGACCACCGGCGCGATGGTGGGGTCGAGCGACTTGCCGATGCCGCCCAGCGCACCGCCCAGGTCCAGCGGCACGACGTTGTCGGTGGCCTTGCCGGTATTGCCCAGCGTGGTTTCCAGCAGGCCGGCCGGCAGGGTCGAGGGCGGGTTGTTGCCGCCGCCGGGGGTACGGGACGCATGCTTGCCGTCGCCGCCGCCACCGCCGCCGCAGGCGGCAAGAGCAGCGGTCAGCGCGGCCATGAAGGCCGTCTTGACCAGAACATGTTGGACGCGACGGAGGTCGGAAGATTTCGCAGACATGATTGCACTCCTGTGGGGGACGAGTCGGCGTCACATATGCGCCGGTTATTCCCTTTGAAGCACAATTCATGCCAACTTTTTGAAGCAGCCTGAAATAGACTGAAAATCAAAAAGTAAAAATGACGATTCTATTTAAAAATCAACGTCTAGGAAGGAAATTGGAGATTTTCCCTTAAAGGTGAAAATCACAAATTTGGGACGTTGGGCATCCTGCGAATGTTACGGTTTCGTGGGTAACGGACGTTACGTTACGGGCGGCGTTACGTAACGTTTCGAGATGCGCGGCCATCGAGGCGTGGCCGCGCGCAGGCTCAGAACAGGTCGTAGAACAGCGAGTAGTTGGCATTGAAGCGCAGGTCGCGGTCCTGGTCGTCGACGGTGCGCGAACCGACCGGCTTGGCCACGTTCACGTCGAACAGGTAGAACTTGTCGTCGGTGAAGCGCATGCCCAGGCCTACCGATGACAGGTGCCCGGGGTTGTTCTTCTGGATCGTGTCGTTGTTGTACCAGGTGCGCGCGTAGTCCACGACCGCGTACGGCTGCACGTTGTTCAGGTACTTCCAGCCCACGTTGAAGCGGCGGTTGATCTCGGCCGAGACGCCCACGCCCTTGTCGCCGCTTTTCTCGCCCTGCGGATAGCCCATGGCATAGCGCCAGCTGCCGTACGACACCTGTTCCGAACTGGGCAGCACGTCGTCGGTGTATTGCCCTGCGCCGCTGAGCACCAGGCCGAACTGGCCGGGCAAGGCGAACGTCTGGCGCAGGTCGAGGTTGTAGCGGGTGAAGTTCAGGCTGACATCGGGCACGCCCGTGTAGCCGTAGTTGGTGTCGACCGTCTTGTCGGCCCCGGCCGCGTTGAATCCCTGCGACACGCCCACGCCGACCTCGGTCGAGCGGCTGGGCAGCACGTCGCGATAGCGCAATTCGGCGGTGGCCGCGCGCACGTCCACGTCCTGCTGCAGCCAGTAGTCGTTGTTGCGCCCCTCGTAGCGGTCTTTGGCGTTGACCGCGTAGACGCCGGCGGTGGCGGTCAGCGAGCGGCGGTTGTTCAGGATCAGCGGATAGCTCAGGCCCACCGCGATGCGGTTGTTGGTGACTTCGCGGTCGTAGCCCAGGCGCTCGACCGCGTCGTCCTGCGGCCTTGACTGGTAGTGGTGCGCATCGACGTGCAGCGTCAGGCCGTCGGAGCCCAGCGGCACGCTGATCTCGGCGGCCACATAGCGCACGTCGTCGCTGTTGAGCGGAATGCTGCTGGTCAGTTTCACCTGTTCCCCCAGCGGGGTCAGGCTGTTGGTGGCCGCGTTCACCATGGGTTGCATGCCGGTGCCCAGGTCGGCCACGCCGCCATTGGCGGTGACCGGCCGCCGGGTGGCGGCCACCACCATTTCGGTGGCGCCGTCGGCGCGGCGCGGCAGGTCCAGGCTGGGCGTGATCTGCACGCCGGGCACCGTGCGCATCAGGTTCAGTACACGTTCCAGGGTCGGTTGCGTCAGCGGCTTTTCTTCGGTCAGCGGGCCGGCCAGGCTTTCCAGCCGGTCGCGCGCATTGCCGATATCGCCGTCGATCCGCACGTTGCCGATGTAGCCCTCGACCACCGTGACGGCCACCAGGCCGTTGGCGAACGACTGGTTCTGCAGCAGCGCGAACGACAGCGGATAGCCGCGCTGCCGGTATAGCGCCGTGATCTTGTCGACTTCGCCGACCAGGGCGGCCACCGTGGTTTCCTTGCCGGCCAGCGGCGTCAGGATGGCCGAGACCTCGTCGAAGGGAAGCGTCCGCACGCCCGACACATCGAAATTGCGCGGCACCAGCCGTTGGGCCAGGCGGGCCTGCACAGCCTGTTGTTCCGGCGTGGGCGCCTGCAGCGTCGGCTGCGGTTGCGGCGCGCCGGTGTTGGCCGGCGTCTGGATGCGGGGCAGGGCGTCGATGGGGTTGCCGCGCAGCGGGCCTTCGGCCCGGCTGTTCGCGCCCGCCAGCAGGGCGAGCAGCGAGGAAGAGAGGACGAAGCCGGTGCGCAGGAAAGCGGTCATGGAGAGCTGCAGGTCGACAAGAAACTGTGGCGCCGGCGTCACACTACGCGTTAATGCCGACATGAAACAGAATAGCTATGAAGGATGCGGCATGTTGCCATACGGTCGCTCTGTTGCGACAAGTTCCGTAATAAAAATATACAAAAATGGCTTATCTATATATTTCTACTGGCCTAAATTTTCCAATATGTAACATATATGCTGCATTTTGTTGATGCTTTTCACCATTATCTGGACTTATTCGCCGGATAAGTTAGGATAGTCGGAAATATAAACATAAATTACGTAATAACCCTAATGCTATTTACTTGTTATTAGTTGAGACTCTCTTGTACGTTATGCAATGATGTTTAGCGATGCTCGGTTACCGAATTTCCTGATGAAACTGTGCCCGCGAACCCTCTTGCCAGGCAGGCAAGCGCGGTGTGTGTGGCAGCCGTGCGGAAGCATTCATGGCTCCTGGTGAGATCGTCCCTCTTTCGTTCGCGGCCGGCCTGGTGATCCTGTCTTTTCTGGTCGCGGGATACGGCGCCTACGTTGCCCTGACGGCGGCGGCCCACATCCGCGTGGCGGTGGCCGACGGCCAGTCATGGCGACCCTACGTGGCGATCGCCGCGGTGTCCATGGGGGGGATCGGCATCTGGAGCATGCATTTCATCGGCATGCAGGCGCAGGCGATGCCTTTCGACGCCGGCTACCAGGTGTGGCTGACGCTGCTCAGTTTCTTGCTGGCCGTGCTGTGTTCCGGCCTGGCGCTGTGGTATGTGGCGCGGGCCCGCTTCTCGATCGAGCGCTGCCTGGCCGGCGGCGTGGTGGCGGGCCTGGGCATCGCCGCCATGCATTACGTGGGCATCGAGGCCATGCGGATCCCGGCCCTGTTCCTGTGGAGCCCGGCCCTGATCGTGCTGTCCGTGCTGATCGCCGTGGTCGTCGCGACCGCAGCCCTGTGGCTGGCCTTCAATACCCAGACCACCTGGCAGCGCGTGCTGGCGGCCACGGTCATGGCGGCGGCAGTCTGTGGCATGCATTACACCGCGGCGGCCGCGGGCACGATGGTGTGCACCACGCCGCGCGAATTCACCGACCTGCAGATCGGCGGCGCCTCGCTGCCGTACCTGGTGTTCGGCCTGTCGATCATCACGCTGGCGCTGCTGCGCTGGCAGTTGCACCGCTCGTCCCTGCGTTTCCGCCAGAAAGCGGCACGGCGCGTGGACGCGCTTATCGGATCCGGCGCTTCGGTGGCGGCTGCGGGTGATCTGCCCGTCGGCACGCTGGGGCGCGGGTAGCAGCCCGGCGTCGCCGGGATCTTGGGAGGTTTGCCGCCATGGGGTTGTCCGGCGGCAGCCGTGGGGTAGTACGAGAACATGCGCACGCATGGGAGAGTGAAATGAAAGAGCAACTTGTGCGGTTTTGGAATGATGAAGAAGGCGTGACCACGCTGGAATACGCGATTCTGGCGGCGTTGCTGGTGGCGGGGTTGGGTGCTGTCATCACGGCGCTGACGGGGGGGTTGACGACTTTCTTCGGAACGATCGCCGCCAAACTCGCGGACCTGACGACCTAGTAGCCCGACAAGCGCTGTTCCCGGCTGCGGACGGCGCGCGCGCTGCGCAACCGTCTTGGCCGGTATCGCTTCCGCGCACAGTGGCTTCGGGTAAGTCGGACGGCTGGCGCGCGACCACGCGCCAGCCGGTTGTCAGCGCGGCAAACGCAAAGGTGGCGTGTTGTCCCCAGGGGAATCGTTGTGGCTGGTGTTGTTCGTCCTATGGAGTCTGATGCTGGTGCTGGCCGATTGGCGACACCGGAGGATTCCCAATGCGCTGATGGTCGGCGCGATCTGTCTGCAGCTGCTGTGGGCAATCGCTCCTTCCTTGGGTGCGGGATGGCAATATGCTCCGCTGTGGCCGGGATGGGGCCTGGCGCTGGCGGGTTTTCTGCTGGCGTTGCTGTTCATCCCGCTGTGGCAGCGCCATGTGATGGGCGCTGGCGACGTCAAAGTCATCGCAGTCTATGGCTTCGCTTTCGGGCCAGTGTATCTGGCGTTCGTATTGATGGTGGGCAGTCTGTTCGCGGGGGCCCATGCGGCGCTGTATCTGATTGCGGCGCGCTGGTGGATGCCGCCGCCGCGGCTGCGCCAGGTTCCGTACGCCGCCTATTTGGCCATCGGCGCGCTCAGCGTGGCGTATACGCTCTTGAATTCGCGATGGTCTTCGTAGCGTTTTTCCTGGTGCTGTACGGCGTCATGATGTACGGAATGATCTTCACTGCGCAGCAGTCGCTGAATCTGGCGGCACAGGATGCCGCGCGCAAAGCCCTGCAATGGCAACCCGGCGCAAGCCACATGCAGTTGCGCGCCGATGCCGCACGCAGCACCGCGCTGCAGCAGGCCGATTGGATCACCGCAGTGTCGGGTGCTCCGCTGGCTGTGGCGGTTTGCGGTGTCGGCGGCGCCTTGAGCACCACAGGCGGCGCCCTGTGCAGCGGCATGGCCTTGGCCGACGACCAGATCGAGGTCATCGTGAGTTTTCCCTACGGCGCGCATCCGCTGATCCCGAATCTTCCCCTCATCCAGCAGGCCATGGTGCCCGCGCTGCTGCAAGCACGGGCGTCGGTGCGCCTGAGCAACCCGGCTGGCAGCGAGGGAGGCTGACATGGCTGTTCGACGCCGGGCGGGCCTCGACCGGAATGCTTGCCGCCAGCAGGGCGTGGCGGCCATCGAATTCGCCATGGTGCTGACCGTATTGCTGCTGATTCTGCTGGCAATCGTTGGCTACGGCGCCATCTTCTGGGCGCAGCAGCAATTATCGGCCGCTGCCGGCGAAGGCGCGCGCGCCGGCCTGCAGGCCCGCTATGCGGGCCTGCCCGATGTCCAGGCGGTTGCGTGCGATGCCGCGGTAAGCGTGTTCGGATCGGGAACCAAAGTGGAATGCAATCGCGCCGCGGTGCCGTTCCCCTGCGCCTGGACAGGGGCAGGCGGCGCGGCGGTGGGCTGCATGGACGTGGTGCTGCGCTACGACGTTGCCCAATGGCCCTTGCTGCAATCTTTTCAGAGCCTGCTGGGGCTCGTCACCGGCGGCGGCGGAGATGACCTGATCCCCAAGACTTTATCGGCCCGCGCCACCATTCAAATCACACAGGAGCCGCTATGACCGGCGTAAGTAAGATTCTCGCCGCTGTCTTGCTGGCGGCAGGCATTGTTTTGGCGGCACTGGCCTACTACCTGGCCAGCCGGCCGACCCCACCCCCCGCGCCCGTGGCCGCACCGGTAACGGCGGCGCCTGTGCAGGCCGAGCCCGCGGTGCCGCAGGCCCGCCATCCGATCGTGTTGGCCGCCAAGGCGCTCGAAGCGGGCACGCGCCTGGAAGCCGCCATGCTGGAAGTGCAGCAATGGCCGGTGGCATTGAGCCAGGGCTACGCCAGGCCCGAAGAGTTGGTGGGCCAAGTCGTGCGGCTGGATATCGCGGCAGGCGAGCCCGTCACCACCCAGATGCTGGCCCAAGGGCTGGCGCGCCAGCTGCACGCCGGTGAGCGCGCTGTGGCGGTGCCGGTGGACGAAATCGCGGGCGCGGGCAATCGCGTTATGCCGGGCGATCTGGTGGATGTGTTTTTCTCTTTGCAGAAGAACCAGGAAGTGCAGGGCAGCCAGGTGCGCTTGCTGCAGTCGCGCGTGCGCGTGCTGGCTTATGGGGCGCAATCGGTCGACGGCCCGCCGGTCGAGGCCGACAAGCCCGCGGTGCAGCGCTCGGCAGCGCCGGCTCCGGCCCGTTCGGCACTGTTGGCGGTGCCCGTGGAGCGTGTGAACGAATTGCTGCTGGCCAGCCGTTCTGGCCATCTGCAGCTTGCCCTGCGCGCGCCGGACGATGAAACCTTGCCCGATCGCGAACTGTTCGCGCCCCGGCAGCCGGTCATCTCGGCCCGGGCCGACCTTTCTGCCGAACAGCGCGCTGCGTTGGCAGATGGCACAAATCGCGCCTACGCGGGCGACAGCCTGGCGCAGCTGGAGGGGCCCGCTCCGCAACCAGCCAGGCGGTCAGCCGGCGCTTCGTCGGGCGGCGGCGGGCGCTCCGTCGAGATCCTGCGTGGCGACAGCGCGCAACGCGTGCATTACTGATAATGCCCAGGCAGATCACACCGGCTCACTACTTACCATGTCGACTCTGATGAAATCCCGTATGCGCGCTTCCTTGATTTGCTCCGCGCTGGCCGTGGCCGGCGTCTTTTACGGCGCGCCCGTGGCGGGCCAGGCCCAGCCTGCGAAGCCCGTACCCGCTCCCGCCGCTGCCCAGGAAATCGCCCTGCCGGTCAAGGGGCAGCAATTGCTGCCCTTGCAGGGGACGCCTACCCGCATCGCCGTGGCGGACCCGGACGTGGCCGATGTCAAGATACTGCCCGCGGCGGCTGGCCGGCCGGCCGCAGTCATGCTGATCGGCAAGCAGGCTGGCACCACCCAGGTACAGGTCTGGGCCCGCAACAGCCGCACCCCCATGGCCTGGACGGTGCGCGTAGTGGGCGCGGTCCAGGCGGAATTGACGCGTCGCGGCCAGTCCGGCGGTGCCGATGTGGATGTGGCGGGCAGCCATGCCGTGGTCTCGGGGCATGCGTCTTCGGCGCTGGAGCATCAGAACTCGGTGGCCGCCGCCGCTGCCGCGGTGGGCGACAAGAACGTCGTCGACGTGGCCACTGCCGGCGCCGGCGGGGTGGTTCAGGTCGAAGTCAAAGTCGTGGAGCTGTCGCGCTCGGTGATGAAGCAGGTTGGCCTGTCGATGACCGGCAACACAGGCGGCTGGGGGTTCGGCGTGCGCACCTCGCCGGACGGCTTTACCGTCCCCGGCGCATTGGGCGCCCGCAGCATACTCAGCGACGGGTTCAGTCTCTTGTTCGATTCCAGCCATTTCGGCGCCACGCTGCGCCTGTTGCAAAGCAACGGCATGGCGCGTGTGCTGGCCGAGCCCACCCTGGTGGCGCTCAGCGGCCAGAGCGCCAGCTTTCTGGCGGGCGGCGAAATTCCCATTCCGGAATCCGGCGGTCTGGGCACGCAGAACGTGGTGTTTAAACCCTTCGGCATTGGGCTTACGGTGACGCCCACGGTACTGTCGCGCGACCGCATTGCGCTGAAAGTGGCGCCCGAGGCCAGCGAGCTGGACTACGTCAATGGCATTCCCATTCTGAACGGCGACACCGCCACGCTGATTCCGGCGCTGCGCACGCGCCGGGCCGACACCATGATCGAGTTGGGCGACGGTGAAAGCTTCGTCATCAGTGGCCTGGTCTCGCGCCAGACCAAGGCATCGGTGAACAAAGTACCGTTCCTGGGCGAGTTGCCCATTATTGGCGCGTTCTTCCGCGGGATCGAGTATTCACAGGAAGAGCATGAACTGGTCATCGTGGTGACGCCGCGCCTGGTGCGGCCGATTGCTCGTGGCGTGGCGCTGCCCCTGCCCGGCGCGCGGCAAGCGCAGCCCGATTCCCTGACCAACGCCTGGGGCTACTACCTGATGGGCCCCGCCGGCGGCCAGCAAGTGCCGGGTTTTTCGCGGTGAAGCATATGAAGGCCTATTCCACAGAATTGGCGGGGCTGCAAAGCGGCGTCAGGTTTCTTTTCTGCTCGCAGGGCGACGGCGTGGCCGCGAAACTGGTCGAGGCCCTGGGACCCATGGGCGTGCTGACGCAAGAGTCCCCATCGGTCGAGCACTTGGGGCGCCGGCTGGCCGACATCGACCCGAAGATCATCTTCCTGGATTTCACGCTGAACAGCGCCGACCCCGCCAAACTGCTGCGGTCGGCCGACCTGGCCCGCACGCTGGCGCGTGTGGCGCCGTCCATTCCGCGGGTGGCCGTGGGGCTCCTGGGTCAGCCCGAAGGGGCCGTGGCGGCCTTGCGCGCGGGGGTAACCGATTTCGTCGACCCGTCGATCGCGCCGCATGAAGTGCGCGACGTGGTCCAGCGGCTGCTGGACATGCCGGCCTTCGGCGCAGGCGAGGGCGGCTCGCGCCGCGACGTGTTGCTGATCGGCGCGCGCGCCGGCGTTGGCACCAGCACGCTGGCAGCGCACCTGGCGGGTATCGCGCAAGACCGCTACGTGCAGGCCCACGCCCAGGCCGAGCCGGGCGCCAACGCCCGCAAGGCGGCCGAATCGGCCTCGGCGCTGCAGCTGGCATCGCGGGTGGCCTTGCTGGACCTGGGGTGGCCCATCGGCGACGCCCAGCTGTACGTGAACGTGGCGGGCGATTTCGACTTTGCGGAAGCCTCGCGCAACCTGCAACGGCTGGATTCGACCCTGCTGGGTTCGGCCATGGCCCACACCCCGGACGGGCTCAGCGTGATGGCCCTGCCGCGCGATCCGGTCCAGATGAACAACGTATCGCAGTCGGACTCGCTGCTGGTATTCGAGCGCCTGCGCCAGCATTTCGGCCTGATGGTGACCGACACCGGCGGTTTCTCTAACATGGATTTCGTGGCCGGCCTGGCGCGTTCTTCGCACGCCACCTGGATCGTCACTGACCAGAGCGTGAGTTCGCTGGTGGCCCTGTCAGGCATGTTGCAGGACCTGGAGCGCCGGCACGTAGAGCGTGGCTCGCTGGGGCTGGTGGTCAACCGCTACGACGAGCGCTACGGCATGACTGCCCCGCAGATCGCCGAGCGCTTCCAGCTGGAATTGGTGGGCACGCTGCCCGATCGCGCGCTGGCGCTGATGGTGTGCACCAACCAGGGCCGGCTGCTGTACCAGGACGCCGAGCGCGACGTCTATGTGCGCGGCGTGCAGGCGCTGGCCGAAAAGCTGTGCAACGAGGCGCCGCAGGCGGCCGGGCGCGGCAGTTGGCTGGCGACGTGGCTGCCGGGCGTGCACCGGCGCATGCTGTTCGCCGAATAGCGGCTCGCGGCGCGTACAGATACTGAACCAGGATCCGACATGATCATGACAGCCACGATCCAATTCGGCCAGGAAGGCGACAAGAATTTTGTCGGCTCGGCCCGCTACCAGGAAGTCAAGACGGCGGCCTACGAACACTTGCTCTCGCGTATCGAAGAGCTGGGGGCGGAATTCGGCCGTTGGGCGCGCGACGCCATCCAGGATTTCGTCGACATCGAGGTCGCCAGCTTCGCGCGCACCAAGCGCGTGGCCATCAACGAAGGGGAGATGCGCCACATCGCCGCGGCGCTGACCAAGGAATTGGCCGGACTGGGGCCGCTGGAAGACTTGCTGGCCGATCCGGCGGTGGAAGATATCCTGATCAACGGCTACAACAACGTGTTCGTGTCGCGCAGCGGGGTGCTGGCGCGTGAATCGTTGGGGTTTTCCGACAACCAGCATGTGCTGCGCATCGTGCGCCGCATCCTGGCGCCCATCGGGCGCCGGCTGGACGAATCCAGCCCCATGGTGGATGCGCGCCTGCCCGATGGTGGCCGGCTGAATGTGGTGATCGAGCCGCTGGCCGTCGACGGCCCGATGGTGTCGATTCGGAAATTCCGCAAAGATCCGCTCAAGCCCGCCGACCTGTTGACCCTGGGCACCTTCAACGAGGAAATCCATCGCCTGCTGAACATGGCGGTGGCGAATCGCTGCAATATCCTGGTGTCCGGCGGCACCAGTTCGGGCAAGACGTCGCTGTTGAACGCGCTGGCCTTCTTCATTCCCGCCACCGAGCGCGTGGTCACGGTCGAGGACACGGCCGAACTGTCGCTGAACCACCCGCACGTGGTGCGGCTGGAGTCGCGCCAGGGCGGCTTCGACGGCAACGGCTTGGTCACCATCCGCGACCTGATCCGCAACAGCCTGCGCATGCGGCCCGACCGCGTCGTGGTGGGGGAAGTGCGCGGCGCGGAAGTCATGGACATGCTGCAGGCCATGAACACCGGCCACGAAGGCTCCATGGCCACCATCCACGCCAACTCGCCGCGCGAATGTCTGTACCGGATCGAGATGTTGGCGGGTTTCGCCGGCTTCCAAGGCAGCGAAGACAGCCTGCGCCGGCAGATCGCCAGCGCCCTGGACTTCATCGTGCAGATAGGCCGGTTGCCCAATGGCAAGCGGCGCGTGCTGTCGATCACTGAAGTCACGGGCATGGGCGACACCGTCATCGCCACGCAGGAACTGTATCGCCACGAATTGTTCGTGACGCCCGAAGGAGAGGAAAAAGACACCTGGAACTGGTTGGGCGTGCATCCCCATACGCCGAAGCTCGCCAAGTTGCGCGACGAACTGCGCGCCAGCGCCGCCGCGCAGGAAGACTCGTCGGGCGGCGGCTTCTGGGGCCGGAGGCGCTGATGGCGGCCGCATGGGTATTGGCGGCCTCGGCGCTGGCCATGGTCCTGGGGGCTGCGCTGCTCTGGCGCCGCGCCGGGCAGGGCGAGCGCCGCCAGGCCACCTCGGTGTTCTTGGAGCGTCAACTCAGCCAGGGCCAGCAAGGCGCGCGCCCCGACGACGATGGCGGCCCGCCCCGGACCGCGCTGCGCAGCGGCATCGAACGCTGGGACATCCTGCTGCGGTGCGCAGGCATGCGGCAGACACCGGGCTTGTACTTGTCGATGGCCGTCATCCTGTTCGTGGGAGTGCTGCTGGCGGCGGTGCTCGGCGGGCCGGTATCGGCGATCGTGGCGGGCGTCATGCTGCTGGTCGCGATCTATTTCTATATCTGGCTGCGGGCCGACCGGCGACGCGGGCGCATGTTCGACCAGTTGCCGGAGATGCTCGACACTATGGTGCGCCTGATCACGATCGGCAACAGCATGGCCGCGGCATTCCAGGCCGCAGCCGCCAATACCAGCGAGCCCTTGCGCGAAGTGGTCGAGAAAGCCGCCCATTTGAGCCGCTCGACGCAAGAACTCGATACCGCCCTGGCGAATGTGGCGCGCCAGTATGGATTCGAGGAATTGCGCCTGTTGGCGGCAGTCGTGCGCGTGGCCCAGAAATACGGTGGGCGCAGCGACGTGGTGCTGGAGCGTATCGCCGCATTCATGCGCGATGTGGCGCAGGCTCGCGGCGAGCTGGTCGCGGCTTCGGCCGAGATTCGCCTGTCGGCCTGGGTCTTGGCGCTGATGCCGCTGGGTATCGCCTGCTACATCATGTTGACCAACAATGCGATGTTCATGGACATGTGGGACGATGAGCTCGGCTTCAAATTGTTGATGGCCGCGCTGGGTTTGCAGGTGGCCGGCTCGTATTGGCTGTATCGCATGACCAAATCCATATGACGGGGGAGCGATGAATAATCTGACTGCTCCTGCCTCTTCGGGCCTGCTGGCCGCCGGGGTCTTGCTGGTGGGGTTGGCGCTGTTGATCGCCGGCCTGGGGATGGTCTGGCGGCTGCGCGGGCAGGCACGCAGCATGCGCGTGGTCGACCAGGCGCTGGCGGGGCGCGACCCCGCGCGCGCGGGCTCGCCCGTCAGCCAGCCCGAACCGGCCGGCCGCCTGGCGACGTTGGCCCAACGCACCAATGCCCTGGGCACGCGCCTGAGCGAAGGCCGGCTAGCGGAATCGCTGCTGCCGGACGAGGACAACAAGCTGATCGAGCTGGCTGGCTACATTAACGTGGCCAACGCCCGCGCCCGCTACGTGGTGCTGCGTTTCGGGCTGGCGCTGTTGCTGCCCCTGGCGGCAGTGTTGCTGCGCAGGATGTGGCTGGGCCCGGGGTCGATGATGACGATGGCGTTCACCCTGTTCATCGGCTTTGCGGTGGGATACATGCTGCCCAAATGGCTGTTGGCGCGGCGGGTCGCGGCACGCAAGAAACAGGCCGAGAAAGAGTTGCCGTTGCTGGTGGATTTGCTGCGCTTGCTGCAAGGCGTCGGTTTGTCGGTAGACCAGAGCCTGAGCGTGATCGTCAACGACTTCAAGGCGGTGCTGCCCGTGCTGGGCTACGAATTCGGAGCTGCCATGGCGGTATATGCCAGAGGCCGCACGCGGGAACAATCATTGGCGCGGCTGTCGCAGGGGTTTGACGACGATGACCTGGCTGCGATCTGCCGCCTGCTGGTGCAGGTGGACCGCCATGGCGGCGCCGTCCAGGAACCCTTGAACCGGTTCGCGCAGCGGATTCGCGACAAGCGCCGGTTCGAACTCAAGGAAAGAATCGGCCGCCTGACGGTGAAGATGACCGGAGTCATGATCCTGACCCTGTTGCCCGCGCTGCTGATCGTGACCGGCGGCATGGGCATCCTGTCCGTGTTGCGCGGGCTGTCGCGTATTGCCGGAGGAATGTGATGAAGTGCTTGCCACGACATCGATGGCTGGCCACGGTGCTGTGCGCCATGTTGCTGGCTGGCTGCCAGAGCAACAAGATGGAGTCGGCCTGGGAACTGATCCAGCAACAGCAACAAGAGCAGGCGTTGATGCGGCAGTCCGAAGACGATACGGATGCCGGCAAGCAGCCTACCGAGCCGCAACTGATGCTGGCGCTGATCCGCGAAAGCCAGGCTCAGGGCCGGTATTTTGCATCGCTGGCCTATATAGATGCCTACCGCCAGCGCTTCGGCAACAACGATCAATTGGCGGCCCTGCAGGCCGATGCGCTGCGACGCACGGGCCAGGAAGAACAAAGCGAGGCGGCCTACCGGAAACTGTTGAATGGCGCGCAAGCCGCGCAAGGCTGGCACGGCCTGGGCCTGCTGGCCGGGGCGCGCGGCGATTACGCGCAAGCTGCACAGGATCTCGAGCACGCGGTCCGCCTGGCGCCTACCGACGCGCAAATGCTGGGCGACCTGGGCTACGCCCGCCTGCGCGCGGGCGATAGCGCCGGCGCGCGCGTGCCGCTGGGCAAAGCCGCCGAGCTCGATCCGTCCAACACCAAAGTGCTCGCCAACATGGCGTTGCTGCTGGTGGTAGAAGGTAACGCCGTACAGGCTCAGCAACTGATGGACCGTGCCGCGCTGGGGCAGGAAGCACGCAGCCAGATATACCAACTGGCCAGCCAGATGCAGGTGCAGGCGCACGCTATTGGCGCGCCGCGTGCCCAGGATGTGGTGCGCGACGCGACCCAGGTTTCCAGCGGGCGCGACGTCGTCATGCCCATGCTGCAGCCAGTGATGGACCGCATGATCAACCCGCCCATGGTGCAGTAGGGCATTGCCCCACAGCCTGGCCGCCGTATTTACGAACTTGAAAGAGACGACCATGTCCCGATATTACCTTCACTTCCCGCTAGCCCTGGTTGTCGCGCTACCCGGGATGGCGGCCGCGCAGATGAACGCGCCGCTGACGGGCGCCGCCACGTCCCCGCCCGCCGCCGTGGCGGCGCCGGTGGCCCCGGCCATGCAGGCCATGCCCGATCGCCCGGTGGTCCGGCAGATGTCGACGCCGATGCCGGCCGCGGCGCCAGCGGCATCGGCCAGCGCGCCCGTCGCCGCCACGCCGGTCCAGGTTCCGGCAGCCGAGCACTACGAAGACGTAGGCGATGTCACGCGTGGCCTGCTGGCCGCCCAGGCCGACGGGCGCCGCGCGGGCGGGGCGCTGCCTATCCTTGGGGCGGTGTCCACGGCATCGTGGAATCGCTACCTGGAGAGTTTCCGCCAGCCGATTCCGCAATGGTTCACTGAAAAAGTCAAGACAGGCAGCAAATAGCCTGCCTGCAACTCGCGGCCATCAATTATGAAACCGTCCTCGTGCCCATTGCCATTGCGCGCTCGCCAGCGCGGCTCTATTGCCGTGTCGGCCGCGTTTGCCGTGCTGATCGGCCTGGTGGTGTTGTTGTCGGCGCAGCTGGGCTATCTGTTCTACATGAAGCGCGAGCTGCAGAAGGCGGCCGACTTGTCGGCGCTGTCGGCGGCCCAGGTGCTGGTCGCGGGCGACGATACGTGCGCAACGGGCGCGTCGGCGACCATACTGGCTGCCAAGCGCAGCGCGGTCGATAACGTCGTCGGCATCGTCGATACCCTGGCCGCCGGCGATGTTTCGGTCGACTGCAAGCTGTGGGACCCCAGCCGGCCGGATGCGAGCGGCATGCATCTTTTCGATCCGGACGCGTCCAAAGGAGAGCGCCTCAACGCCGTGCGGGTGCGCATCGACAAGCAACTGAGCGCGCTGATTCCCAGCGTCGTTGGGGGATGGATAGGCGGGACGCGAGCCAGTGTGGTCGCCATTGCCGCGGCCTCCAAGCCCGTCGCGGCCTTCAGTGTCGGGTCGAAATTGCTCAGCACTTCTGCGACAGGCTCCTTGATGAGCCTGCTGCGTGTGGTGGGCATCGATCCGTCGTTGAGCCTGGTGGGATACGAAGGCTTGGCCAATGCCGAGATCACGCCGGCCGGCTTGCTGAAAGAGCTTGGCATCCCGGTCAGCGCAGACCTGGATGTGGGCGACTTCAACGCACTGCTGGCCGCCAACAAGCTCGGCGTGGGAGAAGTGCTGGATGCCGTGGTGAAGTTGTCGGGCCATGAAGAGCTGCTCGGCTTGAATGCCTCGCTGGTCGATGCGTTGAAGACCAGCCTGAACCTGGACAGCCTGCTGGTACAACTGGGCACCCAGGCTGCGGATGGCGTGGCAAGGGGGCTGTTTGCGTCCATCACCGCGCCGACCACGGCACAGGAAGCGCTGGGCGTGAAGCTGGACGCCCTGGGGCTGGTCACGTCGGCCATAGGCGTGGCGACGGCCGGCAATGCGGCGACCATCGATATCCCGGCGTCGAGTGCCCTGGGCGCGCTGGGGCTCGATCTCAGTGTCAAGGCCGCCGTCATTGAGCCGCCGTCGATAGGCATCGGGCAGGCGCGCCATGGCGCGATACCCGGCGCCAAGGCCTATACGTCGCAGATTCGGCTCAATCTGAATATCGGCACCACTTCATCTGGGTTGGGCGGATTGCTCGGCGCACTGGGCACTTCGATCACGCTGCCCATCTTCGTGGATGTGGTCAATGCACAGGGCGAGTTGACCGAGACCATCTGCTCGGAGCGCCCGCGCAAGGCGGTCGTCGAAGTGACGTCGTCGATCTTGAGTGCCTGCCTCGGCAAGCCGATTTCCGAGGCGGATGCTTTCTCGAAGCAGAATATGTGCGCCACCAACATGAGCGCGGATACGGATTTCGTGAGGGTGCTGGGAACCCGCCTGTTGCACGGCAAGGTGGCGCCGATATCCATTCTGCCCGCTCCGGCCCAGCAAGTCACCGTCACCGAGGACGGGCCGCCCGTGTCCACGTCGGTCAATCCGTTGGCATTGGGCGAGACCATCACCGGGTTGCTCGACGAATTGCTCGGCGGCTCGCTGGGCGGCGGCACCGAGGCCAAGGTCGAGCCGTTGCCGGCCTCGGCCGCACAAACCGTGGCCACCGACTACCTGAACCGGGTCGGCAGCCCCATCACGACCAGCAAGCTCAATACGATCAAGAACTGGATGATCCAGGACGGCTTGACATGGGCGCGGCCCGGCGGCTTGCTGGGGCTGACCTCAACCACTATGCCCGAAGAATGGCGCGCCGGTGTAGGCTTGGCCTGCGCCCTAGGCGGATACAGCCAGACCTGTGTTCGCAACCAGTTGGTCAGTTCGCTGCAGTCACCAATCCAATGCGGCCTGCTCAGTTGCATTTTGGACCCATTGGTAGGCTTGCTGCTCGGCGGTAGCAATGGTTCGGATGGCCTGCTTCAGATGATTCTGAAGCCGGTGCTTTCTTTGCTCAAAGCTATTGCTCCGGCACTGGACCAGGTGGGCGGCGCACTGTCGACGCTGCTCAGCGCCCTGGGCCTGGATCTCGGCCCCGTCGACGTGCAACTGCAGTCTATCGACTGCGGCCAGGTGCAACTGGTGTATTGATCAGAAGAAGGAAACCTCGAAGGAATGGCCAAGCCTGCAGTCCGCGACGATTTCGACCTTTATGTCTGGGAGGGCGCTTCCGATATCGCGGGGCGTGCCGAGCGTTGCCTGGCGGGTATGGACGTCACGGTGGTGCTGGCCGACGCGGGCACCGCCTTTCCGCCGCCGCGCGACATCACGCGCACGGCAGTGGCGCTGGTGTCGGTATCGGTCATGGGCGACAAGCGTTTCAGCGGCTATGACTGGCTGGCGGCGCAGGGCATGCCGGTGATCTGGGTGGCGGCCGAGGTGCGCGGCCACGATCCGCGCTTCTACCCGCCCGAGTATTCGCATACCCTGCCGCTGACGTTCACCGCGGCGGAGCTGCGCAAGCAGTTGTTCGACCTGCTGGGGTCGCTGGATCGCGCCGATCGCCAGGTGACGCGGCACGAGCAGCCTTTCGTGGCGGTATCCGAGCCCATGCAGGCCTTGCTGGCCGAAGCGCAGATGTTCGCCGACTGCCGCAGCAATGTACTGGTCCATGGCGAGACCGGGGTGGGCAAGGAGCGCGTGGCGCGCCTGCTGCACGACCGCGCGGCCTGGGCCGACGGGCCGTTCGTGGCGGTCAATTGCGGCGCGATTCCCGAAGGCCTGTTCGAGGCGCACTTCTTCGGCCACGCCAAGGGCGCGTTCACCGGCGCGGTGGGTGCCCACAAGGGCTATTTCGAGCAGGCCGACGGCGGCACCTTGTTTCTGGACGAAATCGGCGATCTGCCGCTGTACCAGCAGGTGAAGCTGCTGCGCGTGCTGGAACAGAACACCGTCACCCGGCTGGGGTCCACGGTCGACGTGCCGGTCGACTTCCGGCTGGTGGCGGCCACCAACAAAGACCTGCGCGAATTGTGCGCGCAGGAAGAGTTCCGGTCCGACCTGTATTACCGACTGGCCGTCATCGAGCTGTATATCCCCAACCTGGAAGAGCGCGGCCCGGAAGAGAAAATCGCCATTTTCCGCGCACTGCTGGAACGGCACGGTGTCGATGGCGATTCCGGCGAGCTCCCGCCCGGCTGGCTGCTGGAACGGGTGGCCAATACGTGTTTCGCCGGTAATGTGCGCGAATTGTCGAACGTGGTCGAGCGCGTGGCCATCGTGCGCCGCCAGTTCGGCGCCTGGGACCAGCCGCGCATCGGGCAGATATTCGACCGGCTGGCGGCCCCCTCGGCCAAGGCCGCCATGGTGCTGGCGCCGGCGGGCGAGGCCCTGTCCGACACCGAGCGGGCCGAGCGCACCCGCATTCTGGCCGCCCTGGAGGCCCACGGCTGGCGGCGCCAGGATACGGCGCACTACCTGGGCATCAGCCGCAAGGTGTTGTGGGAAAAGATGCGCAAGCTGCGCCTGGGTGCCAATCAGGGCGAGGTGACCGAGGGGTTGGCCGAGCCGCTGTAGCCGCCGGGCAGCGGGAAAACCAGCCTCCTGAAGGTCTTAATTAATTGGTATAGTTCTGCAACGTTTTCTTGGGGAAGGCATGAAAGTCCATCAACTTCATACGGCCGTGCGCCTGGCGGTGCTGGGCGTGGCGATGTCCGGCCTGGCGGCCTGCGCCAGCGCTCAGTCCGAGGCCAGTCGTCCGCCGGTGCAGCAGGTGGACAGCAAGCAGTCGGGCGACACGCCTGTCACGCCACCCGCGCCGGCGGCCAAGTCGAATTCCACCGTGGCCGAGCTGCAGTCGTTGATCCAGAACCGCCAGGTGTCCGAGCTGCGCACCACCTACAACGGCACCTACGGGGCCAGCCTGTTGTTCAAGGCCGACGACCTTACCTATTACGCCGCGCTGTTCCAGCAAAAGGATTTCTGGCGCGTGGTCCAGACCACGTCCGAAAAGCAGGCCGAATCCACCTATCGCGCGTTTGCCCAGCAGTCGGCCGAACTGGCCGAGGTGGACATCAAGCGCATCAAGCTGCAGGCCGAGTATGCGCGTTCCGAGCGCCTGCTGGCCACGCGCAGCAGCGAACTGGCCACGCTGCAGGCCGACCAGTCGCTGCGCCGCCAGCAAGAACAGCAAGTGGCGGCTCGCCAGGAACAGTCGCGCCAACAGGCCGCCGCGCTGTCGCAGCAGCAACAACAACTGCGTAAGGAACTGAGCGCCATGCAGCGCCAGATCGATGCCTTGCAAGCCCAGCAGGCCGAACTCGAGCGCGATGGCGCCACCGCTGCGCGCAAGAAGGCCCGCAAGTAGTCCCGCAGCCGCTGCGCGCAAGCAAACAAACGGGCCCGTTCAGGGCCCGTTTGCTTGCCGGCATGCCGGCACATATGAAATTGCAGGCAGGTGTCAGACACCCTCCGGGGTGTCTGACACCTTGTATCCTGGCCATGCACGAGTGGCCTGGGTTGCAAGCGAAGGAGCAGGCAGCTGATCCATGCGCGCGTTGCGCGCGAGTGCAATGCCCCGACCGAACATGAGGTTGCAGCCAGGTGTCAGACACCCCGAAGGGTGTCTGACACCGACACTATTGCAGCCGGTCGTCGTCCAGGAAGTCGGGCAGGGCCATGACATCGATGCCGTCTTCCTTGAGGGACACCCGCTCTTCGGCCGTGGCGGTGCCGCGGATGGGGCGTTCGTCGGCGTCGCCCGCATGGATGCGGCGTGCTTCCTCGGCAAAACGCGGGCCCACGTTTTCGGTCTTGCGGACCATTTCGCGTATCTGGCGCAGCACGGCAGCCTGCATGCGGGCCACGGCGGCCGGATCGGCGTCGGCGGGCTTGGCGGCAGAGCTTGCCGCCGGCGCTGCCGGCGCGTGCAGGTGCGCCACATTCAGATGGGGGGCCGACAGACGCTTGGCGACCTTGGCCGACGCGCATACGGGGCACGTGACCAGCCCGCGCGCCTGTTGCGCGTCGTAGTCGTCGTGCGAGCCGAACCAGCCTTCGAAAAGGTGGCCCTGGTCGCATTGCAGGTCGAATACTTTGAGTGCCATAGGGGGAATATGGGGGCGCGTGGCGGCGAATACAAGCAATTTCGGCCGTCGGCCCGGCCAACTGTGGCGTTGCAGCAATAACGGCGCCCACGGGCGCCGTTATTGCTGCCGGGGCAGGCTGGCCCGCCCGCCGGCTTCAGTTCACGCGGCTGCGGTATTCGTTGGTGCGCGTGTCGATTTCGATTTTGTCGCCGATGGCGCAGAACAGCGGCACGCTCAGTTCGTAGCCGGTGTTGAGCTTGGCGGGCTTGAGCACCTTGCCCGAGGTGTCGCCGCGCACGGCGGGCTCGGTGTAGGTGATTTCGCGCACCAGGATGGTGGGCAGTTCGACCGAGATGGCGCGACCGTCGTAGAAAACGACTTCGACGGGCATGGCTTCTTCCAGGTAGTTCAGCGCGTCGCCCATGCTTTCGGCTTCGATTTCGTACTGGTTGTATTCCTGGTCCATGAAGACGTACATGGGGTCGGCGAAGTACGAGTAGGTGCATTCCTTGCGGTCGAGCACCACGATGTCGAATTTTTCGTCGGCCTTGTAGACCGATTCGCTGCCCGAGCCGGTGAGCAGGTTCTTGAACTTCAGCTTCACGACGGCGGCGTTGCGGCCGGACTTGTTGTATTCGGCCTTCTGGACCACGAGGGGATCCTTGCCGACCATGACCACGTTGCCGACTCGCAATTCCTGAGCGGTTTTCATCGATTAAAAACTCCGGGTGATATAGCGCGCTCGCCGTGCTTGCGCGCAGGTTCCGGCATGGCGGGCCCCGCGTGCCCCGGGAGGCTGTCAAAGTCGAGGCCTGGCTCGACGCAACATGCGCGGGCAAAGGAACTCGGAAAACTCTCTATTCTAGCGTTTCCTGAGTATTTCTGCGCAAAAATCGGCCAAACTGTCCCCTAAATCAAGGCGCGCCGCCTGGGCGGCGTCCCAGGCGCGCGCGGTGTCCTGCCAATTGGCCCAGGCCGGGGCCCGCAGGGCGTCGGGCAGGGCGGCCGCCGTGGCCGACGCGGCGTCGCCGGGGGCATTCCAGGCCTGGATCAGGGCCCGGGCCTGCGGGGGGGCCGGGTAGCGCGCCAGCCAGGCGTCGAGTTTTTCCAGGTGAGCGTCTTCTTCCTGGGGGTAGATCTGCCAGACCAGCGGGCGCGCCGCCCAGGCCGCCCGCACGAACGAGTCTTCGCCGCGTACGAAATTCAGGTCGGCGCACCACAGCAGGCGGTCGAAGTCGGGTTGCGCCACGAACGGCACCCGCGCCAGTTGCAACGGGCCGCCGACCGCCTGTTCCAGCCCGGGGGCCACGCCTTCGGGCACCAGCAGCAGGGTGGGGCGCGCGTCGGCGCCCAGCGTCCGGGCCAGGGCGGCGGCCGGGGCCGCCGGATAGCAGAACAGCGTGACCACGCGGGCGCCGGCGCGCCAGTGGGCCAACGCGGGGCCGGCCAGGCCCAGGCCGCGCAGGAAGTCTTCCCGCAGGGCGCGCGAGGCCTGGAACGCATCGCGTTCGGCGCCCAGGCCGGGCTCGCGCAGCAGGCCGCCGGTGGCCGGCGTGAAACCCGGAAAGAAGAAGTGCTTGACCAGCCCGTCGGGGCGTTGGGACGTCAGCCCGTGGCAGCTTTCCACCCACGGTTCGGCGCTGAGGTATTCCAGGTTGACCCATACCGGCGGCCGGGCTTGCATGGCCTGCACGAAAGCGGGTGGGGGATCGCAGGCAAAGGCCTCGATGACGACCTCGCCCGGCGCCAGGTCGGGGGCCGGGGTGGTCCAGTGCACGATGTCGATGCCGCTGTGCGCCTGCCGCGCCGCATTGGCGGCGATGCCGGGCTGGATGCGGGCGAAGGCGCGCAGGTCGTCGACCCACAGGCGCACCCGCCAGCCGCGGCCCTGCGCCAGCCGCCGCGCCAGGCGCCAGCACACGCCGATGTCGCCGTAGTTGTCGACGACGCGGCAGAAGACATCGGCCTGCATGCCGCCCGCCGGCTTCAGTGGAACTTGGCCGGCGCCGTGTCGGCGTCTTCGGGCAATTCGGCGTGCACCAGCTCGCCCAACGGATTGGGGAACTGCGGCGCGCCGCAGTCTTCGCAGTAGTCGGGCGGCAGCACCCCGGGGATGCGGCGCACGTCGTGCACGCCGTATTCTTTCAGCAGCGCGGCGATCTCGTCGACCGTGTCGGGCACGTCTTCGTCGTCCGGCTGGTCTTCTTCGCGGCCGTACAGCGGCCAGACGCAGCCGTAGTAGACGTCGTTGCTGTTGCGGGCGGTGAAGCCGATGCGGTATTCGTCGATGCGCACGTCGCCGCAGCCGGCCACCACGGCGCGCAGTTCGCCGGGCGCCAGGTTGACCGCGCCTTCCAGCCAGTTGACGGCGGCGCGCAGCGACAGCGGGCGCACGCGGCGATCGGCTTCGCGGTTGCTGACGTAGTAGGCGTCGGGCAGCAGGCATTCGATGCCGCAGCCGGGCAGCAGCGCGGCCAGGGTGGGCTGGGCCTGCTCGACCCATTGCGCCAGGCAGGCGTCGCGGCTGTGGCTGTCATCGCCCGGCTGTTCTTGCCAGCGGAACACCGGCGCGTGCTGGGGCACGGCCACGGCGGCCACCACGTAGCGCGTGTCGGCCAGCATGTTGGCGGTCTCGGCTTCGTCGTTCAGGGTCGGCTTGGCGGTTTCGGCGCCCAGCGCCTGGCTGCCCAGGCGTTGCAGCCACTGCCAGGTTTCGGAGAACGTGCGCGGCATCTGGTCGATGCTGACCAGCCAGGGCATCAGCGCGACCCGGGTGCCCTGGGCCAGCACGTGGCCGTGCAACTGGGCCAGCAGCGCCTGTTGCGCGGGCGCGGCGATGGCGCCCGTGGGGATGGCGTAGCGCGTCCAGGCCACGACCGGCGCCACCACCAGCAGCACGTCGTAGCGCTGGCCGTTCTTGTCGATCTGCATCGATTCGGACAGGGTCTCGGCCTGTTCGATCAATACCTCGTAGGCGCCGGGGTCGCGTTGCGCCAGGTGATCCAGCGCGGATTCGAGCGGGGCGTCCTGGCCGCCGCGAAGCAGCTTCGGGATGGCTTCGGCAAGCAGGCTTTCCCAGTACAGGTCTTCGACCCGGCTACCGGACCGGTTCAGCGACTGGGCAAGCGCCACCAGGCGCGATGCATCGCGGCTCAGGCGGGGGGGTGAGGAACTGCGGGCTCGGGCCATGGGTTGTTGCGGGCGTCCAAAACAGGGTGGCGAAACCCGCTAGTTTAACGCCGGCCCGGTTTCGGCCCGCCCCGCAAGGGGGCGGAGCCGTCGCGCGGGCGTCAGGCGGCCAGCAACTGGCGCAGCACGAAGGGCAGGATGCCGCCGTGCTGGTAGTACTCGACCTCGATCGGGGTGTCGATGCGCAGCAGCACCGTCACGTCCTGTTTCGAGCCGTCGGGGCGATGGATGGTCAGGGTGACGTCCTGCATGGGCTTGATCCCGCCTTCCAGGCCGGACACGTCGTAGGTTTCCTTGCCGGTGATGCCCAGCGAGTCGACACTGTCGCCGCCCTTGAACTGCAGCGGCAGCACACCCATGCCCACCAGGTTGCTGCGGTGGATGCGCTCGAAGCTGCGCGCCACCACGGCCTTCACGCCCAGCAGCTGGGTGCCCTTGGCGGCCCAGTCGCGCGACGAGCCGGTGCCGTATTCCTCGCCGCCGAACACCACGGTGGGCGTGTCCTGGGCGATGTACTTCATGGCCGCGTCGTAGATGGACATCTGTTCGCCGCTGGGCTGGAACAGGGTGTCGCCGCCCTCGAAGCGGCTGCCGTCGGGCAGGGCCGGGATCATCAGGTTCTTGATGCGCACGTTGGCGAAGGTGCCGCGCATCATGATTTCATGGTTGCCGCGGCGCGAGCCGTAGCTGTTGAAATCGGCCTTCATCACGCCGTGCTCTTTCAGCCACTTGCCGGCGGGCGAGGTTTCCTTGATGGAACCGGCCGGCGAGATGTGGTCGGTCGTGACCGAATCGCCGAAAATGCCCAGCGCCCGTGCGCCGCGGACGGCGGGCATGGCGCCCGGCTCCATGCCGAAACCCTCGAAGAACGGCGGTTCGGCGATATAGGTGGAGTCGGGCCAGTTGTAGGTGTCGCCCACCACGCCCTGGATGTTCTTCCACAGCTTGCCGGGGTTGGTCTTGACCTGGCCGTAGTTGGCCTGGAAGGCCTTGGGATCCAGCGCATGCTTGATCAGGGCCTGCACTTCGTCGTTGGTGGGCCAGATGTCGCCCAGCCAGACGTCGCCGTTCTTGCCGCGGCCCACCGGCTCGGTCATCAGGTCGCGCGTGATGGTGCCGGCCAGCGCATAGGCCACCACCAGCGGCGGCGAGGCCAGGAAGTTGGCCTTGATGTTCGGGTGGATGCGCGCCTCGAAGTTGCGGTTGCCCGACAGCACGGCCGCGCAGACCAGGTCGTTGCCCAGGATGGCCTCGTTCAGGTCGGGGCTGAGGTCGCCGGCGTTGCCGATGCAGGTGGTGCAGCCGTAGGCCGCCACGTCGAAGCCCAGCTTTTCCAGGTAGGGCAGCAGGCCGGTCTTGGTCAGGTATTCGGTGACCACGCGCGATCCGGGGGCCAGCGAGGTCTTGATGTGCTTGGGCACCGTCAGGCCGGCCTGCACCGCCTTCTTGGCCAGCAGCCCGGCCGCCAGCAGCACGCTGGGGTTGGACGTGTTGGTGCAGGACGTGATGGCCGCGATCAGGATGTCGCCGTTCTTGACCTGGGTGCCGGCGCTGGTGGTGTAGGTCTTGGCCAGCTTGTCGGCCGGTTGGTTGAAGCCGTTTTCGGCGACCGGCTTGGAGAACAGGCTGGCGAAGGTGTTCTTGACGTTGCCGATCTCGATGCGGTCTTGCGGGCGCTTGGGGCCGGCCAGCGACGGCGCCACGGTGGACAGGTCCAGCGTCAGCAGCTTGGTGTAGTCGATGTCTTTGGCCTTGGGCATGCCGAACATCTTCTGGGCCTTGAAGTAGGCCTCGAAGGCGGCGATTTCTTCCGGCGTGCGGCCGGTGCCCTGGAAGTAGTCGATGGTGTGCTCGTCGACCGGGAAGAAGCCCATGGTGGCGCCGTATTCGGGCGCCATGTTGCCGATGGTGGCGCGCTCGGCCACCGACAGGCTGGCGGTGCCTTCGCCGCAGAATTCCACGAACTTGCCCACCACTTTTTCACGGCGCAGCATTTCGGTGATGGTCAGCACCAGGTCGGTGGCGGTGACGCCGCCGCGCAACTGGCCCTTGAGCTCGACGCCCACCACGTCGGGGGTCAGGAAGTACACCGGCTGGCCCAGCATGCCGGCCTCGGCCTCGATGCCGCCCACGCCCCAGCCCACCACGCCGATGCCGTTGATCATGGTGGTGTGGCTGTCGGTACCCACCAGCGAATCGGGGTAGTACACATTGTTCTTCTGGTGCACGCCGCGCGCCAGGTATTCCAGGTTGACCTGGTGCACGATGCCGAAGCCCGGGGGCACCACGCCGAAAGTGTCGAACGCCTGCATGCCCCATTTCATGAACTGGTAGCGCTCTTGGTTGCGCTTGAATTCCAGCTTCATGTTCAGGTCCAGGGCGTTCTTGGTGCCGAAGTAGTCGATCATGACCGAGTGGTCGACCACCAGGTCGACCGGCACCAGCGGTTCGATGCGCTTGGGATCCTTGCCCATCTTGTCGGCCACCGAGCGCATGGCCGCGATGTCGGCCAGCAGCGGCACGCCGGTGAAGTCCTGCAGCACCACGCGCGCCACCACGAAGGGGATTTCTTCTTCGCGCTTGGCGTTGGCCTGCCAGTTGGCCAGCTGCTTGACGTGCGCTTCGGTGACCTTCTGGCCGTCGCAATTGCGCAGCACCGACTCGAGCACGATGCGGATGGAGACCGGCAGGCGCTGCACGTCCACCCCCAGGGCCTTGCCCAGGGCCGGCAGGGAATAAAACTGACAGGACTTGTTGCCGAGCTTGAAATTCTGGAGGGTATTGAACGTGTTGTGCGGCATGATGGGACTCCGTGGGTTTGGGACCGCGTAAAGCTGCCATTTTCTGGCGTTTTGGCGCGCTTGTCATTGTATGTGAGACAGGCGCGGCTGGGTCCTTATGTCTTATATCTTATATAAGACTTGATCTGCCCGTCAAAGTTCCCCGGGGTGGCGGGAAAGGCCGCCTCAGGGCAGGGCGTCGAGCCTGCGGTCCAGCGCCGGCGCGTCGGGCAGCGCCAGGCCGAATTCGCCCTGCAGCACGGCGCGGATTTCTGCCGTGCCGACCAGCCGGCGCTTGGTGCTGGTGCCGTCCAGCCGGTACTCGGTGTAGTCGCGGTTCAGCAGGGCCAGCCGGCCGTGCGGCGTCGGACGCGCCGCCACCAGGTTGGTCACGAAATGCGACGCGGGATGCGTCGACAGGTAATAGTTGCTGACGTCGTAGTCCACCGGATAGGCCGGTTGCAGGTCGAAGCGGTACAGGGTGCGCCAGTCGTTCTGCACGCGGCTTTGCAGGCGCCACGAGCCGGCGTCGCGGCACAGCCGGTAAGGGCCGTGCGGGGTGTCTTGCGGCGTATCGGCCTGCAGGCGCAGCACGCCGGTGGGGGTCTGCCCGCCGAAGCCCACGTCCACGATGCTAGGGCCCTCGTCCAGGTGCACGGCCAGCAGCATGTGCGACCGTGGCGTGATGGCGCCGTCGGGCTGGCCCCACAGCACGCGCGCCGACAGGTCGTCGACCCGGAAGCCCAGCCGGCGCAGCACTGCGCCGAACAGCTGGTTGTGCTCGTAACAGTAGCCGCCGCGGCGCTCGCGCACCAGCTTGCGCTGCACGTCCTGCGGCGCCAGGCTGACGGGCAGCCCGGCGAACGGGTTCAGGTTCTCGAAAGGAATGGCCTGCACATGATGCAGCACCAGGGCCTGCAGCGCCTGGTGCGTGGCGGTGGCGGGCGCGGCGGGCAGGCCGATGCGGGACAGGTAGGCGGGCAGGTCGACGGATTCGGGCATGGGCGGCGGGCACGGGCGGCAGGTATGGCTAGTGTATTCCCGCCGCCCACGCCAGCGTCAGGCCACCTGGCGCGCCGCCATCATCTGCCGGTTCACCAGGTGCGCGTAGGCACCGCCGCGCCGTATCAGGGCATCGTGCGTGCCGGCCTCGACGATGCGGCCGCCGTCCACGACCGCGATCGTGTCGGCCTGGCGGATGGTCGACAGGCGGTGCGCGATGATCAGCGTGGTGCGGTGGCGCATCAGCTCGGCCAGCGCCTGGTGCACCTGGGCTTCGCTGATGGCGTCCAGGTGCGAGGTGGCCTCGTCCAGGATCAGGATGGGCGCGTCGCGCAAGAAGGCGCGCGCGATGGCGATGCGCTGGCGCTGTCCGCCCGACAGTGCCACGCCGCGTTCGCCCACCGGGGTTTGCAGCCCGTCGGGCAGGCCGGCCACGAAGTCGGACAGCGCGGCGCGCGCCACGGCCTGGGCCACGTCGGCCGCGCTGGCGTCAGGCCGCGCCAGGCGGATGTTGTCTTCCAGCGTGCCGTTGAGCAGCCAGGTGTCCTGGGCTACCAGGGCAATGCGGCGGTACAGGGCGTCCAGCGACAGTTCCGGCAGGGCGGCGCCGTCGATGCGCACCGCGCCCTGTTGCGGGTCCCAGAAACGCAGCAGCAGGCTGGCCAGCGTGCTCTTGCCCGCGCCCGACGGGCCGACCAGCGCCAGCGTGGCGCCTGCCGGCAAGTCCAGCGTGACATCGCGTAGCGCAGGTTGCTGGCGGCCGGGGTAAGTGAAGGTGACGTGGTCGAAAGCCAGCGGCAGGCCCGCCGTGGCCAGCCGCGGGTCGAGCGGGCCGTCGACGATGCGCACCGGCTCGTCGTGAATGGTGCGCAGGCGCCGCGTCGCCGCCAGCGTATCGGCCAGTTGCCGGCTGACCTGGGCGATTTCCGATACAGGCAGGAACGCGGCCACCGACAACAGGATCAGCAAGGGCAGCAAGCCGGCGGCCACCGCGCCTTGCGCGACCCACCAGGCGCCTACCGAGGCCACGGCCAGGCCGCCCAGCCCGGTGACGATCTCGAGCAGGGCGCTTTGCCGCGACAGGTCGGCCAGCAGCGCCAGCCGGACGCGCTGGTAGTCGTGGGCCATGGCCAGGAAGGCGGCGCGCCGCCGTCCCGTGGCCGAAAACGCCACCAGGTCGGACAGGCCCTGGATGGTTTCCGACAGGTGCGCGCTGAGCAGGCCCAGCGCCTGGCGCGCGCGGCTGCCCTGGGCATCGACGCGCGTGCGGCTCAGCCAGGGCGATGCGCCGGCCCACAGCAGGAACGGCAGCAGGGCCAGCATCAGCGGCCATGCCGTGACGCCCAGGATGACCAGCACCACGGCCGGCACCAGCACGGCCACGAAGGCAGGCGCCACCGTATGGGCATAGAAATACTCGACTGTTTCGACGTCCTGCGTGGCCAGCCCCACCAGGTCGCCGGAGCGGCGCCGCAGCAGGTAGGCCGGCGCCAGGGCTTCCAGCTTGCGGTACAGCCCGATGCGCAGCTCGGCCAGCAACTGGTAGGCGATGGCGTGCGCCAGCCAGGATTCGATCCAGTGCAGCGCGGCGGCCGCCACGGCGGCCGCGAACAGGGCGACCAGCAGCGCGTCGAACGGCTCGCCGTTCTTCAGCCGGGCGATCACCAGCGCGCCCAGTACCGATACGCCGATGAAGGCCGCCACGCGGCCGATGCCGCTGGCCACGGTAATGGCGAATTGCCGCTTCCACGGGTGGATGATCTGCATCAGCGTCTGCAGTACCTGCCGCGTGCCGATCTGGCGGGCCTCGGCCTCGAGCGGGGCGGGCGCGGGCCGGCCGTCGTCGCCGCTGTCGCCTGGCGCGGGCGATGCGGCGTCGGCCGCCGCCGTGGCCGCCAGTGTCTGGGCCGGGCCTTGCTGCCCACCCATCAGGCGCCGGTATAGCGTATCGCCGGCCATCAGCGCGTCATGCGTGCCGGTCTCGACGATGCGGCCGCCGTCCAGCACCAGGATGCGGTCGGCGTTGATCACGCTGGACAGCCGGTGGGCCAGCACCAGCGTCGTGCGGCCGCGGCTCAGGCGGTCCAGCGCCTGCTGGATCTCGGCCTCGTTCTCGGCGTCCACCGACGACAGGGCTTCGTCCAGCACCAGCACGGGCGTGTCGCGCAGCAGCGCGCGCGCGATGGCCAGGCGCTGGCGCTGTCCGCCCGACAGCTGCGTGCCGCGCTCGCCCAGCATGGTCTGGTAGCCCTGCGGCAGGGCCATGATGAAGTCGTGCGCGTTGGCCGCCATGGCCGCGGCGTGCATCTGCGCGGGCGTGGCCTCGGGCCGTGCCAGCAGCAGGTTTTCTTCGACCGTGCCGTGGAACAGGATGCTGTCCTGGGCCACCAGCGAAATGCGCGCCCGCACGGCTTCCGGGTCCAGCGTGCGCAGGTCGCGGCCGTCGAGTTCGATGGCGCCGGCCTGCGGGTCGTGCAGGCGCAGCAGCAGGCGCACCAGGGTCGACTTGCCCGAGCCGCTGGGCCCCACGATGCCCACGCGTTCGCCGGGCCGGATCTCGAAGTCCATGCCCTGGTGCGTGATCTGGCGGCCGCCGGGATACGAGAAGGCCACGTTCCGGAAGGCGATCGACAGGCCGCCGGCCGCTTGCGCGGGCGCCGCCGTGCCCTGGCCCTGCGGCGCCGACGAGGTGGCGTCCAGCAGCGCGCGCACGCTGGCGGCCGCCGATTGCCCCATCAGGCCCTGGTGCAGCACCGACCGCATGTCGCGCAGCGGCCGGAAGATCTCGGTGCCGGCCATCAGCACCACCAGCAGCGCGGCCAGGCTCATGCGGCCTTCGGACACGCGCCAGGCGCCCAGCGCCAGCGCGGCCGCCGCGCCCACGGTGATGCCGATGTCGGTGGCGAAGCGCGCCGACACCTCGCGGCCCAGCACCTTGAAGGTGTTGTCCGACAGCGCGCGCGCCCGCTGCGCCAGGCGTTCGCCCCAGGCGCGGCTCTGGCCGAAGGCCTTCAGGGTCGGCAGCCCTTGCATGGCGTCCAGGAACTCTTCGCCGAACACCTTGAAGGCCCTGGAGCGGCGCCGCGAGGCGTCCTGGTGGCTGCGGTGCGCCGCCAGCGGCAGGATCAGCGTGACCAGCGCCGCCGCCAGCAACACCAGGGCAACCGGCCAATCCCACCAGGCGATGAAGGCGAAAATCACGACCGGCGCGCAAGCCGCGATGAACAATTGCGGCAGGTAGCGCCCGAAGAAGCTCTGCAACTGCTCGACGCCGTCGATCACCGCCAGCATCACGCCGCCGGTGCGCTGGCCGCCGAACCAGGCCGGCCCCAATTCGACGATCTTGTCGTACAACTGGGCGCGCAGGTTGTTCTGGATGCGGGCCGCATTGCGGTTGGCCAGCAGGTTCAGCGCGTGCTCGAAGCCGCCGCGTGCCAGGATGGCGACGGCCGCGCCGGCCAGCGGCCACCACAGCGCGGCGCCATCGGCGCCGGCGAACAGCCGTGCCAGGAACTGCCCCAGCAGCGCGAAGCGCGCAATGCCGGCAGCCAGCCCCAGCAGTCCCAGCAGGCCGCAAGCCAGCATGCGCAGCCGCACGCCGCGCGTCATGGCCCAGAGTGTCGAATCGAAATACATGGCGCTCCCTTTCCCAGGCCGCCAGGATAACGCAGCGTGGCGGCCGCGCTCAGAACAGCCCGAACAACCCGCCGCGGTTCAGTTCTTTTTCGCAGCCGCGATATTGCGCGCCGAAGCGTTCGGCGCGCGCCTGCACCTGCTGGGCCACGCGCTTGAGCCAGGCCTTGCGGTCGTAGCTGCGGTTGCGGTAGCCCGTCCAGCCTTCGTGGTAGTTCAGGTACTGGCCATAGGCGTCCCACTTCGACACGCCGTTGATGCGCTGGGTCTTGCTGATGTACCAGCCCATGAAATCCAGCGCGTCGGCCAGGTTGTCGCGGCTGGCCGTCCAGCCGCCGGCCTCGCGCTTGTAGTCGGCCCAGGTCTCGTCCTTGGCCTGCGCGTAGCCGTAGGCCGAACTGACGCGGCCCCACGGGATGAACCCCAGGAAGTAGTAGCGCGGCGGCAGGGCGTCGTGCCGGAAGCTGGATTCCTGGTACATCATGGCGAACGGCACTTGCACCGGTACGCCCCACTTATCGCGCACATCCAGGGCGGCGTCGTGCCAGTCGGGCTTCTCGCGGAAAATGGCGCAGAGGTCTTCGGGGTTGGACGGCGGCGTGGTGGCGCAGCCGCCCAATGCCATCAGCAGCAGGGTCAGCAGCAGCGGCCCTAATCTCATTGCCGGGTTCCTTATCGGGGGATGGCGGCATTCTAATGCGGGACGGTTGCGCGGCCCGGTCCGGGGCCGGGCCGCGGGCAGGGCGGGGTGTTGCCATCGGGCAACATTGTGGCAACTTGAGAAATAATTTCCTAATGAGAATCATTTTCGTTTTGATATGATTCGATTCTCAATGTCGTATCTCCGGCCCGGGTCCGCTCGCCGGATTACAGGGGAATTCTCATGAAATTGCATACTTTCGCCGGGCTGGCGATTGCGCTGCCCGGCTGCCTGGGCTTGGCGCATGCGCAAGAGGCCACCACCAGCCAGAATGACGCGGTCGTCCTGGATACGGTCACGGTGCAGGCCAGCGCCGACGCCTCGGCCGAAGGATTGTCGGAGCCCTTTGCCGGCGGCCAGGTGGCGCGCGGCGGCCGCGTCGGGATACTGGGCACCGAAGATTTCATGAGCACGCCCTTCAGCGTCACCAGCTACACCAACGAGCTGATCCAGGACAAGCAGGCCCGCAGTGTGGGCGACGTGCTGCAGAACGACGCCGGCGTGCGCGTGGCGCGCGGCTTCGGCAACTTCCAGGAATCGTATTTCATCCGCGGCTTCATCATCGGTTCCGACGATGTCGCCTACAACGGCCTGTACAGCCTGCTGCCCCGCCAGTACATCGCCACCGAGCTGTTCGAGCGGGTGGAAGTGCTGCGTGGGGCCAGCACGTTCCTGACGGGCGCCGCACCCGGCGGCGGGGGCATCGGCGGGGTCATCAACCTGGTGCCCAAGCGCGCGCCCAACGAGCCGCTGACCCGCGTGACCACGGGCGTATCCAGCGGTGGCCAGTTCCAGGCTTCGGCCGACATCGCGCGCCGCTTCGGTCCGGACGACAGCACCGGCATCCGCCTCAATGTGGGGCAGCGCAGCGGCGATACGGCCATCGACGACGAGCATTCGCGCACCAGCGTGGTGTCGCTGGGCCTGGATTGGCGTTCGGCCGACACGCGGTTGTCGGCCGATATCGGCTGGCAGGAAAACAAGTTGAAGCGGGCCCGTCCCAACGTGACCCTGGCCGCGGGAGTGACCGAGGTGCCGGATGCGCCGAAGGCCAGCTCGAATTTCGCGCAACCCTGGACGTACTCGAACGAGCGCGACGTGTTCGGCACGCTGCGCGCCGAACACGATTTCAACGACAAGATCACCGCCTGGGCGGCCTATGGCCTGCGCCGCAGCGATGAAGACAACTCGCTGGGCAACGTCACGGTCAACAACGGGCGCACCGGCGACGCCACGTTCTACCGCTTCGACAACACCCGCGAAGACACCGTCGACACCGGCGAATTCGGGATCCGGGCCAAGGCGCGCACCGGCCCGGTGGGGCACGAGTTCGTGGCCTCGGCGTCGTTCTTCCAGCTGAAGAAGAAGAACGCCTACGTGATGGATTTCTTCAATACGTTCCCGACCAACATCTACGACCCGGTCTCGTACGACAAGCCGCCGATCAGCGGCACCGCCTTCCGCGGCGGCGACCTGGACGACCCGCTGCTGCAGGGCCGCACGCAGATGAGCAGCTATGCCTTCGGCGACACCCTGTCGTTCGCCGACGACCGCGTGCTGCTGACGCTGGGCATCCGGCACCAGCGCATCTCCACGCGCGGCTACGACTACAACACCGGCACCGAGAATTCCGCCTACGACGCCAGCAACAATTCCCCGGCAGCCGGCATCGTGTTCAAGCTCACGCCCAGCGTGTCGCTGTACGGCAACTACATCGAGGCCCTGGTGCAGGGCGAGACCGCGCCGCAGAACGCCAACGGCAAGCCGGTGGAGAACGCCGGCGAGAACCTGGCCCCGTACGTGTCCCGCCAAAAAGAGCTGGGCATCAAATACGACGGCGACGGCCTGGGCGCCACGCTGGCCCTGTTCACCACCGACAAGCCGCGCGGCCTGGTGGGGTCGGACCAGGTGTTTTCCAGTTCCGGCAAAGACCGCCACCGCGGCGCGGAATTGAACGTGTTCGGCGAAGTGACCCGCAGCGTGCGCGTGCTGGGCGGCCTGACCTGGCTGGACGCCAAGCAACTGGATACGGGCGATGACGCCATCGACGGCAACCGCGTGATCGGCGTGCCGCGTTTCCAGGCCAACCTGGGCGTGGAATGGGATATCCCCGGCGTCGACGGCCTGACGGTGGACGGCCGGGTGGTCTACACCGGTTCGTCTTATGCGGACGACGCCAATACGCTGAAGGTGCCCGCATGGACGCGTTTCGACGCCGGCCTGCGCTACATGATGGACGTGCAGGGCCACCTGGTCACGCTGCGCGCCCGCGTCGAGAACATCGCCAACCGCGACTACTGGTCTTCCGTGGGGGGGTATCCGGGCAACGGCTACCTGGTGCTGGGCGGGCCGCGCGCGTTCTCGCTGTCGGCTTCGGTCGAGTTCTGACCGGCGGCCCGGCCGGGAGGCAATGGCTTCCGGGAAGGCGGGCGCGGGGCGGATAATGGCGGCTTCCGGCCGTCGCCGCCCGCCATCTGGTCATGAAAGGCTCCCGTAATTCCGTCACCTCGCTACGCATCTTCTTGGCCGCGGCGCGCAGCCTGAACTTCAGCCGCAGCGCCGAAGAACTCAGCCTGACCCAGAGCGCGGTCAGCAAGCACATCGGCGCCCTGGAAGCGCGGCTGGGCGTGGCGCTGTTCCAGCGCCTGCCCACCGGCCTGCGCCTGACCTACGCCGGCGCCCTGTATTTCGAGCGCATCGGCGCCGCGCTGCGCCTGATCGACGAGGCCGATGCGCTGGTGGCGCAACCTGGCTCGCGCGTGGCCCTCAATGTGGCGGTGTCGCCGTCGTTCGCGCAATTCTGCCTGCTGCCCGGGCTGGCCGAATTCTTCGAGCGCCATCCGGGCATCCGGGTCAACGTCAGGCCGCGCCTGCTGTACGGGCGCGGCGAGGGCGAGCACTTCGATGCCGAGATCCAGCTGCATGCCGGTTATGTCTCGGGTATGTCGGCGCACTATCTGTGCGGCCGCGAGATGACACTGGTGGCCGCGCCCGGCCTGCTGCGGCGGCATCCCGTGCGCCGCGTCGAAGACCTGGACGGGCTGCCGCTGCTCAAGCGCGCGCAACGCGGCTACGGCTGGGATGAATGGCGCGCCGAGGTGGCGCCGCTGTGGCCCGGGCCGTCGGTCACCGCGCCGGAATACGAAGGGTTTTCGGTGTTGTTGCCCGCCGTGATGCACGGGTTGGGGGCGGCCATCGTGCCCTTGTGCACGGTGCTGCAGCCGTTGCGCGACGGCGTGCTGTGCCGCCCGCTGGGCGAGGTGGTCGAAGGCCGTTTCGGCTACTACCTGATGCAGCCCCGGCCCAATGTGGGCGGGCCGTATACCGACGCCTTCTGCGCCTGGGTGGACGAGCGCGCCCAGGCCCTGAACCAGGCCGTGCGGGCGCATCTGCGCGGCGCCGCCTAGGGCCGCCCCGGCGCCCGCGGGGCAGTGACCGGGGGGCTATTCCGTAACGGAATGGCGCATGCGCATACTTCCCTTGTCGCCGCCGGGGCGGGCAACCCAGAATGGGCGCCGGTTTCAACCAGAACGGCTCGATAACAATGAACAAGTGGAAAAATCTCTGGCGCGACCTGATAACGGTCGCCTGCATCGCGGTGCCCGCGCTGGCCGCCGCCTACCCCGACAAGCCGGTCAAGATCGTGGTGCCTTATTCGGCCGGCGGCAGTTCCGACCTGATCGCCCGCGCCATCGGCGAGCAGCTGGGCGCCCAGCTGGGCCAGCCCGTGGTGGTCGAGAACCGCGCCGGCGCGGGCTCGATGATCGGCACGGCCTATGTGTCCGGTGAAGCGCCCGATGGCTACACGCTGCTGCTGGCCGACGTGCCGTTCACCATCGTGCCGGCCCTGTATGGCGACCGGGTCAAGTACGACGCGCGCAAGGGGTTCACGCCCATCGCGCTGGTGGGCCTGTCGCCCATGTACCTGTTCGCCGGCCCGGGCTATCCGGGCAAGACCGTGGCCGACCTGGTGGCCGACGCCAAGGCCCGGCCCGGCGTGGTGGCCATCGGCTCGGGCGGCAACGGGTCGCTGACGCACCTGCTGGCCGAGCTGTTCATGATGAACACGCAGACCAGGCTGGTGCACGTGCCCTATAAAAGCGCGGCGGCCTCGGTCAGCGACCTGGCTGGTGGCCAGATCGACATCAGTTTCAGCAGCATGCCCAGCGCCGCGGCCCTGTTCCAGGCCGGCAAGATCCGGCCCCTGGCCGTGTCCGCGCCGCGACGCCAGGCCGACACGCCGGACGTGCCCACGTTCCAGGAAAGCGGCCTGCCCAACCTGACCGTGCAAAGCTGGTGGGGGTTGTTGGCGCCGGCCGGCACGCCGCGGGACATCGTCGACAAGCTGGAATCCGCGATGGGCAAGGTGATGCAGTCGCCCGCCATCGGCAAGCGCTACGCCGGCATCGGCGCCAGCGTGCCCGATGCCTCGGATGCGCAGGCGCTGCAGGCGCTGCTGTCGGCCGATTTCCAGCGTTGGCAGGACGTGGTCAGCCGCGCCGGCATTCACCTGGAATGACCCCCTCGCGCGTCCGGGCGGGCGCGCGCATCTGTGTTGAAGGATATTCATGAGCCAGTGGTTGCAGGCGGCCGCGCAAGACGCGTCGCTGATGGACGATTTTTACGCGCTGTGCGGCATCGGCGGCCGCCTGTCGGGCAGCGGCCAGGATGACGCCGCGATGGACTGGGCCCTGCAGCGCCTGCGCGCCGTGGCGCCGGACGTGCAGCGCCTGGACGTTCCCTACGATGGCTGGCGCTGCCGGCAGGCCAGCCTGCAGTGGCTGGACAGCCAGGGCCGCGCGACGGCGCTGCCGTGCAAGCCCTTGCTGCGTTCGGCATCGACCGGGCCCGAGGGGTTGGCCGTCCCCGTGCTGGACCTGGGGCAGGGCCGCACGGAAGACTTCGCTCGGGCCGGCGACCGGGCGCGGGGCAAGCTGGTGCTGGTGCGCCATGAATACCCGTTTACGCCGCACCATGTGCATCGTCGGCGCAAATACGACATGGCGGTGCAGGCCGGCGCCGCCGGTTTCCTGATCGCCAATCCCCGGGGGGGCGGCGGCGTGCTGTCGGGCTCGTCGGGCCGGCCGCGCAACGGCGCCGGCATCCCGGCCGCCTATGTCGACGAGGCCGGCGCGCGCCAGCTGGCGCAGGCCGGCGGCCAGGCGCGCCTGCTGATCCAGGGCGAAGAAATCGCCGATGCCCGCGCGGGCGTGGCGGTGCTGGACATCCCGGGCGGCCGGACCAGCCGCATCGTCATCAGCGCCCACCTGGACGGCCACGACCTGGGTCGCAGCGCGCTGGACAACGCCACCGGCGTGGCCGTGGCGCTGGCTGCCGCGCGCATCCTGGCGCCGCGGGTCGGCAACGCAACGCCCGGCCTGCGCGTCTGCCTGTTCTGTGCCGAAGAATGGGCGCTGAGCGGGTCGGCGCGCTACCTGGCCGACCTGCCCGCAAGCGAGCGCGCGCGGCTGAAGCTGGACATCAACCTCGATACGGTGGCGGGCGACGATACCCTGACGGCATTGATCAGCGATTTTCCCGAACTGGCGCTCTACGTGGCCCGGTCGGCGCAGGCGGCGGGCGTGGCGGTGGGCAGCTGGCTGCCGCTGATGCCCAATTCCGATCACGCCAATTTCGCGCGCCACGGCATTCCGGCCCTGCGCCTGGTGGCCGGGTTCGACCGCCCCGAGTCGCGCGTCAACCGCATCCTGTCGGCCGAAGATACGCCCGACATCGTGCGCGAGCCTGAACTGCGCCGTGCCCTGGCCGTCACATGCGCCATGGGCGCGCTGGCGCTGGACCTGGGCGACGCGCAGCTCGACGCCCTGGCACGGCGCTGACGGCCCAGCCCGCGGCGGCTGCCGCGGGCCAGCCGGTTGCCGGCCCGGCTATTTTTCAGCCCAGGGCGTTTCCTGCCAGAACTTCTTGAACAGCGCTTCCGTGGCCTGCAGTTCGGCCTGGTACTGGTCGGGGCCCAGGTAGCGCAGCGGTGCGTACATGGCTTCGGCTTTTTCGCGGAAGGCCGGATCCTGCACGGCCTTCTGCACGGCCTGCACCAGCTTGGCCTTGACCTCCGGCGGCAGGCCCTTGGGCGCGCCGATGCCGCGCAGCGACGCCATCGTGATGTCGTGGCCCTGTTCCTTGAAGGTGGGCAGGTCCGGCGCGATGGCCGAGCGTTCCTGGCTCATGACGCCCAGGTCGCGCATCGGCGAACCGGCCTTGATGTAGGCCATCGCCTCGCCGATGTTCATGGCCGCCATGAAGATCTCGCCGCTGGAAACCGCGCCGCGCACTTCGCCGGCGCCCTTGTACGGCACGTGCGTCATCTTCGTGCCGGTCGACTTCTCGAACAGCAGCATCGCCAGGTGGTCGTCCGAGCCGATGCCGGTAGTGCCCACCGTGACCTTGCCGGGGTTGGCCTTGGCGTAGGCGGCCAGGTCGGCCAGGGTCTTGATGTGGCTGCTGGTGTTGACGGCGAAGCTGTCCGGGTCGTCGATCAGGTTGCCGATCAGGTCGAAGTCGGTCCAGTGGTAGGGGGTCTTGCGCTCGATGGGGATGGTGATCAGGTTGGGCGTGTTCAGGAAGCCGATGGTGTAGCCGTCCGGCTTGGCGCGGGCCACTTCGGCGAAGCCGATGGCGCCGCCCGCGCCGGGCCGGTTCAGCACCACGATGCGCGCGTCGTTGCCCAGGTATTTCTCGATGAACGGCGCCAGCGCGCGCGCGATCAGGTCGGTGCCGCCGCCCGGCCCGTACGACACCACCATGTTGATGGGGTGTTCCGGGTATTCGGCCTGGGCGGCCGGGCTGGCCAGGGCGGCCGACAGTGTCAGCGCGGCGGCGGCCAGCGTGGCCAGCCGATGCTTGAGTCCGGTCTTGATAGGCATGGGAATGTCTCCTTGGTGTCGTTGGTTGTGGTGTCAGTGTTTCACCGCACGCAGCGTGACTCGCCCGCGAAGGCAAACTGGTGCGGCCGGATCGGGGGTGCCGCGCAGCCGGTCTTGCCGGTCCGCCAGCGTTCCCCCACGAAGAAGCGCACAGCGCTTCGGGGGTGGGCCGTCACTTCAGCCGGCGCTGGAAGGCCGGCAAGGCCTCGGGGTTGACGATGCGGCCGGGCAGGGTGCCGGCGCACAGCGCCACGATCTGCTCGGCCGCCATGGTGGCCACCTTGCGGCGGCCTTCGTGGGTGACGCCGGCCGTGTGGTAGGTGGACACCACGTTCGGCAACGTCAGCAGGGGGTGGTCCGACGGCGGGGGTTCGACGTTCCAGACGTCCAGGCCGGCGCCACCCAGGTGGCCGGCCGCCAACGCGTCGTACAGGGCCGCTTCGTCGTGGATGCCGCCGCGCGCCGTGGAAATGAACAGGGCGCCGCGCTTCATGCTGCGGAATGCCGCGGCGCCGAACATGCCGCGGGTTTCCGCCGTGCGCGGGCAGTGCAGCGAGACCACGTCGCTGCTGGCCAGCAGTTCGTCCAGCGGCGCGGGCGTGGCGCCGCGCGCCCGGATCTCGGCCGCATCCAGGTAGGGGTCGACCGCCAGTACCTGCATGCCGAAGGCCTGCCCCAGCCGCGCGACGTAGCGGCCGATGTGGCCGATGCCCACCAGGCCCAGCGTCTGGCCATTGAGTTCGCGGCCCATCAGGTCCTCGCGCGAGAAACCGTTGCGGGTCTTGAGCAGTTGGTCCGATTCGACGATGCGACGCGCAATCGCCAGCATCAGCCCGAAGGCGTGCTCGGCCACCGAGGCCGCGTTGCCGCCTGCCTGGTTGACCACCAGGATGCCGTGTTCCGTGCAGGCGTCGACGTCGACCGTGTCGTAGCCCGCGCCCGAGGTCGAGGCGCACACCAGGCGCGGGCACTGCCCGATCAGCTCGCGCGTCACCTGCCACTGCGGCGGCACTTCGTCCTTGGCGGCGGACACGTGGTACACGTCCGCCTGGCCCAGCAGGTCCTGGATCGCCTGCGGCGGGCCGGCCAGGTCCGCCACCGCCAGGGTCGCGTCGGGGCTGGCGCCGACGATCCGGTCGAAGCTGGGGTCGGTCCAGAGGTTGAGCCGCACCACTTTCTTGGCCATTCTGCTTGTCCTTGCTGGCAGTCTGTAAACCAAAAAGTCTACGGGGCCCGGGCCAGGCGGGTTCGCAATTTTTTTGCGTTTTCAACGCAAAGGGATTGCCGGCCCCGCCCGCATGCGGGGCGGGCCGGCGTTCAGAGCGTCTGGCCGGCGTGCTCGACCAGGGCCTGCGCCACGCTCAGCCGCGGGCCATGGCGGCCCCAGATCATGCCGATGCGGCGGATCGGCGTGCGTTCCGGCAGCGGGATCTTCACCAGGCCGTCGGCCTTGTACCAGATCGAAAACGAATCGGGCACCAGCGACACGCCCACGCCCCGCTCGACCAGCGACACGATGGTCAGCAGGCTGTCGACCTCCAGGCGCTGGCGGGGCACCAGGGCGTTGTCCTTCAGGTAGCGGTCGACCAGCTTGCCGCTGTGGGCCAGCCGGTCGTAGCGGATGAAGGGTTCCTGCAGCAGCAGGTCGTGCGCGTCGCGGCCGGCCATGTGCGCGGGCGCGATCACGATCAGCGGCTCTTCTTGCAGCGTGTGCCAGCCGCAGTTCTTGTGAATGGCGAAAGACGGCTCGATCACCACGGCCACGTCGAGCTGGCCCATGTGCACGCTGCGGCACAGTTCGGCCGAGGCGTCGTAGGCGATATGGATCGACAGTTCGGGATAGCGGGCGCAAAAGCCTTCCAGCAGCACGGGCACGTGCGTGGTCAGCGCCGAAGGAAAGGCGCCCAGCCGCAGTTCGCCTTCGAAGGTGCCCGAACTGGCGATCGCCTGCAGGTCGCGCGCGGACTGGATCAATTCCTTGGCCCGGTCGTAGATGCGCATGCCCGCTTCGGTGGGCGTGATCGTCTGGCCCGAACGCTGCACCAGCGTCGTGGCCAGTTCCCCTTCCAGGATGCGGATGCGCGCGGCGACCGCGCCCGACGTCAGGTGCAGGCGGCGGGCGGCTTCGGCCAGCGATCGGCACTCGACCACTTTGGCGAAGCTTTCCAGGTATTCGGTGTTCATGCGCGACCCCCTTGCCCGGCGGCGCGCGCCGGTCGACGATGGTGCATCGTAGAACAAAAAAATCCCCGGGCGGATGCCTCGGGGATTCGTCCAGCCTGCAGCCGGCATGCCGGCTGCCTGTTGCTGCGCCTACACCTCGATGACGTCGGCCACGTCCTTGTAGTCGGCGATCTTGTCGAAGTTCAGGTACTGGTAGATCTGGTCGCCGCTCTTGTTGATGACGCCCATGTCGGCCATGTACTCGTCCTTGGTCGGGATG
>Ga0182736_1000203_pt1 | contig 115913 bp, 134 predicted proteins | sample eDN5th30CKraftBY_FD_128882 | JGI IMG/M metagenome (GOLD analysis project Ga0182736, IMG submission 128882) | Enriched backyard soil microbial communities from Emeryville, California, USA - eDNA 5th pass 30_C Kraft BY (version 2) (version 2) | ecosystem: Environmental > Terrestrial > Soil >... | reverse complement strand
GGGCCTCGCCAATGCGCGCTACCCGATCATCTCCGCCGGCGACAGCTATGTCGGCGGCGCCGGGAATGTCGGCCTGCCGCTGTCGATCGGGCGGCTCAGAAGGCGCCTGGTGCTCAACACCGGTGTCGGCGGCTCGACGCTGGCCTCACAGGTGTCCATCGCCACGGCGGCCATCGCAGCCTGGCCGGCGGCAACATTCGTGCACTGGGACGGCGACGACAACGGCTTCGCAACCGACATCGCCGATGACCTCGCCAACTACACCGCGATGGTCAATGCGGTGCTCGCCAACGGGCACGCGCGCTACGTCATCGTGGCGCCCATGCCGCGCGGTGGCCAGACGACAACGCAGCGCCAGCGCTGCCGCGACCTCTATACCGCACTCGCGGCCGCCTATCCGGGCCATGTCGTCGACCCGCTGCCGATCGTGCTGACGTTGGCCGACCCGGTCGCGGATGCCGCCGACATCGCCGCCAACCAGTGCCCGTCAAGCCAGATGCAGGACGGCGTGCACCTGATACAGGCGGCGATGGACCTCGTCGTGACGACGGGCGTAATGCCGATCATCGACGCCGGCGGCTGGCTGCCGGCGGAATGACGGCGCCCTGGCTGGCCGACACCATCGCCTTGTAGCGGCGTCCTCCTAACCGATATCTCCCGGAGATCCGAAATGAAGCTGGTCGATGACTGGCGCGCAATCCTTTTGCGCGCGTGGTCCGTGCGGTTTGCCGTCATGGCTGCGATCTGCGGCGCTGCCGTGCCGACGCTTCCCGCGCTGACCGATTACCTGCATCCGCTGTTTTACGCGGCGCTGATGTTCGTCGCATCGGTCGGAAGCGTGGTGTTCCCGCTCCTCGTGGTTCAGGCGCGCGTCACTGCCCAGCCGAAGACGCTCGGAGGCTCCGATGCCGGTCAATAAGCTCACCGCCACCAAGCGGGGCAAGGCGGCGATCGCGGCCGTCCTCGCCGTCACTATCGGCGGCGTTGTCACGCTTGCGACAGGGGAGAAAATTCCGCCAGCCGTCGTCCTCGCCGATAAGTACGTCGCCGGGCCGTGGGAGGGGTTGAAGACCGCGGCCTATTGGGACGCTGACGGCAAGGTCTGGACCGTCTGCCGCGGCGAGACCAAGGGCGTCAAGAAAGGCGACCGCTACACCGTCGCACAGTGCGAGGCGATGTTCGTCGACCGGCTCAATCTCGACTTCTATAAGCCGATCATCAAATGCGCCCCCGCGCTCGTTGGCGCGCCGGTCTCGGTTCAGGCCGCAATGCTCAGCGGCGCATATAATTTCGGCGTCACCGCTTGGTGCAAGTCGACCGCGGCGGCTCGGGTTCGCGCGAAAGACTTCCGTGCTGCCTGTGTGGCCCAGACCGCATTCAACCGAGCTGGCGGGCGCGTCCTGCCGGGGCTCGTCAATCGACGCGAGATGGGCGATGCGCAGCGGATCGGGGAGGCGGAGCTCTGCCTGTCGGGGCTGTGATGAGCATCCCCTCTGTCTTCGGCCTCAAGGGCATGGCGATCGCCCTCGTCATCGGCGCGGTGATCGGCGGCGCCGGCGCCTACAAGGCGACGCGCGCCTTCGCCGATCGCGAGATCGCCGATTTCAGAACGGCCGCCGTCCAATCCCGCCTCAATGCCGCCAAGGCCGATCTCCGGATCGACAAGGGCGCCCGCGACGACGCCGCCTCCGACGCCGCCGTGATCGACGAGATGGACCGCCGCAATCAGGAGATCCTCCATGCCCCGCCCAAGTCATCTCCTGGTCACTGCGACGATACTGTCGGCGACGATGGCGCTCGCTGGATGCGATCGATCCGATAGATATCTCGCAATCGAGCAGCGCAGCTTGCCGGCAAAGCCGGACTATGTCCGCGAAGTCGTCGTCGCGGATCCCCTGCCAACGGCCAAATGGCGCGATGTCGCCGGCGCCGAGAAGGCCGGCCGGGTCAAGGCCAACACGATCATCGATTGCTTCGGCCGCTGGTACGATCGCCAGCGCGAGCAATACGCAATGATCGGCGAGCGCGCGGCGACGGCTGCCACCGAGATCTGCAAAGCCGCGGTGCCGCCGAAGTGACCCCCGAATGGATCGTCACGGCTCTGGTTGCGCCCGCGGCGGTCGCCATGGCGGCGGCGCTTCGGTTGATGTGGACGCGGCTGAACGAGGTGCAGGACAAGCGCATCGCGGAAGCTCGTGAAGCGTTGCTGATCATGCAGGCCTCGACCGATGCGGCCGAAGCCGTCGCCGATGGCCAGGAAGCGCTCGCGCGAGGCTTTGACGCCTTGCGCGCTGCGATCGAGCGGAAGGGCCCATAATGACCTTCTCCACCATGCTGCATGCGATCCTCTCGCCCCTCGATCGCGCGGACGTGGCTCTCGCCGCGATCAGCGAAGAGAAGGCCGCGGCGCGCGAGGCTAACGACGCAGCCGTGGCGCGGCTCCGGCGCAGCACGTCCGATCTTCGCCAGATGGTCGAGGACACCGTCGAGCGCGTTGGAAAGAGAAAGAGCCGCAATGGACGTCGTTAAGGATCTGTCGCGCAGCCGAACCATCTGGATCGCGGCCGCGCTGGTCATTGGCTACTGGCCCATCGCCTGGCTGTTCAGCGGTCCGGGTTTCATCGAGCTGCTGAATGGCATCCTGCTCGGCGTCTCGACGGCCGTCATGATCTCCTATGCGCCTGAGGCTATTCGCGCCGCGACCCATGAGCGGCCGGACAAGACGGACCAGCTCATCCTCGGCATTGTCGTGACCTGGCTCGCCACGCTCCTGTTCCGCGGCTGGGGCATCTGGTCCCGGGCGACCGGCTTTCCCGAGTGGATGCGCTATTCGCCGATGTTCGGGTTCATGATCTTCCTCTTCATCCTTGGCGGCGTGCTGCATATTACCGCCCCGAACGTCATCGACGACCGCGTGCCACGGCGCGCGTGGATGCGGGTCGGCCTCGCGATCGGCGCTGGGGCGTTCACCGCCGGCATGATCGTCGGCTCGAAGATCGCGATGCCGGCGCTGGTGCCGTTTCTGACGCCCTGATCGGAACGGATTCGCGGCTGCCTCCTTGAGTCCCCCGACTCGAGGAGGCGACGATGGGCCATCCATTTCCCCGCGTATCGGTCTGGGAGACGGCGTCCGCGAGCCGCGGGCTGACGGATGTCGAGGGCGCCGCGCGCTGGCTGCTCGAGCGATGGCCGGAAGGCGTGCGCCGCCCGCGCAGCTACCGGCCGGCGCTCCGAGCTTGCCTTGCGGCGCTCGATGGCGAGGGAACGGTCGATGCCGCCCGGTCAGCCTTGATCAAGGCTGCGGCCGACGCGGACATTCTCGCTGCGGGATAGGTAGGCTGGCGGCCGCCCTCAGGGTTTGGGCCATTTACAACAGAGCGCCTATCCAAAAAGAGGATACATCCAATTCGGTAGGTTCGTCGCTATCCGAAGCAGTAGAGCTGCGCGATATCACAGTGTAAAACTGAGTTGTATTCGATTGTGTCCCATTCGAACCAAAGTCAATCTCGGGGACCCCTGGATTGGGCCAATGGCGCGTATCTAGGCTGCCTATAGCCTCGGGTCTTGAGGGCGATTGGCGATCGTTTGCCGGTAGAGGGTGAGATGCTTAAAATACTATCTGTTGGTTCTTTCGCATTGCTCTCGGTATTTTTTGCGGGCGGCATGAGCGCCCGGCACGATATGTTCCCTTGGCCTCAGCTTTACTCAGCCAAGGAGCGGGCCCTTGGCCTCAAGCCCGTCGATGATGCAAGCCGTTACGTCTTCGAGGACAATGGCCGCCTTGTGGCTGACGAAACCAAAGCCGCGGTCGCCTGCCCCGGCCAGACCGGCCGGACCGCCGTTTTGCTCGTTCTCGGCCAATCCAACGCTTCCAATCATGCGGGTCAGCGCTATCGATCGGCCGAGGGCGCCAGCGTGATCAACTTTTTCGGGGGAAAGTGCTATGTCGCCGCCTCGCCGCTGCTTGGATCGACGGGCTCTGCCGGCGAATATTGGACGCGGCTAGGAAACCTGCTGATCGCGTCGGGCAAATTCGACAGTGTTGTCCTGGCGCCCTTGGCATTTTCCGGCTCGGTCGTGGAACGATGGGCCAAAGGCGGAGATCTCAACAAGCTGCTTGTTGATACGACGGGGCAGATTCGAAGCGCCGGCTATCACGTGACCGACGTGCTGTGGGTCCAAGGGGAAGCAGACTACGTCAAGGGAACAAGCTCGGACGCCTATCGCGACAGGTTTATTTCGATGGTCGATACGCTGCGCGAGCAAGGCGTCAAGGCGCCGGTGTACATTTCAACCGCCACGAAATGCCTGGAGCCCAGCAATGGGGGCTTCGAACTTCATGACCCTGATAATGCGATAGTGCATGCTCAACAGGCCTTGCACAAAAGCGGAGACGGCATACGGTCCGGCATCGATACGGACATTCTGCTCGACGACGTCGATCGCTACGACGACTGTCACTTCGGCGGTAGCGGTGCAGAGAAGGCCGCGCAGGCTTGGACTGAACTTCTGCTCAACGATCAACGGCAGATAAGCATGCAATGATCCGAACCGCTGATCGCGAGACGTTGTGCTCGGCAGTCCGCCCAGGCTGATACGGATCGATGTTCGCGGCCGAGGTAGGCGTGGATGCTGACCGGAGCCTTGTCTTAGATCGTGCCCGAACCGGCGTCGAGACGGCCGACCTGTTCGCCTTCCTTTCTGGCGAGCGGATCACTCTGCGGCGTACGCTTGTGACCGCAGAGCGGCTCTGCCGCCTTCCGTGATCCGGAAACAGTTGTCGACACCGTCCCAGATGATCAGATTCCTTGCGACAAGGCTCTCGATGGTCGGACCATCATGAATTAGGCAGCGGCTCGGATCAGCTACATCTTCGAGCGTCGATCGCTCCCCAATTGAAAGCTTTTCGGGCATCTGCATCTCCTCTTCGTTAATTTCCCCAATGCAGATACCTGGCGCCCTGTTCCTCACCTTTCCCTCTGCGTTCCCGCCCGGAAGGCGCCTTCCAGCGCCGCGATCGTCCCAGCAATTTCTCTCATCCGAAAGAAGTAGTTCAGGTATAAGGAAATCAGCGGCTTCGATGTCGATGATGGCATCAGTGAACGAAGAGCCGACCGACTAGGGGCCCTGATGAAGTTCGATTTCACCCGCACTGGCCGGAGCCGAGTGATACTCGTCACGATTGTCGGAACCTTGATCTGTATAGCGGCCGCCCTCTTTGTCGATTCGTTCAACTTCTCCGGCTTCGATGAGACCCAACTCGCCCGCGCGATAGCAGTGGATATTCTGCTGCCAATCGGCCTGGCGGTTCCGATGCTTTTCCTCCTCATGAGCAAGCTGCGCGAGCTGGCGATCGCCAACAACAAGCTCGCAAATATCGCGGCCACCGACAGCCTCACCAGCGTGTTGACGCGCAGCGCCTTCACGGTTCTGGTAGACGCCTATCTCGACAAATTCCGCAGCGACGCTGATCGCATGAGGGGGGCGTTCCTGGTCGTTGATGCGGATGACTTCAAACGGATCAACGATCTCTATGGCCACAGCTCCGGCGATTCCGCACTGCGTTTGATTGCATCGACGATCCGGCAAACGCTGCGTCCGGAGGACTTAGTCGGACGGGTAGGCGGCGACGAGTTCACGGTCTTTATGCCTGGATCCAGCCCAAGCCAAGCAATGGCCATGGCCGAGCGGATGCGGCAGACGATCCACAGCGCCGACGTCCATTTTCTCGACGACCGCCGGCGATTGTCGATCAGCATCGGCGGCACGACCTTTGCCGGCTCGACCAACTTCAATGCACTCTTCAACGCAGCCGATGAGCGTCTGTACATGGCGAAGGCGCGTGGCCGAAACCGGATAGAGATCGAGCCGCTTTGATGCGACATCACTGGCGCCCTTCGTCGAGGACGCTTCGTCAACCTCCCTTTCGATGCACCCGGTTGCCGCCGTCATACCAGCCGCGATCGCCGAAGTGGTCCGGCTCTCCGCGCATCATGCATTTGAGCTCATAGCCAAGATCGACGCAGCGCCGACAGAGCGGCTCGCACGGCGTTCGCTTGGCATTGGTCCGCATGCAGATGACACGAGCGAGCGCCTCGCGCTTCGGATTGGCGACATAGGCGCGGAGCGCCTCCAGCACGACGAAGCTGGTCTCCCAGGTGAGCCGTGCCCCGCGCTTCTGCTCGACCAGCCGTTCCAGGCGACCAATGATTGCCCACGGCGTGAGAGGCGAGCGCGGGCCGAGGTCATCCACGTTTCCGCCCGCGCACGAAGCCGTTCGACACCTGCTCGACGCGATCGTCATAGGCCATCAGCAGCATCTCGATCACCGCGCGGAGATCGCCTTGGTGCACGTCGATCAGCTCGTCGACCCGCTTCAGCAAGGCCTGTTCCTGTTCATTGAGCGCATCGCCATCGTCCGCCGGCTTGGTCATGGCCGTCTCCGTTGCCTTAGTTTGTTCTTATAATGTTCTCCATCGCAAGAGAGTCAATCGGGTCTTCAGCGCGGCTGTGGATGCGCCGCCTCCGCCGTGGCATGCTGCCCAGCATGTGCAATCTCTACAGCATGACATCGAACCCCGAGGCGATCCGCGCCTTTGCGCGCGCGATGCTCGATTCGACCGGCAACCTCGAGCCGCAACCGGGCATCTTTCCCGACTATCTCGCGCCGATCGTCCGCAACACCACGGAAGGCCGCGAGCTCGCCCGCGTCCGCTGGGGCATGCCGACGCCGACCAGCATCCTGCACAAGGCCGCTGATGCGCGCGCAGACAAGCTTGAGGCGAAGGGAAAACTGGTCGATCGCGATGCGCTGCGCCGGGCCGAGCCCGATGCCGGCGTGACCAATGTCCGCAATCTGCAATCGCCGCATTGGCGCCGCTGGCTCGGCGTCGACAGCCGATGCGTCGTGCCGTTCACCAGCTTTTCCGAGTGGGATGCCTCGATCAAGGCGCCGGCCTGGTTCGCGCTCGATGAGAGCCGGCCGCTCGCCTTCTTCGCCGGAATATGGACGCCAAACTGGACCAGCGTTCGCAAGGCCCGCACGGGCGTCGAGACGGCCGACCTGTTCGCCTTCCTGACCTGCGAGCCGAATGCGGTCGTCGCGCCGATCCATCCGAAGGCGATGCCCGTCATCCTGACGACGGAATACGAGGTCGAGATGTGGCTGTCCGCCGATATGGACATGGCGCTCTCGCTTCAGCAGCCCCTCGCCGACGACGCGCTCAGGATCGTGGCCCGCGGGTCGCGGCAGGACGAATGACTACGGTCTGGGAATGGATGCTGGTTTCCGCCGGCATTTCGGCAGCCTGGCTGCTTTATGTCCAGCCTCATCTGTCGGCCTTTGTGATCCGGCGAATTGACGAAGAGCAGTTGCGCCGGATGCCTGCGAGCAAGACGCGGCATTGACGGCGGCCCTCGACCCGCGCTCGCGCGCGGCGGATAGAGACACGGCTTCCGGACGAGATCCCTCCGTCATCAGGCCAGCCTATCCCGTCGACAGCGATCGTTCCGGCGGCAGGAAATAGAAGACAGACAGGTTACGGCCGCCGCAGTGCGGACACATCAGCCGGCTCGGCAGCATCTCGAGCGGGAAGTTCGGCCCACGCGTCAACAGCAATGTCTGCATGTCGAGATCGGTCCTGAATTCGCAGGGCCGTGAGCTCTTCGGCACGTTCCGCCGCTTTCCGTTGCAGCGCACGCGGGCGATGCAGCCCGCCGCGAAGGCGCCGCCAATCGTTTCGAGACCGATCATCGATCAAGCCTCAGGGAACAGACACGCCACGTGGTCATGTTCTCTTTTCGTTCACGGTCGCGCGGGCGTCAAGCCGCGCTGATCCCCGAACCGCCGGTTTCGCCAGCCGGCCTTGTCGACCGCCCCGCGCCACCGGGTGGCTTTTCAGGTGATGACATGAGTGACGAAGCGAACCTGCCGGCGTTGGCAGACGACGAAACCTGCGCGGCCGCGATCGGGCGGATGGGCGAGCTCGACCGCGAACTGGCGCTGATCGCCACGACCAAGGCCGAAGCCGTCGAGAAGGCCTCGACCGCGGCGGAGAAAGCGGCCGAGCCACTGATCGCCGAGCGGGCTGGGCTGTTCGATCAGGTGAAGGCCTATTGCGCCGCAAACCGGCAGCGTCTCACCGACGAAGGCCGCAGCAAGACGGCGACCTTCCCGACGGGCAGCGCGTCCTGGCGGCTCGGCCGGCTCCGTGTTTCGATCGACACGACGCTGAAGGACAAGATCATCGCGCTCCTGAAGAAGCGAGGCCTCGGTGACCTGGTGCGAACCAAGGAAGACATCGACACGACGGCAGTCGGCAAAGCCAAAGACAAGGTGAAGGGGATCAAAGGCATCACCTTCATTCCGCCGGAGGAGGATTTCTCGGTGTCTTCGGTCACGGCCGACCTCGTCGAGCGGCGCTGATCACGAGAGCGCCGGCGGCACGCGTTGCCGCCGGCGGGCCCGCATAGCAGCGGGGGCCGGGCGAGCCCGGCAGGCGGCTAGTGGGAACAGGCCCGCCCCGACGAGAATGGATATATCGCCGCCCCGCCAAGGCGGAGCGTGCTCTATCCAGAGTTGAAAATGCGTGAATCAGACCACCGCGCCGTTCCGAAGGCGCGTCCCGTCGCCGGCTATGTCGGCGGCAAGAAGCAACTCGCCAGACGCCTGTCGGCCATGATTGAAGCGACGCCGCATGACCTCTATGGCGAGGTGTTCGCCGGCATGGCCGGCGTGTTCTTTCGGCGACAGACAGCGCCGAAGGTCGAGGTGCTGAATGACATCAGCCGCGACGTCGTGACCTTCTTCCGCGTGCTGCAGAACCACTATCAGGCGCTGCTCGACATGCTGAAATGGCAGCTGGCCAGCCGCGCCGAATTCGAGCGCTTGGTGGGTCAGGATCCGGAGCGGCTCACAGATCTGCAGCGCGCGGCGCGCTTCCTCTATCTCCAGCGCCTCGCGTTTGGCGGCAAGGTCGCCGGCCGCACCTTCGGCATCAGCCGAAATGGCGGCTCCAGCTTCAACGCGGTCGCGCTCGCCGACACACTGGCGGCGGCACATGAGCGCCTCGCCGGCGTCTGGCTCGAATGCCTGCCCTGGGAAACGATGCTTGATCGCTGGGACCGCCCGGGCGCGCTGTTCTATTTGGATCCGCCTTATCGCGGCACCGAGGCCTATTACGGCAAGGGCCTTTTCGCGCCGGACGACTTCCAGCGCCTCGCCGATCGGCTGGCACTGATCAAGGGCCGATTCATCCTGACTGTGAACGACCATCCTGACACGCGGGCCGCCTTCGGCCGGTTCACGATCGAGGAGGCGACCGTCACTTATACGACTGGCGGCGGCACGCAGAAGCCGGGACAGGGCGAGCTGATCGTCACCGGGTAATCAACCCGGATCCCGATAATCGACCTCGCCGTTCAGTCGGCGCAATACCTCGGCCGGGCCGTCGAAGGCGTTCCGGCCGCGCATCAGATTGACTGCCTCCCTCTCGAGGTCCAGTTCAACGCTCACTCTGAGATGCTGCAGAGCGCCCTCGACATACAAAAAGGCATCAGCCTCGTCTCGAAACTGCATGCGCCGAACGACTGGGGCGGTCCCGGGCTGCATCCTAGCGAGCGCCTCGGCTGCCGCGTCGAACACGTCCCCTGGCGGGCGCTCATTATTGTACGCCCGGATCTGCGTGATCTCCCATGGCCCCAATGATGTTGTCAGCACATATCGCCGCTGCCGTAGTTCCATCGTCGCCTGCCGACAGCCGCTGGCTCGGATGCCGTAGATGCGACTCGTGCCAGCCTTCACATCGGGCCAGTAGCTGGCGACGCAGTGCTGCATCGCTGCCCCCTCCGTGAAGAGATCGAGCTCGGTGCGCAGCGCGACAAACTCGAAACCGTCGACCTCGAGCGCCAGCGGCAGTGCGCCATAGTCCGCGATCGCATGGGTTGCCGCTGCCGCGCTGCGCTGGCGTTCGCCCGCCAGTTCGTCATGCCAGCGACGCGCCGCGCCGAGCGCCTGCGCCCAGGTCCAATGTCGATCGAAGTGCACCTGGCCGCGCCGCAAGCAATCGGTAACGGTGAAAATCTCCCTGCAGAGATCGTCCTGTCGGCAATTCTCGCGGATGCGACCGGCGAGGCATCCGACAATCCATCCGGCGAACAGGCTGTCGTCAAAGACATGAAAAGCCATCCCCGGATGCCGCAGCGTGTCCAAAGCCAACACAAGTGATGCTTGGCGGCTCGGCTCCATCGCGAGCGCGTTCGCAAGCACGGACGGTGGTGCTTTTGCGAGATAGTCGAGCCCGGCCAGTCCCGGCACCCATAACGCATGCACATCGAGCTTTCGCATAGGCCAGGGAAAGCCGAGCGTCTCCATCATGTCGCGCAGGCGTCTCGACGTTTGGATCATCGACCGAAAATCGCTGATGATGGCGGACTGGTACAGCTCCTTGACGAACCAGCGGTGCCGACGGGCGAAGCCGTAGACGATCACCGGCGCCTGCTCGATATAATCGCTGGCCATGGGATCGGCCCGCAACAGGGCGATCGCGCACGCCTTCATGCTCGAGCTGGCAAAGATCGATACCTTCCGGTGAAGGGACGCCTCCGCTGCGCGGTGCCGCCGTTGCGCCGCCCGCTTCCTCTCCCGCGTTCGCTTGCTCATCGCTGCCCTCCCGAAACCCGCCGCCGTTCATTTGTCGCCGTGCCGATCCCGGCCGCCGCAAGTGCCGCGGCGACCAATGCCGGCGGCGCAAGGCAGCCCTCCTTGTCGGGCGGCGGTCCCATAGCGGGCCTCCAGCGTGACCAATCGGGCCAGTCCTGTGGGTCATCGCCGCGCTCGCGCCGCATCCTCGCCCAGAGATCGATCGGCTTTCGCCACTGCTCGTCCGAGGCTTTGTGCCAATCGATCACCGCGCTTTCCGCCGGTCGTGATTTCGCTGCTGCCGCGCCTTTCCCCTGACCGCCGATCCTGCGCTGGTCAGAGATCGCCCCCTCGAAATAGCGTAATGAGGTTGGCAGCTGTCCGCGCTCGCGGGCCAGCACGGCAGCTACGCCGGCGCGGATCTCGGCAGCGCTGAACCCGCGTTGGAGCCAGTCCCGGACGAGGCCGAGATCGGATCGCCAGCCATTCGGCGAGCGCGCCTCCGCGCAGATCCAGCCATGCAGCGACACCGCTTCGTCGGTTGTCCCCGTACGCTCGCGCTTTTCCCGCTCATCCCCGATCAATGAAATGGCGGCAGCGGCAGCATGGTCGCGCGCACCTCTCTCCACCTGTGCTGCTGCTGCTTTCTTCTCTTTCTCTGTATCTGCTTCTGGTGCGTTACACTGCGTTACAGGGTCGGACACGGCCTCTGATGCCAGCATTTCCGCGCCCTCAGTCGGAGCGGTCGCCGCGCCCGAGGCTGAAGCCGCCTCGGCCTTTCGAGCCCTGAACGCGCGCACCCGCTCGTTGCTGTCGTCCTCCCGCTTCGGCTGCCGCCGCTCCCAGGCCGTGAACCGATCGCCCGCCGTCATGCCCTTGTCGGAGAGCGCGGCGACGACCGCCTCGACCTCTTCCGTCTCGCAGCCGAGGAAGCAGCCGATGGCCTCCGCGTCATAGCCTGCGAACGAGCCGCGATCCTCGGCCTCTGCGGCTCGCTCCATCAGATGGAAGGCGACCGAGAACGCCATGCCGGGCGCAATCCCGGCCCGCTTGCCGATCGCCAGCCATTTCGGGTCTGCCGCCATCCCGCTCCATGCGCGCCACCAGCTGCTCATCCGAGCCTCCATGCGCGGCGGCGCGGCCATAATGCGAGGACGGCGCGCGCGAGCAGCAGGCGCCGAAGCGTCTGCCGCGCGAGGCATACGATCGCCTCCACCGACAGCGGAGCCGCCCGCGGCGGTGTCGGCAGCCCGCCCGGCTTGGCGAAGATCAGGCAGAAGAGCTTGGCGAGGCGGAACATGGCCGCTACTTCCCGAACTGTGCCTGGATCGCCGGCTTGGCGCGCGCGACCGCCGTGATGAAGGCCGCAAGCGCCCGCTCGTTCGGCACCCGGTCCGGGTTCACATAGACCTTGGCGACCCATGACAGCGTCGACTTGCCGGAGAACCAGCCCTGCAACGATTGCGGATAGGTGCCGCTCGGGATCTTCGCGTAGGTGTAGAGCGGCTTGCCCTGCGGATCGACCGCGTCGTCGAAGTCGCGATCGTTGACGCCGACGAGGGCGAGACCATCGCCGAACTGCTCATCCGCCTGCCGGACCAGCGCATTGCCGATCGCCGCCGGCTGCAGCAGGCATGTCGTCTGGTTCGCCGCGACCGAGGCAAGCGCGATCACGCCGCTCTCGGTCGTCACCGGCACCTCGCCATAGTCTGAATCCTCGGCGACGAAGTTCTGCCAGATCAGCCAGGCGCCCGAGCCTTGATCGCCGAGCGCGATCGACCAGCCATGGCCCTTCGGGTCGCTCTCGAGATCGCCGATATCGCCGACGCCGCTCTCCTTCGAGCACAGCGCATGCAGGTATTCGCGGTGCAGATCCGCGACCGGCTTGAGGCTGGCGGCGGCGCCCGGATTCTGGCGCTTCAGATAGGCGGCGCCGTCAGGCTGGCCGATCATGGCGTCGCAGCCGTCGCCGATCACCGTCTTCTGGATATTGCCCCAGGTGCCGCCTGTGTCGGCGACGACCTCGACGCGGATGGTCGGGTCGCCCTTGGCCATGCCGGCGATCATCTGGCCGGCCTGGCGATAGGGCCCGCCGCTGGCGCCGGTGCAGAGGCGGATGACGGCAGGATCGGCGAGCGCCGCCGTCGAGGCGGCCGCGATGAGGCCGCAGGCGAGAATTGATCGCATGGTCATGGGCTCCGTTCGGTGGTTGAAGGGGTGGACGCGGACCGGCCGCGTCGCCATCGCTCGAACCTGCGACCGAAGGCGAACACGACGGCGGTCCAGCAGAGGCCGAGGGCCAGCTGCGGCAGGTTGGCAATGACGATCGCGGCCATCGGCTAGGTGAACCGGCTGCCTGCGGTCGGCGGATGCTCGCCCGGGCCGCCGCTGGTCGCGGAGTAGGATTTCGCGAGCGGGGGCGGGACGTCCTCGACGACTTCAAGCCGCTGCTCATCGAACCACTCCGGCTCGACCCGCTTGCCGTCGCCACCGACCGTCGGCGCGACGCAGATATGCACGCAGCCGTAGAGGTATTCCGTCCGCGCGATCGCGGTGCCGGAAAAGCCCGTGATGAGATCACGGACCTTATTCCCGAGTTTCACCATTGCTGTCTCCGAAGGGGCCTGATCGCCCGGTGACGCGGCCCCGAAGAGCCGCGCTGCCGGAAGGTCAGAACGGAATGTCGTCGTCGATGTCTGGCGGCCCGGGCCGTCGGCGCGCTGGCGTCGCCTGGACAGGATCGCCGATGAAGCGGCGTTGGATCGGTGGCAGCGGCAGGCAGAAGCTCTCTTTCGCCTCAAGGACGACAAACTCGTTGCCGGGATTCGCGCGCGCCAGCCGCTCGGCCTCGCGCTCAGCCGCCTCGGCTGACGGGTGGCGAAAGCCCGTCGGGCCGCCGCCGGTCATGTGGATCATCCAGAAGGTCTCGGCCATATCGGGCTCCAGTCGGGGCGGAAGGGCTGGCAGCAGCCAGAAAGAAGGCTCGCGCGTCGGCAATAATCCGCACGTTTTCGTGCGAATGTGCTTGTAGTCCGCACGAGAACGTGCGAAGGTGTCTTCATTGAAACGGAGACGGGGAGATGACGCGAGACCAGCTCATTCAGGAGCTTCGGAAGCTGGCCCGGAAGGAGGGCAAGGACTTCGAAGTCTTCGCGAACAAGGGCAAGGGGTCTCACTACCGGGTTCACTACGGCGCAGCGATGACCACCATCAAAAGCGGCGAGATGACCCCCGGATATGTGAGACTGATCAAGAAGCAGCTGGGGGTCGAATGATCCCCAGCCCTTCCTCGCAAGATCATCCCTGTCGATGCGATTGAGCCCAAGGAGGGGCATAGGCGCATGGACTATATTTATCAGGCCCGGTTCGAGCCGGATCCGGACGGCGGCTTCCTGGTCACGTTCCCCGACGTCCCGGAGGCGATCACGCATGGCGCGACCATTGAGGAGGCGAGGGCGAGCGCTGCCGAGGCGCTCGGCCTCGCTCTGCGCGGGATCGTGCAGGTGGGCGGCAGCGTGCCAGCGGCCCGCACCTACCGCGGTGGCGGAGGGTCGGCAATTGCCGTGCCCGCCGATGATGCCCTGAAGCTGGCGGTGATCGAGGCGTTCCGTGCCGCTGGCATCACCAAGACCGAACTCGCCCGGCGCCTGGGCAAGGCGGAGGGGGAGGCACGGCGCATCCTCGACCCGGACTATCCCTCGAAGCTCGAAATGCTCTCGGCCGCACTGGCGGTGCTCGGCCGGACAGTGGTGATCTCGATACGCGAGGCGGCTTAAGCAACCATGCTCTTCGCAAGACACGCGCTGATGTGGCTGATTGTGGCCGTCTTGCCAGCTGGGTTGGGCGTCTACATCGGCGCTACCCTCGGCGCGGATGCAAGATCGTGGATAAAGGACGTGGGCCCAACAGCCGTGACCGCAGCGGGCGTTCTCGCTGCGGCTGCAGCAGGCGTTACCGCCTGGATTGCCGTGCAGCGGCAGATCAATGCTGCAGAGGATCTCGCGACCCGCCCTGAAAGATCGGCGCGCAACGCATTCTGTGATGGTCTGAGCGATCTGCTGGGTCTCGTCGACATCGCTTGGGAGAAGGCGGACCAGGCACTGTCGGACACAACAGACGATCGGCGTCTGAAGTCCATTCTCACGATTTTCACCGTTAAGTGGCACATCGAGAGGCAATTGAAACAGCGCTTGCCCACGCTGCGATTGCTGACAAGCGAGATGAGTTTCGCCGATAGGCGGGCGGCTGAAACATCGATCGAATTTCTCGATGAGTTCGCGGCAACGGTTCGACAAGGCGATCAGAAATACGAAGCAGGACAACTGGCGGGGAAAGAGGCCGAAAAGCTCTTCGCAGTCTTCGTGCGTGTCGCCGCTACGCAATTGTACGAGGCGCTCAGGCGGTTTGACGAAAGTCTGCTCGGACGTTTTCAGAACCGCGTGAAGGCGGAAGTTGAATGGACTCCGATCACCGAATCCCTTGACTCTCTCCGAGACATTGACTGGCCAGACCATATTCAACATGCCGCGGCCCCCGGCGCTTCCAGTCCCCAGGCGTCCCAGCCCGGCCGCGCGCAGCGGGCGTTGAGCTCGATCTTCGGCAGGTTCGGGAAATAGTCCTCGATCATCTCGGCGAAGATCTCGGGCTTCGCCGAATGCTCGCCGAGCGGCGCATCGACCACCGATTCCCACTGGTCTCCCATCGCCGGAGCGGGCACATCGCCCCGCGTGCCGACGAGCAGGATCTCGTGCCTGTTGCGGAACCAGTAGCCGTTGCCGATCTGGTCCTTCCGCCAGATCACCTGCGACTTGTAGGTGAAGCCCCAATGCTCGAGGACCCGAAGACCGGCCTTCAGCATCGGTGCCGTCGCCCAGAGGAACAGCGCGCAGTCCTTGGCGGCGATGGTCCCGACCGGACGGAGGACGATGTCGTTCTCCTCGCTGGTCGGATAGTGATTGTCGGCCGCCCGGTCCATGCCGGTCTCTCGCGACCAGGGCTCGAAGCGCCATTCCGGATCGGCATAGATGACGCCGTAGCGGCGATCGGGCAGGGCGCGCTGCTGCAGCGCCAGCACCCGCTCGCGGGATTGGCGCCGCTCCTTCTTCTCCAGCTGCTTCTCTGCGCGGATCTCCTTCACGACCGCCCGAAACGCCGGCGCTGTCTCGCTGCTGCCGGCGATCGCCGCGATGGCCCTCCGCTGGACATCCGGCGGCAGCGTCGCCAATTCGGCCGCCGACCGCACACTCGCCTCGCCACGATCGACGAGAGAAGCCACTTCCGGGATGGCCCGTTGAACGACCGTGCGGGCGCGCTCGACGGAGGCCTCGCCCGTCGCCAGCAACGTCGCCGCAGCTTGGCGGGAAATGCCGCCATTGGCGGCATTATCAGCGGGCCGCCCGCGCTCCGCCGTCACAAGACGAGCCGCGATCATGCTGCGCTGGTCGTCGGTCAGATGCCGACGCTGGAGGTTCTTGGAGATGACGAAGGCCAGGGGATCGACGCCCGGCACGCCCGCGACGGGGAAATCATCCGGCAGTCCCGCGAGGGCCTGCGGCAGCCATTGACGCTCGTCCGGCCTGATCGACCGGCCATCGAGCGCGGCGCGCATCGCGATCGTCGGCGTCTCGATCCTCAGGCCGAAAATGGCGAGGACCGGCTCGACCCCTGCCGCCCAGCAGGCGCGCCAGCGGTTGCGGCCGTCGAGGATCATGCCCTGGTGCAGGACGATCGGCTCGCGCAAGCCGTTTGCCGCGACGTCGGCGACCAACTCATCGAAGGCCGCGCCCTCGATAAGCGGAAAGAGATCGGCCAGCGGGTGAAAGGCGAGGGACTTCATCGCGCGCCCGCCTCGCCGGCGGCCGCGAACCGATGCACGCGCGACAGTGATTCCTCGCGCCGCTGCATCACACCGCAGGCCTCGTCCAGCCGCTCGAAAATCGCCAGATAGCGCTCGCCGTGATGCAGGACCGCAAAGGCAGCCAGAGAGCGCCCATGCTCAAGCTCGGCCAAGGTGACCGGACCCTTGCGGCGCCCACGGCGCGCGCCGCGGATCGGCCGGCGGGTCTCGCTCTCGGCATCGAGCGCGTCGATCATGGTCAGACCATCCCGAGCGCAGTTTTGTAGAGATCGAGGATCGCGTCCTGTTCCTCGCGCACCGACGCATCCTGCTTGCGGAGACGGATGACCTGACGCAGGACCTTGGTGTCGTAGCCGTTGCCTTTGGCCTCGCCATAGACGTCCTTGATGTCGTCCGCGATCGCGCTCTTCTCTTCCTCGAGGCGCTCGATCCGCTCGACGATGGAACGCAGCTGCGCAGCCGCGACGCCCTGGACGTCTTCGTTACTCATCGGCCGGTCCCTCCGACCACGCGGAGCGATTCCGCCCGGGCCGACGCGATCGTGTTCTGATATTCATGGTCGGTGATCTGCTTGTCTCCGAGCGCGCGCTGCAGCCGTTCGAGCTCAGCAGGCGTGGTGACCCCGTCCTCATGGATCTCGGCGAAGACCTGCGCGACCTTGGCTTCCGCTGCCATGCTCGCCGCCTGCCGCGCGATCAGCGTCGCCCGCACCGGCAGCCCAGGCTCGGCCCCCTCGGCCAGGGCTCGGCCGTTGATGGCAGCCATCGCGGCCGTTACCGGCGCAAGCGAGCACTCGGCCTCCAACGCGAGGATCGCATCGACCGGGATGATGCTGCTCATCGAGCTTGCGCTCTGCCAGCGCGAGACCTCTGATTTCGACATGTCGACGATATCGGCGGCGCGTTCGACGCCGCCGCATGCCGCGACCAGGTCGCGCGTCGCGGCCTTGATCCTGAGCCGCCTGCCTTCTGCAGTTTCCATGGCAAGACCTTCCCGTTCCGGGAAAAGCTGATTTCGCTTCCCGGCGTGAGACCGTGTTGTTCGTGAGAGAAGAGGGCCGTCCCGCGCTGCTACGGAGGTCCTGTCACATGCCTGTCGCTGGCCCAGATCATCACGGCTTCCACCTTTCGACACCGCCGCCGCGCGGGCTGTCCGGGTCGATCACATCGGAGAGGCGGGCCGCTTCTTCTGCGGTGAGAAAGGGTGTTGCAGGCGGCAGATTGCCGGTGGATGCCGACGGCCAGGCCGCCGACCAAGGGGCGAGTTCGATGCCCGCGCTCTGGGGGCGGTCGAACCGTTTGAGCATGCGGTGGAGGGTCAGTCCTTGCAGGATCTGGCTGACGCCGAGCGCGCCGATCGCAGCCGCAAGAATGATGTCGTTCACGTCCATCATTTCGGCCTCGCGCAAGAGGCGCGAAACGAGCCAAGCGCGCGACCATCTCGACTCGACAAAAGTCGAACGAATTCTGATACTTGGCAATGACCAAGCAGCCCACAATTCGTTGAAACTTGTCTGCAACCTGCGGGATGCTCTCCGTCCGGCCGGGAAAACCTGCCGTGGAACAGTGGGGAGTGAGTACCATGCAATGGAGCGCATCGAAGCCGTCCGATCGGGACGATCAGATCGCCGTGAGCGAGCCCGTGCCGATCAAGGATATCTTCGTCTCCGGGATATCCGCCGTGGAGGACCATGGCTCGTGGATCCGGATCGAGATGATGGTGCAGCGGGACACGCCCTATGGGCCTGCCGGCGTCGTGGTCGCGCGCCTTGCGATGACTCCCGATGCGGTGGTCGGGACGATCGAGACGCTGATCGGCGCAGTCGGATCCTGCACCACCTGTTCGGCGATCAAGCTTCGCCTTTCGTGACATCAGGCTTCCTCCTCGATATGGGGAGGAAGCGACTTCCGCTCCGCCGCGACATCCTCCTCGGCGGGCACGAGAACGCCCTCCGGCCAGGCGAGGCCCTCCGGCCAATGGGCGAAGAACCAGGCGAGCGCCTTCTCGAAGGTCCTTGTGTGGATGTCGCGGCCCTGGTCGATGAGATCGAACTTCGCGCCGTGGTCGAAAATGAGCGTCGCGACGCGCGCCCGGCTCCGTCCGACGGCGGAGCAATAGGTGGTCGATACGAGGCGGAGCTGATCGAGGAGCGTCATGCGCGGCATGCTGCTGTTTATAAACCGTTCTGTCAACAGTTCATAAACAAGTCCGCTAAATCAAGGCGCGCGGTTAGAATTCAGCATGGCGCATAATCCGTTTCGCGAGCCGATCCTTGGCCGGCTGAAGGAGCTCAACAAGAGCGTAGCCTCGGCAGGCATTGAGGCCAACGGCAAGGCGAGTTTCCTTCAGGGCCTTACGCGGCCGGATGTCAGGCCCAACCCCACCGCCGAGACTATCCGCCTCGCCGCCAAAGTGCTGCAGGTGCCGCCCGAATGGTTCAGCGACCTGTCGACGCCGCTGGATCCGCCCCTACCGAGCACGCGGCCCGCGGGGAACGGCAATCGCGAAGACCGACGGCGATTTGACGTTCCGGTTCGGGGCGTGGCGCTCGGATCTGTGACGGCTCATCAACAGGGCTTTTCGCTCGGGCGACCGCACAGCTTTGTTGAGCGGCCAAAAGCCCTCGATACAGCGATCGATGTCTATGCGGTGCAGGTGGCCAACGCCTCGATGGCCCCAATGCATCCTCCTGGGCAATTGCGCTTCGTCCATCCCGGCAAGCTCGCATTGCCGGGCGATACCGTCATCGTCAGGACGAAACACCATGCCGGCGATCCAGGGCAGGACTACATCAAGATCCTGAAGAGCGAAACGCCTGACGAGGTCGTTCTGACTCAGCTGAATCCGATCGCGACCATCGAGGTGCCGCGGCGCTTCGTTGAGTACATCCACAAGGTTCTGACGACGAACGAGCTGTTCGGATTCTAGGTTTGACGTCTTGCCGCGTCCCAGAGCTTTGTTCTGTCGAGGGGCAGCTAATCCTGCGCATCGATACCGGATTCGTGTAAAGCCGGCGCACACACCCGACGCCATTTGCTGAACGCGCCGGCGAACCCATCTGCCGAGATATGTTGTTCCGAAGCTCCGTCTATCGAAAAGACGAGCTCGTTCTGCAGTTGCGCCAAGTCTGCATAAATCAGCTTCGCGACGTTGTTGGTTGACAGCCTTACCATCAGCGCGGTGTGGCTCTTGGTGTTCAATGCTGACATATGGACCCGATGCTCCGACCGTCGGTCGATCCGTATGAGCGCTGTTGTCAGGGAGCCGCTTTCGAAAAATACCGTGTGCTCAGGGATGAGCATCAGCACGACCGGATAGGTCGGATCGGCGCGACACTGAACAGCGAGCGCTTCGCCGTCGCCGATTGCGATGAGCGACGCGCCCCCGTCGTCCACGTCGGCACTCCACTGCGCCGATGCGTATCCCGGCAAAAGGATGAAGATCCCGAGAATCAGAAAGCGCAGCATGAGTTTCCTTTCGCGCGCTGGATGCGCAGCTGGAAACTCTAGGCCGCCGGCATCTCGCCGCCATCAGTTTATAAACCGCGAACCTATTGACACGGTTTATAAACAGCGTAGCTTGAGCCCATCACCACCTGTGATGGAGCTTGCCGATGTCGCCCGTCCCTTATTCCCCGGTTCCGCCGCCGTCCGAGCGGCTGCGCGTGGCGGCCGCGATCGACGCGCTGCACGCGGCTTTCGGCGCGCCGGGCGACTATGGCTACGGCACGCCGAAGGGCGACGCACTCTTTGCGCTCTATCGCCTGCGGGCAGAACTGGAGACGCCTGCCGAGATCGAGCAGCTCAGCCGCTCGGCCGCCGCCTGCGAACGGGCAGCGGCACGGGATGGCGCGCTTCGGGAGATCGTCGCCGACTGTGCCCGGGATCTGCGCTCGGAAGAGGCACGCCGGATCGTTGCGCTGAACAGCATCGGCGCGTCCGATGCGCATTGAGGCCGACGTTCTCGACGTCTTCGAGGCCGCGCGCTGCGAAGGCCCCCGGCTTGTCCTGTCGGGTCAGATGGAGCGCTCGCTCTACAACCGCGTCGCGAAGGTGATCGATGCCGCTGGCGGCATCTGGAACCGCAAGGCCGGGGCTCATCTTTTCAAAGGCGACGCCGCTGACATCGTCGACGGCCTGTTGACCACCGGCGAGGTGATCAACGTCAAGCAGGTGCTTGGTCAGTTCGACAGCCCTGCTGCCGTCGTCCAGCGCGTGCTGCAGGCAGCGGAGATCGAGCCCGGCATGTCCGTGCTGGAACCAAGCGCCGGCATCGGCCGGCTCGCGCTGGCGGCGCTCGCTCGCGAGGGCGTCATCTTCACCATCGAAATCGACCCGGCGCGCGCCGCGACGCTTGCCCTCGCCGTGGCAGAGGCGCACCGGGCGAACCCCACGCTGGCCTCGTCCTGCGCCGAAGGCATGATGCGCGATTTCCTGACGACGTCGCCGGAGGATATCGGCCCGTTCGACCGGATCATCATGAACCCGCCCTTCGCGCGCCAGGCCGATATCGATCATATCAGGCATGCGGCGCTCTTCCTGAAGCCGCGCGGGCGTCTCGTCTCGGTGATGTCCGCTGGCGTGATCTTCCGGACCAATCGCAAGTCCGAGGATTTCAGGACCTTCCTCGCCGCGCATGGCGGCTTCATCGAACCGCTGCCGGAGCAAAGCTTCGCCGCCTCCGGCACCAATATCGAAGCTGTCCTCGCGGTCATGCCGGGGAGGTCAGCATGACGGAGTATTTCATCAAGGGTGTCACCTTCGCCGCGCCGTTCTTCGGCGAGGAGATCGCGGCCTTCATCCAGGCCGGCACCGCCGAGGAAGCGCTGGCCGCGTTCGTCGCCAGCGCGCGGCATCCGTTCGGCGTCTATGCCGCCGATGCCTTCACCGACGCAAATGCGTCCTTCAAGGGTGAAACGCCGCTCGCGCGCTGGCTCAGCAATCACGCGTCGGAAAAGGCGCGGCTGACCGCCGGGCTTGGGAGCTACAGCTATCTCGGCCACGGGCCCGGCCGCTTCGAGATCGACGGCGTCCTGCATGAGGTCGCCGATCCGAAAGGCGGCCGCGCCGTCTCCCCGATCCCGGGAGGCCCCGATGCTTGAGTTCCTCTGGCACGCATGGGTCGCCCTGTGGGGCGTCGCGTTCCTGATCGCGGCGCTCAGCCAGATGCTGGCGCTGCGCCGCAGCGTCCGGTCGCGCAGCGGCGTTCCGGTTACCGGCTTCATCGTACTGGCGATGACATGCGTCAGCGCGGCTGCCACCGGCGCCTTCATTCTGGTCCGTGTCAGCGGCTGGTGGCCGGCATGACCTATGAAGAGTTTCACCACGGGCTGCGGATCCTGCTCGGGATCGAAACCATCGAGGCGATGTCGGCCGGCGCGATTGCCGATGACGACAGGGCAGGGCAGCGGCAGTTCGAGGCCAACCCCTTCCTCTTTTTCATCCGGGCCGGCGACGAGCGCGGACGGCGGCTCTTCGGGATGATCGAAACCCGCGCGCGGCGGGGAGGTCAGACGCCATGATGAACGGCGCAGCTTTTCACCTCGCAGCGGGATCGGTCGCCATCGCCTGCGTGCTTGCCGGTGTCGCCACGCTCGGCATGGCAATCGGCGGGCTGATCACAGGTGCCTCCCGCGCCAACCCCGTCATGGCGGTGCTCCAAAGCGCCTTCGGCGTGAGCCTCGCGGCGGTCGGGCTCCAGCTTCTCTCCATGCTTCACACCTGAAGGAGATTCCCATGGTCGTCACCAAGGTTCCGCAGCCGGTCGACATTGAGGTCGGGCGCCGCGTTCGCGAGCGACGGTTTCAGCTGCGCATGAGCCAGGAGTGCCTCGCCGAAAAGATCGGCGTGACCTTCCAGCAGGTCCAGAAATACGAGAAGGGGACCAACCGCATCGGGGCCAGCAGGCTGGTGCTGGTTGCGACCGCCCTCGGGCTGGCCCCGGCGTCGCTGCTGCCGGATGCAAGCGAAGGCGCCGCCGAACCGCCGCCTCAGCTCGGCGGCCAGGCTTATCGGGTCGCGCGCGACTTCGAGCAGATCGTCAACCCCAAGCTTCGGCAAGCCATCGCGCAGACGGTCGCCGCCGCGGCGCATCCCACCCGGCCCGAAGCCGAGGTCGCGTGAAATGTCGCGGACCGATGCCGAGCGCGCGATGAAATCAGCAGGGAGCGATGGCCATGACGGACGCTGAGATCGAAGAAATGGGTCGCGATTTCGCGTTGGCCATCCGGGCGCGCGGCCAGCTTCTCGCCGATCAGGCGGGAGACGAGCGCACTGCCGCCTTTGTGCGGTCGGTCTATGAGGACACCGCCGCGGTCACCGAATTGCGCACCCAGATCCGGCGCATGGGCGTGCACCTGAAGGCCGCGGAAGCTCGCGGAGCCCAGCATGGCCGGTAAATCCCCGATCGAATGGACCGGGTTCACGTGGAATCCCGTTGTCGGCTGCTCGCTCAAATCGCCGGGCTGCACGAACTGCTACGCCATGCCGCTCGCCGCTCGCCTCGAGCGCATGGGGAATGCGCCGCACTATGCGGGGCTGACCGCCGAGACGAAGGCGGGACCGGTGTTCAATGGCAAGGTAGCCCTTGCGCCGGATCATATCTTGCTCGAGCCGCTGCGCCGGCGGAAGCCGACCACCTGGTTCGTCAACTCCATGGGCGATCTCTTCCATGAGAGCGTGCCTGATGAATGGATCGATCGCGTCTTCGCCGTCATGGCGCTGTCGCCGCAGCATACGTTTCAGGTGCTGACCAAGCGATCGGCACGGATGCGGGCGTATTTCGAGGGCCGACGGAACATTTTCGGCCGGGCATCCAACGTTCTGCAAGAGTTGAACCATTCGTTCGATGAGGACGCGCACCAGCTCGCCGCCGATAGGCTCGATTATTTCGACAGCGCAGGGATAGCGCAGAACAATGTCTGGCTTGGCGTCTCTGCCGAGGATCAGCGGCGCGCCGATGAGCGCGTGCCGGATCTCCTGGCAACACCGGCGGCTGTGCGGTTCGTCTCGGCAGAGCCGCTGCTTGGGCCGATCGATTTCACATGTCTTCCTGATGGCGTGGTGGACGGCATCCCTATCGCTTTCAACGCGCTGGCGAGCGTGAACCATGTTGCCAAGTGCCTCGATTGGATCATCGTCGGCGGCGAGAGCGGCCCCGGCGCGCGGCCGATGCATCCCGACTGGGCGCGGTCGATCCGTGATCAATGCGCGGCGGCTGGTGTGCCGTTCTTCTTCAAGCAATGGGGGGCTTACCGCCCCGAGTTCCCCGCTTATCCAGCCGAATACGACATCGACGGCGATGACTTGCTTTGCAGCGGGCTCGACTTTCCTGCGGAGGGTGTCCTCTACCGCGACGGTTACTTTTTTAACGGCCTGAGCCATCAGCCACACGTCAATGCCGGCGCCTACTGGATGGAGCTCGTTGGCAAGAAACGAGCCGGCCGCCTGCTCGACGGCGTGCTGCATGACGCTATGCCCGCGAGGGCATCGGCATGACGATGGTCCTCGAACCCATGGAAGGCCGCGCCGCTATCCGGAAGAAAGCCGGTCGCGACGCGTCGATCATCTCGCGAGCAGTAGCCGGCGAGCTCCCCGAAATGATCGCGCGGGACATGCAGTTGTCTCTGCCGACGGTGCGCTCCGTCCTGAAGCGCGCTCGCGAACGCGGCGTTCAGGTGCCGACGGTCTCCGAAACCCGCAAGCTCCGCGACGCGATGATGACGCAGCTGGCCTGCCAGGGCATGCAGCCGCGCGACATCGCCGATCGGATCGGCTTGGAGCGCTTCGAGGTCACAAGCCGCCTGTCGAAGCTGCGCAAGAACGATGTGAGCATTCCAAAGGCCAAGATGGGTCGGGACCCGAGCCGCGCGACGCGAAAGCAGCAGCAGCATTCCCTTGAGATGACCCCTGAAATCGTCGCGAGCGTCCGGGATCTCCAAGACCGCGGCTTCCGCGCCTCGGCCATCGCCGCGAAGCTCCGGCTTCCCTATGCCGTCGTGGATGCCGCGATGAATGGCATGGGGGCCGCCGAATGATCACGGCCCTCATGGTCCTTCGCAATGCCGTCGAGCGCGCGCGGGTCGATCTCTCGACGGAAAAGCGCGCTCAGGCCGATCTCGAGGCGACGTTCGATGCGATCCGGCCGGCCGGCCGCGTCCGTCGTGAGGTCCGCCTGTCGAACGAGGACATCATCGATTTCGTGGTCGATGGCGTCGGCGTCGAGGTGAAAATCGGCGGCAGCGCGCCGGCAATCTACCGCCAGCTTCGCCGCTATGCCGAGCATGAGGACATTCGCGCGCTGCTGCTCGTCACCAGCGTTGCCATGTCGCTGCCCGCGCAGATCCTCGGCAAGGACGCGGCCATCGCCCGCATGGGGGTCGCATGGATCTGACGCTCACCATCGAGGCGAACCGACCTCTTGGCGCGCTGCGACGCTGTGATGATCGCTGGATCATCGACCGGGCGGAGCCGCACGTCTCGATCCGGCTCAAGCAACTGTTCCCGCGCATCCCGAAGTCGGCCGTTCCGCCCTATTCGCTGCCGGCCGATCCGTTGACCAGCGCCGATATCGAATGGTTCACCACGCGCTATGCCTTCGAGATCGCTTCTGACGATCTCGGCGAACTGAAGGCACGCAAGGAGCTGTTCCACCGCAACGCGGGCGAGCTCGACGCGATCCTGCTGCCGGATTGGCAGCCGCGGGAAGGCGGCGTTGGCCTGCGCGACGGGCAGACGGGCCGCCAGTACCAGCATCAGGCCGTGGAAGTCGTCATGCGGCGCGGCTCGCTGCTGCTCGGCGACGTCGGAGGGCTCGGCAAGACCTATGTCGGCGGGCTGCTCTGCATTCGCCCGGGCGTGTTGCCGGCGGCAATCGTGGTAGAGGCCCACCTGCAGCAGCAGTGGAAGGAAAAGCTCGAGGCGTTCACGACGCTTCGCGTCCACTGCATCAAGACCACCAATCCGCTGAAGGAGAAGCTGCCGGAGGCCGACGTCTATATCTGGCGCTATAGCCAGTTGGCGGGCTGGGTCGACACCTTCGAGAAGTTGCGGCTTTCGACGGTTGTCTTCGACGAGATCCAGAAGCTGCGCACGGGCCTCAAGTCGGCGATGGGTCGGGCTGCTAAGCGGCTGGCAACGCTAGCGCAGCGGCGGCTCGGGCTCACCGGCTCGCCGATCTATGGCTATGGCATCGAGATCTTCGACGTCATGCAGTTCGTCGATGAGTTGGTTCTCGGCATGCGCGACGACTTCATGCGCGAGTGGACGAAGGACGGGAAATATCTGTCCGACCCGAAGGCGCTGGGAACCTATTTGCGCGAGCAACACGTCTATCTGCGCCGCACCAAGGAGGATGTCGGCCAGCAGATGGAGCCGGTCAATCGCATCGTCCAAGCGGTCGAGCACAATCAGCATGACCTCGACGACATCGAGGCCGTCATCCGCAAGCTGGCGACACAGGTTGCCTTCGGCTCCTTCACCGAACGTGGCGAGGCAGCACGCGAGCTGGACTGGCGCCTTCGGCATGCGACGGGCGTCTCCAAGGCGCGCAGCGTCGCCGCCTATGTCCGCATGCTGCTCGAAAACGACCAGCCCGTGCTGCTCGCCGGCTGGCACCACGATGTCTACGACATCTGGCGGCGCGAACTGGCCGCGTTCAACCCAGCCTTCTACACGGGGTCCGAATCCCCGGCGCAGAAGGAAAAGGCGAAGCGCGCGGCGATGTCTGGCGAGACGAACCTCGTCATTATTTCGCTGCGCTCGGGCGCCGGCCTCGATGGGCTGCAATATCGCTTCTCGGATCTCGTCATCGGCGAGCTCGATTGGGCGCCGGGCGTCCACCAGCAGCTGATCTGGCGGCTTGACCGCGAAGGGCAGGAAAACCCGGTCACCGCCCACTTCCTCGTCTCGGATGACGGGTCCGATCCCGTGGTCATCTCGCGGCTCGGCATCAAGGCGAGCGAGGCGCGCGGCGTGAACGACCCGCATCTCGGTGTCGAGCAGGTCGAGACCGACCTCACGAACATCCAGGCGCTGGCGCGCCGGTATCTCAACAAGGCGCAGTTGGCGAAGCTCGACGCGCAGGAGCCAGTGGCATGACGCGCAAGATCCCCGTCGCCGATCTGCTCGGTGGTGCTGGCGGCGCGTCGACGGGCGCCGGCCGGGCGCTTGCCGAGCTCGGGCTCGAGATGGAGCATTGGCGGTGAATGTGGCTCTACATTCCCGGCACAGCCTTGACGTCATCAGCCTCTGTTCCGGAGGCGGAGGGCTCGACCTTGCCCTCGACCTCGCCATTCCCGGCGCTCGCGCCGCAGTTATGGTGGAGAGGGAAGCCTTCGCCGTCGCCCATCTGGTTGCGGCGATGGAAGCGGGCCTCATGGCTCCGGCGCCTGTCTGGTCGGATGTGCGAACCTTCGACGGCCGCCCTTGGCGCGGCCTCGTGGATGGCCTTATTGGCGGCATCCCGTGCCAGCCGCACAGCCTTGCCGGACGCAAGCGCGGCAGCCTCGACGCGCGCGACCTCTGGTCATCGGCCCGGCGCATCATCGCCCATGCCCGGCCATGGTTCGTCCTCATTGAAAACGTCTCGGGCATGCTCGCGGCGGGGGCTGACGACATCGCTGGAGCCGAGCGGGTTTGGCGAGACCTTCGCCGACTTGGTTTCGCGGTCGAGATCGGACTGTTCCGCGCGAGTGAAGTCGACGCGCCGCAGGAAGGCGAGCGTATCTTCATTCTCGGCTTGGCCGAGGCCGGCAGCGAGGGATCACAAGGGAGCGAATGGCGAGGCTCACCTCGTTGCAGGAACGGGGCGACTGCATCTCGATCAGCTGCCGAACTTTGTGCAGCACCTCTGGTACCCGAAAGCCTCTTCCCACCTCGGCCATTTGATTTCGAAGGATGGCGCGCCGTCCTCGATCGAGCGCCGGAGCTTGAACCCGCTGTTCGTGTCCTGGCTGATGGGCTGGGCGCCACCCGCATCGACTGGTTGCGGCTTCTTGGAAACGGCGTGGTTCCCCTTCAAGGCGCGTATGCGATCCGCACTCTCCTCGCTCGGCACGCCGCCCGCGGCTCCGCCCGTGCAGCCGAGCTTGTTCCGATGATGGAGGCCGCAGAATGACCAGCCCCATTCCCGCCGGCCATCCCGATCCGCAGTTTCGGTCTGCCCGACGCGAACTGCACTCGCGAAATCGTCCTCAGCCTTGGGAGCATGTCGTCAGCGTGTCTGGCGGGAAGGACAGCACGGCACTGTATCTTCTCGCAGTTGAGCGAGGGATGCCATTCACGGCCGTATTCGCCGACACCGGGCACGAACACCCTGCAACATACGAATATGTCGACCGTCTGGCAGAGCGTGCTGGCGGGCCGCCGATCGCCGTTGTGCGCGCCGACTTCACGGTGGCGATGGAACGCAAGCGCCGTTTCATTCTGGAGAAGTGGCCGCTGGATGGCGTCGCGATGGACCGCGTCGAGCGGGCCGCTGCGCTCATGGTCCCAACGGGCAATCCGTTCCTAGACCTGATGATGGTGAAGGGTCGGTTTCCTGGGGCGAAGAGCCGGTTCTGCACCGACGAACTTAAGCTCGTACCGATGTGGTTCGGCGTTCAGAAGCCGATCCTTGAATCCGGCCGAGCCATGATTTCTTGGCAGGGCGTTCGAGCCGACGAAAGCCTTGCCCGTCGAGACCTGCCGCGTTGGCAGCGCATGGCAGACCCTGTGCCCTACAGCCTACCAAAGGCGCACCACTCGGATGCCGTCGAGAGGGGGTTTCGATCCTATGCCTATCGGCCGATCCATGCGTGGACGCGCGATGATGTGTTCGCAATGCATGACCGCCACGGCGTGGCGCGAAATCCGCTCTATGAGGCCGGGGCAAATCGTGTGGGCTGCTGGCCGTGCATCTTCGTGAAGAAGGAAGAACTCCGTCTCATCGCCAGCTTCGACCCTGCCGCGATTGACCGGGTCGAAGAATGGGAGAGCATCGTTGGGGTCGTTTCCAAGCGAGGCAACGCGACATTCCTCTGCGCGGCCGGTGACCCGCTTTATGAGGATGGCGCGGTGATAACAACCGGCACCTTCGGCATCCGCGCTCGCATCGAGTGGTCCAAGACGTCTCGCGGCGGGCGGCAATACGACCTGATGGCCCGGTTTGAAGCCGGAGCGTCCTGCGCCGAGATCGGAGTGTGCGAGTGACCAGCCCAATTCCCGCCGCCGCGCTGGACGGCGCCCTTTCTGTCATCGGCGCGTCCGGTGCCGGCAAGACCTATGTCGCCAAGGGCGCCGTCGAGCAGCTGCTCGCGCTCGGCCGGCGCGTCTGCATCATCGATCCGCTCGATGTCTGGTACGGACTGAAAACCAGTGCCGACGGCGAGCGGCCGGCATTTCCTGTCGTCGTGTTCGGCGGCGAGCATGCCGATGTGCCGATCGGTGTCGATGCCGGCGCCGAACTCGGCCGGATCATCGCCGAAGGCACGGTGCAGTTCTCGATCGTCTGCACGGCCGAGATGACCGGCGGCGAGAAGGCGCGGTTCCTGACGCCGTTCTTCGAAAAGCTCTATGCGGCCAACAAGGCGCCGCTGCACCTGGTGCTGGACGAGGCCGACGAGGTCGCGCCGCAGAGCCCGATGCCGGAGGTCATGCGGCTTAAGGGCGCCGTCGACAAGATCGCGCGCCGCGGCCGCGTGAAGGGCTTCCGCCTGCTGACGATCACGCAGCGTCCGGCCGTTCGCGACAAGAGCGTGCTCTCGCAGATCGGCACGCTGGTCGCCATGCAATTGACCAGCCCGCAGGATCGGAAGGCTATCGAAGGCTGGGTGAAAGGCAACGCCGACGAGAACATGGCGAAAGACGTGCTCGCCAGTCTGGCGAAGCTCGCGCGCGGCGAAGGCTGGATCTGGTCGCCACGGCTCGGTGTGCTCGACCGCGTCACCTTCCCGCCGATCACGACGCTCGACACCAGCCGGACGCCCGAACATGGCGAGGCGATCGTCGAGGCCAAGGCTGCGGCGTCGGTTGACATATCGGCGATCCGCGTCGCGCTGGCGCCTCCAGCGGTTGACGTTTCGGCCGATCCGGTTGACCGGCGGGCCTTGAAGGCGATCGGCGAGACCGCCGCCGGCATGGCGCAGCAGGTGAAGGATGCCGAGCAGCGCGGATACCAGCGCGGCCTGGCCGAGGGGGAGGCACGCGGCTTTGTGCGGGGCCAAGCCCTGGCGATGACGCGGATGCGCGCGACCCTCGATGCGCTGCGCATTGACGAGATACCAGCGGGCTCACCCGTCTCTGACGACGGTCGGAAGGACGTAGGCCCCGAGGGGAACCACCGGCAACAGCCTAACAGTCGGCCCCATCCCTTCGCGGAGGCGAGCGCGGGTGGAACCCTCAATAGCGCGGGGCTATCCGAGCCCCACCGGCGCGTCGTCAATTCGATCGCATGGTGGCATTCGGTCGGCTTCGAGGTCGTCAAGCGGAACCACGCTGCGGTCACGGCCAAGTACAGCCCGAACGCATCGACCTTCGGCGTCTACATCGCATCGCTTGTCAAATCCGGTCATGTCGAGGCGGTCGCTGGCGCCGGCGTCAAGTTGACCGACCTTGGGCGATCCGTCGCCGATGCAACGCGGCCTGAACCGGCACTTGAGAGCGCGAAGGCGATGCTCTCCAACCGCGCTGCCGAGCTGCTGGGCATCGTTGCCGAGGCATTTCCTGCCGAAATCGACCGGAAGAGCTTGGCTGATCGAATGGGGCTTTCTCGGACCGCCAGCACTCTCGGCGTCTACATCAGCGAGGCCTCTGCGCTCGGCCTGATCGAAATATCGCGGCCGGGCATGGTCCGAGCCGCTGCGTTCCTATTCGCCGCTCAAAGCGAAGCGCTCAAGGAGACCGGCAATGGCTGATGATCCGATCGAGGCCCTCCAGTTCACTTCTGGTGTGACCGTCGTCGACATCGGCGACCTCCGTGTCGCGCGAGGCCTGACGCGTCGGCCTGTTTCGTCCTGCTCACATCGAAACATGACCTACGACCCAAAGGAGCGGCGGATATGGTGCCGAGACTGCGAAAAGGACGTCGACAGCTTCGACGGGTTCCGAATCCTTGTCGAACAGTATTCGGGCGCGCTCAACACATTGAAGGCGCGCGAGGGGCGGCTCATCGAGGCGGAACAATTCAAGGCTCGGAGCCTGGCCGCGAAGGTCATGGATGAAGCATGGCGGTCGCGGACGATGGTTCCGATGTGCCCGTCTTGCAGCGCAGGTCTGTTCCCGGAGGACTTCAAGAACGGCATCGGCATGGTGTCACGGGAGTTCGCCGCGGCTCGACGCAAGAAGAGCGGGGACCGCGCCGATGGCTGACCGTCCGCTGCGCCGCTGGTGCGCCGTCATCGAGTTTCCAGGCAAGGCGCCCATCATGTTCGGGACGGAATTCGTGCGGCACGGCGCACCCGATCGTGAAGTCGAGGACGCGCTCCGCGCCGCAATCACCGAGCATCTCCCGGACGGGTGGAACTTGGTCAACATGATCCCCGGGGCGATCTTCTTCACCGCCGAGGACGACGCCCATGGCTGACCATCCGATGCTGTTCTCCGCCCCGATGGTCCGCGCGCTGCGCGCCGGCACGAAGACGCAAACGCGGCGCACCATCAAGTCAGCAAGGGTTTTCGCCACGCCGGAGCGGCCGGCATGGACACTACGCGGCGAGGACTTGGATCGCGCTATGCAAGGCGCCGATCGGTTCCGGCGCATGGATGGCGACGGCTGGTTTTGGGAGGCTGATGCTTTCGAGTGGCAGGCCCCTTCAACGCGCACCGGCTGGCTGGCGCATATCGGCCACGCGCCCGGCGTACGCCTCTGGGTCCGCGAGGCATGGAAGCCGCATAGCAGCTTTTCCGACATGCGCCCGCGCGACATGCCGAAGAGCCGCATCTTCTACCGCGCCGACGATACCTACGCCCCCAGCAACACACCGTGGATCCCCTCCATCCACATGCCCCGCTGGGCGTCCCGCCTGACCCTGATCGTCACCGATGTCCGCGTGCAGCGGCTTCAAGAGATCAGCGAGGCGGATGCGATTGCGGAGGGCAGCCGCGAGCCGTCTTTGGCGCCGATCATCGGTGCTTGCTGGTCTGAGCGCGACGCCTACGCGAAGCTTTGGACCGCCATCAATGGCCCCGGCTCCTGGGAAGCGAACCCTTGGGTCACGGCCACGAGCTTCGACGTCATCCACCAGAACATTGATGAGGTCGGAAGTGGCCGCACCTGAGCGCATCCCGACTTTCGGCTTTGTTCGCGGCGCCGTCGTCCGCCAAAGCGCAGATGGACCCAACATGCTCGTCGTGCGGGGACTCGGCGAAACGACGGCGGTCATTGTCATCGAAGGCGACGAGAGCGGGATGGTGCGCCTCAGAGCGGTACTGACGGCAAGCCTGACGCAGGTGCTCCCTGCGTCCACCGGACCCGTTGATCATGTTCCATACGGCGAGGACGAGTAGATGGCGATCACCAACGCACAATTCGCTCGATCAGCTGCGCGCCTCGCGAAGGTTTCGGCGGCATGGGCCGGCGACATCCTCGAGCTCGACCGCGACGCCGGAGAAAGCGCGCCTGCCGAAACCGTCCGGCGCTTCATATCCGAGATGCGCAAGCGGCTGGATTGGCTGGAAAATGACCTGGATCCGCCGCCGCAGATGCTCGAGGCCACTCGAGATGTGGCCGCCTCGACGGGCGAAGGGTGGCGCGTGAAAGCGCTTGGCTGGAAGCGTCTCGACGATGGCCGATGTTATGCGTCCAGCATCCTGACAACGGTCTATTTCGCCCATCCAGACGGATCGTGGTGTTTCAGAGACAGCGACCTCTACAAGGCCGGTACTGACCTAGACGCCGCCAAGGCCGCCGCCCAGACCGACTACGAGGCTCGCATCCGCACCGCTATCGAGCCCGCCCCTCCCGCACTTGAGGTGGGTGAAAAGTCATGAAGCACCAGCTCGGCCGCATCGTCTTTGCCAGCATTGCCGCCGCCTTCCTTCCATTCGCCTCGCCCGGTGCTGCCCAGACGATCGCCGTGCCCGCGGCCGCGCTGGTTGTCGTCGATGGCGATACGGTGCGGCTGGACGGCCAGCGCTTGCGGCTCCTCGACATCGACGCGCCGGAAACGCATCAGGCTCATTGCTCCGCCGAGCGGAGGGCCGGCAAACGCGCCCGCGCAGCACTGACGGCGGCGCTCACCGAGCACGACGTCACGATCGTCTATTCGGGCCGGATCGATCCATTCCGCCGGCCGCTGGTCCATCTCTTTGTCGATGGAGCCGATATCGGGCAAGGGCTGCTCGCGGCTGGTCTGGCGCTGCCCTATGTCGGCGGCCGAGCGGCGCATGCAAGCCGCATCGCGCATTGGTGTGGGCGGTGAGGCGATCCAACATGTGACCAAGTCGTGGAGGTGTGGCCATAGAATGCGAGCTTAGGTTGCGCTTGTGCTATACTTGATAGTCCTTCACGGATTCGGAGATGCAATGAGCAACAAGTCGGTTTGGGAGTGGTCCGCCAACATGGGTGGTAGCACCACGAAGCCTATGCTTCGCATGAGGGATCATCCGAAAGTGCAAGAACTGCAGCGGAAGCTGCTGCTGTTCTACAACCCCGCCCATCCTCTGTCGCCTGAACTGGAAACGCTGATCGAATCGGTCTCGCGCGCACTTTTCAAGATTGATCGGGTCGCCACTGTCATCGACGAACCCGAGCGGGTAGATCTGCCGACACGCGAACAGATGGACGCTTACTGGCGAGCCAGAGATCTCTTTGAGAGCCACGAAGCTCAGTTCGATGAGCTGTACGGCGGAAGCGACACCCTGGTTATTCTTCGAAGGCTGGGACTGGACTTCTCGGACGCATCAGGCAATCCGCTCAACTGTCTTCGCTTTCTCGATCGTCAGGCCTTTGCGGCGGCGAAGGGTATCTGCGGTGAGCTGCCCGACCGGTCGGAACTCGCAACTCGACTTTTCGAGGACAGCCTGCAGGCGGCTGCTGACGAGTGGCAGAAAAAGCGCCGAGACCGCCCGAGGCCCGGTTAGGGCCCAGCTAGTCCGCCATCGACATGATCTGCATGGTGAACGCGCGTGCGACATCGTCCAGTGCGTCGTTCTCCCAGCGCCGCACGGTCTCTTCGCTCTTGCCGAAGCGCTGCCCCAGCTTCCAAAGCGGCGCCCCGAAGGCGCGTGCGGTGATGATCTGGACGTTGCGTTTGCCGTCGTTCTGCCGGCCGAGCCAGGACAGCCAGTCGAGCACGTCGAGATATCGGTCGATATCGACGGGCGAGGGCGTGAAGCGGGCGGCCCGAGCGGCTTGCCAGCCGAAGGATTCGACGGCCTCGCGGACGGGTTCCGGCATCGAGGATCGTTGGCTGTTCAGCCAGCCATGTTCGCGGTCCGGCTGTGCGGCAAGGGTAAGGATGGCCCTTTTGAGGAGGACCGCGACCGCACGCCTGAGCAGCTGGCGCCGCTCGTTCACAGTCTCTGTGTCGACGGCCAATGCGCGATGAGCGCCTGCGGAGAAAGCGGCTGACGTTCGAATCGGGAGGCCCTCCTTGGCGGGAGAGGCCGGCTGTCGGATAGAGGCAACAGCCTCGTTTATCATGCCTTGCCCGGCCGCTGCAAAGCCTCGTCTTCGACGCTGGTGACCGCGATCCGGGTCAGCCATTCGAGCTTGTGTTTGAGCGTCGGGCCGAGCCCGTATTCAGGGCGGCTGAACTTGTGGCCCATGAGCTCCGCCTGCATGCGGTCGCCCATGTCGACGGCCGTGAGCCGGTCCTGGAATGAGTGCCGGATGGAATAGAGACTGTGCCGATCGGTCGGCAGCAGGCCGCGGCCGCGCATGACCTTATTGACCAGCGCCGAGAGCTGCGAGGTGCGATCGCGATAGGCCGGAAAGCCGGCCGGGAATCGCTGCAGCGCCAGCAGCGAGACGCCGATCAGCGGGATTTCGCGCTCGGAATAGACCGTCTTCAGCTTCCGTTTCGCCTTGGGCCGGATGCGGACATGCGGCACATCGGCGTCGAGCACGATATCGTCTGCCTCGAGCCCGCAGATCTCGCTAGGCCGCATGCCGGTCTCGATCATCGTGTGGACGATCGCGACGGCCTCCTCGTTCATGCCGGCCAGCGTCGCCGGCAGAGCTATCGTCTGCAGTTCCTCGGTGGTGAACGGCACCTTCGTCGTCTTCTCGTCCGCCTCAAGGCGGAGATTGGCGAACGGCTTCGAGAGGCCGAGCTCGAGCGCGTCGTTGAGCGTGTCGAGGACCTGGGCCAGATGGCCAAAGTCCTTGTTGGCCGTGTCAGGATCATAGTCCTCGTCGATAACGCGATCCTGCCACCACGCGCGCAGCACGAGCGCGTCCGAGCGGGCGATGTCGACAATCGCCTTGTCGCCGACAAGTGCGATCAGGTTCTTGATCGCCTTCAGCCGCGGCGCCTTCCACTTGCGCAGCTGATCGTCGGACTTGGCGCGGACCCGGTCGCGCGTGAGCTTGTAGAACTCGTCGAGCGCGGTGGACAGGCGAAGAGCGGGCATGTCGACGCCGCCGAGCACGGCCTCTACGGCAAGCATGTCAGCCGCGGAGCGTTTGGCCGGCGCCACCCCATCGGCCCGAAGCGCGCCGAGTTCCTCCAAGCGCTGCAGCCGGGCGAGAATGTCCTCGAGCGAGGATCGGGCGACGTCGTCGGTGGACCTGTAGTCGAAGCCCTCAAGCCGCGCTCGGTCGATCGCGCCTCGATAGCGCTCCTTGTCGTCGTCGCTGTTGCCGCGTTTCAGGGAGACCCAATAAGCCTCGAGCTCGCGCTCCACTGAGGCCTTGAGGCGCTCGGCGCGGGAAAGATCGCGCGTCTCCAGAGAGATCGCCACCCAGCCGCGGGGATCGACATCGGCGAAGCGGGCAGGGACCTGCCGCGAATAATACCAAATGCCGCCACGTTGCTTGAGCCGTCTCGGCACTTGGGGACCGTCCAAACCGCTTTCTGGTACAGTTTCCGGTACAGTCATGACGATTGCGTGCTCCCCGTCAATGGCCGATACCAGCCATTTCCGCAGCGTTCCGCGTTTTATCGCGTCCAACCGAACACCAAAATGGCGGATGGGGTGGGATTCGAACCCACGGAGGGCTTCCACCCTCGGCGGTTTTCAAGACCGCTGCCTTAAACCACTCGGCCACCCATCCAAGCCTTGAAGACTCCGGCCTTCCGAGCAGTCCCGCGCGTCAGGCGAAGGCGATTGCTGGCGGACGAATGCCGAACGGCTTGAGGGCCTCGGCTTTACCGCGCCTCGGATCGCCGCGTCAACACGCCCGGCAGGATCGTGCGACGCTCCCGGCATGGGCCGCCAAGATATCGCGCGGACCGTGCGAACATGAACTCTGGAACGGCCGAGACCGCCGCCCCGGAAACCGGCGGGACGCTGCTGGCCGCGGCGAGCCTGCGCCTTCCTCAAGGATCGCATGGCGGCCCGGCGCGAACCGGCGCGTTGGCGCCGCGTTCTGACTGGCGCGAATTTCGTTGGGCCGATTGACGCGTTCTTAACCAGCCGTCAACGGAAGTGCCTGCCTATGGAGGGTGGGATGGCCGGGCGGTTTTCGCCTTGTCCGTGTCGTCGGCGTGTCGCTATTCCGGCACGATCCGGCTGCTTGGTCGACAAGGCGGGCAGTTGCTGCTATCAGAGAGGCAGGATGGGGACGTCGAGTAAACACAGCCCGCGCGTATCGCGACTGGACCGATCGGCCGCCAAGCCGTTCGTGGCAGCGCTGTTTATCGCAGCGGCCGCTTCGCTGGTGGCGTCCTGCGCATCGGCGCCGCCGCCTTCCAAGAAGCGCTCGTCCGAATATTTTCCTGAGAGCAAATATGGCGTGAAGGCCAGTCCGCGGGTTGTCCAATATGGCCAGCCGGTTCCGCAAGGCGGCGGCCGCTATATGGTCGGCAAAGCCTATACGGTGAAGGGCCGCGTCTACAAGCCGTTCGAGCACAAGAAGTACACGGCCGTCGGTTATGCGTCCTGGTACGGCTCCGCCTTCCATGGGCGTTATACGGCAAACGGCGAAGTCTATGACATGGACACGCTTTCGGCTGCGCATCCGACGATGCCGCTGCCAAGCTACGCGCGCGTCACGAACCTCAGAAATGGCTCCTCAGTCGTCGTCCGCGTCAATGATCGCGGTCCTTATGAGCGCGACCGGCTGATCGACCTCTCCGCGAAGACGGCGGAGCTGCTCGAGGTGAAGCGGCACGGCGCCGTCAAGGTCAAGGTTGAGTATATCGGCCCGGCCAAGATGGAAGGCCATGACAGGCAGATGCTGATGGCGACCTATGTCGCTCCGAACAACACGGAGATGGGCAACCCGAATGTGATGGTTGCCATGAACCAGGTGAAGCGCGCGAGCGCGGTGGCCGTCGCCATGCGTTCGCAGCCGCAGCCGGCGGCACCGACGATCGCCGTCGCGATGCGCCAGCCAGCGCCCGCCGCGACCGTCGCTGTCGCCATGCGCGCCCCGGCTGCGAGCCCGCAGATCGTCCTGGCGATGGCGCCGATCCCGCGTGCGCGCCCCGATATCTTTGTCGAGGGCGGGACACCGATCGACCCCTACAACTACGAAATTCAGGCCGCCCAGAACGAGGCTCCGGCCGCGGCTCCCATCTATCAGGCCCCCGCTGCGGTCGCGATCGCCGAACCCGATAGCGTTGCCGCGCCGACCGTGGTGCGTGCGTCGGCCACCGGCGGCACGACCTATGGGGAGCGGACGCTCGGCACCTTCACGGTCGATGATCCCGCCGCCTTCACCGAAGAGCCGGTCTATCGTTCGGCGCGCTCGTCCTATGCCTCCGATCCGGACTTCACCGAGGCGCAGCGCGCCGCCGATGGTCTCGCGCGTTCGTCCCATGACAGCCTCAATCTGGCCTTGCAGCAGGCCGTCGCCCGCGTAGCCGCCGAGCGCAGTGCCGATGCGACGGAGATCGCCGTCGGCGTCTTCGCCAGCGACGCCAATGCGGCGGCCATGGCCGAGCGCCTCGCTTGGCTCGGCCGCGCGCGGTCGACCGAAATGGTCGTTGGCGGACGAACGATGCAACGGCTGACGCTTCTCGTTACCAATCGGAGCGTTTCCGACAGCGAGGCGGTCGCCGCGGTCACGGAAGCCGGTGCCCGCGGCGCGTTCATCGTCACGCGCTGACTAGCGGCGGTTCGCGACCGCTTGACGGCGGGGCTGCGGCGACGGCATCTCGGATGCCGGGCGTTTCCGAACGGGTCCTGTCCATGTCGCGATATGCGCCGCGCCGACCTTTGATCGCTTTGGCAATGATGTTGTTGTCGGTTGCTGTTGCGCCGGCGCAGCAGGCCTTTGACAGCAAGGCGCCGCGCGCGATTCTGGTCGATGTGGATTCCGGGGCCACGCTCTATAGAAAGGCGGAGAACGATCCGTTCGAGCCTGCGGCGATGGCCAAGATGATGACGATGGCCGTGGTCTTCGATGCGCTGAAAGCTGGCGAGATCCGGCTCGACCAGACCTTCAAGGTCAGCGAGAACGCCTGGCGGACAGGCGGCGCGCCATCGCGCAGCGCCACGATGTTCGCGGCGCTGAAATCCGAGGTGCCGGTATCGGATCTCCTGCGCGGCGCGATCGTTCAGGCTGGCAATGACGCCTGCCTGATCCTCGCCGAAGGCATTGCCGGGTCGGAAGCAGCGTTCGTGGTACGCATGAATAAGAAGGCGGCCGCACTTGGGCTCAGCGGCTCGAGCTTTCGCAACGTCACGGGCTTCGCCGATCCGCAGCAGAAGACGACGGCCGCCGACCTCGCCACGATCGCGGACTATCTCGCGGAGAGCCACCCCGACCTCTACAAGATCTATTCGGAGCCGGACTTTACCTGGAACAAGATCACCCAGCGCAATCGCAATCCGCTGCTGGCAGCCGGCATCGGCGTCGACGGACTTTCGACCGGCTACAGCGAGGCTGCGGGCTTTGGCCTGACAGCCTCGACGCTGCGCGACGGCCACCGGCTGACGGCGGTCGTCAGCGGCCTGCCGACCGACAAGGCGCGCGCGGAGGAGGCTTCGAAGCTCTTCGATTATGCCGAGACGACGTTCGAACGCATACGCTTCTTCGGGGCAGGCGAAACGATCGCGGATGCACGCGTCTATGGCGGCGCCGCGAGCGGCGTGCCACTCGCAACCCAGGCGCCGCTCGATGTCCTTCTGGTGCGCGGGGCGCGCGACCGCATCAGGGCGCGTCTCGTCTATGCCGGCCCACTGGTCGCGCCGGTCAAGGCAGGGCAGGAGGTCGGCACTGTGCGTGTCTATGTCGGCGATGATCTGCTGGTCGAAAAGCCCGTCGTCACGATGGCGGATGTCGCGGCGGGAACGATGGAGCGGCGGGCTTTCGATGCGCTTGGCGAATTGCTGGTTGGCTGGCTTTGACGCGAACCGAAGAACCTGACGATCCGTCGCGATCGACGCCGGTGCGGGCAGGGCGCTTCATCACGTTCGAAGGCGGCGAGGGCGCGGGAAAGTCGACGCAGCTCCGCCGTCTCGGCGAGCGGCTGAGCGAGGAAGGCATCGAGATCGTCGTGACGCGCGAGCCCGGAGGGACGCCGACCGCCGAAGCGATTCGCAGCTACATCCTGTCCGGCGCCGCCGAACCGCTCGGCGCAGAGGGCGAAACAATGCTGTTCGCCGCGGCACGCGCCGATCATGTCGACCGCGTCATCAGGCCGGCGATCGGCCGCGGCGCCTTCGTGCTTTGCGACCGGTTCATCGATTCGACCCGCGCCTATCAGGGAGCCGACGGTGTCGATCCGCAATTGATCGACCAGTTGGAGGCGCTTGCCATCGGCGACATGCGGCCACATCTGACGCTGATGCTCGATCTGCCAGCCGAAATCGGACTGGCGCGGGCGGCGGCGCGGCGCGGCGCCGACGGAGCCGATCGCTTCGAACGCGAAACGATCGACCGGCATGAAGCGCGGCGACAGATCTTTTTCGGCATCGCGGCGCGCGAACCAGAGCGGTGCATCGTCATCGACGCGATGCAGGCAGAGGATGACGTCGCCGCCGATATCTGGCAGGCCGTCGTGAGCCGATTGCTGACACAAGCCGATTGAAGGAAACCCGATGGCCGTCTCGCCCGATCTGCCTCAGCTCGACGCCCTCGAAGGCTGGCCGAGCCCGGAGGAGCAGGCGGACTGGTACGGGGCCACGTCTGACGAGAGGCTTCTCGTCGATGCCTATCGCGGTGGCCGCATGCACCACGCTTGGCTCATCACGGGTCCGCGCGGCAGCGGCAAGGCGACGCTTGCCTACCGCTTCGCGCGTTTTGCGCTGGCCCACCCAGACCCTGCGCGCGCGCCGGCCGCCGAAAGCCTTGCGATCGATCCTGGCCATCCGGTCGCGCGCAAGATCGTGGCGCATGCGCACCCGAACCTCCTGACCCTGGCGCGGCCCTACGATGACAAGAACAAGCGGTTCAAGGAATCGGTGACCGTCGACGAGGTCCGCCGCACCATTCCGTTCTTTGGCGCGACGGCAGGCGAGGCGGGCTGGCGGATCGCGATCGTTGACGCCGCCGATGATCTGAATGCCAGCGCCGCCAATGCTCTGCTCAAAATCCTCGAGGAGCCGCCGCGTGGTGCGCTGTTCTTCGTGCTGAGCCATGCACCAGGACGCCTGCTGCCGACCATTCGCTCGCGCTGTCGACGGCTGGATCTCACGCCGCTCGGCAGCGACGCGATCGAGCGTGCTCTAGAGCGCCATTCCGATGCCGGACCCGAAGAGAGACGATTCGCTGCGCTGGCGGGAGAGGGCAGCATTCGCCGAGCGGTCCGCTTCCTTGACGATGAAGTGATTGCCATCGGCAGCGCCTTCGGTCGCGCAGTCGGCCGCTTTCCGGCGCTGGACGTGGGCGCTGCGCACCGCCTCGGCGATATCGTCGCGCAACGCGGGGCCGACGACGCCTTCGAGAGCTTCCAGGATCTGGTTTTCGACTGGCTCGCACGACGCGCGCGGGGATTGCCCGAGCCCGAGACGCTCGGGGCCCTGCCGCCGGTCGTGGCCGCCGTTCCGCTTGCGCGATGGGCAGAGGTGTGGGAGAAAGTCCGCCAATCCTCGGCTGAGGTCGAGGCCCTCAATCTTGACCGCAAGCAATACGTGCTCACGACAATCGACATGCTCGCCCGCGCAACCCGAATGTGACGCTCCGCGACCCTGGACCAAGTTCGGGGCCCTTGTTGATGTCGCAATCGAAGAAGAGGCGAGAAGGCGATGATGACGCCGAAATATTACATCACAACTCCGATTTTCTATCCGAACGGCGTGCCGCATATCGGCCACGCCTATACGGTGATCGCAACCGACACGCTGGCGCGGTTTCAGCGGCTCGACGGCAAGGACGTGTTCTTTCTGACCGGCACGGACGAGCACGGTCTCAAGATGCAGCAGACCGCCGAGAAGGCGGGCCTGACGCCGCTTGCTCTCGCTGACCAGAATTCCGCCGCGTTCCAGAAATTGGTGGCGGCGGTTGGTGCCGAGCCCAGCGATTTCATTCGCACGACGGAGGCGCGCCACCATCGGTCCAGCGAAGAAATCTGGCGACGCATGGCCAAGAATGGCGACATCTATCTCGACAAATATGCCGGATGGTATTCCGTCAGGCAGGAACAATTCTTCGACGAGAAGGAAACGACGGTCGGCGCGGACGGCGTTCGCCGCGAACCGCTCGGCTCTCCGGTCGAATGGGTCGAGGAAGAGAGCTATTTCTTCCGTCTTTCGGCCTATCAGGACCGCTTGCTCGCCCATTACGAGGCCAATCCAGACTTCATCGGACCCGACGAGCGCCGCAACGAGGTCGCGAGCTTCGTCAAAGGAGGTCTTCGCGATCTCTCGATTTCGCGGACGACATTCGACTGGGGCATTCCGGTTCCCGGCGACCCCAAACATGTGATGTATGTCTGGGTCGACGCGCTGACGAACTACATTACCGGCGTCGGGTATCCCGATGTCGAAAGCGAAAGTTTCAAGCGCTACTGGCCCGCCGATCTGCATGTCATCGGCAAGGACATCGTCCGATTTCATGCCGTCTATTGGCCGGCCTTCCTGATGTCGGCCGGCATCGCGCTGCCGAAGCGTGTGTTCGCGCACGGCTTCCTGTTCAATCGCGGCGAGAAGATGTCGAAGTCGGTCGGCAATGTCGTCGATCCGTTCTCGATGATCGAGACCTATGGCCTTGATCCCGTTCGTTTCTTCTTCCTGCGCGAAGTGCCTTTCGGTCAGGATGGCAGCTATAGCCATGAGGCGATCGTTAACCGGATCAATGCCGATCTCGCCAATGATCTCGGCAATCTGGCCCAGCGCTCGCTGTCGATGATCGCCAAGAATTGCGACGGCGCCTTGCCGATACCCGGCGCCTTGACCGACGCCGACCGCGCGATCCTCGCCACGGCCGACGCGCTGCTGCCGGTCTGCCGCGCAGCCTTCGGCAACCAGCAGATCCACCAGGCGCTGAATGCCATCTGGACGGTCGTCGCCGACGCCAATCGCTATTTCGCCGGCGAGGCGCCGTGGCAGCTCAAGAAGACAGACCCTGAGCGCATGGCAACCGTGCTCTATGTCACGGCCGAACTCGTCCGCCAGATCGCCATCCTGTCGCAGCCGGTCATGCCCGAATCCAGCACCAAGCTATTGGATCTGCTGGGCGTTCCGGCCGATCGTCGTGCCTTTGCGGCTCTTGGCGAAGCCGGCCGCCTCGCAGGAGGCACCACGTTGCCCGCACCAAGCGGCGTGTTCCCGCGCTATGTTGCCGAAGAGGGCCCGAAGCCCTAACCGGCGGACCGCCGCGGCGGCACGAACAAGGCGAGAGAAGCAGTTCGGCGACGCCGCACTGCTTCTCGTTTGCGGGATCTGCCCTTCAGGCTCCGGCGAAAATCTCGTTGATTTTCTGAACGCTGGCGACGGTTTCTGATTCCACCGTGCGGCGTAGGGCAAAGTCCTGACCCGCCGCAGCGATCTCGCGGCAAGCCTGATCGTGATCGCGGCACCATTCGATCTTTTCGACGATGTCAGAGAGATCGGCCTCTATCGGCACATAATGCGTCCACGGCACGAGATCATCGTAATACCACTGGCGAAAGCCGTGCGACGAAGCGACTTTCAGCATACAGCAGCCCATGAGAAGTCGCGTGAACATATTGCCCCAACTATTTGTAGGGCCATCGATGTCCAGCGCAAACTTGACATTGATCCAGCGCGACGGCGGCACGAACTCCCCGAGCAGTCCATGCATCCGGATCGCCTCCCGTGTCTGGTGGGCGGCTGGTTCGCGCTCCGTCGAGGTCAGCTTGACATCGACATCGGCGAGCCCGCGCAGGGCGAGGCAGAGTCGCACGCGCTGCTTGAGGCTCGGATCGTCCATGTCCATCCCCTCGGTGATGGCATGGCCGGGCCCGGTGATCGCACCGCGCCAGAGCAGCGTTTCCTTGCGCCGCGCCCATTGACCCGGACGACTGTCGGCCAGTTCGCGAAACGGTTGGTAGAGGCGCGCCGTCATGAAGCCGGGATCAGGGACCAGAACGGCTTGCGGCTCGTCGCTGCAGAAGGAAAGCTCGTTCGGTTCGTTGCCGCCGCCATCCGAGATGTTGCCGATGAGGGACGTGACCTCCGGTGCAGTGCGCGAAATCAGCCGGACCATGGTCGGCAAACGGCGCCACATCATCTGGTAGAGCGGCCAGTCAGCGGCGAGACGGTCGCGGTCGAGCACGATGTTGATCTGGTTGCCGATCCGCTCGAAACCGACCTGATGGCGGTGGCGTCGGCGCTCGCTGTTATGCTCGAAGGCGAGGCTCGGCGGAAAGGCTTGCATCTCGGAAATGCCTGTCCCGAGACGCTTCAGCATCACCTCTTCCTTGAGGCGCTTCGGCATCAGTCCGAATAGGGAAACCTGCAGGGAAGGCAATATCGAATCCCGTCCGGAATGGGGCTTGCATGCAAGTGTAGAAGCGACAGCCAGAGCGTGTCCAGAACGGTCGACAGCGCCGCACGAAGCGGTTACTCACTTCGTCAGGTCCGTGCCTCGCCTCGAGGGCACGTCATGCAACTTGCATCCGGAACCCATGCTCGTCGACAGCCATTGCCATCTCGATTTTCCGGAGTTCGATGCCGATCGCGCGGGGCTCATCGACGAGGCCCATCGGGCCGGCGTTGGCCTGATGGTAACGATCTCGACTCGCGTTCGCCGGTTTGAACAGGTTCGCGCCATCGCCGAGCGGTATCCCTCGGTCTTCTGCTCCGTTGGGACGCATCCAAACAGCGCCCATGAAGAGACGGACGTCACGACCGCTGAACTCATCGCGCTAGCCGCTCATCCAAAAGTCGTGGCGATCGGCGAAGCCGGCCTCGATTATGTCTACGGAGCCGAACACAAGGCCGAGCAGGCGAGGGGGCTGAGGCGACACATCGCGGCAGCGCGTATCACCGGCCTGCCATTGGTCATTCACGCGCGCGAAGCCGACGACGATATGATCGCAATCCTGACCGAGGAAAACGGGGAGGGCGCCTTTCCGGCGATCCTGCACTGCTTTTCTTCCGGAGCGCGCCTTGCCGAGGTCGGCGTCGCGCTCGGCTGCTACATCTCGTTTTCCGGCATCCTGACATTCCGGAGCGCGGAGAACATACGCGCGATCGCGCGCGATATTCCCGAGGACCGTCTTCTCGTCGAGACCGACGCACCCTATCTGGCACCTGTTCCCCATCGCGGGCACACCAATCATCCGGCCTATGTCCGCGATACGGCAGCGGTGCTTGCCAGCGTTCGTGGCCTTTCCGAAGAGCAGATCGCGACGATCACGACCTCTAATTTCCGCCGGCTCTTCACCAAAGTGCCGAATTCGGCCTTCGAAAACGCCGCTGCGGCCCATGGGTGAGGCAAACATGGGTGAAGCGAGGGAAAAGGCGCCGGCAGCCGAGCGCATCCGCATCACCATTCTTGGCTGCGGCGCCTCGCCGGGCACGCCGCGGATCGGCAATGACTGGGGCGCCTGCGACCCGTCGGAACCGAGGAACCGGCGCACGCGGGCTGCAATCCTCATCGACGGTTTTCGCGGCGACAGCCCCTATCCGACGCGCGTTCTGGTCGATACGGGCCCCGACATTCGCAACCAGTTGCTCGACGCGCGTGTCGACCGGCTCGACGCTGTCCTCTACACGCATCCCCATGCCGATCACACGCACGGCATCGACGATCTGCGCGCCTTCTGGCTCGATAGCCGGAAGCTGGTGCCCGTCTATACGGACGACAATACGCAGGAACGGCTGGAGGAAGCCTTCGGCTACTGCTTCAAGACGCCGGCCGGCGGCAGCTACCCGCCGATCCTCGGCCGCGAGCGGATCGTCGCCGGGGAGCGCTTTTCCGTCGACGGGCCGGGCGGCAGCCTGACGGTCCTGCCCTTCAGGCAGGTGCACGGCGATATCGACAGCCTCGGCTTCAAGATCGGCGATTTCGCCTATTCAAGCGATGTCAGCGCGCTGCCCGAAGAAACGCTGCCCGATCTGGAGCATCTTTCGTTGTGGATCGTCGATGCGCTGCGGTGGCGGCCGCATCCGAGCCATTTCAGCGTCGATGAATCAATCGCCTGGCATGATCGGCTGCGCCCGCGTCGCACGATTTTCACGCATATGCATGGCGATCTGGACTACCGCACGCTCGTCGCGATGCTGCCGGGCGATATAGAGCCGGCCTTTGACGGCATGGTCATCGAGCACGCTCTGTAGCGGCGAGGCGGCTGCCTTAGTGGCGGGCAGGGGCCCTTTTGGTCTGGCCGTCCCGAAACCAGCGTGCCAATCTTCCAGAAGATGTGGCAGCGCCGGCGGAGATCGGTGCAAAAGGAAAAAGGCGTCAATGAAGCTCCGCAACGCGGCATGGTCTATTTTCGGTATCGTGGCGGTGATCGTCTCGATCTTCATTCTCTATCGGGAGTTCAGCCGTATCTCGTTCGCGGCCGTGGCTGACAGTTTGGCCGCGATCAGCGTCCACAACTGGATCCTGGCCGTTCTGGCAACGCTTTGCGCCTATGGCGCGCTGGCCTGGTATGACCGAATCGCGATCGCCCATATCGGCGGCAAGAAGATCTCCTGGCTCTTCATCTCGCTCTGCTCGTTCACGACCTATGCCCTGTCGCATAATATCGGCGCCTCTGTGATTTCGGGCGCCGTGGTCCGCTATCGGGCCTATTCGACGCGCGGGCTGACGGCACAGGAAATCGGCCTGCTCATCGTCTTCTGTTCGTTCACCTTCGCGCTCGGCACCGTGATCACCAGCGGGATCGTGCTTGTGATCAAGCCGCATCTCGTGACGCGCTTCATCGACGTGCCGCCGGTCACCGGTCTCATTCTCGGTCTCGCGCTGCTGTTCCTCGTCCTGCTCTATGTCTTCGGATCGTGGCGTCACCTGCCGCCTTGGCACATCCGCAAATTCTACGTCCAATATCCGCGCCTTCCGATCGTGGGGCGGCAGCTTCTGGCCGGACCGATCGAGCTTGGTGGCGCGGCCGCGATCATCTATTTCGCGCTGCCAGAGGCTGGAAATCCGGGCTATCTCATTATTCTCGGCATCTTCCTGGCCTCGTTCACGCTGGCGCTGCTCTCGCATGCGCCGGGCGGTCTCGGCGTGCTCGAGGTCACGTTCCTGGCAGCGTTGCCGGAAATGAACCCGAATGACGTGCTGGCGGCGCTGATCGTCTTCCGGCTGCTCTATCTGCTGATCCCGTTCGCCCTGTCGCTGTTCATCGTGCTCGCCTTCGAGAAGATGCAACTCGGCCGCAAGGCAAGCTGAAACGTGAAAGGGCAGGGGATCACCCCTGCCCTTTGATCCATCGTTGACCTTTACGAGGCGACGCTCAGTTGCCGCGCTCTGCCTGTGTCTTCACCCAGCGCGCATTGTAGCCGAGCGGATCCTCCGGAAGACGCGCGATGGGAACGCCGAGATTAGCGGCCCGGATCGCCGCGATATCGGCCTTCGGCTTGCGATCCATGGTGAGGACGCCGTTCTGCTCCTGATAGGTGTCGGTCAGCTGCGTGTAGCAGTAACCGGCAAGCAGCTCGGAATCCGTGGCGCCGGAGAGAACGTCAGCATAACGCTCGACGAAGTCCTCGGTGTCCTTGGCGGTGCTGTAGCCCCAGCCCGCCTCGGTTCCCATGAAATAGGCGATCCCGCCGAACTCGGTCAGCATCACGGGCTGACCCGCGAAGGGATGACCATCGATCGCGAGCGCACGACCTGCCGACCGGAAGGTCGTCAGCGTGTCGCGGAACCCGGCCTCGGACCCATAGCGCTCATGCAGAATCGCGCCGCTGTGGTGGTAATCATGGACCGCGAAGATGTCGGTCGCGATCTGCTCCCAGCCATCATTGCCGCTGACCGGCCGCGTCGGATCGAGCGTCTTGGTCAGATGGTAGAGCGCTTGCTGATAGCTGCGCTGGACCGGGCTGTGCGGCAGTTCAGGAATGCCCCACGACTCGTTGAACGGCACCCAAGCGACGATCGAGGGATGCGAGTAGTCGCGCTCGATCGCTTCCTGCCATTCGGCGGAAAGCCGCGTGACGGCCTCATTCGAATAGCCATAAGCGCTCGGCATTTCCTCCCAGACCAGCAGGCCGAGCACATCGGCCCAATAGAGGAAGCGCGGGTTTTCGATCTTCTGGTGCTTGCGGACGCCATTGAAGCCGAGCGCCTTGGTCAGCTCGACGTCGCGACGCAGCTCCTCGTCGGTCGCGGTCATCACGCCTTCGCGCCAATAGCCCTGGTCGAGCACGAGGCGCAGGAAATACGAGCGGCCATTCATGATGAAGCGGCCGTTGGCGGTCGAGACGGCTCTCAGGGCCGTATAGCTCTTGACCTCGTCGACGACATCGCCGGTCGCATTGACCAGGAAGAGTTCCGCATCGATCAGTTGCGGATGTTCGGGCGACCAGACGAATTCGGCGCGGGCATCGTCGATGCCGGGGTCGGGGAGGGCGATGACGCGGCTCGTATCCCGCCCCTTCAGGCCATATTCGTCCTCGACAAGCACGCGGCCGGCGAGCCAGAGCCGGACGCGCAGGCGATGACCCTCCGGTGCGGCAATGCGCGTATCGAGGCGGATCTCGAACTTCGCGAAATCCGGGGTCCATTGCAGCCGCTCGATATGGCTGCGGCCGACCTGTTCGACGAACACGGTCTGCCAGATGCCTGTCGTGCGCGGATACCAAATACCGTGCGGCGCAGCGAGCCAGTCCTGCTTGCCGCGCGGCTTCATCATATCGAGCGGATCATCTTCGGCACGAACCACGATATCGAGCGCGCCGCCCGTCATGAACGGCGCAAGGCGGACGCGGACGGGCGTGTGACCGCCGACATGCGAAGCGGCATGCTGGCCGTTGATCCAGACATCGCTCTTGTAGTCGATCGCGCCGAAATGCAGGATCGTGTCATGCGCCGCGTCGGGCGCGAGATCAGCAGGCAGCTCCAGCGTGCGGCGATACCAGACGACGGGATGAAATCCCTCGTCATGGATGCCGCTTCGGGGCGCCTCGGGCGCATAGGGCACAGTGATCGTACGATCGAACGCAGCATCGGCCGGGCCGCTCCAGCGCGCGTCGTCATCATAGGCAAACTGCCACGCTCCATCGAGCGAGAGCCAGCGGGCGCGCTCGATCTGCGGGCGCGGATGGTCACTATAGGCCAAGGCGATCCTCCGGGATGTCGGGTCTTTGCCGGGGCTTCGAGAGGCCGCCGGATGCGTCTTTGGTATTACCATATGACACGCATCCGAAAACTGGAAATCTGCCGTCGCAACGGCCCAACCGCCGCAATCCTCCGTTACAAAAGACGCATTCGCGCCGCGATCCCGTCGGCATGTAGCCGGAAAACGCGGTCAATCTGCGACGATGCAAAGAGAATCGCGCACGCCAGAGATCATCATGGACAATCGCTTCCACACGGAAATGCCGTCCTCCCGGCTCCCTTTGGTGCTTTATGGCGCCGCGATCGCCATCGCCCTCGGTGCGGCTGCTGTTGCCAGCACGGTGGCGTTGACGCCGCGCGATACAGACCAGCCCGTTCTCGTGGTCAGCGGGACGTATGTGACCGGGCCGGATCGTATCGCCGGGGTCATCGAGCCCGCGGCGCCGGTGCGCGCTGCGGAGGTACAGCCGGCCAACGTCGCGCCGATCGCTGCAACGGCGAACCCTGTCGCAGTCGATCCGCCCGAGAAACTGGCGGCACTGCCGCCGAAGCCGCTGCGGCGGCCATGCATCGCATGCGCCGCGCCGCTCGTGGCACCGGCGCCGACAGTCGAGCCGGCCGCCCAGGCGGCTGCCGGCCCGGCGCCTGCAGAGGCAGAATATGACGTCGCCGACGTCGCGGCGATCGGCCCTGTGCCGCCTTTGCCAATCGGTGCGGCAACAGGCGAGGGGGCCCGGCACGGGTTCCTCCGCCGCAGCGGCGACGCCGTGGTCAACGGCGGCACCGAGATCGTCGGCACAGCCTGGACACTGTCCGGAGCGGCCGTCGGCGGGCTGGTGCGCGGCGTTCGCGGATTGACGTTCTAGGCCCTGCCCCGACCCTGCGCGAAAGACCAACCGCGCCGACGCCCGAGAAGCAACGCGGCTGTCATCAGTTCCCATGCGGTGATCGTGTAGACGCTGGCCCGTTCGACGGCGCCGGGCGGAAACCAGGCAGGACCCGCGATCAGAAAGGCGATGCTGCCGATCCCGAACAGTCCGAGCGCAATGCCGGCTGGACGATAGAAGCGCGGCAGGCAGAGCGGAGCCAGCGCGAAGCCTGAGGACATCGCAACGAGATTACCGCCAACAATCGAAAGGCCGGCGCCGATCATGTGCCAGACGATCGTTCCATCGGCGATCTCGCGCGTGCCGCTATGAAAGACCGCAATCAGCACCAGTCCCACCCCATCGGCAAGCGCGGCGGCGAGAAAGACCGCATAGGCCGCAGTGGGCTCTGGCAGCGCCCAGCTAATGACGAGCGCAGCCGAGCTATAGAGCAGCGCCTGCGCCACGAAGCCGGCATTCATAACCCCAGCGAGCGGAGAATCGATGCTGCGACCATTGATGACGGTCGGGTAGGGGATGCCAAGATCGCTGATCATATGCGCCGTGAAGCTGTAGCCGTGGAACGCCAGGGCCGCGATCGTCTCGGCGATGAAATAGGCGAAAGCCGTGCCAAGCCAGCAAAAGGCGGCAGTCCTCGCAGCCCAATCGGCCTCGACGGTTGGGGCTTCCATGCGCATCGCTGAATTCCCAGGACATCCAGAGCAGCCCACCTTGGACGGCCTTGATGACCATACGTCCGAGACAGCCCTCTGGTTTCCAGGCCCGGCAAATGGCGTGTGCCGCCCGGCCCGCTTCTACTGCTGGTTTTGCGGAACCCCGTCGGCGATCTCGTAGTAGTCGCCCTTATCCGCCACGAAAATATGCAATGAAATCCGGGTGTTGGTGGGTGTATCGAAAGCGCCCATCATGATGCCGATCCAATCGAGATGAATAGGATCGAAGAACATCGAAGAACCGCAAACCGAGCAAAATCCACGCCGGACTTTCTCGGACGAGTGAAACCACGTCAGCGTTTCCGCGCCTGAAATCGTGACAGAGCATCGCGGCAGGTCGACACCAGCCTCGAAGTGGCCCGTATGTTTTCGGCACTTTGAGCAGTGACAAGCCGAGGCTTCCGGCAGCTCGCCGGCAACTTCGAACCGGACGGCACCGCAGAGGCAGGAACCCGTATGCATCGGCAGTCTCATGGTTGGACCAAGTCGGCACGATCGCAGCCACGCCGCCTCCATTCAACCCATCCGTTCTAGTTCCATAATCTTCCTTATGCGAATTAGCGATGGCAGCCCGGATGGTGACGCCATTCCCAGCGCTCGCTGCCCGTCCCGTCCCTCAGCACCAGCGCGCCTGCACTTTGACAAGGTCAACGGTGTCCCGCCGTGCCGACGTGAACTGGGCCTCCGGCCATTCGCCATTGACATGTTCGGGGCGCTTGGACAGATAGGCGCCAAACGCCCGTAGACCGGGCGATCCGGCGGTATGATCGATGCCGCCGCACTCTCGTTCTCGGATGAAGTTCATGAACCCCGAAGCGCCTTCCGGCGAAGCCCCGCGCATTTCCTTCGTCAGCCTCGGCTGCCCCAAGGCCCTTGTCGACAGCGAGCGCATCCTGACGCATCTGCGCGCCGAGGGTTACGAACTGTCGCGGCACCATGACGGCGCCGATGTCGTCATCGTCAATACCTGCGGCTTCCTCGACAGCGCCAAGGCGGAATCGCTCGAGGCGATCGGCACGGCAATGAAGGAGAACGGCAAGGTGATCGTCACCGGCTGCATGGGCGCCGAGCCCGAGCAGATCCGCGACGTTTTCCCAAACGTGCTCGCGATCACCGGCCCGCAGCAATATGAGAGCGTGCTCGGCGCCGTGCACCAGGCGGTGCCGCCGGCGCACAATCCCTTCGTGGATCTCGTGCCGCCGCAGGGCATCAAGCTGACCCCGCGCCACTACGCCTATCTGAAGATCTCGGAAGGCTGCAACAACCGATGTTCGTTCTGCATCATTCCAAAGCTGCGCGGCGATCTCGTGAGCCGGCCTGCCGGTGATGTGCTGCGCGAGGCCGAGCGCCTGGTAAAGGCCGGCGTCAAGGAACTGCTGGTGATCTCGCAGGACACCAGCGCCTATGGCGTCGACATCAAATATGAGGCGAGCCATTGGCGTGATCGCGAGGTGAGGGCGAAGTTCCTCGATCTTTCGGCGGCGCTCGGGGAACTCGGCGCTTGGGTTCGGATGCACTATGTCTACCCCTACCCTCATGTCGACGCCGTGGTCGAACTGATGGCCGAGGGCAAGATCCTTCCCTATATCGACATCCCCTTCCAGCATGCGAGCCCGCGCGTCCTGAAGGCGATGCGCCGGCCCGGCAACCAGGAAAAAACCGCCGAGCGCATCCATCGCTGGCGCGAAATCTGCCCCGATCTCGCGATCCGCTCGACCTTCATCGTCGGCTTTCCCGGCGAGACGGACGAGGATTTCGAGTTCCTGCTCGAATGGCTGGATGAGGTGAAGCTCGATCGCGTCGGCTGCTTCAAGTTCGAGCCGGTCGACGGCGCACCGGCGAACGAACTCGCCGATCCGGTGCCGGAAGAAATCAAGCAGCAGCGCTGGAACCGTTTTATGAAGAAGCAGCAGGCGATCAGCGCTGCTCGTCAGCAGAAGCGCGTCGGCCGCCGTATCCAGGTCATCGTCGACGAGAGCGGCGGCCTTTCGGCCAAGGGCCGTTCCGTCTGGGATGCACCCGAGATCGATGGCAACGTCCATCTCGTGTCGCGTCGCCCGATCCGCGTCGGCGACATCGTCACTGCGAAGATCGACCGCGCCGATGCCTATGACCTCTATGGCCAGGTCGTCTGAAGCCTGAGCAGGACAGGGCGCTTCAGGCGCCCTGCCCGGCCTCGGCGGCCAGTCTCGCGGCGAAGTCTGACAGTCGCTCCGGCGGCGCGCGCCCGATCACCATCCGGCCGAACCCGGCACCGGACCAGCTCACGACGTTGAAATCGCCGATCTTGGCCGCGGTCGGCTGCGTCTCGCCAGGGTTGCCGTTGCGAATGACGCAATAGGCGATCGGGCCAAAATCGGGATCGAGATAGGCGATCTGAACGAGCGGCTTGCCATTGAATTCGTAAAGCTGCGCGCCGCGGAAGGACGGGCCCTCGAGAGAAACGGCGGATGCGGTCAGCGGAATGCCGAGCGCGTCGCTGGCAAGCGCGAGCTGCTGCGTTGCTGTGCCGGGCGACGGCGCCAGGGCCAGCGTCGCCTTTGTCGTCAACGACCAGTACTCAGCCACGGCCTCATGCCAGCCTTCGGCCTGCTTGGGCGTGTCAGTGCCGCCAAGCCGGTAACCAATCCCGCCCGCGAGACAAGCAACGACCAGCATGGCCGCGAGCGCTGCGGCGAAGCCCGGCTGCCAGATCCTGTTCAGACCCGATCGAGCAGCCGGGACGCGGCGCGGCTCCGGAACGCGGGCCAGCGCCTGGTCGAGCATCGCGTCGAGATCGGCGCGGGGCGCGGCAGACAGCATCGCGCCAAATGCAGCATCGAGGCCACGTCCAGAGAACTGCAGTCCTTCGAGGCGCTTGCGAAAGGCGTCGTCGCTGCCGAGCCTGTCGAGCACGGCGGCATGGTCAGCCGGCGCCAGTTCCTCGTCGAGGAAGGCGGTCAGCGTCTCGTCGTCCTTGTGCTCAGTTCCGGCCATTGCCGTCCCCGCTGTTGTCATTGAACTCAGCCAGCCGCCCCCGCGCCGCGGCCAAGCGGCTCATGATGGTTCCGATCGGTACGCCGAGAAACGTCGCCGCCTCCTGATAGGAGAATCCCTCGGCATAGACGAGCAGCACCGCCTCGCGTTGCGGATCAGGCAGCTTCCCGATTGCAGCTAACATCTGAGCGGCCAGAATATTCGTTTCGATCGCACGGCCGCCGTCGAAAACCAACGCCAGCTCCGCATCGACGATGCCGCTGCCCTGGCGGACCTTGCGGGACCGCAATTCGTTGATCCAGATCGAATGGAGGATCGAGAACAGCCAGCGGTCGAGTCGCGTTCTCGGCTCGTACTGCCCTGCCCGCTCCAGCGCCCGCATGCAGGTTCCCTGCACGAGATCATCGGCGGTATCGCGGTTTCTCGATAGCACGAGAGCGAACCGCCACAGGGCGGGCAGATATTGCCTCAGCCCCAATCTCACATCATCGTTACTGCTGTTGTTCATCGGGAAGCGAATAGGCGGCCGGGAGCGCGTGTTCATGCGCCGACCCCGCCGATCGCGGCGAGGATACGCTGGAGGTCACGATGACTAACATGTTCGGCTTTGCAATGCGAACCGCTGTTGCGGTCGGTATTTCCGTTCTCGCCGCCCTGCCCGCGGCGGCAGCAAGCGGCGGCGGCGGTGGTGGTGGTGGCAGTGGCAGTGGCGGGAGCAGCGGCAGCGGCGGAATGCCGGCGAGCCAGGTCTGCAAGAAGGGCCTCGTCTGGTCAAAGGCTCTGGAGCGCTGCGTCAAGGCACAGTCCGGCAGCCTTTCGGACAAGGAATTGACACAGCAGGGCCGCGCGCTGGCCCTCGCGGGCTATTATGACAATGCGCTCGCGGTGCTCGATGCCGTTGGCAACAAGAAGGATGCGACGGTCCTGACCTATATCGGCTACAGCCATCGCAAGATGGGCGATGTCGATGTCGGCATCGGCTATTACAAGCAGGCGCTCGCGCTGGAGCCGAACAATCTGAACACGCGCGAATATCTCGGCGAGGGCTATGCGACCGCCGGCCGCATCGAAGAGGCGAAGGCCGAACTCGCCACACTGGAAAAGCTCTGTGGCAACACCAGTTGCGAACAGTACCAGGATCTCTCCAATTTCCTCGCAACCGGGCACGAATAGCCGCCCCTGAGCAGAAAGACCGATCTCATGACGCTTCAGCGTCCTCTCGATCTGGCGACGGCGCAGCACATCGTGCCGCCGTCGGTGACCCTTCGCTCGCTCGTCACCGTCACCCCCGACCATCATGTGCCGCAGGTCGTGGCACGGGAGCGGGCGCGGGAGGTCTTTGGCGGCCGCATGCCATTCTTCGACCAGTTGCAGAAGGTGTTCGATAACGCCGACATCGATACGCGGCACTCGTGCCTGCCCGTCGAATGGTTCATGGGCGACGCCGATTTCGGCGAAAAGACGAAGCTCTACGTCAAGAACGCGACCGCCCTCGCCCGCAAGGCAGCGGAAAAAGCGCTCGACGCCGCAGGGCTCAAGGCTGAGGACATCGACCAGATCGTGTTCGTTTCCTCGACCGGCATTTCGACGCCAAGCATCGAAGCGCGAGTCATGAACGAGATGCCGTTCCGGCGCGACGTCGTGCGGCTGCCGATCTTCGGCCTCGGCTGCGCCGGTGGCGTGCTCGGCCTCAGCCGGGCCGCGCAGATGGCACGCGCGGTCCCTGGAAGCCGGTGCCTGCTCATCGTCGTCGAATTCTCCTCGTTGGCGTTCCGCTATGATCGTCTGACGAAGAGCAATCTCGTCGCCTGCGCCCTGTTCGGCGATGGCGGAGCCGCGGCGGTACTTGAAAGCGGTGGCGACGCCAATGGCGCCGTGACGATCGGCATTGGCGGCGAGCATTGCTGGCCCGACACGCTCGACGTCATGGGCTGGGATGTCGACGGCCAGGGCCTCGATGTCATCTTCAAGCAGAGCATTCCGGACATCGTCTCGCGCGACTTGCCGGCGGCGCTTGACGGCTTCCTCGAACGCGGCGGACTCTCGCGGGCCGATATCGACCGACCTTGCTGCCATCCCGGCGGCGCCAAAGTCGTCGACGAGCTCGAGAAGGTCTTCGGATATGAGCCGATGGGCCTCGACACGGAGCGCACGGTGCTGCGCGAGAACGGCAACATGTCGGCGCCGACGGTCCTCTTTGTACTCGACGAACTGATCCGGCGCGGCAGCACGGGCTCGCTCCTGCTCTCGGCGCTTGGGCCGGGCTTCACCGCAGCCTTCCAGTTCGTGCATGTCGGGCCGGGCCGCGCATGAGCGTGCTCTGGCCCTATCTGCTGCTCGGCTTCGTTCTCATCCAGCGCATCATCGAACTCGCGTGGTCGGAGCGAAACCGCCGCGCTTTGATGTTGCGACGCGGACGCGAGATCGGAGCCGGGCATTATCCGCTGTTCATCCTGCTGCATGGGGCTTGGCTCGGCGCGATGCTGCTGTTTGTCCAACCCGGAATTCCCGTGCCCTGGGTGCTGCTCGGCATCTATGCCCTGCTGCAGGTGCTGCGCGTCTGGACCATCGCGAGCCTCGGATCATTCTGGACGACACGGATCATCACTGTGGACGGCCAGCCGCTCCGCCGTCGCGGGCCCTACCGATTGATAAGGCATCCGAATTATCTGATCGTGGCGATCGAGATTCCGCTCATGCCTTATGCGCTCGGACTGCCTTGGCTTGCCGTGCTGTTCGGCGCCCTCAACATCGCGCTTCTCGCGTACCGCATTCGCGTCGAGGATGGCGCGCTCGGCGCGAGGCGGGCGCTGGGCGACACGCCCTCGCCATCAGTCTGGCCAGGACCCGCACGCTGACATTGGCGGCGGTCTCGGTTATCGCGCGAGCAGGGTTTCCAGCGCTCGGGCGATAACCTCGGTGGCAGCGCGCAGATCGTCGAGGCGGATATGTTCGTCGGCGGAATGCGCGTTGGCATCGACGATCGAGCGCGGCCCTGCGCCATAGAGAACCGTCGGGATGCCGGCCGCCGCATAGTGTCGCGCATCCGTATAGAGCGGCACACCGGTGACATCGATCGGCACGCCGAACAGCGCTTCAGCGGGCGCCCGGATGGCTTCAACCAGCCTTTCGATACCGGGCAATGGCCGCAGCGGTTCGGCCAGCAGGATGCGCCGGCACTCCACTTCGATGCCCGGCGTCGAGGGAGCCGCCGCCTCGATCAACCCGATCAGATCAGCCTCGACGCTTTCGCCATCTTCCTCGGTAATGATGCGCCGGTCGATCCGCAGCACGATGCGATCGGGCACGACATTGGTGTTGATGCCGCCTGAGATGAGGCCGACCGTGATCTGCGGGCCGCCAATCCCCGCCTCGTCAGAGCGAATGGCCCCCAGCCGGCGCCGTTCGCCATAGATGGCTGCAAGGATGGGCGTCGCGGCTTCGAGCGCGTCGGCGCCAAGCTGCGCGACGGCCGCGTGTGCCTGGCGTCCGCGCACCACCACTTCGAGATGCAGCACCCCGCTATGCGCCGTCGCGACAGCATGGGAAAAGCCCGACGTGATCGCGTAATCGGCCTTGGAGAGACCATGCTCCAACAGCCATTTCGGGCCAACGAAGCCGCCGGTCTCCTCATCATAGGTGAAATGGATCTCGACGCCGCCATCGAGCACCGCCTCGGATCGTTCGAGCGCCAGAAGCGCAAAGGCGTAAGCGGCGAAGTCCGCCTTCGAGACGGCGGCACCACGGCCATAGACAGCGCCATGGCGCTCCTCGGCGCCATACGGATCGGTCGTCCAGCCATCGCCGGGCGGCACGACATCGCCATGGGCGGCCAGCGCGATGACAGGCCCGCTCCCGCTGCCGAAAGTCCTGCGGACAATCAGATTGACGATGCTGCGGAGGCCGTGCTGGCGCGAGAACGGCTCCGGCACGGGATGCTGCTCGACGGTGAATCCCAGCGCCTCGAGCGCCGCGGTTGCCGCTTCGGCATGCGCCGCGCAATCGCCCGGCGGATTATCGCTTGGGACGCGGATCATGGCTTTCAGGAAAGCAACCTCGCGTTCGAACGAGGCATCGACCGCCGCTCCGATCATCGCCCTGCCCTTTCCTGCCGCGCCAGTTCCTCGATTGTCGCCACGAGCGCCTCGACGGCAGCGCCCATATCGTCGATCGACACCCACTCGTTGGGATTATGACTGATGCCGGCCCGGCAGCGAACAAAGATCATCCCGATATCGCCGAGTTGCACCATCGACTGACCATCATGGCCGGCGCCTGACATCAGGCTGCGGGCTGGCTTGCCCTGGACGGCGCTGACGCCAGCCGCGATGGCCTTAGCAAGGCGGGGCGCACAGGTCGCGACCACCTTTTCCATCACCGTTTCGACACCGACCACGACATGGCGGCGCTTGTCGATCTTTCGCGCAAACAGCGTGATTTCCTCGACCGCCGCCTTGCGGGCGTCGTCTGTGGCGGCGCGGACGTCGATGGAGAAGCGCACATCGCCCGGAATGACATTGGAGGCGCCAGGCATCACCTCGACATGACCGACCGTTGCCACAAGCGCATGCTTCTTGCCCTTCCGCGCGATCGCCTCGACGGCCAGGATGATCTCGGCGGCGGCTGTGAGCGCGTCGTGGCGCATTTCCATCGGAACAGTGCCGGCATGGCCCGCCTCGCCGCGGATCCGGATGCGGTGCCGGCTCTGGCTGGCGATGGCGCTGACGACACCGAGCGGTTCTCCGGCGCGCTCAAGCACCGGCCCCTGCTCGATATGGACTTCGAGATAGCCGAGGACCGCGGGACGTTGATAGGCTTCCTGTCGCAGCCGCTCGGGATCACCGCCAAAGGCGACGAGGGCTTCGCGCAGCGTGACGCCCTGCGCGTCTGCCACGTCCAGCGACCTGGGATCGAAGACACCGGCTGCGACCGCCGATGAGGTCAGCGTCACAGGAAAACGAACGCCTTCTTCATCGCCGAAGGCGAGGACTTCGAGGCCGAATGGCAAAGCGATCCCGCGCGCCTTCAACTGCTCGACAGCAAGAATGCCGACGATGACGCCAAGATTGCCGTCGAACCGGCCGCCGTCGATGACCGTGTCGATGTGCGAGCCGATCAGCAGCACCTTGTTGCTGTTGCGGCCGGCAGCGCCGGGCGGCAGCGCGCCGCGCACGGTCCCGGCCGCGTCCATCCGCGTCGAAAGGCCCGCAGCCTCCATCCAGCCGCTCACCATCGCGGCGGCACGGCGATGTTCGGGCGTCAGATAGAGCCGCGTCAGTGCGCCCTCGTCGGCGGAGACGGTCGCGAGCGCATCGACCATGGCCTGCGCGCGCTCGCCGATCCGGCGGGTCGTCAGCGGCCCGGTCGCTGGCAACGACGTCATGACGCGACCCGATCCTCGAGCCGGAAGCGGATGATCCGCTGGACCTGCGTCAGCGCCATGGCGAACTCGGCCTCGGGCGAGTTCGGCAGGCGCTCGCGGAACGCCTCGATGATCTGGTCTTTCGTCGAACCCTTGACCGCGCGGATGAACGGAATGCCGTGGCGCGCGCGATAGGCCTCGTTGAGGCGGGTGAACTCGGCGAACTCGTCTGCCGTCAGCCGGTGGAGGCCCGCGCCAAGCTGCTCGACCTGCGACTCGGCCGCCAACTCGGCGATGCGGGCCCGGCCGGCAAGGTCGGGATGCTCGCGAAGCAGAGCCAGTTGCGCCTCATGCGGCGCCACGGCGATCGCGGCATGGAACGCCGCAACCAGCGCGGCGTGATCGGCAAAGGGATGGCCGCCATAGGCTGCACGGGCGACCCACGGCGAATGCTCGGCGATATCGCCGAACGAAGCGACGAAAGCCGTCTCGTTCATGGCATTGACCGCGTCGAGGGAGAGCGGCGGATTTGGCATCGTCGTTCCAGCAGGCCTTGTTGCGACCGGCTGCTGTCTAGTGGCTTTGGAGCCAGGCGCCAAGCGTCTTGCGCTCATCGTCGGTCATGCCGTGTTCGTTGCCGAGCGGCATCGCCCTGCCCTGCACCGCCTGCGCGATGATCTGGTCCTTGTGCTGCACCAGTTCGGCCGTCGTCTGGAGCATCACGCCCTTGGGCGGCGCGTCGAAGCCGTCATGCGTCGGCCGCGCCGCATGGCACATCGTGCAATGCTTGGCGGTCAGCGCCAGCACATCGGCATCCGAAACCGTCACGCCCGGCTCGAGCGCCATCTCCTTCGGCGCGGTCATGGCGATCAGCACGCCGAGTGCGACGATGGCGACCGGCAGCGTCCAGGCGAATTTCAGGAACGGGTCATGCGCCTCGTGGCGGTTGAGGAAATGCCGGATCGAGCCGCCGAGCAGCAGGATGAAGGCGACGATCATCCAGCTCTGCGGATGGCTGGTGAGGAACGGATAATGGTTCGAGACCATCATCACCAGCACCGGCAGCGTCAGGTAATTATTGTGCACTGAGCGCTGCTTGCCGATGGCGCCGAGGCGCGGATCCGGCGGCTCATGCGCCATCAGCGAGGCGACGATCTTGCGCTGGTTCGGCACGATGATGCCGAACACATTGACGGCCATGATCGTGCCAATGAACGCGCCGACATGGATGAAGGCGCCGCGGCCCGAGAACACATGCGTGAACAGATAGGCGGCGCCGACAATCAGGACGAACAGGCAGACGGCGAGAACCGGCGTCGAGCGCCCGAGCGCCGATTTGCACAGCCGGTCATAGATCAGCCAGCCGCCGACGAGCGACAGCATCGAGATGACGATCGCCTGCGAAGGCAACAGCGGCATCACCGAGCGGTCGATCAGGAAGGAATTGGCGTTCCAGTAGTACTGGACGATCAACAGCAGGAAGCCGGAAACCCAGGTGAGATACGCCTCCCACTTGTACCAGATCAGATCCGAAGGCAGCGCGGGCGGCGCGACCAGATATTTCTCGACATGATAGAAGCCGCCGCCATGCACCTCCCAGGCGGTGCCGTAGACCCCCGCATTCATCTGCTCGCGCTTCTTGAGGCTCAAATCGAGCGCGATGAAATAGAACGAGGTGCCGATCCAGCCGATGCCCACGACGAGATGGGACCAGCGGATGAGAAGGTTGAGCCAGTCGACGACGAATGCGGACATCTTTGCGGAATTCGGCCCCGGGGTGGTGATGGCCGGCACCTTGAGGGGCACCGGCCACGCGAAACGAGCGATCTTCAGCGGCGCACCATCGTGGCGCGCCCCCGGTCGAAGCTACTGCGGCAGCTTGTCGTCGATGCCCTTCACGTACCAGTTGAGGCCGAGCAGGGTCTTGTCGTCGGCAACGGCGCCGTCGGCGATACCGACCGAGCCGTCCTGCTTGGTGATCGGACCTTTGAAGACGACGAGTTCGCCGGACTTGATCTTGTCCATCGAGTCCTCGGCCATTGCCTTGACGTCGTCGGGCATATTGGTGAGCGGACCGAGCACGACGAGGCCGGCCTTCAGGCCCTCCCAGGTGTCGGTCGACTTCCAGGTCCCGTCGAGCACGGCCTGGACGCGGTCGATATAGTAGGGCGTCCAATTGTCGACGAGCGAGGCGAGATGAGCCTTGGGGCCGAATTTCGACATGTCGGCCGACTGGCCGAAGGCATGCAGGCCCCGCTCCTCGGCGATCTGCATCGCGGCGGGCGAATCCGTATGCTGGACGATGATGTCGGCGCCCTGGTCGATCAGCGCCTTGGCAGCGTCGGCTTCCTTGCCCGGATCGAACCAGGTATTGGCCCAGACGACCTTGATCTTGAAATCGGGATTGACCGACTGCGCGCCGAGCATGAATGCGTCGATGCCCATCACGACCTCAGGGATCGGGAAGGACACGATATAGCCGGCGACGCCGGTCTTCGACATCTTCGCGGCGATCTGGCCCTGGACGTAGCGGCCCTCATACCAGCGCAGATTATAGATCGAGACGTTGTCCGCCATCTTGTAGCCGGCGTCGTGCTCGAACTTCACGTCGGGGAACTTCTTGGCGACCTTGAGGGTCGGGTCCATAAAGCCGAACGAGGTCGTGAAGATGACGTTGCAGCCGGAGCGCGCGAGACGCTCGATGGCGCGCTCGGCATCCGGACCTTCGGCGACATTCTCGACATAGGTCGTCTCGACCTTGCCTTCGAAATGCTTCTCGACGGCGAGGCGCGCCATATCGTGCTGCTGGCTCCAGCCGCCGTCATTATGCGGGCCGGTATAGACGAAGCAGGCTTTCACCTTGTCGGCCGCCTGGGCTCCCGAGACCATGCCCGCCGCCATTGCGGCGGCGCCAAGGGCTACGATGTATCTGCGCATTTTATTGTCCTTCCTCTGGATCGACGAGTTCTTGTGTGTGCTGCGCGGACCAATGGTCCGCGCGGAAGCGGATCAGGTGTCGGCGACGAATGGGCGGCCGAGACAGGCGGGCGTGTTGACCGAGAGCAGCGCGCGATTGCGCGAGATCACCACCAGAGCAATCACGGTGACGATGTAGGGCAGCATCGACAGGAACTGCGACGGGATGCCGATGCCGATCGCCTGCGCGTGCAGTTGCAGGATACTGACGGCTCCGAAGAGCAGCGCGCCGGCGACGAGGCGGCCGGGCAGCCAGGAGGCGAAGACGACGAGAGCAAGCGCGATCCAACCGCGGCCGGCGGTCATCGCCTGCGTCCATTGCGGGGTATAGACGAGCGAGAGATAGGCCCCGCCGAGCCCGGCGCAGGCCCCGCCGAACAGGACCGCGAGAAAGCGGGTGCGCAGAACGGAGAAGCCGAGCGCATGCGCCGAAGCGGCGTTGTCGCCGACAGCGCGGACGATCAGCCCGCCGCGCGTCTTGAACAGGAACCACCAGGTGGCGATCGCGAGCACGACGGCGGCGTAGACGAAGGGGTCCTCGCCGAAGATGAGCCGTCCCACGACCGGCAGGTCGCTGAGAACGGGGATGTTGACCTTCGGAATCGGAATGCCGGGCGTTCCGACGAAACTGTCGCCGATCAGCCCGGACAGGCCGAGGCCGAACAGCGTCAGCGCGACGCCGGTCGCATTCTGGTTGGCGACGAAGAACAGCGCGACGATACCGAACAGACTGGCCGCCAGCATGCCGGCGATGATCGCGGCAAGGACGCCGATGAGCGGATTGCCCGTCGTGCTCGCGGCGGCGAAGCCGCAGACCGCGCCGACGGCCATCATGCCCTCGACGCCGAGATTGAGCACGCCCGAGCGCTCTGCCACCAGTTCGCCGATCGCGGCGAACAACAGCGGCGTCGCGGCGGTGACGATGGTGAGCAGGATTCCTTCCAGCATCGTCATGACGTCACCGAACCGTTGCCGTATCGAGCACGGGCTCGCGCACGAATTTGAGGCGGTAATAGATGAAGCTGTCGCAGGCGAGGACGTAGAAGAGCAGCATTCCCTGGAAGACCTGCGTCGTCTGGTCGGAGAGGCCGATCGCCACCTGCGCGCCCTCCCCGCCCATATAGGAGAGCGCCAGCAACAGGCCGGCGATCAGGATCCCGAACGGATGCAGGCGTCCGAGAAAGGCCACGATGATCGCCGTGAAGCCGTAGCCGGGCGACACGGTGGTGCGGAGCTGACCGATGGGACCAGCTACCTCGCAGATGCCGGCAAGTCCGGCGAGGCCGCCGGAAATGAGGAAGGTCAGCATCACCATCTTGTCGCGCGAGAAGCCGCCGAACGAACCGGCACGCGGCGAGAGACCGAGCACGCGGATCTTGAAGCCGGTCATCGTCTTGGTGGTCAGGAACCAGGCGACGACCACAGCGAGGAGCATGAAGACGATGGAGAGGCGGACAGAGTCGCCCGCAATCACCGGCAGGATCTGACCTTCACTGAAGGGGCGGCTGTTCGGGAAGTTGAAGCCGGCCGGATCACGCCACGGCCCGCGCGCCATATAGTCCAGAAAGAGATTGGCGACATAGACGAGCATCAGGGTCGTCAGTGTCTCGTTGGCATTGAAGCGGATCTTGAGGATGGCCGGGATCGCGGCATAAGCCATGCCGCCCGCAATACCCATCAGGATCATGGCGGTAATGACGGCAGGTCCCTGCAGGGACGGGAACATCACCGGGATGATCGAGCCGGCAAGCGCGCCGGCGGCAAGCTGCCCCTCCGCGCCGATGTTCCAGACGGCGGACTGGTAGCAAAAGGCGAGGCCGATCGCGATCAGGATGATCGGCACGGCCTTCACCAGGAGATCCTGGATCGACCACAGCGCCGTCAGCGGCTCGACGAAATAGATGTAGAGCGCCTTGAGCGGGTCGATGCCCGACAGTACGAAAATGATGAAGAAGGTGACGAGCGACAGCACGATCGCCAGCAGCGGCGACAAATACTGCATGTTTCGGCTGGGCGTCAGGCGCCGCTCAAGCACGATGCGCATGCGCGGTCTCCTTCTGGGCCATGCTCTTGCCTTCGCCGAGACCGGCCATCATCAGACCGATCTGCTCGCGGGAGAGCGAGCGGGCCGGCACCGGCTCCGACAGGTAACCGCGCGAGATCACGGCCACGCGGTCGGCGATCTCGAAGATCTCGTCGAGATCCTGGCTGATGATCAGGACCGCCGAACCGGACCGCGCGAGATCAATCAGCGCCTGGCGGATGACCGCAGCGGCGCCCGCATCGACGCCCCAGGTCGGCTGGCTGACGACCAGCACCGAAGGCTGTCGGTCGATTTCGCGGCCGACGATGAATTTTTGAAGATTGCCGCCGGAGAGCGATCCCGCTTCCGGATCGACAGCGGATTTTCGCACATCGAAGGAGCGGCCAATGCGATCGGCAAGCGTCTTCATGCCGCTGAAATCGATCACGCCGACCCGGAGCAGTTGATCGCCGGTGGCATGGCGCGTCAGGAGGACATTGTCGGACAGGCGCAGCCGCGGAACGGCGCCATGGCCAATGCGCTCTTCCGGCACGAAGGCCGCGCCGAGCCGCCGCCGCGCGGTAACACCGAGTTTGCCGGCCGGCCGACCGTCGATCGTTATCGTCTCGGGCCGGACCGCCGGCCGCTCGCCCGACAGTGCGTCGAAGAGCTCGCCCTGGCCGTTGCCCGCGATACCGGCGATCCCAACGATCTCACCGGCCTGGATATCGAGCGAGATGTCGTGCAGCGCCACCGCGAAGGGATGCGGCTCGGGCAGCGACAGATTGCTCACCGAAAGTCGCGTCTTGGCGGATGTCGGCGGCGGCGTGTCGGCGGAAAGCACATGCACGTCGGCGCCGACCATCAGGCTCGCCAGCTTCGACGCTGTCTCCTGCTGCGGATCACATTCGGCGACGACTTTGCCGAGCCGCAGGATCGTCGCGTGATGGCAGATCTGCTTCACCTCTTCGAGACGGTGGCTGATATAGAGCACGGCGCAGCCACGCGCCGTCAGCCGGTCGAGAGTCTGGAAGAGGTCGTCAGCTTCCTGCGGTGTCAGCACCGAGGTCGGCTCGTCCATGATCAGCAGTTCGGGATTTTGCAGCAGGCAGCGCACGATCTCGACCCGCTGCCGTTCTCCGACCGAGAGATCGACGATGCGGGAGGCCGGATTGAGCGGCAGCCCATATTCGAGCGAGACCTTCTCGATCTCACGGGCAAGCGCCGCCCGGTTGCTGCGATCCGCGAGGGCAAGCGCGATGTTCTCGGTCACGGTCAGCGCGTCGAACAGCGAGAAATGCTGGAACACCATGCCGATGCCAAGCTTGCGCGCCGCCGATGGGCTCGGGATGCGCACCGGCTGGCCCTTCCAGCGGATTTCACCGGCGCTCGGCTGCAGCGAGCCATAGAGGATCTTGACGAGGGTCGACTTCCCCGCGCCGTTCTCGCCAAGCAGGGCATGGATCTCGCCCGGCCGGATCGTCAGGTCGACAGAGTCATTGGCCTTGAAGTTGCCGAACAGCTTGCTGATGCCGATCGCCTGGATGAGGGCGCCGCTCTCCGGCCGCGTTCGGCGGCCAGCGCTTTTTGTTTCCAATTCAGCTTCCCCTCGGCGAACGGAGCGATGCCAGACGATGCGGATCCGCTTCGATCGGGATCGCCCCGCGCGCCGCCTCGTCACGAATTAGCAAGTCTGATGCCACCGACGCTGCAATCACAGCTGGCAGCTTGGAACGAATGCCCGGAATGCCGATCGGGCACACCATCGCGGCAATCTCGGCCTCGGCAACGCCCGCCTCGCCGAGCAGCCGCCGAAAACGCGTCCGCTTCGAGGCGCTGCCGATCACGCCGACATAGGGAAAGCGCCCCGCTGCCAATGCTTTGTGCAGAATGGCGAGATCAAGGGCATGACTATGGGTCATAACCAGCACGAATGTGCCATCCCGCGCGGCGGAAAGCGCGTCGGGCGTGTCGGATTGCTGAACACAGCGGCAATTGGCCGGAACGAGAGCGGGAAAGGCATCCGGCCGTGGGTCGATCCATGTGACGGTGAATGGCAGCGGCGCGAGCGCGAGCACCAGCGCGCGGCCGACATGCCCCGCGCCGAAGAGGAACAGCGCGCGGCGCTCCTCACCGAAGCCTTCCTCCAGCATGCCGTCGTCCATCCGCGCCGCGCCGATCGGGACGGTGCTGTCTTCCACGACATGGCGCGTCAGCCTGTCGCTCTCCCTGGCGAGCGCGGCGCGAGTTCGGAACGGGCCGGCAATCTCGGCATCAGCAAGGGCGCGAACCTCCTCGCGTCGCTCGGCACCGAAAACTTCAAGCGCGAGTTCCACCCGCCCGCCGCAGCACTGGCCGAGTTCCGGTCCGAGCGCGATTGAGGAAACCTGCAGGCTAGAAGGCTTCTCGCGCGCCAGCAGGCGCTGCGCCTCGGCGATCGCCCGCCATTCGAGCGTTCCGCCGCCGATCGTGCCGCTGAAGCCGCCATCCGGCAGGACCATGAGCCGCGCCCCCGCTTCGCGCGGTGCCGAACCGCGTGTCTCTACCAGGCTCGCCATGGCAACCCGGCCGTGACGGTCGATTGCATCGAGGAGACGTTGCCAGACCAGCATCAATGCCCTCCCGAGCGCGCTCCCCTCACCGCTTTCATGATCGCCTCCGGCGTCGCGGGCGCGTCGAGATCGGGAACGACGCCGGGGGCGAGCGAAGCGATCGCATTGGCGATGGCACACCAGACCGAAATCGGAAGCATCAGCGGCGGTTCGCCCACCGCCTTGGAACGGTAGATCGTCTTTTCGCGCGCGCCTTCCGACTCGAACAGCTTGACGACGAAATGCTCCGGAATGTCGGACGATGTCGGGATCTTGTAGGTCGAAGGCGCATGGGTCCGAAGCCGCCCCTGCTTGTCCCAGACCAGTTCCTCGGTGGTCAGCCAGCCCATGCCCTGCACGAATCCGCCCTCGATCTGGCCGATATCGATGGCAGGATTGAGCGACTTGCCGACATCATGCAGCACGTCGACGCGATCGACCTTCATCTCGCCGGTCATGGTGTCGATCGTGACCTCGGAGCAGGAGGCGCCATAGGAATAATAGAGGAAAGGCCGGCCCTCTGCCTTGTCGCGGTTCCAGGCGATGATCGGCGTGCGGTAATAGCCAGCCGAGGACAGCTGGATGCGCTCGGCATAGGCAGCGCTGGCGAGCGCTCCAAGGCTCATCGACTGGTTGCCGATGAAGACGCGATTGTCGCGGAACCGGACCTGTTCCCGCTGAACGCGCCATTTCTGCTCGATGAACGCGAAAAGCCGGTCCTTGATCTCGCCACAGGCCGCGAGCGCCGCCATCGCGTTCAAGTCGGTGCCGGACGACGCCGCCGTCGGCGATGTGTTCGGCACCTTGTCGGTGCGAGTTGCGGTGATCGCGACCTTGCCCATATCGACGCCGAACTCTTCCGCGACGACCTGCGCCACCTTGAGAAAGAGCCCCTGCCCCATCTCCGTGCCGCCATGGTTCAGATGCAGCGAGCCGTCGCGATAGAGATGCACCAGCGCGCCGGCCTGGTTGAGCGGCATCAGCGTGAAGGAGATGCCGAACTTCACCGGCGTCAGCGCCAGGCCACGCTTCAAAATGCGGCTGTCGGCGTTCCAGGCGGCGATCTCGGCGCGGCGCGCGCGATAATCGCAATCCGCCTCCAACTGGGCGACCAATTCGTGCAGCAGATTGTCCGAGACCTGCTGGCCATAGGGCGTCAGATCGCGCCCGCGGCCGGCATAGAAATTGGCCTTGCGGACATCGAGCGGGTCCTTGCCGAGGCGGTAGGCGATCTGGTCCATCATCCGCTCGGCAAACACCATGCCCTGCGGTCCGCCGAAACCGCGAAAGGCGGTGTTCGAGCAGGTATTGGTGCGATAGCGCCGCGTCAGGATTCGAGTCTGCGGATAGAAATAGGAATTGTCGGCGTGGAACATCGTCCGATCGACGACGCCCATCGACAGGTCTTCGGAATGACCGCAGCGGGCATCGAAGGCGACATCGACCGATTGCAGAACGCCCGCCTCGTCATGGCCGACGCGGTAGCCGACACGGAAATCGTGTCGCTTGCCGGTCATCATCATGTCGTCGTCGCGGTCGAGACGCATCTTGCAGGGCGCGCCGGTCTTCCAGGCGGCGAGTGCCGCCAGCACGGCCCATTGCGAGGCCTGGCTCTCCTTGCCGCCGAACGCGCCGCCCATGCGGCGGATCTCGACGGTGACGGCGCTCGACGGCAGATGCAGCGCATGGGCGACGAGGTGCTGGACCTCGCTCGGATGCTGCGTCGAGGAATAGACGAACATCTCGCCCGCTTCGCCGGGCACGGCCATGGCGATCTGGCCTTCGAGATAGAAATGCTCCTGCCCGCCGATGCGGAACGTGTCTGAAAAGCTCACCGGCGCCGCCGCGACGGCCTCGTCGGGATTGCCGCGCACGAAGGCGTATTCCGGCAGGACCAGATCGCTCGCCTCGCTGACGTCGATGATCGGCACCGCCGCTTCGGTGCTGTATTTCGCCTTGCGCGTCGCCCGGCGCGCGAGGTCGCGTGTCTCGGCGATGACGATGAAGACGACCTGTCCGTGAAAGCGGATCTCGCTGCCCGCCAGGGCGGGATCATCGCCGAGAAGCTTCGGCGAGATGTCGTTGGCGCCCGGAATGTCCTCTGCCGTCATGACGGCAACGACGCCCGGAGCGGCGCGGACGGCGGAAAGATCGAGCGCCGTGATGCGGCCCGCAGCGATCGGCGCATAGCCCGGCGCGATATGCAGCGTGCCCGAGGGCTCGCGGATGTCGTCGATATAGGCCGCGGAGCCCGTGACATGGCGCGGCGCGCTGTCATGCGGCAGCGGTTTGCGAACGACCTGCAGTTCGGCTTCCGGGATCATGGCTTCACTCGGCGGCATGAACGACCTCCTCGCGGCGACCGACAAGGCGGGTCCGCGCCGTCGATGTCCCGGCCGCTTCCAGAAGCGCCTTTCCGAGCAGGGCATGCGCGATCTCGGCCCGGTATGCGGCGCTGGCGCGATGATCGTCGAGCGGCGCGTAATCCTCGCGCAGCGCCGCAAAGGCATTCGACCATGCCGCGGAATCGCGGATCGCAGAACCATTCAGCGCTGCCTCGGCGCCCTTCGCCCGCTTCGGCGTCCCCGCCATGCCGCCATAGGCGATCCGGGCCTCGCGGATGAGGCCGTCAGCATCGAGCGTGAAGCGGAAGGCACCCATGACGGCCGAGATGTCCTGGTCGAAGCGCTTCGTCACCTTGTAGCAGCGAAACACCTGGTCTTCGCGCAGCCGCGGCACCAGCAACCCGGTGACGAATTCGCCGGAGGCGCGGTTCTGCTTGCCGTAATCGATGAAGAAATCTTCCAGCGGAATGACCCGCGCCCGATCGCCGCGCCGGAGTTCCATCGTCGCGCCGAGCGCGATCAGCGCCGGCGGCGTGTCGCCGATTGGCGAACCATTGGCGACATTGCCGCCCACCGTGCCGCTGGCGCGCACCTGTTTGGAGCCGATGCGGCGGAAGAGCTCGCCGAGATCGGGATCGATCGCGCGCATATAGGGCTCGGCGGTCGCGTAGGTTGCGGTGGCGCCGATCAGGATCTCGCGGCCGGTATCCTCGATGCGGTTCATGCCGGCGACGCGGCCAATATGGATGATCTTCGGGATGTCGCGAAGCTGCTTGGTGATCCAGAGCCCGACATCGGTGGCGCCCGCGACGATTACCGCCGTCGGATGCCTTTGATAGAGCGCCGCCAGCGCATCGACGGAGGCTGGAGCTGCGAAGAAGCGCTCCTCGTCGCCGATGAAGAGATCCCGATCGTCGGCTAGGAACTGCAGGATCCCGGCAGTATCAGCGCTCGCCCGATGGAACTTGTCGGCGCGGGGAGCAGCCGAGGCCTCGAGCGCCGCATCGACGATCGGTCGATAACCGGTGCAGCGGCAAAGATTGCCGGCGATCCAGTCATTGATCTCGCCGCGCGTCACCGGTCCCTCGCTGGCGTGGAACAGCGCGAACAGGCTCATGACAAAGCCGGGCGTGCAGAAGCCGCATTGCGAGCCGTGCCGGTCGACCATCGCCTGCTGGATCGGATGCAGCGTGTCGCCTTCCGCCAGGTCCTCGATCGCGACCACCTCGGTGCCATCGACCATGCCAAGCAACTGGATGCAGGCATTGACCGGCTCGTAAACAACCTCGCCATTGCGGCAGCGGCCAATCGCGACCGTACAGGCGCCGCAATCGCCCTCGCCGCAGCCTTCCTTGGTCCCCTTGGCGCCTTCCTCGAGGCGAAGATGGTCGAGGAGCATCGCCATCGGATCGAAATCGCCGACCTCGACAATGCCTCCGCGGCGGATAAATCGAATGGTGTCGCGCATGGGGTCAGCTACCGCGATAGGTTGAATAGCCGAAGGGCGAGATCAGCAGCGGCACATGATAATGCTGGCCGGGCTCCGCGATGCCGAAGCGGATCGGGACGACGTCGAGGAATGCCGGGTCCGGCAGGTCGATTGCACCCTGCTTCAGATAGTCACCGGCATGGAAGACGAGCTCATACACCCCGGCCGAAAAGGCGTCGCCATCGAGCAGCGCACCGTCGATCCGCCCGTCGGAATTCGTCACGGCCGAACGAAGCAGAACCTTTTCGGAATCAAGGCGATAGAGCTCGATCTTGAGGCCAGCCGCCGGTCGGCCCGCCGCCGTGTCGAGAACATGCGTCGTGAGGCGGCCCATTCGAACTCCATGCAAGGATTGCCTGGGCCCGCGCAGCTGAAGCTGCACAAGCCTTAATCAAATCGTACAATCAATCCGGCGCTGCACGCAATGGCGGCAGAATGTCCGCTTGCGCCGTCAATGCTTCGGAATGAGGACGACAGAACCCTGGGTGTGGCGGCTTTCGAGCGCCGTCTGCGCTGCCGCCGCGTCGGCCAGCGGAAAGCGCTCTGGCGCGTCGATGCGGACCTTGCCCGCAAGGATCATTCCGAAAAGATCGGAAGCCGCTTCGAGGAGCTCGGACCGCTTCGCGACATAATGCCCGAGCGTCGGCCGCGTCGCGTAGAGCGAGCCCTTGCGCTGCAAGAGGTTCATCTCGAAGGGCGGTACGGCGCCGGACGAGTTGCCGAACGACACCAGCATGCCGCGCGGCTTCAGGCAGTCGAGCGAGCCGATGAACGTATCTTTGCCGACCGAATCATAGACGACATCGCATTTGGCGCCCTCCGTGATCGCGGCGACACGCTGGACGAAGTCCTCTTCGCGATAATTGATCACTTGGTCGCAGCCGAGCGAAAGCGCGCGCTCGACCTTCTCGGCAGAACCGGCCGTGCCGATGACCGTCGCGCCGAGCGCCGCGGCCCATTGGCACGCGATCGAACCGACGCCGCCGGCCGCGGCGTGGAACAGCAACACGGTCTGCGGCGTGACGACATAGGTCTGGCGCAGCAGGTAGCGGGCCGTGAGGCCCTTCAGGAGCACCGACGCGGCCACGGCATCGTCGATGCCGTCGGGGATCGGCACCAGCCGCTCGGCGGGGACAAGCCTCACTTCGCTGTAGGCGCCAGTGGGGCCGGCATAGCCGACGCGGTCACCGACCTTAAATTCCGCGACGCCCTCGCCCAGCGCCTCCACGACGCCGACACCCTCGCTGCCCGGAACGAAGGGCAACGGCTGCGGCGGCGGATAGAGGCCGGAGCGATGGTAGACGTCGATGAAGTTGAGGCCGATCGCGGTGTGGCGGATGCGAACTTCGCCTGGGCCCGGCGCACCGACGTCGACGGCTTCGAAGCGCAACACCTCGGGGCCGCCCTGCGCATGGATGCGGATCGCTCGGGTCATGAATGTTCTCCTCCGATGATCCCGCCGTCAGGCGGCGGCGGGCGTGAGTTCATCAGTCGTGCGGCGCGGACGCAAGCCACCAGCCAAGGCAAGGCTGAGCAAGAGCGGCGGCAACAGCATGGCGAGGCCAAAGCGCAGGTCGAGATGCTGCGCAACAAAGCCGATCATCGGCGCGCCGACCAGGAACCCGCACAACGCGAAGAGCGACAGCAGTGCGACATTAGGCGCCGCCGGTCGGTCGCCGAGCCGCGCCGCCGCGGTGACCCCAAGCGGGAAGCCGACCGAACAGCCGAAGCCAAGCGCCGCGAGGCCGATCATCGCCTGGGGCGCACCGGTACTCGTGACGACGACACCGATCCCGATTATCGTGACGGCGCCACAGACGCGTGCCAGCATCACCGGGCCGAACCGCGTCGAAAGCCGGTCGCCGAGGAACCGTCCGGCGGCGATCGCGAAGGCATAGGCGGTGTAGCCGAAACCGGCCAGGGCGAGCGGGGTGCCGATGATATCGCGCAGGAACACCGCCGACCAGTCAGCCGCTGCGCCTTCGGCCATCGCGATGCCGAACACAAAGACGCAAAGCCCGATCAGCGCCTTCGATGGGCCTGACCCGTTGCGGCGTGGCTCCGCGGGATGCGATGCCGCATCCGGCAGCCGCGGCAGCGTGAAGCCGAGCCAGAGCGCGGGACCGAGCAGCACCAGCGAGACAAGGGCGAGCGAGGCGTTGACCTCGACGACAAGCGCTGCGAAGGCGACGCCAACAAGGCTGCCGACCATCTGGCCAAGGCTCCAGAAGCCGTGGCAGGTGCTCATGATCTTGCGGCCCGCAGCCTGTTCGATCGCGTCGGCGGCGACATTCATGCCGAGTTCCAGGCCCGAGACTGCCGTTCCGACGATCAGGAGCGCGAAGAAAAGGCTGGGCAGGTTCCACGCGAAGGCTGGCAGAGGCGCCAGCACCAGGAATACCGCGAAGCCGCCGATGATCGCTGCCCGCGCGCCGATCTTCGCGACGACGCGTCCAGCAAATGGCAGCGTCATCAGGAGACCGATCGGCATGCCGAGCAGGGCCAGCGCCAGTTGGGCCGGACCAAGGCCGAGCGCCGCCTGGATCTCGGGGATGCGCGGAAACCAGCTTCCGAGGACAATCGACTGGATGAAGAAGATAGCCATGATGCGGCGGCTGTCGGACATGGCTCGTCTCGCGAGGCTGGGATGATCGGGCTGGACGCTTCAGATGGCCGCGATGCCGCCCTTTGCGGCCGGCAATGGCGACGGATCCTTCTTCGGCCGGACCCGGACCTCGCCCGAAAGCAGCAGGCTCGCGCCGGCAGCGATGAGCAGCGTCGAAAGGCCGAGCCTGAGGCCAAAGGCCTCGGCTACGAAGCCGATCACGACGGGCCCGACCATGAAGCCGGAGAATGCCAGCAGCGACAGCGCGGCGACGTTGACGGCGGGCGAGCCCTCGCGCGACGCAGCGGCGGTGACGGCGAGCGGGAACACGATCGAAACGCCGAAGCCCGCCGCGGCCGCGCCGATGATCACCAGAACGGGATCAGCGGCGAGAACCATGGCGAGCAAACCGGCAAGGCCGACGGAACAGCAGACGCGCGCCATCATGGCCGCCCCGAACCGCGTCGACAGCCAGTCGCCGGCGAGGCGGCCAGCCGCCATCAGGAAGCCGAAGGCGGTGAAGGCGAAACCGGTCACCGGCGGCGTTTGCCCAAAGACATCGCGCAGATAGATCGCGCTCCAGTCGGTGATCGCGCCTTCAACCAACAGCATGCCGAACGCGAAGAAGCAGAGCGCAACGATGTTGCGCGGCGGCAGCGCGAAGACGGGCCCCTTCGCGCCGGGCTCAGCTGATGGCAGTGCGCCAAGGGCCGGCAGGCGCAGCGCGGTCAACTGGCTGGCAATGAGCACGAGGACGATCACTGCCGCGATATGCTCGCCCGGCGGCAATCCGAAGGTCGCAGCCGCCGTACCGGCAGCGCCGCCGGCCATCAGGCCGACGCTCCAGAAACCGTGGCAGCGCGACATCACGGTGCGCCCGATGGCGGCGCCGATGCGATCGGCCGCGACATTCATACCGACTTCGAGCGGCCCCATGCCGAGCCCGACGAGCATCAGCGCGATGAACAGCATGACCGGAGAGAACGCGAAGCCCGGCAACATCAACGGCAATGCGTAGAAGACGAAGCCATAGCGGATTGCCCGCCGCGGACCGAACTTTTCCACGAGTGGACCCGCGAATACCATCGAACAGACAAGTCCGAATGGCAGGCCGAGCAGACAAAGCGCCAGCCCGCCCGGTGCGAGATCAAGGCGGTGCTGGACATCGGGAATGCGGATGAGCCAGTTCGAAAGCGCAAAGGAATAGATGAAGAACAGCCCCATGATGAGGCGTGCCGAAGCGAACGAAAGTGCCATCTGAAATCTGCCGGCGGTGTGCGGAAACAGCCGCTTGCGCGACCGGGGCTGAAGTCCGCTGCTGACGGATTCGCCGATCCTTTCGAGATCTGCCTTTTCTACAGGCAGTCGCGTTGGCTGGCAATCGCCGGCCGACGCGATCTGAACCGATTCAGTGCGTCCGTCTCCGGCGCGCCGAGACGTTGAGGATTTCGACGAAAGCCGAGAACGCCATGGCCGTATAGATATAGCCGCGCGGGATGTGGAAGCCGACACCATCGGCGACCAGCGCGATACCGATCATGAGCAGGAAGGCCAGCGCGAGCATCTTGGTGGTCGGGTGGCGCTCGATGAAGCCGGCGATGGCGCCGGATGCGAGATACATGACGCCCATCGCGATCACGACGGCGGCGATCATGATCTCGACATGCTCGGCCATGCCGATCGCCGTCACGATGGAATCGACCGAGAACACCATGTCGATGACGATGATCTGCGCGATGACCGCCATGAAACCGGCCGTGACAGGCTTCGAGCCGTCCTCGCCGTTCCCCTCGACGCCCTGATGAATCTCGTGCGTCGCCTTGTAGATGAGGAACAGTCCGCCCGCGAGCAGGATGAGGTCGCGCCAGGACAGACCCTTGCCGAAGAGCGTGATGACCGGTTCGGTCAATCCGATCAGCCAGGAGAGGATCAGCAGCAGCGCGATGCGGAAGACGAGCGCGAGCGAGAGGCCAATCTGCCGCGCACGCTTGCCTTCGGCGGCCGGCAATCGGCTCACCAGCACCGAGATGAACACGATGTTGTCGATGCCGAGGACGATCTCCATGGCTGTCAGCGTCAGCAGGCTCGCCCAGGCGCTCGCCTCGAACAGGAGATCCAGATTCATCGTGTCGCCCTCGCCCCGTGAAAAAGAAATCCGCCGGCGGATGACCGGCGGACGCTGATCGTCGCAATCCGCATGCCGGCTGTTTGTTCCCGCCAGGGGCTCAAGGCCCGACCACGCGCGGCCGTGTCGCCTGCAGCAGGGCGCCGATGACCGTCAGATAGGTTGTCGTTGCGCCGAGGGCCGCGAGGACGAGGCTTCCCGGCCTCAAAGCCGCGATGACCGTCAGGACCGAAAGCAGCGCCCAGGCGAACGTCACGGCGAGCGTCAGCGGCCGCAGCCGCTTGACGCGGAACGGGTGGACGAATTCGATCGGCGCAAAAGTGAGAACGGCGAACAGAACGATGACAGCCGCCGCGGCAGCCTGCGGCAATGCGAAGGCCATCAGCACGAAGACCACCATGTTCCAGACCGCCGGAAAGCCGCGAAACCCGTAGTCCGCCGTCTTCATCCGCGTGTCGGCGAAATAGACTGCGCCCACCACGACGACCAGCACCGCGCCCGGAACGGCCAGCTGCGGCGGCAGGATATCGGAGCGCGCAAGGATCAGCGCCGGAATGAAGACATAGGTCGAATAGTCGATGACGAGATCAAGGATCGCGCCATCGAACCACGGCACGCGCTCCTCGACGCGGACGAGGCGGGCCAGCGGGCCATCGATCCCGTCGACGAAAAGCGCCGCGCCGAGCCAAAGGAAGGTCTCGACGAAGTCGCCGCGCCCGGCCGCGATCGCCGCCAGCAGCGAAAACGCCGCGCCGCTCGTCGTCAGCATATGGACGATCCAGCTGCTTGTTCGCGGCCAGGCCTTGATCATCGCTTCCGCTTTCCCCGCGCTGGACCGGACCGGCCGGTTCGCGCCCTCGCCCGCCGCCGCCCGGCGGACGGCCGGTCCCGTTGCAGCGCGGGCAGAATTGTCGATAGGGTCTCCTCGCCGGACTGGCAAGAGCAGGACAGCGAAGAGTGCGGCGTCCTGTCGCCTGCGACATCACCCCGGATTGCGGCACCGCGCTTCGGTGTTCAATTTCAAGCCCAACCGTCCGGAGCATTTGATGATCGGATTCTCGCCCGTTTCCGCGACCATTGGCGGTGCCCTGATCGGGCTCGGCGCGGGACTGCTTTGGATCGTCAACGGTCGGGTCGCGGGCGTCTCCAATATCTTCGGCAGTCTGATCTTCGGCGCGCTGGCTGATCTGCCCTGGCGTCTGCTTTTCCTGGTCGGGCTTCCCCTCGGCGCGGCGATCGGACTGGAATTCGGGCCCGATCTCCTCTCGGATATGTCCGGCGGCTTGCCGAAGCTCGATCTGCCGCCGGCGCTCGTCGTCGTTGCGGGCTTTCTCGTGGGAGTCGGGACGGCGCTGGCGCGTGGCTGCACATCGGGTCATGGCGTCGTCGGTCTCGCCAATCTGTCCCTGAGGTCGTTTCTGGCGGTCACGATCTTCATGACGACCGCCGTGCTGACCGTCCTGTTCGCGAAGCAATGGCCATGACCGACCGGGACCGCCGCCGCAGCGTCCTCTTCCATGCCGCGGCGCTTGTCTCGGGCACGGTCTTCGGCCTCGGACTGGCGGTCTCGGGGATGATCTATCCCGAGAAGGTCAAGGCGTTCCTCGATGTGTCACGCATCGTTTCGGGCGGCTGGGATCCGAGCCTCGCCTTCGTGATGGCGGCGGCCGTGATCGTCACGATGATGGCGGTGCGGATCGGCCATCGCCGTCGCCGCCCGGTGGCGGCATCGTCGTTCTCGCAGCCGCATACGAAGCGCATCGAGGGCCAACTGGCGATCGGTGCAGCGCTTTTCGGCATTGGATGGGGCCTTTCCGGGCTGTGCCCCGGCCCCGCCGTCGCCGATCTTGTCTTTGCCTCGCCTGCCATCATCTTGTTTCTGGTATCGATGCTGCTCGGCGTGGCTGTCGTCCATCTGTGGCGGCGGCGTGTACAACGCGCCACCGCAGGCATTGCGCAGGAGGTTGAACCGTGACTGATCTCGCCGATATCGCCGTTGTCGGTGCAGGTCCCGCCGGCCTCGTCGCGGCGCTTCTGGCGCGCAGCCATGGCCTCTCTGTGGCGCTCGTCGCCCCGCGCACTCTGCCGAACGACAAGCGCACCGTCGCCATGCTGGGTGTTTCGGTCGATATTCTCGAGGAAGCCGGCGTCTGGGCGGCCCTCACCGACACGGTCGCGCCGCTTGCCACCATGCGCATCGTCGATGCGACACGCCGGCTCGTGCGCGCGCCGCTGGTCGAATTCCACGCCAGCGAAATCGGCCGCCCGGCCTTTGGCTACAATGTGCCGAATGCCGCGCTCATAGCCGCGCTGGAATCCGAGGCCGAGGCCGCCGGCATCCTTCGGCTGGACGGATTCGCCCGCGCGATCACGCCGGCCGAAGATCGGGTCACGATCGACGCCGGCGACGCTGGTCGGATCGAAGCGCGTCTTGTCGGTGCCGCCGACGGACGCAATTCGCCAGCCCGCGAGGCCGCGGGGATCGCCGTTCGACGCTGGTCCTATCCCCAGACCGCGCTCGTCGTGAACATTCGCCACAACCTGTCGCATGATGACGTCTCGACCGAATTCCACACCGAGACCGGGCCGTTCACGCTGGTCCCGCTGCCCGGCAAGCGCTCGGCGGTCGTCTGCGTGGTGAAGCCGGAAGAAGCCGAACGGCTCGCAGCCGTTTCGGACATCGAGCTCGCGCGCGTGTTCGAGGAGAAGTCACGCTTTCTCGTCGGAGACATCGAGATCGACGGCGCGCGGCAGCGCTTCCCGCTCACAGGCCAGACAGCCCGCCAGTTCGCGGCCCGAAGGATCGCCCTCATCGGCGAGGCGGCGCATGTCTTCCCGCCGATCGGCGCCCAGGGGCTCAATCTCAGCCTGCGTGACGCAGCCGTCTTCGCGTCCGTCGCCGCAGCGCATCGAGACGACCCCGGCGCGCCGGGCGCGCTCGCAGACTATGACCGACGGCGATCGGGCGACGTCCTCTCCCGCACGACGGCCGTCGACGCCCTCAACCGCACCTTGCTGACGGGCTTCCTGCCGGTGCAGGCGGCGCGGGGCATCGGCCTTTTCGCGCTCGACCGCCTTCCCGCTCTCAAGCGCTTCGCGATGCGCCAGGCGCTCGCGCCGCATCTTTGACGGCGACCATGCGCCGCCTTGACTTGGCATGGCATGGCATGGCTTTTGGCTGACCGGTCAGTCCAGGGTCACGTCATGGGTCAGTCACGCGAAGCAAAGTTCCAGATCGGTCAGATCGTCCGCCACCGCCATTTCTCATTTCGTGGCGTGGTTTTCGATGTCGACCCGATCTTCGACAACACCGAGGAATGGTGGCTGTCGATCCCGGAAGAGGTGCGTCCTTCGAAGGACCAGCCGTTCTATCATCTGCTCGCCGAGAACGACGAAAGCGAATATGTCGCCTATGTCTCGGAGCAGAACCTTCTCGCCGACCGTTCCGATGAACCACTGCGCCATCCGCAGCTTCCGGATTATTTCGGCGAACGGCAGGGCGACATCTATGTCTCCCATCGCCGCGGCCTCAACTGATCGCTGAAGCGCACCCAAAACGAAAACGGCGCGCCTGAAGCGCGCCGTCCGTGGCTTGCTAACGAACCCCGTGACTACTGGGCCGGCGGCGTCTCGGTGCCGCGTTCCTTGTTCTGCTGCTCGATGAGCTTCTGACGGTTGTCCTCGGCGTTCTTCTGCAGCTGCTCCTGCAGCGCGTCGCGACGTGCCTTGCCGGCGGCGCGGTCGAGGCCTTCGCCGTCAAACGTCTTGGTAAAACCGCTCAGGCCGAAGGGGAACACCATCGGCTTGCCCTGCGGGTTCATCGTGATCGCAGCAACCTTGTTGCCCTTCTTCAGCAAGCTGATGAAGCTGTCGTCGATCTCGGCCTGCGCATAACAGACGGTCGGGTCGCAGATCACATATTTGAGCGGCACGGCCTTGTTCTGGTCGACCTGGATCAGCAGACCCGGCTGGATCAGCTGGCCGGTGAGAACGATGGCGGTGAGCGCCATCTTCGGATCACCCTCAAGCTTGCGCAGCTGCAGCGAGGCGATGAACTGATTCGTCTCGGCGCGAAGTTCCTGCGAGGTGATGCAGAGCTTCTTCTTGGACTGCGGGTCCTGACCGCATTCCTTGATCCAGGGCGAGCTCGGCGGCGCACTCGCGCCAGCATCGGCTGCTGCAGGAGCGGCTGCAGGCGCGGCCGGCTTGGCGACCGGAGGCTTCGGAGCCGGCGCGTCCTGCGCATAGGCCATCGGCGCGGCGCCGATCATCATCAGCGCGGCAGCCGCCAGAAGGGGCGCGCGAACCGAACCAATATTCCAACGATACGACATCGAGCGTGTCCTTGAGTTTTCGTCTGCCTTGCGCTGCCACGGGCGAAGGGCAATGCTTGCCCCATCTCCGGCGACACTGATCGAGGCTGGATGACCAGCAATTGAGGCGACACGGTGACGTGCGGGTGGCGGGGCATCAATAGCCGCTCATCTGGCGTTTTTCCAGCGCCAAGCGGTTGCCAAGTCCGACCGGCTGAGCTTTTTTGCCCCGGCCGGTGATAAGCCGGATGAGCGGGAGGTTGAGTCGATGTTGAATCGCGCCCTCGGACCGATGATCGCGCTGGCTGCGCTCGTCATGACTGGGTTTGCCGGCGGCCCTGTCCTTGCCGCACCGATGCATGGGATCGCGATGCATGGCGAACCGGCGCTGCCGGCCGATTTCGACCACTTTCCCTATGCCGATCCCGCCGCACCCAAGGGCGGCACCATCACCTATGCCTTTGTCGGCACGTATGACAGCCTGAACCCCTTCATCGTGAAGAGCGCGACGACGACTTCGCGCGGCATCTGGGACGTCTCGCTCGGCAACAATGTCTTCGAGAGCCTTCTGGTGCGGAACCGCGACGAGGCGTTCAGCCTCTATGGCCTGCTCGCCGATTCGGTCGAGATGCCGGCTGACCGGACATCGATCAGCTTCACGATCAATCCGAAGGCGAAGTTCTCCGACGGCCAGCCGGTGACCGTCGATGACGTATTGTTCTCGCTCGACATCCTCAAGGAGAAGGGCCGCCCGATCTACAAGACCTGGTATGGACAGGTCGAGAAGGCCGAGAAGGTCGGCGAGCGCGGCGTCAAGTTCACGTTCAAGGACGGCGAGAACCGGGAACTGCCGATGTTGATCGGCCTGATGCCGATCCTGCCGAAACATGCCATCGATCCCGAGACCTTCGACCAGTCGACGCTGAAGCCGATGATCGGCAGCGGGCCCTATGTGATGGCGGACATCAAGCCGGGCGAGCGCTTCGTCCTGAAACGCGACCCGAACTATTGGGGCAAGGACCTGCCGGCGAAGCGCGGCTTCGACAATTTCGACGAGATCCGCATCGACTACTATCGTGACGGCAATGCGATGTTCGAGGCCTTCAAGAAGGGACTTTACGACGTCAATCCCGAGACCGATCCGGCGCGCTGGCTGGAAGGCTATAACTTCGCCGCCGCCACGGACGGTCGCGTCGTCAAGGAAACCGTCAAGAACGGACTGCCGAAGGGCATGCTGGGCTTTGCGATGAACACGCGGCGCCCTGTGTTCGCCGATATCCGCGTCCGCAAGGCGCTCGCGATGCTGTTCGATTTCGAATGGGTCAACAAGAACCTGTTCTCCGGCGCCTATAGCCGGGACGCCAGCTTCTTCCAGGATTCGATCCTCTCCTCCCTCGGCGTGCCGGCTTCACCGGTCGAAAAGGCCCTGCTCGCCCCCTTCCCGGATGCCGTCGAGCCCGACGTCATGGACGGGACATACCGGCCGACCGTCTCGGATGGCTCCGGCGGCGACCGCAAGGTGATGCGCGGCGCGCTCGATCTGCTCCAGTCGGCCGGCTACAAGCTCGACGGCAATGCGCTGATCGACGAAAAGACCGGCCAGCCACTCACCTTCGAAATCCTGTTGCAGGACCGCAATCAGGAGCGCGTCGCGCTCGCCTTTACGCGGACGCTGCAGCGGATCGGCATCAAGGCCACGGTACGAACGGTCGATTCGACCCAGTATCAGCGCCGCGTGCAGGATTTCGACTTCGACATGATCATGACGTCGTGGCCTGCTTCGCTGTCGCCCGGCAACGAGCAGGGCAATCGCTGGTCGAGCAGCAATGTCGACGTGCCCGGCTCGTTCAACTATGTCGGCGCCAACAGCCCGGCCATCGACGCGATGCTGGCGGCCGTGCTTGCGGCCGAGAGCCAGGAAGACTTCATCGCAGCCGTGCGCGCGCTCGACCGTGTCCTGATCTCCGGCCACTATGTCGTGCCGCTCTATTATCTGCCCGACCAGTGGGTGGCACGCTGGACGCGCGTCGACCATCCGCAGACGCAATCGGTCAACGGCTACACGCTTTCGACCTGGTACGCTCCGCTCGGACCGTAGGACGGCCTCGAAGAGCCGCACGATGCCTGGAATCCGCAGAGAGCCGGAGGGCGGGTTATGCCGCCTTCTTGCCATCGCCGGCCGCGAGCCGCGCGAGCTGCGTCAGCACGACGGCCGTGCCTTTCAGGCGCTTCTCCGGATCTTCCCAATCGCGGATGAGCACGATCTTCTGGTCTGGGCGAACCTTCGCAAGGCTCCCCTGCTCGCCGATATAGCGGATGAGCCCGGCCGGATTGGAGAAGGTCGAGTTGCGGAACGAGATGACGATACCCTTGGGGCCGGCGTCGACCTTCTCGACATTCGCCTTGCGGCACAGCGCCTTGATGTAGACGATCTTCAACAGGTGCTCGACCTCGTCGGGCAGCGGCCCGAAGCGGTCAATCAGCTCGGCGCCGAACGAATCGATCTGTTCGGGCTCGTCGAGATCGCCAAGGCGGCGATAGAGGCTGAGACGCAGCGGCAGGTCGGGGACGTAGCTCTCCGGCAGCATGACGGGCGTGCCGACCGTGATCTGCGGCGACCAGCGGCCATCCGCCTCCGCCTCGTCCTCGCCACCCTGACGCAGCGCCGCGACGGCTTCTTCCAGCATCTGCTGATAGAGCTCGTAGCCGACTTCCTTGATATGGCCCGACTGTTCCTCACCGAGCAGGTTGCCAGCACCGCGCAGGTCGAGATCGTGGCTCGCGAGCTGGAAGCCGGCGCCGAGCGTATCGAGCGACTGCAGCACCTTCAGCCGGCGATCGGCCATCGGCGTCAGCTTCTTCTCGGCAGGAACCGTGAACAGTGCATAGGCGCGCGTCTTGGAGCGGCCGACACGGCCGCGCAGCTGATAGAGCTGGGCGAGGCCGAACATGTCGGCGCGGTGGACAATCAGCGTATTCGCCGTCGGAATATCGAGGCCGGATTCGACGATCGTCGTCGACAGCAGCACGTCATAGGCGCCCTCATAGAAGGCGTTCATGATGTCGTCGAGCTCCGTCGGCGGCATCTGGCCATGCGCGATCGCGACCTTCACCTCGGGCACGAACTTGTCGAGGAATTCCTTGCGCTCGGCGAGATCGGCAAGGCGCGGACAGACATAGAAGCTCTGGCCGCCGCGATAACGCTCGCGCAGCAGCGCCTCGCGCACGGCAAGTGCGTCGAACGGAGAAATGAACGTGCGCACCGCCATGCGGTCGACTGGCGGCGTCGTGATCAGCGAGAGCTCGCGGACACCCGTCAGAGCGAGCTGCAGCGTGCGCGGGATCGGCGTCGCGGAGAGCGTCAGCACGTGGACGTCGGCCTTCAGTTCCTTCAGTCGTTCCTTGTGCTTGACGCCGAAATGCTGCTCCTCGTCGATGACGAGCAGACCGAGATCCTTGAATTCGATGCCCTTGCCGAGCAAGGCGTGCGTGCCGACGACGATGTCGACCTGCCCTTCCTTGATGCCCTTCTTGGTCTCGGCGAGATCCTTGGCCGAAACGAGGCGCGAGGCCTGCTCGACACGGACCGGCAGGCCCGCGAAGCGCGCGGTGAAGGTCTTGAAATGCTGGCGTGAGAGCAGCGTCGTCGGCACCACGACCGCGACCTGCTTGCCACTCATCACCGCGACGAAGGCCGCACGCAGCGCGACTTCCGTCTTGCCGAAGCCGACATCGCCGCAGACGAGGCGGTCCATCGGCGTGCCGGCCGAAAGATCGGCGATCACGGCCTCGATCGCCGCGAGCTGATCCTCGGTCTCCTCATAGGGGAAGCGCGCAGCGAACTCGTCATAGAGCCCATCCGGCGGCGCCAGGACCGTGCCCTGGCGCATCGCGCGGGCGGCGGCGACCTTGATCAGCTGGGCCGCCATATCGCGGATGCGCTTCTTGAGCTTGGCCTTGCGTGACTGCCAGGCGACGCCGCCAAGCTTGTCGAGCGATGCGTCGGTTTCCTCCGACCCGTACCGCGACAGGAGCTCGATATTCTCGACCGGCAGATAGAGCCTGTCGCCGCCGGCATAGATGATCTCCAGGCAATCGCGCGGCGCGCCGGCGGCGGTGATCGTCTTCAGCCCCGTGAACCGACCGATGCCGTGATCGACATGGACGACGAGATCACCCTCCGAGAGGGCCGTGATCTCGCTCAGGAAGTCCGAAGCCTTTTTCGAGCGCTTGCGCGGGCGCACCAGACGGTCGCCGAGGATGTCCTGCTCGCCGACCACGACGATATCGGATGCTTCGAAGCCGGACTCGAGACCGAGCACGCCGAGCGCGACCATGCCCTTCTGCAGCGCCTGGGCGGAGGGCCAGTTGTCGATGATCTGGACGCGCTTCAGGCCGTGATCGGCCAGCACCTGCGCGAGGCGATCGCGGGCGCCTTCGCTCCACGACGCGATGACGACGCGCTTCTTCTCGCGCAGCGTCGCGACATAGTTGATGACCGCGTCGAAAACATTGACATCTCCGGCCGACCGCTCCGCCGCGAAGCTGCGCCCCTGCCGGCCGCCGAGATCGACGACCATCGTGTCGTCGGGCTCGGCAAATGGCGTCATTCGGATCAGCGGCACCAGCGCTTCATGACGCTTCCACTCGTCGCGATCGAGATAAAGCCCCGAAGGCGGGATCGGCTTGTAGGGAACGCCGCCCTGGTTCTGGCCCATCGCGCTCTTGCGCGCGTCATAGTGGTCGACGATGTCGTCAAGCCGCTCGGCCAGCGCCTCTTCGGTCAGATGGTCGAGGACCACGGCCGCCTCGGGCACATAGTCGAAGAGCGTATCGAGCCCCTCGGCAAAGAGCGGCAGCCAATGTTCGACACCGGTGAAGCGGCGTCCCTCGCTCACATTCGCATAGAGCTGGTCATCTCGCTCCGAGGCGCCGAACAGTCCGACATAGGCCTCGCGGAAGCGGGCGATCGCATCGGGCGAGAGGACGAGTTCGCTGACCGGAACGAGGTCGATGCGCTTCTTCTGCTGGAGCGTGCGCTGCGTCTCGACGTCAAAGGAGCGGATCGAATCGATCGTGTCGCCGAAATAGTCGACGCGCACCGGCTCGCCGAGGCCGGCTGCAAAGAGGTCGACGATACCGCCGCGCACGGCATATTCACCGGCCTCGCGCACGGTCGAGGTGCGCATGAACCCGTTGTCCTCGAGCCAGCCGACCAGCTTTTCCATCGGCAGCCGGCCGCCGGGCGCAATGGCGAGGCTCTGGCGGGCGACATCGGCGCGGCGCGGCACGCGCTGCACGATGGCGTTGACCGTCGTGAGCACCACCAGCGCCTTGCCCGGCTCCGCCTTGCGTGTCGCCAGATGCGCGAGCGCCGCCATCCGGCGCGACACCACCGATGGATTCGGCGAGACGCGGTCATAGGGCATGCAGTCCCAGGCCGGGAAAGACAGCACCTCCTGCGCCGGCGCGAAGAACTTCATCGCCTGCTCGAGATCGTTCATCCGGTTGCCGTCGCGCGCGACGACAAGCAGGAACGGCCGGCCGGCCTTCGCCGAGAGCGTCGCGAGATCGGCGACGACGCGGCCGTCGAAGCCGTCCGGCACGCCCGACAGGACGGTCGAGCGACGACCGAGCACGGTTTCGAAACGGATCATGAGCCTATCGGAGGGTAGCGCCCGTAAAGGCGGCAAGCTTGCGAAAAAAAGGGGTGTCTATGTCGTCAGGCGTCGTCTTCTCGCCCGTCAGCCAGGCGAAGATATCGCGGTCCTGCTCTTCCATCAGCGCGTCGAAAGCATCGAGCTCATCGAGCGAGAGATCAGCGATATTGGCGTCAGCGAAGCGCCCGAGAATGAGATCCATCTCGCGCATGCCGCGATGCCAGGCCCGAAAATGGGTTCTCCGGCGGTGGACGTCCAGTCCCTCGCCGGGCGAAACTGCACCGCTCATCGCCATCATCATCCCGTTGGGTCGGTCGCCATGGACCGCTGGCCGGAGATTTAGTCCGCGCGCGCGGCGCTGGCAACGCTTCAGTCCTTCGAGCCCAGCAAAGCCTTCGCGTAGATTTCAGGCTTGAACCCCGCGAGCAATAGTCCATCCGACCGATCGAGCATCGGCCGCTTGATCATCGAGGGCTGCGCCAGCATCAATGCGGCCGCGCGTTCGGCATCAAGGTTCGCCTTCTCACTTTCCGGCAGCGCGCGGAATGTCGTACCGGCGCGGTTGAGTACGATCTCCCAGCCGAGCGTTGCGATCCAGTGCTTCAGCCGAGCCGGATCGGCGCCTTCCTGCTTGTAGTCGCGGAAGGTGTAGGCGACGCCGTTCTGGTCGAGCCAGAGCCGGGCTTTCTTCATGGTGTCGCAGTTTTTGATGCCCCAAAGGGCGATGGCGGCGTCGGGCAAGAGCAGGTCTCCATTCGGCAGCGCAGATGATGGCGCGGCGCGGCGAAAGGCAACAGTGGACATGCTGCCGCCAGCCCGCGATGCTCGTGAAAACAACGCCACGCCGGAGGAACACCATGCCGCCCATCCGCAAGGACCCCAACCCACGCATGCCCTATCAGCATGCTAATCCTGTCGAGGCGCTTACCGACATCGTCATACCCAGCGCCATTCCGACGGACGAGCGCATCTGGGTGCCGCAGGGCGAGAATGTCTGGTTTCGTCCGCTCTGCCTCAACCGTTCGCAAGGCTACTGGATGAACCTCTTGCGGGTCCGGAAGTCCGGTGTGCTCTCGCGCCATCGTCATCCTCAGGCGGTGCACGGCTTCGTGCTCAAGGGCCGCTGGCATTATCTCGAGCATGACTGGGTGGCGGAGGAAGGCGGTTATGTCTTCGAGCCGCCGGGCGAGACCCATACGCTGGTCGTGCCCGACGATGTCGAGGAAATGATCACCTATTTCCAGGTCAACGGCATCATGGTCTATGTCGACGCCTATGGTGACCCGTTGGGAATCGAGGACGTCTTCACCAAGATCGACCTCTGCCGCGCGCATTACGCCTCTGTCGGCCTCGGTGCAGATTATGTCGACCAGTTCATCCGCTGACCGTTCGGCCGCCATCGCCGATGCGCTACGGCCAGGGCTCTTCAACGGTCGCCAGATCCTGGTGACCGGCGGGACATCCGGCATCGGCGCGGCCGTCGCGCGAGGCTTCCTTTCGCTTGGCGGCGCAGTGCTGGCGACCGGCGTTACCGACGCGGAGGTCTCGGCCGCAGGGCAGGACCCGACGATGGCCGGCGCGCGCTTTGCCGTGCTCGACGTCCGCAGCGGAGCCGACGTCGAGGCGATCGTCGCCGGCCTTCCACGGCTCGATCATGTCGTGAACTGCGCCGGCATCATCCGGCGTGGCGCCGAACTCGATCCCGAAATCTTCGCCGATGTCGTCGACATCAATCTGAACGGAACGATGCGCATCTGCGCGGCGGCTCGGCCACGCCTTGCCGAGACAGCGGGAACGATCATCAACACCGCCTCGATGCTGGCGTTTTTCGGTGGCGGGGTAACCCCTGGCTACTCCGCCTCGAAAGGCGGCATCGCCCAACTGACGAAATCGCTGGCGATCGCCTATGCGGCTGACGGCATCCGCGTCAACGCCGTCGCGCCGGGCTGGATCGCGACGCCCTTGACCGCTCCGCTGCGCGCCGATGCCGAGCGCGACGCAGCCATAAGGGGGCGGACCGCGCTGAAGCGCTGGGGAGAGCCCGCGGAGGTCGCGGGCGGAGTGCTCTTCCTCGCCTCGCCGCTTGCAGGCTTCGTCACCGGCGCTGTGCTCGTCATCGACGGCGGCTATCTGATCACGTGAGGAACCGCGCTCAGCGCGGTTCCCAGCTCGTCACGATCTCGCCCGTCACAGGGTCCTTGGCGTCCCTGAGTGCGATTCCCATCGCTTCCAGTTCACCGCGGATGCGATCAGCCTCTGCAAAGTTCCTGACACGCCGTGCCGAGAGGCGGGCGGCGATCAGGGTTTCGATCTCATCGGACTCGAGCCCGAGGCTTTCCGCCTCACGCAGCTTGATCTTCGCTTCGAACGAGGCTGCAGCCTCCGCTGCGAGACGCTCGAACGCATCGGCATCGCTGGCGGTTCGGCTCGCATCCATGATCGTCCGGTCGAGCTCTTCGCGAAGCGCGTGGTTCTCCTCCGTGACATCGTCGACGAGCCTGTCGAAGCCGAGCAGCTTCAGCGAGCCCGCAAGACTGTCGGCCGCCTCGCGCCGGCGCGCCGGCGAGGAGGCTCCGCGCGCCTCGCCGCTGAGCCGCCAGATCTCAGCCAAGGCCTGAGGCGTGTTCAGATCATCGGCCAACGCCTCGACGACCGCTTCCGACGGCTCGCCCGGAACGGCGGCCCGCAGCGCGCGCCGCAGGTTCTCGATCTCGGCGGTCGATTCTCCAAGACCCTTCTCGGTCCAGTCGATCGGCTGGCGATACTGCGCCTTGAGCATGGTCAGCCGCGCGATCTCGCCGGCAAAACGCTCGCCGCCGAGCGCCTCCATCACCTGGCGAATGGTGACGAAGTTGCCGAGGCTCTTCGACATCTTCTCGCCTTCGACCTGCAGGAAGCCATTGTGCATCCAGATATTGGCCATGCGCTCGGTGCCGAAGGCACAGCAGGACTGCGCGATTTCGTTCTCGTGGTGCGGGAACACGAGATCGATGCCGCCACCATGGATGTCGAAGACGTTCTTCGCCGGGTCGTCGCATTGCAGCCCGCCACCAAACGGCTCCAGAAGGCGCGCCATCGACATCGCCGAGCATTCGATATGCCAGCCCGGCCGGCCGCGGCCATTGATGCCCGCCGGCGACAGCCAACCGGGTTCCTCGTCCGTCGACGGCTTCCACAGCACGAAGTCGGTCGTGTCACGCTTGTAGGGCGCGACATCGACGCGAGCCCCGGCGATCATCTCGTCGAGCGAACGGCGCGCCAGCGCGCCATAGCGCGGCACACCGGCCAGTTGGTCCATGGCCGCCGGCGAGAACAGCACATGGCCTTCGGCGACATAGGCGACACCCCGCGCGATGAGGCGCTCGATCATCGCCTTCATCGCGTCGATATGCTCGGTCGCCCGCGGCTGCTCGGTCGGATCGAGGCAGCCGAGAGCCGAAACGTCGGCCTGGAACTGGATGTTCGTCTTCTCGGTGACGAGCCTGATTGCCTCGTTCAGCGGCAGGCCGGGATGCGCCGTCGCCGCGCGCGCGTTGATCTTGTCATCGACATCCGTGATGTTGCGGACATAAGTGACGTGGCGCGCGCCATAGAAGAAGCGCAGCAGACGAAACAGAAGGTCGAAGATGATGACCGGCCGTGCATTGCCGATATGCGCAAAATCATAAACCGTCGGGCCGCAGACATACATGCGGACATGCTGCGCATCGATCGGAACGAAGGTTTCTTTTTCCTTGGAAAGCGTATTGAAGAGGCGAAGCGTCATCATCGTGATCGGGTCCCGTGGTGATCAAGGCATCGGCGCTTTCGGCGAACCGCAGGCGCAAGCTCCCGCCGGCCCTCAACAGGCCGGACAACCACCGCGGCGACAGCGAAATCCAGGACGCTTCCAAGCCATCATGCCTGCGTGATGCAGGATTTCGCCGGGGGCGTCAAGCCGTACACGAGGCTGTGAGCTGCCCGGTCGATAGGTCGAATTTTAATCAAATCGCAATCAATCCAAACGCTCTATGAACGCCGGTTTCAGGGCCGGTTCAGGCGGATTTGTCCAGTGTTGTCCCGTCACTGGTCCTTTGGAGATGCGTTCGATGGCCACCCGCTCCTTCTTCGTCGTCACCCTGTTCGCAATGCTGGTCGGCATCGGCATGGCCGAGCTGGTCCGTCCCTCCATGAATCCGGAGCTTCGCGATCCGCGTGGCTCGATGATCGGCCTCTGCGTCAATGCCGGGATCGGCTGCGGCACGCTGTCTCCGCGTCTCTCGACGTTCTGAGCCTCGCGGCATCGTCATCGGTGTTGTAAAGGTGTCGTTGGCCTCCCGGCCACAATCGACACAACGAGACACCGCAGGCAGATCATGACGCAAAGAGGACCGGCAGGCGCCGATCTCGACGAGGCCGCCCTCTACTATCACCGCTATCCCGAGCCCGGAAAGCTCGAGATCAGGGCGACCAAGCCGCTTGGCAACCAGCGCGACCTCGCGCTCGCCTATTCGCCCGGCGTCGCGGCGCCCTGCCTCGCGATCGCGGCCGATCCCGCCAAAGCGTTCGATTATACGGCGCGTGGCAATCTCGTGGCGGTGATCTCGAATGGCACGGCCGTGCTCGGCCTCGGCGCCATCGGCGCGCTGGCCGGCAAGCCGGTGATGGAGGGCAAAGCCGTCCTCTTCAAGAAGTTTGCCGGCATTGATGTCTTCGACATCGAGGTCGAGGAACGCGACATCGACCGGTTCGTCGATGTCGTCGCGGCGCTGGAGCCGACCTTCGGCGGCATCAATCTCGAGGACATCAAGGCACCCGAGTGCTTCGACATCGAGACGAAGCTCAGGGCGCGGATGAACATCCCCGTCTTCCACGACGATCAGCATGGCACGGCGATCATCGTCGGCGCGGCCGTCACCAATGCGCTCGAGATCAAGGCGAAGCCCATCGCGGAGGCGAAGATCGTCGCTTCCGGCGCCGGCGCGGCCGCCATTGCCTGCCTCAACATGCTGGTCTCGCTCGGCGCGCGGCGCGAGAACATCACGGTCTGTGACCTTGAGGGCGTCGTCTATGAGGGCCGCCCGGTCCTCATGGATCGCTGGAAGGGCGCCTTCGCCCAGAAGACCGACAAGCGCACCCTCGGCGAAGTGATCGACGGCGCCGACATTTTCCTCGGCGTCTCCGCAGGGGGCGTGCTCACGGCCGATATGGTCTCCCGGATGGCCGATCGCCCGCTGATCCTTGCGCTGGCAAATCCGAAGCCGGAGATCATGCCCGAGGTGGCGCGCGCGGCGCGGCCCGACGCCATGATCTGCACAGGCCGTTCGGATTTCCCCAACCAGGTCAATAACGTCCTCTGTTTTCCTTACATCTTCCGCGGCGCGCTCGATGTCGGCGCCACGACGATCAACGAAGAGATGAAGCACGCTGCGGTGCGCGCCATCGCAGCGCTCGCCAAGGAAGAGCCTTCCGATGTGGTGGCGCAGGCCTATGGCGGCGTCGAGCGGACCTTCGGGCCGGAGTTCCTGATCCCCTCGCCTTTCGACCAGCGGCTGATCCTGCGCATCGCCCCTGCGGTCGCGCAGGCGGCGATGGATTCAGGTGTCGCGACCCGGCCGATCGACGATTTCGACGCCTATATGGACCGCCTGACCCGCTTCGTCTTCAAGTCCGGCCTCGTGATGAAGCCGCTGGTCGCCGCGGCCAAGGGCGAGGTCAAGCGCGTCATCTATGCAGATGGCGAGGACGAACGCGTGCTGCGCGCCGCGCAAGCGGTCATCGAGGATGGGTTGGCCTCGCCGATCCTGGTCGGCCGCCCTTCGGTGATCGCGAGCCGACTGGAGCGCTTCGGCCTCAAGATCAGGCCGGACGTCGATTTCGAAGTGATCAATCCCGACGATGATCCGCGCTATCGCGACTATGTCGATCTCTTCCTTGACAAGGTTGGGCGAAGCGGTGTCGTGCCGGACGCCGCGCGCACGATCGTGCGCACCAACACGACCGTGATCGCGGCGCTGGCCGTCGAGCGCGGCGAGGCCGACGCGATGCTGTGCGGACTTGAAGGCCAGTTCCGCAACCATTTCCAGGTGATCCGCGAGGTGATCGGCCTCCGCCCGGGCACGCGCCGCTTCGCGGCCATGAGCCTGCTCATCTCGTCGGAGTCGACCACTTTCCTCACCGACACCTATGTCAATGTCGACCCCTCGGCCGAGGAACTCGCCGAACTCACCTGCCTTGCAGCGGACCAGGTCCGCCGCTTCGGCATCGTGCCGAAGGCGGCGCTGCTGTCGCATTCGAATTTCGGTTCACATCGCACCGAATCGAGTCGCAAGATGCGTCAGGCGGTGGAGCTGCTCTGGAAGAACGCGCCGAATCTCGAGGTCGATGGCGAGATGCATGGCGATTCCGCGCTGTCGGAAACGCTGCGGATGAGGGCCATGCCGCGCTCGAAACTGACCGGCGAGGCCAATCTGCTGGTGTTCCCCAATCTCGACGCCGCCAACATCACGCTCAACGTCGTCAAGGTGATGACCGACGCGCTGCATGTCGGGCCGATCCTGCTCGGGCCCGCCAAGCCGGCGCATATCCTGACGCCCTCGGTGACATCGCGCGGGGTCGCCAACATGACGATCCTCGCCGCCGTCGAAGCCCAGCACGCCGCCGGATCATGACCGTCGTCACCGAACGCGATGCTGCGCTCTACCTGACCGACGTCCATCATTTCTTCGAGGCGCCGGCACTCGATCCCTTCAAGGGCGACAGCATCGACGAGTCGGGGATCGACCAGCTCCTGGACACGATGAAGGCGCGCCCACGCGGCGCGCCGGTGCTGGAGCGCATCGTGCTGCATTTGCCGCCGGACGCGATCTCTCCCGACCTCGGCCCACGGCTTGTGAGAGCCATCACTACCTACTGCAATGTGCAGCAGCGGCTGTCGCGCCAGCGCGTGCGCGAGACGCGCATCGAGGGACAGCGCGCGCTTCGCGTCGGCTTCATCGCCTGGGCCATCTGCCTGTTGCTGTCGACGCTGTCCGAAAAGCTCTTCTCGACCTACAGCCTGCAGGGCCGGCTTTTCGGCGAGGGCTTCCTGATCGCCGGCTGGGTGAGCCTGTGGCGCCCGGCCGAACTGCTGCTCTATGACTGGTGGCCGTTCGCGCGCGAGATCAAGCTCTATGAGCGCATCAAGACCATGGACCTCATCATTGTCCCGCGCTCAAGCGAAAGCGGCCCGCCGCCACTGCCGGAGTGAGCCGCCGTGCGACGCCCACCCCCAACAATGGTCTGCTCCATCAATGGGTCTGGCGCGCCTGCGGGAATTCGTTGTGGAAGGCCGTCTCGTGCTTCTCTGAAACCCTGAGAACCGCGTGGGTGGTGCCGTCTTCATCGTCTTCGCGAGACATCACCTCGCCGAGCTCATAGAGACGATGCAGTTTGGCGAGATCGGCGCCGGCGAGATCCACCGTGAAGGCTGCGCGCCCCTTGTTGAGGCGATCCTCGACCAGTTGCACCAGCGCCGGCAGCCCCTCACCCGTCAGCGCGGAGATCGGCACAACGGCCGGCCGGCCTGGCTCTGCCTTCAACTGCTCGCTCGGCCGCGCATCTTCCGGCAACAGGTCGATCTTGTTCCAGACCTCGATGATGCGCTCCGACTTGCCGATCTCGACGCCGAGTTGGCCAAGCACCGTCTCGACATCCTTCGCCTGCGCATCGCTGTCCTCATGCGCGATATCGCGAACATGCAGGATCAGGCTCGCCTCGATCACCTCTTCCAGCGTCGCGCGGAAAGCGGCGACGAGGTGGGTCGGCAGGTCAGAGATGAAGCCGACCGTATCGGAAAGGATGACCTCGGTTCCATGCGGCAGCTTGAGCCGGCGCAGCGTCGGGTCCAGCGTGGCAAACAAGAGGTTTTCGGCGAAGATGCCGGCATTGGTCAGCGTATTGAACAGCGTCGACTTGCCGGCATTGGTGTAACCGACAAGCGCCACGATCGGGTGCGGAACCTTGCGACGGTTCTCGCGCTGCAGGCGGCGGGTGCGCACCACGGTCTCAAGCTCATGCTCGATACGCGCGATCCGTTCCTGGAGCGCCCGCCGGTCGGCCTCGATCTGGGTTTCGCCAGGGCCGCCAAGGAAACCGAAACCGCCGCGCTGGCGTTCGAGATGGGTCCAACTGCGGACGAGACGGCTCTTCTGATAATTGAGATGCGCTAGCTCGACCTGCAGGCGACCTTCACGCGTCTGTGCGCGCTCGCCGAAGATTTCGAGGATCAGGCCTGTCCGGTCGATGACCTTGGCATGCCATGCCTCTTCGAGATTGCGCTGCTGCACGGGCGACAGCACATGGTCGATGAAGACCAGCCCTGCCCCTTCCGCCTTCACCAGCGCCGCGATCTCCTCGACTTTTCCGGTACCGAACAGCGTCGCCGGACGCAGCGTCGACAGCGGCACTGCGAGTTGCGCGACCACATCGAGCGAGATGGCGCTGGCAAGTCCAACCGCCTCCTCGACGCGCGCCTGCGGGCTGCGCGCAAGGCTCACCCCCTCGCCGACCTGTCGGCGCGAGCGGGCTGAGCGGATAGGCACCAGAACGACCGTCCGGTCAGGTTCGCGTTCGGGTGATTCGTCTTCGACGCCGGCTGTTTCGTCGGCATCGTCCGGAAATTCGATCTCGTCGGTCAATGGTCTCGCTCGTGGGCCTCGGCCCGGTCAGGCTTCGTCGCCCGGCTCGAAGAGTTGCACAGGTGCGCCCGGCATGATGGTCGAGATCGCATGCTTGTAGACAAGCTGCGAGTGGCCATCCCTGCGCAGAAGCACGCAGAAATTATCGAACCAGGTAACAATACCCTGCAGTTTGACGCCGTTGACGAGGAAAATCGTCAGGGGCGTCTTGCTCTTTCGGACATGGTTCAGGAATGTATCCTGAAGGTTTTGTGCGCGCTCCGCCATTCTTTTGTCTCACGTCTCGATGTTGTTGGGGACTTCAGTCCCGGTTGGGGACCGAGGTCCCGTGGCCGTAGCCAAACAGCTCACATTCAGTCTGCCCGCTTAGGGCCCGCCCGTCACGCCTGAAATGTGGCGTCGGCACAATCATACCGCAATGCCGCATTCGTCAGCCTCTCGACCAGGCGGCCGCCTCCTCAGCAAATTCATGAAACCGCTTGCGGAGATCCGTTGCAATTGAACCCGGGGAACCATTGCCGACCGCCTGATCGTCGATGCGGACCACCGGCATGACAAGCGTCGTCGCGGCCGTGATGAAGGCCTCGCGCGCCGCCTTGGCTTCATCGATGCTGAACGCCCGCTCCTCGATGCGAAGGCCCGACCGCGCCGCAAGCTCGAAGATGACGGTCCGCGTGATGCCCTTGAGGATTCCGCACGTCGCCGGCCGCGTGACCAGCGCGCCATCGGTGGTCACGATCCAGGCGTTGGTCGATGAGCCTTCGGTGACGTTGCCGTCCTTGTCGACGAACCAGGCCTCATAGGCGCCCGCTTCCTTGGCCTTCTGCTTGGCGAGCACATTCGGGAGAAGCGATACGGTCTTGATATCCACGCGCTCCCAGCGATTGTCCGGGACGCTGATGACGGCGACGCCACTCTCGGCACGCGTGTCGCCGGACGCTCGCGCCACCGACTTCGCCGTGACCACCAGCGCCGGCGCCGTGTCGGCTGCCGGAAAGAGATGATTGCGCGGCGCGACGCCGCGCGAAACCTGCAGATAGACCATGCCGTCGCGCACGAGATTGCGCCGCACGGTCTCGCGCAGCACAGCGCCAAGCGCAGCGCGGCTCATCGGCATCGCGATGCGGAGCTCGCTGAGTGAACGTTCGAGGCGGTCCATATGCAGCCGCTCGTCAATCAGCCGGCCGCCCCGCACTTCGCACACTTCGTAGACGCCGTCGGCAAATTGATAGCCACGGTCCTCGATATGAATGGCGGCATCGGCGTGGCGGGCATAGTGGCCGTTGACATAGGCGAAACGAGACATGGAAGGCTTCCGACGAAAGGGATGAAGGCGGCAGATCAGCCGACGCCGAGCGACTTCAGCTTACGATGAAGCGCGGAGCGTTCCATCCCGACAAATTCGGCGGTGCGGGAGATATTGCCGCCGAAGCGGTTGACCTGCGCCGTCAGATACTCGCGCTCGAAAATCTCGCGGGCATCCCGAAGCGGCAGCGACATCAGATGCTCCCCGCCACGATTGGGCGTGGTCGGCAGCATCTCGCCGACTTCGGGGGGCAGCATGTCGGCGCTGATCATCTGGGTTTCGTCGCCGCGCGCGAGAATCAGCAGCCGCTCGATATTGTTGCGCAGCTGACGGATATTGCCCGGCCAGTCATGCGCCTGCAGAACGGCGAGGGCATCCTCGCCGACCTTGCGCACGGGCAGGCCGGTCGTGTGCGAGATCAGCTCGATGAAATGCTGCACCAGAGCCGGCACGTCGTCGCGGCGCTCGGCGAGCGCCGGCACGCGCAGCGGCACCACCGAGAGCCGATGGAACAGATCCTCTCGGAAGCTGCCCTCCTGGATCTCGCGCTCCAGATCGCGCGCCGTCGACGAGATGATGCGCACATCGACATTGACCCGCGTCGTGCCACCGACACGCAGGAAATTCTGGTCGATCAGCACCCTAAGGATCTTGCCTTGGGTCTCCCGCGGCATGTCGGCGACTTCGTCGAGATAGAGCGTGCCGCCATGCGCCTCCTCCAGCGCGCCGACCTGGCGCGGGCCGTTGGCGTTCTCGGTTCCGAACAGCTCGTGCTCCATCCGCTCGGGCGTGATCGTGGCCGCATTCACCACGACGAACGGGCCCGACGCGCGATGGGAGAGATCGTGGATGGTCCGCGCGACGGTTTCCTTGCCGGCTCCCGAAGGGCCGGAGATCATGATGCGGCTGTTGGTCGGCGCGACGCGGTCGATCGTCTGGCGCAGATGATTCATCGCGATCGACGTGCCGATCAGCATGTTGACTGAGCCGGCGCGCTCGCGCAGTTCGCGCACCTCGCGCCGGAGCTTGGACGCTTCGAGCGCACGCTCGGCGATCAGCAACAGGCGATCGGCCTTGAACGGCTTCTCGATATAGTCATAGGCGCCGCGCTTGATGGCCGATACGGCGGTCTCGATGTTGCCGTGGCCTGAGATCATCACCACCGGCAGATCGGGGTGCTGGGCCTTGATCATGTCGAGCAGCGTCAGGCCGTCGATCCGGCTGCCGGTCAGCCAGATATCGAGGAAGATAAGGTTGGGCCGCCGCATGGCGATCTCGGCCAGGGCCTTGTCGGTGTCGCCGGCGGTTCGCGTGCCGTGCCCCTCGTCGTCGAGGATGCCCGAAACGAGACCGCGGATATCGGCTTCGTCATCAATGATCAGAATGTCGGAAGGCATGGGTTTCCGTCTTCGTCAGGTTTCGGGTGAAACGGGCGCAGCGGGAGCGTGCTTCGCAGCGGCGGAGAGGGAGCGCGGAAGTGTGATGCGGATCATCGCCCCACGACCGCCATGCTCAACCTCTGGCGAATCGAGCAGTTCAAGGCGACCGTGATGTTCCTCGATCACCTTGCCGACAATGGCGAGGCCGAGGCCGGTGCCCTTTTCCCGCGTTGTCATGTAGGGCTCCAGCAGGCGATGGCGATTTTCCACAGGCAGCCCGATGCCGGTATCGATCACCTCAATGATGTTCGTGTCGTCTTCAACGCGGCCGCGAACGGTGATCTTCGGCGCAACATTCTCCTCGGGCGGCACCGCGGATATCGCCTCGGTCGCGTTCTTCACGATGTTGGTCAGCGCCTGCGACATCAGGCGAGGATCGAAGCGACCCATCATCGGCTGATCCGGCAGATCGACCTCAAACGTGATGTCGGGATGGGCGACTTCCATCAGGAAGACCGCCTCGCGGGCCGCCTCGCCGATATTGCGCTCCTCGAAAGTCGGCTTCGGCATGCGCGCGAAGGACGAGAATTCGTCGACCATGCGGCCGATATCGCCAACCTGGCGGATGATCGTGTCCGTGCATTGGTCGAAGACGTCGCGGCCCTGCTCTTCCCCGATCAGCTTGCCGAAACGGCGCTTCAGCCGTTCGGCCGAGAGCTGGATCGGCGTCAGCGGGTTCTTGATCTCGTGCGCGATGCGGCGCGCGATATCGGCCCAGGCAGAGCTGCGCTGCGCCGCGACGAGGTCGGTGATGTCGTCGAGCGTGATCACATAGCCGCGCTGCTCGGGTCCCGCCTCTTCGGTGGTCACACGCACATTGATCGTGCGATCGCGACCCTCCCGCATCAGCGAGATCTGGTCGCGATGCTCGTGTCGATAGTGATCGCCGAAGGCGGCTTCCATCGCATTCATGAGTTCGGGCGCAACTTCGACGATCGACCGCCCCACGATGGAGCCGGCATTGGCGCCGAGGAACCGCATCGCACCGCGGTTGGCGATCGTGACGTTGCCGCGGGCATCCGTGCCGATGACGCCGGCACTGACACCAGCCAGCACGGCCTCGGAAAAGCGGCGCCGAGCATCGATCTGCTCGCTCGCCGCGACCAGTTCGGACCTCTGACTGCGCAGTTCCGCCGTCATGGTGTTGAAGGTCGCGCCGAGCGCACCGAGATCACCGTCGGAGGAACGGAACGGAACGGTGACGTCGAGATTGCCCTGCCCGATCTCGTCGGCAGCGTCGATCAGGGTGCGGATCGGCGCGACGAGACGATTGGCGAAACCGATGCCGAGCCAGATCGCCGAGAGCAGCAGCACCAGCGCCAAACCGAGATAGAGCACTGCGAAGGCGATCTGCACGCCGAGGCGTGTCGCGGCAAGATTCTTGTATTCATCGACGCTGGCGCTCGTCTGCGCGATATAGCGGATGACCTTCGGATCGATGTCGCGGGCGATATAGAGGAACACATCCTTGTAGTTCTCGAGCTTGACCACGGCGCCGACGACATTGGTCGCGCCCGGCGAAATCAGCACAGGTTCGGCACCGCTCTGCTTCGCGCGATTAACTGCGTCGAGCGGCGGCGGCGGAAAATTGCTCGAGAACTGGAATTCCGCCTGCGCGATCATCGAGCCGTCGGGCTTGACGAGATAGACGCCTGGAATGCCGCGCAGCGCCGCGATCGAATTCATGAAGTTCTGGAACTGATCGGGATCGCGGGTCAAAAGTGTCTGCGCCCGCTCGAAATCGCCCTTGAGGCCGAGAATATCGACCTTGAGCGTCCGTGCATGCTCCTCGGCATAGGCCTGCGCGATCGACAGCGAGGTGTCGACGATGGCGCGCGTCCGCTCCGAGAACCAGTGATCGAGCCCGCGATTGAGCGTGATGCTGGCGATGATCGCCATCAGGATCGCCGGAACGACGGCGACGATGCTGAACAGCGCCACGATGCGGATATGGAGGCGGGCCGCAGCCCTGCCGCGCCGCCGCGCGCGGATCAGCATCGCCACTTCGACGGCGGTCTCCGCGACCAGCAGGAAGGTCAGGAAGCCGTTGATGGCGAGCGCCCAGAACACCACCGAATCGGTCGGCTGAATCGGCGTCAGCCCCATCAGCACAAAGAAGGTGGTGCAGGCGCTGGTGAGCGCCAGGACGACCGTGACATAGCCTGCGCCACGCATCGTCACGCGCCGACGGCTCGGCCGCTCGACGCGCGCCGCCATGGGAATTTCTGCGGTCGCGCTCACGAAGGCGACCGCACTGCAAAGGATATCCGGCTCAGGATGTTGTGTCCGATTCGTGACATGCATCGGACACTGAGACCGAATTGCAACAGCATTGTGGCGAAGCGGCAACAGCCGCTTTGGCCTAGCGCGAGGAGCGGATCACCTGGACGTCGAGGTCGCGGATCTTCTTCCGGAGCGTGTTGCGATTGACCCCGAGCAGTTCGGCCGCCTTGATCTGGTTGCCGCGCGTCGCGGCCAGCGCCGTCGAGATGAGCGGGTATTCGACTTCGCGCAGGATACGGTGATAGAGGCCAGGCGGCGGGAGATTGTCGCCGAAGCCCTGGAAATAGGCCGAGAGGTGGCGCTCCATCGACCCCGACAGCGTATCCTCCATCGCCGTTTCAGGCGCCTGCAAGCTGATGACCGGCTGGTCGAGCTCGGTCTCGATGATGTTCTCGGTGATCGTGTCCTGCGGATAGAGCGCCGCGAGACGGCGGATCAGGTTCTCGAGTTCGCGCACATTGCCCGGCCAGCGATAGCGCTTCAGCCGCTCGACGGCAGCTGGCTCGATCTGTTTGTGCGGCAAGCCTTCCTTTTCGACGAGCGCGAAGAAGTGGCGCACGAGATCGGGAATATCCTCGGACCGCTCGCGAAGGCCCGGCAGACGGATCGGCACGACGTTCAGTCGGAAGAACAGATCTTCGCGGAACATCCCCTGATTAATCAGGATGCGGAGATCCTTGTTGGTGGCGGCGATAATGCGGACGTCGGTCTTGATCGGGGTGCGCCCGCCAACCGTCGTGTATTCGCCTTGCTGCAACACGCGCAGAAGCCGCGTCTGCGCCTCCATCGGCATGTCGCCGATCTCGTCCAGGAAGAGCGTGCCGCCTTCAGCCTGTTCGAAACGGCCGGCAGAACGCGCCTGCGCGCCGGTAAAGGCGCCCTTCTCATGACCGAACAGCTCGCTCTCGATCAAATCGCGCGGTATAGCGGCCATGTTGATGGCGACGAAGGGCCCGGTGCGGCGCTTGCCATAGTCATGCAACGCTCGCGCGACGAGCTCCTTGCCGGTGCCGGATTCGCCCGAAATCATCACCGTGAGGTCGGTCTGCATCAGACGCGCCAGCACGCGGTAGATATCCTGCATGGCCGGCGAGCGGCCGACCAGCGGGATGTTCTCGCTGCCCTCATCCACGCGCTGGTCCTGCCGGCGCTGCTTGGGCTCGGAAAGGGCCCGGCCGACGATCGAGATCAGTTCCTTGAGATCGAACGGCTTCGGCAGATACTCATAGGCACCTTTTTCCGAGGCGCGGATCGCCGTCATGAAGGTGTTCTGGGCGCTCATGACGATGACCGGCAGCTCCGGCCGCGCACGCTTGATGCGCGGCAGCAGGTCGAAGGCGTTTTCATCCGGCATGATGACGTCGGTGATGACGAGGTCGCCCTCGCCCTGGCTGACCCAGCGCCAAAGCGTTGCCGCGTTCGACGTCAGGCGCACCTCATAGCCGGCGCGCGAAAGTGCCTGGTTGAGGACCGTGCGAATCGCCGCATCGTCGTCGGCTACGAGAATGTTGCCGATCGGCATCTCAGTCATCCTTGTCTGGAGGCATGGCGCCGGGGAAGGCCGGCATCAGCACACGGAAAATGGTCCGGCTCTGCTGCGATTCGCATTCGATCACCCCGCCATGGTCGCCGATGATCTTGGCAACCAGCGCAAGGCCAAGGCCGGTACCATTGGTCTTGGTGGTGACGAACGGATCGAACAGATGCGGCAGGATCTCGGCCGGCACGCCGCCGCCATTGTCGCGGACGGCGAATTCAAGCGGCAACGTGACACGGTTGGCGGAACCGGGAACGGAAAGGCGGATGCCCGGCCGGAACGCGGTCGTCAGCATGATCTCGCCGTCGGCATCATCGCCGATCGCCTCGGCAGCGTTCTTCACGAGGTTCAGGAAGACCTGGATAAGCTGGTCGCGGTTGGCATAAACAGGCGGAAGCGACGGGTCATATTCCTCGACGATGCGGATGTGGCGCGCAAAGCCCGACTGCGCCAGCCGCTTCACATGTTCCAGCACGACGTGAATGTTGACCGGATCGCGCTCGATCGGCCGCTCGTCGGAGAACACCTCCATGCGGTCGACCAGCTTGACGATGCGGTCGGCCTCGTCGGTGATGAGCCTCGTCAACGCCCGGTCGTTGTCATCCACGGACGATTCGAGCAGCTGCGCCGCGCCGCGAATACCCGAAAGCGGGTTCTTGATCTCATGCGCCAGCATCGCGGCAAGCCCGGTCACCGAGCGCGCAGCGCCGCGATGCGTCAGCTGGCGATCGATCTTCTCCGCCATGGTCCGCTCCTGGAGCATCACCACGACATGCTGCGGCTGCTCGAAGATCGGCGAGGCATAGATGTCGACGATCCGCTCGCTGCCATTTCGCGGCGTGCCGACATCGACACGATATTCGTTCACGGCGGCGCCGCGCATGCGGACCTGATCGATCAGGGCCAGCAACGGACTGCCGAACGGCACGAAATTGGCCATCGGCTGGCGCCGCAGCATCGCGACGGACACCTGGAAGAAGTCCTGCGCCGCGCCATTGGCTTCGGTGACATGGCCTTCAGGGTCGATCAGCAGGACCGGATGCGGCAGCGCATCAAGCAGCAGCGCGGCGGCATTGTCGACCTGCTTGCGGACGCGGGTCTCTGGGGGCGGGGTCATGCGGCTCTCCGCGCGGGAGCGCCCGAAAGATGCGAGCGGATGAGCGCGACAACGCGCGCGGGATGATTTTCCGTCATGATGGCCTGGCGGATCGCCGGATCGACCGCGTTGGCGCCCAGCGCCTCGATGGTCCAGCCAAGATGCTTGCGCGCGTTACGGACACCCATGATCGGGCCGTAGACCATCAGCATTTCCTCATATTGCGCCACCAGGAGATCGACCAGGGCGTCGCCCGCGGGCGCAGCCGGCATCACGCCATCGCAGCAATAGGCGGCAATCGCGCCCGGCAGCCAGGGCCGGCCATAGGCGCCGCGACCAATCATGATGCCATCGGCGCCGGAGAGGCGAAGCGCCGTCTCGGCCTCTGCGATGGTGCGGATGTCGCCATTGGCGATAAGCGGGATCGACACCGCCTGCTTGACCGCGGCAATCGCCGCCCAGTCCGCCGCGCCCTTGTAGAACTGGCAGCGCGTGCGCCCATGCACGGTGACCATGGCGATGCCAGCGTCCTCGGCGCGACGGGCAAGTTCCGGTGCGTTGATCGTCCGCTCGTCCCAGCCGAGCCGCATTTTCAGCGTCACCGGAACCGGGCTTGCCGCGACAGTCGCCTCGATCAGCGTCAGCGCATGATCGAGATCGCGCATCAGCGCCGAGCCGGAATAACCCGTTGTCACCCTTTTCGCCGGGCAACCCATATTGATGTCGATGATATCGGCGCCGGAATCGGCGGCCGCCCGGGCGCCCTCCGCCATCCAATGTGGTTCACGGCCGGCAAGCTGGACGACATGCAATGCATTGCCGGTCGCCTCGGCGCGCAGCACCGATTCGGGGTTGCCGCCGGCAAGCTCCTCGCTGGCCACCATTTCCGACACGACGAGACCGGCGCCATGCGCCGCTACGACGCGCCGGAACGGCCGATCTGACACGCCCGACATCGGCGCGAGCAGCACACGATTGGCGATTTGGACGCGGCCAATCGCCATCGGATCGGCCAGCCGCCGCAAACAGGTTGAGATATCAATCAATTGACTACCGAATAGGCACCACGCCCGTTGCCCACATATTAGTCAGGGATTGAGCCGCGGCAAGAGACTTGTTGCGTGGCACGAGGAAATCTCCGATCCATGCCGCAAAGCCCCCGAAAAGAGCCGGCGGAAACCATCCCATCGGCTCGCTGTGTCCGGACTATGTGCCATGCCGCCTGCCCCCAACCAACCGCAGATCGTCGCGCTGATCGTCGCGGCAGGGCGCGGCGTTCGCGCCGGCGGCGGTCTGCCGAAGCAATACCGGTCGATCGGCGGCAAGGCGATCATCGCGCGGACGGCCCGCCTCTTTCTCGATCATCCCCGCGTCGGCGCCGTCGCGGTGGTCATCCATCCTGACGATGCGTCTTTGTATGAACAGGCCATGCAGGCTGAAGCCGGACTGCTTCCTCCGATCATCGGGGGCGCGACGCGACAGGCCTCCGTGCTGAACGGCCTCGAGGCGCTGGCGAAGCTCGAGCCCGAAGCCGTTCTCATCCATGACGCGGTCCGGCCCTTTGCCTCGCCCGCTCTCATCGCGCGCGTGATCGATGCCCTCGAAACCCATGACGCGGTACTGGCTGCCTCGCCGGTCACCGATACGCTGAAGCGCGCCGATGCAAAGGGATTCGTTGGCGACACCATCCCGCGCGACGGCCTCTTTGCAGCCGAAACGCCGCAGGGCTTCCGCTTCGCATCCATTCTGGACGCCCACCGCCGGGCCGCCGCAGCCGGCGTCGAAGCGACCGACGATGCGGCCCTGGCAGAATGGGCGAACATCCCGGTGAAGCTCGTGACGGGCGCACGCACCAACATCAAGCTGACCAGCCCGGAGGATATCGAGATGGCCGATGCGCGGCTGACGGCCGAGGCAATGCTGCTGCATGGCGAAACCCGCGTCGGCACCGGCTATGACGTGCATCCGTTCACAAGCGGCGATGGTGTCTGGCTAGGCGGGATCAAGATCACGCATGACCAAACCCTCGCTGGGCATTCCGATGCCGATGTCGCCCTGCATGCGCTGACCGACGCGCTGCTCGGCGCGCTCGCCGATGGCGATATCGGCTCGCATTTTCCGCCCTCCGATCCGCAATGGCGCGGCGCCTCTTCCGATCGTTTCCTGGCCTACGCCGTCGAGCGCGTGCACCAGCGCGGCGGCACCGTCGTGCATCTCGATCTCGCCATCGTTGCCGAAGCCCCGAAGATCGGCCCACATCGCGACGCCATGCGCGCGCGCATCGCCGAGATTGCCGGCGTCTCTATCGATCGCGTCGGCGTCAAGGCAACGACCAACGAGAAACTCGGCTTTGTCGGACGGGGCGAGGGCATCGCCGCCATCGCCACCGCTACGATCCGCCTGCCCTTCGAGGCCCCGCGATGACCGATCTCTCCCCACTCCTCCCCGCAGCAGGCGAGCTGATCCGTCTCTGCACGGAAAAAGGCCTCAAGATCGCCACCGCCGAATCCTGCACCGGCGGGCTGATTGCGGGCACGCTGACTGAGATCGCCGGCTCATCGGCGGTCGTCGATCGCGGCTTCGTCACCTATTCGAATGCCGCCAAGACCGCGATGATCGGCGTTCCCACCGCCTTGATCGAGCGCGTCGGCGCGGTCAGCCGCGAAGTGGCGCTTGCCATGGTGGTCGGCGTTTTGGCGAAGTCCGACGCTGATCTGGCCGTCGCGGTCACCGGCATCGCCGGCCCCGGCGGCGGCTCGGCGGAGAAGCCAGTCGGCCTCGTTCATTTCGCCGCCATGCGCCGCGGCGGCCAGGCCGTGCACGAGGCCCATGTATTCGAAGGCCGCGACCGCTCTGGCGTTCGCTTTGCGACGGTCGAGCAGGCGCTGGCGATGCTGCAGGTGTTGGCCGAGGGGTAAGCACCCCTCAGGCCGGCGCGTTCCCGTAAACTGCATCGGCGCGCTTTTCGAACGCGTCGGCGAATTTGCGGAAGGCTTTGTCGAACACCGTTCCCATCAGCATCGACAGCGTTCGCGAGCGGAATTCGTAGTCAATCGAGAAGCGGATCTTGCAATGCCCGTCATCGATCGGCGTGAAGGTCCAGATATTTTCCAGATGCTTGAACGGGCCGTCGAGATAATCGGCCCGGATCGTCTGCGCTGCCTCGTCGAGCACGACCTTGGTCGTGAAGGTCTCGCGCACGATCTTGTAGGCGACCGTCATGTCGGCGATCAGCACGTCGCGCGTGCCCGAGGATTGCCGGCCACGCACGGTGAGCTTTTCGCAGAGCGGGACGAATTCGGGATATTTGTCGACATCGGCGACGAGCGCGAACATCGCTTCGGCCGAGTGCGCGACGGTCCGCTCGGTGTCGAAATGGGGCATTCTTCCCTCAGCCGCGCGGCAGCGCCTGACGCGCCGCGCGGAGGCGAGCGAAATCCTCGCCGGCGTGATGCGACGAGCGGGTCAGCGGGCTCGACGACACCATCAGGAAGCCCTTGGCATAGCCGATCGTCTCAAACGACTTGAACTCGTCCGGCGTCACAAAGCGGATCACCGGATGGTGCTTGCGGCTCGGCTGCAGATATTGCCCGACGGTCAAAAAATCGACATCGGCGACACGAAGGTCGTCCATCAACTGCAGGATTTCGTTCCGCTCTTCGCCGAGCCCAACCATGATGCCCGACTTCGTGAACATGCCGGGATCGAGCTCCTTCACCCGCTGCAGCAGACGCAGCGAATGGAAGTAGCGGGCGCCGGGACGCACCTTCAGATATTTCGACGGGACGGTTTCGAGATTGTGGTTGAAGACGTCCGGCTTCGCCGCGACCACCAGTTCGAGCGCGCCAGGCTTGCGAAGGAAATCCGGCGTCAGGATCTCGATCGTCGTGCCGGGTGCCGCCGCGCGGATGGCGAGGATGACCTCGGCGAAATGTTGCGCGCCGCCATCGTCGAGATCGTCGCGGTCGACCGAGGTGATCACCACATGCTCGAGCCCGAGCTTCGCGACCGCCTCGGCGACCTTCTGCGGCTCGGCGCGATCGAGCGCCTCCGGCATGCCGGTGCGCACATTGCAGAAGGCGCAGGCCCGCGTGCAGGTGTCGCCCATGATCATGAAGGTCGCGTGCTTCTTCGACCAGCACTCGCCGATATTGGGGCAGCCCGCCTCCTCGCACACCGTGACGAGGCCGTTCTTCTTCACGATGTCCTGCGTCTCGCGATAAACCGGCGAGCCCGGCGCCTTGACGCGGATCCAATCCGGCTTGCGCAGCAGCGGCGTCTCCGGCCGGTTCACCTTTTCAGGATGACGCGGGCGGCGGTCCTTGGCCTCGGGAGGCCGGGTATTGACCGTATCGAGAACGACGACCATGAGGTCTCCGGAATTCAGCGGCCGCGGACGAGGCCGAGCAGGAAGAGAAGCACGATCGCGCCCACCGTCGAGACGACAAGGCTCGAAATGAAGCCCGGCTGCGGATCGAGATTGAAGGTCGTTACCAGAATCGCGCCGATCCACGAGCCGATCAGGCCAACGATCAGGTTGATGATCAGGCCGTGACTGCGGCCAAGCGTGCGCGAAGCGATCCAGCCGGCAAGGATGCCGATGATGATCGTCGCGAAGATGCCAACACCCGTCATATCCGACCTCTCTCCTCCCGTTGCGCCCCCAATATGGAGGCTTTGCGCGGCCCGCGCCAGATCACCGCGCGCATGGCGATCATGCGCGCATCGCGGCGATGGATCGCGCGAGCCTAGATATGGATCGCCCGCCCATAAGCGCCCATGACGCTCTCATGCATCGTCTCGGAGAGTGTCGGATGCGGGAAGACGGAGTTGATCAGGTCCTCTTCCGTCGTCTCGAGATTCATGGCGATGACGAAGCCCTGGATCAGCTCGGTCACCTCCGCGCCAACCATATGGGCACCGAGCAGCTGGCCGGTCTTCTTGTCGAAGATCGTCTTGACGAGGCCTTCCGGCTCGCCGAGCGCGATCGCCTTGCCATTGCCGATGAATGGGAACTTACCGACGCGGATATCGTAGCCCGCCTCGCGCGCCTTCTTCTCGGTGAGGCCCACGGACGCGATCTGTGGGTTACAATAGGTGCAGCCGGGGATCTTGGCCTTGTCCATCGCATGCGGATGCTGGCCGGCGATGCCCTCGACGCAGATGACGCCCTCATGCTCGGCCTTGTGGGCCAGCATCGGCGGCCCGGCGACATCGCCGATCGCGTAGATGCCGGGCACATTGGTCCGGCCGAGGCCATCCGTGACGACGCAGCCGCGATCGGTCTTCACGCCGAGCTTCTCGAGGCCGAGGCCTTCGATATTGCCGACGACACCAACCGCCGAGATCATCTTGTCTGCCGTGATCTCCTCGGTTTTGCCATCGCCGGTCTCGACCGTCGCCGTCACCGACGACCCGCCCTTGACGACCTTCGTCACCTTGGCGCTGGTCAGGATGCGAAAACCCTGCTTTTCCAGTCGCTTGCGGGCATGTGCTGCGATTTCCTCGTCCTCGACGGGCAGGATCTGCGGCAGCACTTCGACGACCGTGACTTCAGAGCCGAGCGTCCGGTAGAACGACGCAAACTCGATCCCGATCGCGCCCGAACCCATGACGAGCAGCTTTTTCGGCAGCGTCTCGGGCACCATGGCCTCGAAATAGGTCAGGATCAGCTTGCCGTCCGGCTCGATGCCGGGCAGAGCGCGCGGCCTGGCGCCGGTCGCGACAATGATCGACTTCGCCTCATAGTCGCCCGCACCAAGCGCGCCCTTCGGCGGCGTGTTGGGCTTGCCATAAGCCTCGGCGGGCGCCGGCTTGACCGTCACTTTACCGGGCGCCGCGATCTCAGCAACGCCCCAGATGACATCGACCTTGTTCTTCTTCAGGAGGCCGGTGACGCCCTGGTTCAACTGGCTGGCGACGCCGCGCGAGCGCTTGGTGATCGCGCCGACATCGGCGGCGACCTTCTCGGCGGAGAGGCCGTAATCGCCGGCATGCTCCATGTAATGAAACACCTCGGCTGAACGCAGCAGCGCCTTGGTCGGGATGCAGCCCCAGTTGAGGCAGATGCCGCCGAGATGCTTCGCCTCGACCACCGCGGTCTTCAGCCCGAGCTGCGCCGCCCGGATCGCGGCGACATAGCCGCCGGGACCCGAGCCGATGATGATCACGTCGTAGCTGTTGGCCATCGGCCCATCCCCTTCGCCGCTTCCACCGAACCGTCTTGCGAGGCCGGCGTCATGGTTGTGGTCCGAACCGTTCCGGGCACATGGCCGGCGGGCAATCCCCGCCGTCGCCGCCTATGCCCTGAGCCGTCCGGCAATTTCGTCCTTTAGCTGCATCCGCTGCTTGCGCAGCGCCGTCATGTGAGCGTCGTCGGTCGGCTCCACATCGGTCTCGGCCCGATGCACGGCGCGGTTGACCTCGTGATAGGCTTCGACGAGCTTCGCGAAATGCGCGTCCTCGGCCTTGAGCCGGGCAATCTTGTCCTGATCGTCAGGAAAATCCTCGGCAAGCTCGTGCGGTGTATGGGCCATGGCGTCTCTCCTTGGGTGTCAATACCTTGGGTGTTCAGACGCGCTCTCACTTGCCGATCGGGCGGCCGGCGTCCTTGATCGGGATCAAGGCAGCCGGCCCGTCCGGTCAGACCAGCATGCCCATCGGCTTCTCGATATAGCCGCGGAACGCTTGCATCAGTTCGGCGCCGAGTGCCCCGTCGACGACGCGGTGATCGGTCGAAAGCGTCACCGACATCACTGTCGCGATCTTGATCTCGCCATTCTTGACCACCGGCTTCTGGATACCGGCGCCGACGGCGAGGATCGTCGCATGCGGCGGGCTGATGATGGCGGCGAAATCCTTGACGCCGAACATGCCGAGATTGGAGACGGCGGTGGTGCCGCCCTGATACTCCTCGGGCTTCAGCTTGCGCTCGCGCGCTCGCTTGGCGAGGTCCTTCATCTCGCCAGAGATCGCCGACAGCGTCTTCTGGTCGGCGTTGCGGACGATCGGTGTGATCAACCCACCGGGGATCGAAACGGCGACACCGACATCGACCACCTTGTGCAGGATCATGTTGTCGCCCGTCCACGAGGCGTTCGCGGCCGGAACCTTCTTCAGCGACAGGGCCATCGCCTTGATGATCATGTCGTTGACGGAGATCTTGTAGGCCGGGTTGCCGTCCTTGTCCTTCGGCGCGGCACCATTGATCTGCTCGCGCAGCGCCAGCAGCGCGTCGAGATCGGTATCGATCGTCAGGTAGAAATGCGGGACGGTCTGCTTCGATTCCGAGAGGCGCCGCGCAATCGTCTTGCGCATGTTGTCATGCGGCACGAGCTCGTAGGAGCCTTCCGGGAACAGCTTCAGCACCTGGGCATCCGAGGCACCCGCCGGAGCCGCAGCCGGCGCAGCAGCAGCCTGCGGAGATGCAGCAGAGGCTGCCTTCGCCGGGGCGCCAGACTTGGCGGCCTCGACATCCGCCTGGATGACGCGGCCATGCGGTCCGGTTCCGGCGATTTTCTCAATATCGAGTCCGGCTTCCTTGGCGATGCGGCGGGCGAGCGGCGAGGCGAAGACGCGGTCGCCGGAAGTGGCAGGCGCGGGCGCTGCAGCGGGCGCCGCCGCCGGTGCAGCCGGAGCCGGAGCCGCGGCGGGAGCAGCCGGCGCAGGCGCAGCGGCCGGCTGGGGCGCCGCCTCGGGCTTGGTTTCAGCCCTGGCCTCGGCCTTTGCCTCGGGCGCCGGAGCGCTTCCGATAGCCGAAGCGTCTTCGCCGTCAGCGAGCAGCACGGCGATCAGCGCATTGACCTTCACGCCCTGTGCGCCCTCGGGCACCACGATCTTGCCGACAGTGCCCTCGTCGATGGATTCGACTTCCATCGTCGCCTTGTCGGTCTCGATCTCGGCGATCACGTCGCCGGATTTGACCTTGTCGCCCTCCTTCACGTTCCACTTCGAGAGGTTGCCCTCCTCCATGGTAGGCGAAAGCGCAGGCATCAGGATATTGATCGGCATGGCCGCTTCCCCCTAGCGATACGTGACGGCTTTGACCGCCGCGATCACTTCGCCGACATTCGGCAGCGCGAGCTTCTCGAGATTGGCGGCATAGGGCATTGGAACGTCCTTGCCCGTCACCTTCAGCACCGGCGCATCGAGATAATCGAACGCCTTCTCCATCAGCTGCGAGGCGATCTCGGAGCCGACCGAATTCTGCGGCCAGCCTTCCTCGACCGTGACGCAGCGGCCGGTCTTCTTGACCGAAGCGATCACCGTGTCGATGTCCATCGGACGCAGCGTGCGCAGGTCGATGAGTTCGGCATCGATACCTTCGGCCGCGAGTTGCTCGGCGGCCTTGATGGCGTAGCTCATGCCGATGCCGAACGAGACGATGGTGACGTCCTTGCCGGCCTTGTGGATGCGCGCCTTGCCGATCGGCAGCACGAAATCATCGAGCTTCGGCACTTCGAAGGAGTGGCCGTAAATGATCTCGTTTTCGAGGAACACGACCGGATTGGGATCGCGGATCGCCGCCTTGAGCAGACCCTTCGCATCGGCCGCCGTATAGGGCACGACAACCTTGAGGCCGGGGATCTGGCTATACCAGGCCGAATAGTCCTGGCTGTGCTGCGCGCCGACGCGCGAGGCGGCGCCATTCGGACCGCGGAACACGATCGAGGCGCCGAGCTGGCCTCCCGACATATAAAGCGTCTTGGCGGCCGAATTGATGATTTGGTCCATCGCCTGCATGGCGAAGTTGAACGTCATGAACTCGACGATCGGCTTCAGCCCGGCAAGCGCCGCGCCCGTCGCCAGACCGGCAAAGCCATGCTCGGTGATCGGCGTGTCGATCACGCGATCGGCGCCGAACTCCTGCAGCAAGCCCTGCGTAATCTTGTAGGCGCCTTGATATTCGGCGACTTCCTCGCCGATGACGAAGACGTCGCCGTCGCGGCGCATCTCCTCGGCCATCGCGTCGCGCAGCGCCTCGCGCACCGTCATGGTGACGAATTCGGTGCCGGCGGGAATGTCCGGATCGCTGGCGATCTCGGCCTTGATCGCGGCCGGAGCAGCGGGCACGGCCGCACCATTCACGGCCGGAGCAGAGCCCGATTCGCCGCTGCCGTTCTTTGCCGCCTCATGCACGCCGTGCTCGTCCTTGGCAGGCGGCGCGGAAGCGGCGGAAGCGTCTTCACCATCGGCGAGCAGCACCGCGATCGGCGTGTTCACCTTGATATTTTCCGAACCCTCGGGGATCAGCAGCCTGCCGATCGTCCCCTCGTCGACGGCCTCGACTTCCATCGTCGCCTTGTCGGTCTCGATCTCGGCGATGACATCGCCAGACTTGACGCTGTCACCTTCCTTCTTGAGCCATTTGGAGAGCGTGCCCTCCTCCATGGTCGGCGACAGCGCCGGCATCAGAATCTCGATCGGCATGACTGTCCCTCGCCCTACTTGAGAATGTCCGTCCAAAGCTCGGAGGCATCCGGCTCGGGACTGTTCTGGGCGAAATCCGCCGCTTCATTGACGATATCGCGCACCTCGGCGTCGACCTTCTTGAGGTCGTCCTCGCTCGCCCAACCCTTGTCGATCAGACGCAGGCGCACCTGCTCGATCGGGTCATGCTCGGTGCGCATCTTCTGCACTTCGTCCTTCGACCGGTACTTGGCCGGATCGGACATCGAGTGACCGCGATAGCGATAGGTCTGCATCTCCAGGATATACGGCCCCTTGCCCGCGCGGCACCATTCGACGGCCCGCTCGCCGGCAGCGCGCACCGCGCGCACATCCATGCCGTCGACCTGCTCGCCGGGAATGTTGAAGGAAAGGCCGCGCTTCGAGAAATCCGTCTGGGCCGAGGAACGGCTCACCGAGGTGCCCATCGCATAGCGATTGTTCTCGATGATGTAGATGACCGGCAGCTTCCACAGCTCGGCCATGTTGAAACTCTCGTAAACCTGACCCTGATTGGCCGCGCCGTCGCCGAAATAGGTCAGCGTGACCCGGTCGTTCTTGCGATAGCGGTTGGCGAAGGCGAGGCCCGTGCCGAGCGATACTTGCGCGCCGACGATGCCATGGCCGCCGAAGAACTGCTTCTCGACCGAGAACATGTGCATCGAGCCGCCCTTGCCGCGCGAATAGCCATCGCGCCGCCCGGTCAGCTCAGCCATCACACCCTTGGCATCCATGCCGGTCGCCAACATGTGACCGTGATCACGATAGCCGGTGATCACCTGGTCCTCGCCATTGCGGATGGCCAGCTGCATGCCGACCACGACCGCTTCCTGGCCGATATAGAGATGACAGAAGCCGTGGATGAGGCCCATGCCATACATCTGGCCGGCCTTCTCCTCGAAGCGGCGGATCAACAGCATCTCGCGATAGGCGCCGAACTCCTCCTCACGCGAGAACTCGGCGATCGACGGCTTTGTGCCTGCCATGCGCGCGCCGGAGGCTTTTGCCGCCCTCGCCGCTGGCTTGCGTCCGTCGGTCGACGCGGCTTTGCTGCCGACCTGCGATTTGGCTGCGGCCATACCTTACGTCTCCGAAGCGTTTCCCAAACTTATGGGTCGAGACGTTATCCGAAGGGCGAACGCAATCCAAGATGCATGGCGAGCATCGGAGCCATGCGTCAACTACATGACTTCGTTGCCTAAATGTCGTATGAACTGGATTTCAGTTAATCGTCTCGCAATGCGATATTCACTGCGGCTTGGCCTGTCGCGCCGCAGCAAGATCAATCACGAGTTCATCCGATTTGAGCACGTTGAGATTGCGGCGGGCGCGCTCGTCGATCATGTCGGGATCAAGACTCTCGGGACGAAGGAGCTTGGCGCGCTCCAGCAAGGCGAGCCGCTCCGCCTTGAGGCTCGCGAGTTCCGCTTCCAGCCCGATCGCCTCCCGGCGCATGCGATCGCGGGACCAGATGCCATAGTCGCCATTGAAGGAATGATAGCCAAAATAGGCCATGACCGCGATCGCGCCGAGCGGCAGCAGCACTTTGCTATAGTGGGAATTGCGGCGTTGGCGCGTGGTCATCATGGGGTGCCGATGCGATGCAACATGGTAAGCGGAGCATGGACGAAGACGATTAACGCGGCGTTTCCGAACCTCGGCAACGTTCACAGTGATGGACTGCGCTGCCGCATCGCACTATGACGGACCCACCGGACGTCGTCCGGGCGCGGGCGCAGGGGCGTCCGGCACCGGTTGCTCGATCCGAAAGCCTGAATATCCGCCATGACTTCTGAAGCCGCATCTGCCGTCACCGCTCCGATCATCCGCCATCCCGCGCTCGCCGCGGCGCTTGCAGAGCGCGGCTATACGAGCCTGACCGCCGTCCAGTCGGCCGTCGTCGGCGCGGACGTCGGCGAGAGCGACCTGCTCGTCTCGGCCCAGACCGGCTCAGGCAAGACGGTCGCCTATGGCCTGACGATGGCAACCACAATTCTCGGCGAGGCGACGCGCTTCGAACGGGCGGAACTGCCGCTCGCCCTCATCATCGCGCCGACTCGTGAACTCGCCCAGCAGGTACAGGCCGAACTCGCCTGGCTCTACGCCGCGACCGGCGCGCGCATCGCGACCTGCGTCGGCGGCATGGATATTCGCCGCGAGCAGCGGGCCCTGGCAGATGGCGCCCATATCGTCGTCGGAACACCGGGCCGCCTTCGCGACCATCTCGAGCGCGGCCGCCTGGATATCTCCGCGCTGAAGGTCGTGGTGCTCGATGAAGCCGACGAGATGCTCGATCTCGGATTCCGCGAGGATCTCGAACTGATCCTCGATGCGGCCCCCAAGGAACGCCGCACTCTGCTGTTCTCCGCGACGCTGCCGCGCGAGATCGTGCGCCTTGCCAAGCAGTATCAGCGCGATGCGCTGCGCATCGACACGATCGTTCAGAACCAGCCGCATGGCGATATCGAGTATCGCGCGCTCCGCGTCGCGCCGAACGAGATCGAAATGGCCGTGGTCAACACGCTTCGTTATTTCGATGTCGGCGCGACCCTCGTCTTCTGCGCGACGCGCGAGGCGGTTCGCCATCTCCATGCAGCGCTCGTCGAGCGCGGATTTGCTGCCGTGGCGCTCTCCGGCGAACTCAGCCAGGGCGAACGCATGCAGGCGCTGCAGGCGCTGCGCGACGGGCGCGCCCGCGTCTGCGTCGCCACCGACGTCGCGGCGCGCGGCCTCGACCTGCCGGACCTCGGCCTCGTCGTGCATGCCGACCTGCCGACAGGCCCCGCCGTCATGCTGCATCGCAGTGGCCGTACCGGCCGCGCCGGCCGCAAGGGCATCAGCGCCCTACTCGTTCCCTACACGGCTCGCAGCAAGGCAATCCGCCTGATCAAGGGCGCCGGCGTCGATGCCTATTGGACATCCGCACCTTCGGCCGACGAAATCCGCGCCAAGGATCGCGAACGACTCATCGAGAGCTTCGTTGCGACGGAAGCGCCGACGGCCGACGAATTGCCGCTGGTGCAGACCCTCATTGAGCGCATCGGCGCAGAAGCGGTTGGCGCGGCGCTGATCCGCCTGCATCGCACCCGCCTGCCCGAGCCCGAGGAATTGTTCGATCCCGGCCCCTCCTCCGAGGAACGCACGGGACGCGCCGGCCGCAACGATCGCGAGCGGCCGGACCGTCGCCGCCGCGACGAGGCCGGCGAGACCGCCGAGCGGTCGTTCCGCGGCGGACCGCGCGAGGACCGCGCCGGCGAACCGGAGCGTCCCTTCGGCAATGCCGACAAGCCGATGGTCTGGTTCCGCCTCTCCGTGGGCAAGACCAAGAATGCCGATCCGAAATGGCTGCTGCCGCTGATCTGCCGTCGCGGCCATGTCACCAAGAACGAGATCGGCGCGATCAAGATCTTCGAACGCGACAGCAAATTCGAGATCACAGCCGAGGCCGCCGAACGCTTTGCGATCGCGATCCGGCGCGGCGGCGAAGAGGAGATCCGCATCGAGCCAGCCGAAGCGCCGGGGGGCGCCCCTGCCCGCTCGCACCGTCCCAGCGGCAAGCCGTTCGCCGGCAAGCCCTCTGGCGGCAAGCCCTTCGCGGGCAAACCTCGCCGCGCCGGCTTCAAGCCCCGCCGGGAGGGCTGAGGAAGCAACGACGCGGGACCGGACCGGCCTGCCCGCCGCGCGGGCAGCGATTGACAGTATGGTGTGGCACCACTAGCCGTGCGACACCATTTTGCGGCCGGGCTTTGCTGCAGGGCCTGTCAAACCGAAGGACAGATGGTGCCGAACGAGAGGCCATCGATCAGCGAGCACCGGCAGAGGCGAGTCCTCATCACCGGCACGGCTGGCTTCATCGGCTTCCATCTTGCCCGGCGGATGCTCGCGGAGGGTCACCTCGTCGACGGCATTGACGGCATGACGCCTTATTACGACGTCACTCTGAAGCAGCGCCGCCATGCCATCCTTCGCCGGTCGAACGCCTTCAGGGCGCATGAGATCATGCTCGAGGATATCGCCTCGCTGGAGCGGATCGCGGCCGAGGCGGAGCCCGATCTCATCATCCATCTCGCCGCGCAAGCCGGTGTCCGCTACAGCCTCGAGCAGCCGCGCGCCTATGTCGACGCCAACCTGGTGGGCACGTTCAACATCATGGAAATCGCCCGGCAGCATGCGCCGCGACATTTCCTGATCGCCTCGACCAGTTCCGTCTATGGCGCCAACACGTCGATGCCTTTCCGCGAGACCGACCGCACCGACCACCCGATCACGCTCTATGCCGCCACCAAGAAGGCGACCGAGGAGATGGCCCATTCCTATGCCCATCTCTGGGGGATTCCGACGACAGCCTTCCGCTTCTTTACGGTCTATGGGCCTTGGGGGCGGCCGGACATGGCGCTGTTCAGGTTCGTGAAGGCGGGCCTGGACGGTGAGCCGCTCGACGTCTACGGCCAGGGCGAAATGCGCCGAGACTTCACCTATATCGACGATCTCGTCGAGGCGATCATTCGACTTGTCGACTGCGCGCCCGTACTGGGCGAGCCGGTCGCTCAACTCGATTCGCTGTCGCCGGCCGCGCCCTACCGGGTCGTCAATATTGCCGGCGGCCAGCCGGTCGGCCTGATGCCCTTCATCGATGCGATCGAATCATGTCTCGGCCGATCATTGCAGCGCAACCTGCTGCCGATGCAGAAAGGCGATGTCCCCGCGACCTACGCCGCACCGGACCTGCTTCAGGCGCTGACCGGTTACCTGCCGTCAACGCCGATATCCGTGGGGATCCCCGCCTTCGTGCGGTGGTATCTCGAGGACTATGCGACATAGGCGGGGAAACCCGCGCTCCATGGCATGCGGTGGCCAAGCGCTCCGCCGAAGCGGCAGTTGCTTCAGCTGCGCCGGGCCTCACCACCGAGCGCCAGCCTTCCGATCTCGCCAAGCTGGGCGGCGCAGGCCTGCGTCAGCAACAGCGACAATCGAAGCTTGAGACCTGAGCCGATTTCCGAACCCTGCCAGACCCGCCGGACATCCTGGCCGAAGGCGAAGACCACCCATGCCGCCAGCTTCAGCCGCGCCTTGGCTGTCGTCCGCATGGTCCAGCTGCCGCCGATCGTCCGGCGCTTCTTGTTGACGATCTCGATCGGAGAGCCGCGATAGGGATGCGCGACCTGCATCTCGGGCACATAGACGATCGGCAGACCGCGGCGGCTGATACGGCCCGACATGTCAAAGTCTCCGCCCGATTTCAGCTTCGCATCGAACCCGCCCAGGTCGCGGATCAGCGACAGCGGGCTGACCCAGTTCGCCGTGACGCAATGACCCGTGGCCAGATATTTCCTCTGGTCGAACGAGAAGATCTCCTCATAGGCACGGCAAACGGGGCTGTCCTCGTCCGACGCAAACAGCGTCATTCGTCCGCCATAGATCGCCTTGCCCGGCTCCAATCCGATCGCCTCATCTGCGGCAGTGAGCCAGTCGCGATGCGGGATGCAATCGGCGTCCGTGAAGGCGACGAATTCGCCGCGTGCCTCGGCTAGACCCCGGTTGCGGGCCGCATAGGACCCAGGCTTCCGCTCCGACAGCATCGTTACGCCGGGAAATCGGGCGATGACCTCTGCCGTTTGGTCGGTCGAGCCATTGTCCACGACGATCACCTCGTAGCGATCGCGGGGAAAGGACTGGTCTTCCAGTGCCGTCAGGCACTTTGCGATCAGATCGGGTGAGTTCCAGACCGGAACGATGACCGAGAAACGCAGATCCATCGTCATGCAAACCTGCTTCTGAGGAGTGCCACCACGTCGCTCCACATCGCCTCGCTCAGGGCGCGCTGCTTGTCGGCAGCCGCACCCAGAGCCGCGCGGAAGGTTG